>Ga0179593_1286022_pt1 | contig 22354 bp, 31 predicted proteins | sample CZODoug2_1_08_16_FD_185931 | JGI IMG/M metagenome (GOLD analysis project Ga0179593, IMG submission 185931) | Vadose zone soil fungal communities from Angelo Coast Range Reserve, California, USA - CZODoug2_1_08_16fungal (PacBio error correction) | ecosystem: Environmental > Terrestrial > Soil >...
GGCCCAGACAAAGACTCTAGGTAAACAAGGATGGTCAAATAGACAAAAGCTCACAGGAGGGGAACAAACCGGCAGGGAGCTATTGGCTGGCCTGGATCAGCACAAGCCAAGAACAGGAGGGTCCGATTGGGAGCAAAAGACAAGATTCGGCGGGAGAGCTTACAGCCAGACGATAAAGCAGAAAAAACGAAGCGTGGACTGACAGGGGAACAAAAGACACAGGGACGTGGTAATGGGACAAACACGATCACAACAGTCAATCAAATGTTTTTGTTAGGAAAAGAGCTGCCAGAGCTTCCCCGTGGAACTAAGAGAGGGGCACGCCCGAACGCAGAGGAATCCAAGTCGTTGCGTGCAAGAAAAAGAGAAGCAAAAATACCGGCAAACACAATTACCCGGGCCTAGCATTAAGCGAGAAAAGGTACCCGACCCGCTAGATCAGGGGGGGGCGCCACGTGCCTGTAGGGAAGAATCGAGTCACGGCGGGGAAAAACTTGGGCAGTCTCGTACTGGGGGAGTAACAGAGTGTTCTCCGACGGCATACGTACTGCCAAAGGAATGGGAAAGCAAAAAAAAAATAAACAAAACAAAAAAAAAAAAAACAAAAAAAAAGGGGGGGTGAAAAGGACAAAAGTGGCTCAATCGTCAGGATACAAGAAAGAGGTAGGGGGACGTACGGCGACTAGAGTAAGGGAATCAGAAGACAAGGGAAATTCAAGACGAGGAGAAATGATAGCAAGTACATCCAGGGGGTGTGTCAAAAAACAAAATGGTAAAGGTGGGGAAGAACAGAGGGGCCACTCGCAAACAAGTAGCGGGCGAAAACCAAAGCATCACTTCTTCTGAGACAGGGACATAGGGGGGGCTGGGAAGGGGATGGCCGGAAAAACAAAAACCAGAAGGGAGGGGGACACGCATACAGAAAAGGCGGGGGACGGTGAGAGGCAGGAAAAACAAGTAAACAGGGGGGGAACTGAGTGGCACTAGAGGGGGAAGCTACGATAAAGGAAGTGAAAAAAACAGCAGGGGCTCGCATCGGGGGAGACCATCAAAAGAGATGTACGGGGGGAAAGCGACAAATCAAGGGGGCTTGGTGCGGAAGGCCGAATGAACGGGGGGCTAGCTCGAAAATGTAGAAGAAAGACTAAGTCTGCTGGAACGAAAGAAGGAGAGGGCGGAAAGCGCGGACAAGATGCAGGGAAGGGAAAAGGGAGAGGGGGTCGGAAGGGGCTTCGAACAATTATGGGTTGCACGACAGCATGAAGAAGAGGACGGGCCGGGACTCGCAACTCAGGGGCAACGGGGGGGAGGAAGAAAAGACTTTTCCGAAGAACTTCTGTGAGGCAAGAGAAATGCTGAAAAGTTAGATAAGAAGCACGGAGACAGGAAGGCAACCTGGAATGGGGGCAAAAAAACTGCCTGGTCGAAAAAACAGCAGAGAAAAATTTAACACGCAGAGCTCCAACGACTAAGGAAAAAAACAAAAGAATGAAAAACTAAAACGACTCAAGAGAAAGGCGAGAAGGAAGGCGAAAGGAGAAGGGAGTGGGACGATCACTGGGGACCCATAAGCGAATCTAAAAAAGTTCTCATTGGGAACAGCGGGGCGATGACGAGAAAGGGGGAAATCGGGGGGAAAATGCCGGCTGGAGCACTAAAACAGGCGGGGAAAGGAAGACGGAGAGACATGTAATAAGAATGAAAAGAAATAGAAAGATAGGAATTGGGGGGAAAGCATCTTCAGGATCTGTGGGGAGCCGAGGGGGGGGGGGGGGGTGGGGGGGGGGGGGGGGGGGGGGGGGGGGGGGGGGGGGGGGGGGGGGTGTGGGGGGGGGGGGGGTCTCTTATACATACTTTTAGAGACGTTACTAGTTTAATTTCGTACTTGTTGCCACCCAAGGGGGATGATTTATTCCCGGGGGAGGACTAGAGGGAGTATGTAGTCGAACTGGGGACTGAGCTCAGCCAGCTCGGATGGGACTCAGAGTTTTTAAAAAGGACCAAGTCCTTCGTGTGCTAAATCAGGGAAAAATGAATCGGAGGGCACTATGAGAGGAGGCAAACGGCAAGACGGCAGAAAGGGGGAGGGGAGTCTGGAACCACCTCGGAGTCACTGGCGTTCCCAGTGTCGAACGACTGCCCGAAAGCGACGGGGCGGTATGTCATTCTGAAGGAGGGGCTAGGGGGTCCAAACATCTCGCATCAGTACGGGGCGCAAACAACCAGGATACGGAGAGCTCTTTTGGAAGGAAAAAGACGTACCGAGATAGTGTGGAACACAACTTCAACGGATTTCCTACGCACTACAGGGTCGGGGGGGTGCGGAAGAAAGAAAGACTAGTGAGGTTCTAAAGGCGATCAGTCCAAATCAATGGTAAAGCAAAGGTCAGAAGGTCAAGTCGGGATCAGGGCGAGCGAGGATTGGGGGTCGTGGGAAAAAACGGGAAAAAAGGGCGAACGAGACAGGCAACGGTCCCGGCTATAAATTGACGAAAAGACTGCGGGGGCGGGAAAAGGGGAAGGGGGGGGCTCACAAGCACAGCTTAACGCAGAGGGGTCATGCATAAAAAGGGGGGAAAAAGCCAAACGGGCGTCAGAGGAGGAGATCGTCAGGAACAAAGAAGAGTCCTTAGACTTCTCGGAGAAAAGTGGGCAATAAAAGGAAAAAAAGGAATGACGCTTGCGTCAAAAAAAGAGTGCGGAGGGGAGGAGTGCGAAAAAGAACAAAAGTCAAAAAGGGACGAAAACATACGACATAAATGGGCGGGGGTTTGGCGATCTTGATCAAAATGTTGCACAGCACTGCCATAAAAAACATGCACAGAACCAGAAGACAATAGCGGAACGGACGCGGCTAGGGGGGGGGAAAGCGGGGACAAAATCTTAGGGAATTGGGAGGAACCGGAAAACAATTCTCTGACAAAAATTCACAGGCCTGTCAAAATGGGAGGCAATCGATAACCGGGAGAAAACTCAGACAACAAAAAAGCGCTGCAAAATCGCTTCTTCAAAGCAAGAGCAACCTAGCAAAGACTCAAACTAAAAATGAAGTGTTGCAACTTGAAAGGGGCATCGACACACCCCAGAAGAAAGGTAAAAGTCGACAGCCTCAACAAGGGCCAATCTTCGCGATCTGGATGGAATCGACAGCTAGAGAGTAGAACTAGCCTCTAGAAGCGAAATCAGGCCGGCGAGAAGTCGGGGGGAGAGGCTAAAGAAAAACAAAACTCACAGCAAACCTTCGAAATCTTTAAATAAAAAATAGGTCTGCAGGTGGGCGTGTCATGAATGAGGGGGAAGCCGACGCCGGCGGAGTGTGAGAAGGGGGGCAAAAAGTAGGAAAGACATGGAAAGTCTCTATGAGTGTCTCGGGAATACGCACGATGCAACGTAAAAGAAGTGAAAGTCTGTAGGAGGGTAAAGAAAAAAGAAAGAAAAGAGAGAGGAAGGAGCTTCAACGTTCCGAGGGCTGGCTGGGGGTTGAGTCTACACATAGCGAAACACAAAAAAAGGACGGAGGGGAAAAGGAGGGGAAAAGAGTTAGAATCCAACGTAATACCGCTCATAGGCAAAAAGATGGGGACGTTCGCGGAAAGACTGCAACATTAAACAGGGGGGGGGGGTGATGGGGGGGTCAGAAGGTGAAAAAAATCATCGTTGGGGGTGTGAAAAAGGGGCACTAGCAAAGGAAAGGCTCGGGGAAAGCTGTGGAGAAAAAAAGAATGTGCGTCGCAAAGCTGTCGCCCCGAACTCAAAAATCCGACACGGGAAAGAAGATACAACACCAATCGGCGCCTGTGGGGCAAGAAAGAAAAAACGAAAGGAAGCTGATGGAACGGGAAGTAAGGATCAGGGAAGTTGGATTTACACCGAAAGGAACTGGGCAGACAAAAAAGTCAAGAAAGGTACGCAAAAAAAAGCTGACTTTCACAGGTCACATAGACTGAGCCTAGGGGAAAAAAGGAGACATGAGGGACGAGCGCGGGAGAGGGGTGTAGCAGGCGGTCAGGGCGAAGAAAACTAGTGGTCGCCGGAACCCTGGAATCAGAAAAAAGGGGGTCTGATCACGAGAAAAATCACGGGCAAAATGACGAGAGACAGGGGGGGTAAGCACGCTGGGCCCCGGGGGGGAAAGTAAGCAAACGGTCTACATCTTAAAATAGGTCGAAAAGCATAGATAGAGGGGGCTGTGCACCTGGTGCGGGGGGGGACCGAAGCGTAAAACGTCGGAGCGAGAAAAAGGAAAAAAAAAAAAAACAGAGGGACACCAAAAAGGGCAGGGCAAGATAGAAGGAAAGGAATTCTGTCAAGAGCGAATCACATACAGTGTGGTGTTTGTCAACTATAAAGTAATCTTTACGAGATCACAAAAAAAAAAAAAAAAAAGCAAAGGCCGGCGCAATTAATCACAGAGCACTCTGTGCTAAAAAAGGGAGTTTCAGCAAGGGGGGGACGCGCGCGAAAAAGGCAGTGACGGGAAAAAACCGAATGAACGTAGGAGGGCTGAAGAATAGTTGGGGGGGGTTTATTCCCGGAGACACAGACATCGAGGGAAAAAAAAAGAAAAGAGGTCATTCTTCTGACAAACTCTCTCAGGAAAACTTATTTTCTAACAATCTAAAACCTACAACTTGGGGGGGGTGGGGGGGAGACAGCAGGAGCGAGTGGCACTGCGTGGGGGGGGGGGAGCAGGGGTCGGGGGGGGCGTGGGACACGGCAAAGTTGAAGTTAAAAAACTTTAAATTACGCGAGTCACAAGGTCTTTAGGCGACACATCAAAAGATAACTGTATTATCTGGGGGGAATTAAGCTGAACGAGAAAAAAAAAACTTTATAGTACGGAGTCATGACTCAGGATACTGGTGGCAGTGTACGCTCCTGAAGACATAAAGCTTCCTTATCGGACCGGGAAAGACACGAGAAAGGGTGCGTATGCAGAAAATTGGGTGGAACTAAACGAGACACGGAGGTCGGGAGCGGGACCCTAGGGGGACGACGCAGGGATGAGGGGCGGGGCAAGGGGGGGAGGGGATCAGCACAGGAGGAACTTTGGGGGGGTTAAGGGAACAAACAAAATTAAAACACGAGTGGGGGGCAAGGTGGGAGGACCAAAGGTGTAAAAACCGGGCCAAGTTCCGATTCTGGTGAGCACAATCAGCAAATCAACGAGGATCGGACATATTCATTCCCAGAAAATAAGGAAGGAAAGGGAAAGGGGGGTAAATACAAACACGGAGGGCGGGGGGGGGGGGGGGGGGGTGAACTGAAGCGTTAATCTACCAATCGGTTGGCAAAGGGTAAAATACGCGTATAACAGAAAAGGAAAAAAAAAAAAAAACGTAGGTGTGGGGGGGGGGGGGGTGCAACTTTTGCTACTATGTAAGAAAAGCGTCCATCCTGGTACAACGCCAGAGGGAAAATCGAGAGAATTTTCTTCACGGGTAAGGACTAAAAAAAATGAAGGATAGAGATCGAGGAAAACATTTAACAGATCAAGTAAGGGGAGCAACTAAAACTCAATCTGGACTCTAAAATATGAAAAACCTCAACGCATAGCAAAATGCGCAAAATGGAAAAAGGGGCCAATTTTAAAGGTGGGTGTGGAGGGGCGGAGGAATGGGGGGAGAATGGGAGGGAGAGCCCCCATAAGAACTCAAAAAGCTGCAGGTGAAAACGGGGGATAGGACGAAAGACAGCAGTCGTTACGGACCACAAAAATTCAAAACTAAGCACAAAAACACAGAGGGAGAACGGGTCTCAGAGGCAACACCGTATTCTGCCTCGGAAAAAGAGAACACGACGCAGAGGGGGCAGGGGGGAAGGAGGTTCGCAGGGAAGCCCAACGCAGGGGCACAAAAAAAAGTAATGAAACTTGGATGGAATGAAACTAGTACTACCCGTACAAGGGGGGGGGGGGGGGGGGGGGGGGGGGGGGGGGGGGGGGGGGGGGGGGGGGGGGGGTGGGGGGGGGGGGGGGGGGGGGTGTTCACCTGGTGCTGCATACCTCCAGCTGATGCGTCACTCTTCAAAACGAAACCAAAAATCAGGAAATACGATAATCTGGTCGGCAAACCCTCTAAGCAACAAAGACCGCGCATTAGGAGCAGGGGAAACAGCAGGGGTGGGGGACAGGACAATTGTGGGGAAACTGATAAATGGAAAAGTCGGGACAAACTAAAGAAGGCAAGATCGAGATGCCCCGTGAGACGACGACAGTCAGGGAACAATGAGAAGGAATGACGAAATTGCTTGGGACAACGAAAAAAAAAAAAAAGAAGGGGGGAACACAGATGGCAGGTCGCGAGTCAAGGGGGGGAGCGTGAGGAATAGAGGGAAAGGGGGGGGGAGCAGCACCTAAATACAAGCCAAGTGGGGGTTTGGAAGGGACTGGGGGTCCCGGGAAAGAAGAGATTACGTAATTAATCAGGGCGGACTGACCTTACTAAAAAACGGCGCGAGGGAACTCTGGGATCCCTAAAAAGAGTTAGAGTCCTAGGGCCCAGTCAAGACGGGGTGAAAAAAAAAAAAAGAAGGGGACGAACGAGTGTTCGACTGTACTCTGTGGGACGTGCCAGGCATAACAAATGGATCACAAAAAAAATGAACAAAGGAATTACTCCAGATATAAGGCTTACCTTTCTCCCGAAATGTAAAGAAGAGTTGGAACCCTTATGGAAAAGTGAGGGAGAGGAAGAGGTGGGAGGTCGGGTGATGGGGAAGAGGGGGTTGTAGGGGGAAAAGGGGCGTGGGGCAAGGGAGGGGGGGGGGGGTTTGGGGCAAGGGGTAAATATAAGAGAGGGTTAACAGGGGGGGGGGAGAAGTGAGGGGGTGGGAGGGGAAGGGGAGGGGGGAGGAAAGAGATGGGGAGGGAACGTGGAGGGATGGGCAAACTAGGTCGGTGTAGGGGGGCAAGAAGGGAGAAAAGACTGAACTCTATGTATGGTTCTCTTAGAGGAACTCGGTGGAATCATTTCTCTAGTACAACATTCTACAACATCTGGTGGGGCAAGAAATGCGGCTATTTTGGACGTCTCTGGAAAAAAAAAAGTGGAAAGGTCGGGGGGGACGATCGGGCAGGGAGTAGCTTATGGGAGTCATCAAATGGATTCAATGTGAAAGTCAAACGAGGGGAAGAAAAACACACGGACATTTTCAAAGAATAACGATGTAGAATAACAAAGAGTCAAAAGTAAGGACATAGGCACCCATGAGGACACGTATGACGCAAGGTGGGGGGAGAGTTTAAAAGAAAACTGGTGCACCTTGCCAGATCCTGGAGAGGGGGGGGAGGGAATTACACGGAGTGGAACGTGTGACGGAAGCAAGAATTCGAAGGGTGGAGTGAGGTTTAACGGGGGAGACAAACCTAAAAAAACTATGTCATGGGGGGGGGGGGACGCTGCAGAGGGTGGCCTGCGGGTCAAAGGCAGAAAGTTCACAAAGGCGAATTTCAAAAATTAGGACTGGGTAAAAATGGTTCTGAATGTGGGTGCAGGGAAAAAATATATGGAAACAAAAGGTAGACAAAGAAAGAGCTAAAGGTCATCCAGGGTCAAAGGGGGGGGAGCTGGTCAAAACAACTGGGGTACGCTCTCGTAGAGAAAAAAGTAAGGAAATCACCGTTGCACAGGGGAAAGTGGGCACAAGACCGAAAAAAAAAAAGGAGATCCAAATCTAAAACAAAAGTGTGGACGAGACACAGAAAAAGGGGGGAGCAGAGGCGGGAAGCGAGCTCGGAAAACATATCAGGAGTGGGGAAAAAGGACTCACACAGACGGGGGGGGGACTCATTTACGGGGGAGTGCTGAGCGGGGCACGGGGCAAAAGGAGGAAGGATCGTTCTCAAGAGGCAAAAATAATCTCATCAGCGGGGGGATCTTCGCTCAGCACAAAACGTGGAGGCGTAACTAAAATACAAGACGTGGGGGGGGAAAACGGGGGGAGCACGGGAGCAAGTGAAAAAAAAAATCGCACAAGTGCGTAGAAAAAAAAGAAGACAGAGGACTACGGTACAAAGGGGTCCTAGATGAAGAGAGGAAACTTCAAGGCGACGATGTTGTCGCAAAAAAAAAAAAAAAAAAAAAAAAAAACAAAAAAGATGTACAAAAAACGAGTACGCGAACGATTTGGAAAAGGGGGGAGGGTCGATGGGAGGACAAGTAGTAAATCTACAGGAAGTAAAGAGCAATTCAGGGACTTAAAGAAAAAAAGTGAAGATTCGGACGGGTTGCGTGCTTTTCACGAAAAGAAAAAAAATGGAAGGGGAAAAGGAAGTGCATGCAGGGAAGAGGTCTGCGGTACAACACGATGGCTTCGATGCTCGCTCAACGCGGCCTCCAAAAAACAAAACACATGTAAGAGTCTATCCGCCGAGGAGGGGAGCAGGAGAAGGGTCGCACTAGAGCGAAGGGGGGGGACACAACAGGGGGGGGGGATTAGAGAATTTTCTTATGAGGAAACCGTGGTAAATGAGGTAGGTCAAAACGCTAGTTTATAAGGGGGGCAAAACACGAGATGAAAGGAAGGCAAGGGGGGGGGAGAATCGCTGCATCACTGCAGGGCTGGGGGGCTAAGGGACACGACAAAGAATTTCAGTCGGGGGAATAATGACCTGTTCTCCGCTACCACTTCTCCAGAGGCGGACTCTTTCAATTCTTGCAAAAATGGGGTGACGCAAGGGGGGGGGGGGGGGGGGGGGGGGGGGGGAACGCGGAACGCATAAACAAAAGAATTCAAAACTCAAAGTTCTTTTCTATTCATTCGAGTGGAGGCACCGGGCAGTTAGTCTTCGAGACCGGGGGCAAAAAAAAAAAAAAAAACAGGGCACTGAGCGGGATCTTCTATACATCTTATGAGGGATATCAGGCAAAAAAGCTCGGTGGGAGGGGGAAAAACAGGGGAAAGAGCATGTAGCCGAAAAGACGGAATAAAAAAAGTAGGGGGGTGAACGGAACGGTGTCACTGCAAGTGGGGGACTGGAAAGTAGTCTGGCGCGAACGGAGGAATGTGGGGGCTAGGGGGGGACGGCGGGGGCAGTCAGGGAAGGGGAGGAAAGGACACAGAGTGAGCCTCTGGAAATACAAAAAACACAACATAGGGAACGTCCTAATGGGAAAAAGCTTAATTGTTAAGCAAAAGAGTCGAGAGGGGTGCGGGCCGAGTCCAGGGGAAAGAAAAAAGGCTGAGTGGGAATACGCTACATTAGCAACGGTATGATCGTAAAGGGGGAACTATGTCTTGACTCAGGGGGGGGCAAAACGTAGTGTGAAGGCGGGAAGGTAATGTCGCGAGGGCATAAAAGAAGCGTGGGGCGCAGGTCTACCAGTTCGGGGAGGGAACCGCCGATGAGGGGGGGGGGGGGGGCTCGATGCTCAGGACAAGACTGGGGGGGGGGGGGGACAAGGATAGGGACGAAAATGTCAACAATTAAAATTGAGAGGGTGCGGGTGGGGTTCACTATTGATAGGGAAAAAACCAAAAAAACTGAAGGAGGGTTCAGCGACCGATAGGTGGGACAACAACAATAACTTTCCGAAAGAGCATGGCAAAACGTCTACCAGAGGGAGATGAAGGGGGCTCAGGAGACTCCTGTCGTGGTAGGGAGAGCAAATAAAAAACTGCGTCAGACGTGTGTAAGAGTATATTCACTCGCTGGTTCTATCGAAAAAAAAGATCTACTCGCCTCCCTTATTTAGAAGCACCGCCCTACGGTCCCTCAAGGTATATTGTTCTTCTTGTGTCGGCGTTACCCGCGGGTACACCGTCCAGACCCCGGATGGTCCCACTGACAATGACCTCCCGGGTCGGCTTGTCTGCTGCCATTCTACTATGTCAGACGGAGGAGTGCACCAGGTGTGAAACGGAAAAACTTTAAATGGGGGGACCGACCAAGGGGCCTGGGGTATAGGGCTAAGGAAGGAAAGGAGTAAACAGAAAGGCCATCATGGCAAGGTTCAAGTGGGTAACAGAATCCTATGGCAGACTTGCTGTGGCATTAACCGTAGAAACACAGGGGGAGAAAAGGAAAAAAGGGGTCGGAACTCCAAAAAGGACTAGAGCTTGCGGCATTCGGGGAAAGCTTCAGTAGCGGACATATACTTTGCCGGGGAGTTCGAGTCGGGGTTACGGGGGGTCGGGTAGAGGGGGGGGGCAAGTCAACAGTCAGGAAAAAAGGGGTCAGGTGGGACGCCTGGAGCACAGGGGATAAAAAACGTAAGTGTGTTGTCCAGTCACGCGGATCAGGAGAAATAAAATCCTAGTTGAGGGGGAAAAAACTCGAAGGAAGTTTGTTCCCAAAGGGGGCTTCAGGACAGTCGCGGGCAAACGTTGCCGGAAGATCACTGGGGGGGACAAGGGACGGTGGGCATGTGTGGTGAATCTGGCTGGTAGAGGTGGTAAAAAGGGTAAAATTTCAAGAGACATCAAACAGCTAAGAGTGTGCATGCGAGTGGTCAGTAAAAAAATCTGAGAGTAATCGATTGGAGGAGGGACAAAAAGTCCGGCGTCTTGCTTAACCTCGCAGTACGGGGGGGGGCATAATAGTGTCAAAAACTCAGGCGGGGAGGAGTGGCAGCCATACCTACTGCTGAACTAGGGGCTAGGCGCAAAAAGCTACCAAAAAAAAAAATAAAGACTTGGAAAATCTCCTAAAAGAGGAACGACGGATGCATGCCGAGAAAATTGCGAAAATAGGGGGCATGGTCGTCCAGGGAAAAGGCCAGTCAGAAAGAGGTTGTACTTACGGGAAATGAAAAAAACATTGATGGGGCACTCTGCGCAAGCGCTAAAGAAACAAACAAATTATTGGGGCGGGGTGCAAGCGCGTCAGTAAATGGGGGGGGCAAGACCAACTTAAAAAAGAACAACTAAAACGCTTCGGAAGAAATTCAAAGGAATGGCAAAATCATTTAGGGGGGGGGGGGGGGGGGGGAAAGGGGGGGGGAAGGGGAGTTAATCCCTAAAGCATCACTCTACAAACCAAACGCTCCTTGCAGTTTTAAGGACTGAAAGGAATCGCAACATTTGTACGGAGGGAAGGTTGAGTGATGGCTTCCTGACTAAAAAGGGTGTGCGTATTGAACAGAAGTAGATGATCGAATAGGAATCAATACTATGCTGTGAACAGATTAGGTGGGCAATACAGCAGGGAAGTCAAGGGTAACGGGGAGTACGTGCAAGGAAACATTGACGGACAGACAAAACAAAACAACTGGGCTGGAAAGGAAAGTTAAAGACGGGAGTATGCAGTCACAAGGGTGGGTTTCTGAATGAAAAGGGACAGATGCGCAGAGGAGACATCAAAATCAACGGGAAAGGTGGGGAAGAGATTCACGCATCAAGGAACAAAAGGGAGGGGGGGGAGAGTAGGGACACAAAAAAAAAAAAAAAAAAAAAAAAAAAAAAAAAAAACGAAAATAAACGACCCGGCAAAACGTAGAGTGACGGGGTGCATGTGCAAATGGGGGGGGGGGGATAAAAAAAAATGGGGGGGTCGTTTACACTCGGTGTTAGGACCCCGTAAGGGGCGTATGGAAGACAGACTCAGGGGGCTGATAAAAAAAAAGAATATGATCTGAAGTTGAAAAGTGACGTCTAGAAGAAGAGACAGAAGTGAGGGGGCAGGGCGCCACGGCAGAAACAGGGAAAATGGAAAATGCATAAAACGTAATTTCTAAGTCGACTTAAGTTAAGAGCAGAGGCTAAGCAAGGACTGGAGCAAAGGGAGGAGGGATTACAGTAAGTGGGCTATGGGAGTTTAGAGGGAAATTATGTTAGACTGGGGGGGGGCAAAGAGAGTACCGACATCAAGGATGGCTCTCTAAACACCCGGGAAAATACATAATCACGTCCACCACACAAGGGAAGACCGCGACCACTGGACTCGCAAGGGGGGGGGAATGCGAACATGTGAAAAATGTGAAGGGCGGTCGCTGTCCTCTACTTACTCACTTTAATTCAAGAAACACGAACATTGAGAAATCACTAGAATGGAGGAATGACTACTGAGTGCAAAAAAAAAAAACTCGTAGGTAGTACACCGATAGGACAAAAACACACTCTCAAACTGGAAAACAAAAACGAACAATTAAGTGCAGAGGAGAATCCTCATTACAGGGGCCTAATCGGTTGGGGTTCAACTCTAGAAGGAAGATGCTCAGTAACTATGGGGTATGGTGCGAAACTGGAAAATTGGACCAAAAAACCAGTGAACGTGTGCGACCTGACTGCTGCCAGTCGGTTCTGACAAACCAAAAATGGATCAAGACGACGCGAAAGGCAGGGGGTGCCAAGGCAGCTAGGCATGGAACAGGGGGGAAAATCGCCAGGGGGGGAAACAATACAAAAAAACAAAAAAACAAAAACTGCCAAATAAGACGTAATTTGGAAAAACAACCAAGGCGTATCAAAAAAGCAGACCCACAGGACTAAACGGTGCTTACTTATTATCTAATACGCATCCACAGCAAAGGTACGCGAGTCGCGTGACATTCAACATAAGAAACGAATGCTGACCGATAAAAAAAAAAACGAGTAGACAACTAAAAAAACTTACCAGCACACCTTACCAAATTTCGGAAGCCGTCTTATGGAAAGGGAAAACGATCGAGGGTGGGTAAGGGACAGGGCGGGGTACGAGGTCAACTAGGAAAAAAAAAAAAGGACAAACCCAATATCCTTCCAAATGGGACACCCAACGGGGGGTTCCAGGTTCGGAAGAAACCGAGGTGGCCCAACGGCCGGGAAACAGAATCCTCCACTTTGTTGGGCATGAAGGGAGGAAGGCAGAAAAACTGGGGGGAAAAGAAGCTCCCGGGCGAACAGGCTTACGCGAAGTCACGGAAAAAACAGCCGGTTGGGGTGCAAAAAAAAAAAGAGTCACAACAAACCCGGCAAACAAACAGAGTGGGCCATATTAACAAAAGGAAAGATCCACAATGACACCAGAAAAAGGGAAAAATTCCCAATTACATTCCCCGTAGGGGGTTAGAGAGCACCGTGATGAAAGGGGTCCTTCGAGGGGTCGGAGACAAAGGGGGCCAAACCCCACGAAAAGGACACCCCCGTTTTGGTGGACCAAGCCTCCCCCAACGATCCCAAAAACCCGAAAGAAAACACAGAACACCAAGAACAGGGAATCAAAACTGGAAATGGTATTCAACTGGGGGGCGAGGGGGCAGGTCGGATCGTGGCAAGGAGGGGGGGAGAAACCAGGAGGTCGAAATACGGGGTTGCAGTGGTGGGCGCGGTTGGGAACCAGCCATTTGGGACGGAGACGAACTGAAATAACGGAAAAAAAAAACGACAAAAACAAAGGGCGGGAAAAAAAAAAAAAACGGATGGGAGGCCCGAGCCGCCACGCCGCGAACGTTAGGAGCCGGGGGGGGGGGGGGGGGGGGGGGGGGAGAAAAGGGTAACGCTTAGAAAAGAGCGAAAAACGGGTCCGCCCTGGTTCGGCGCAACGACTAAAAAAAATAAAAATCCAAGTTGTTATCGGACCGCCCCAATCAAGCCCGGTTTGGCTCTCCCTTAAAGGGTCGTAACTACTGGTAATCCAAGTGTGAATAGTCCGGAACGAACCAAACTGGGCAAAAGGGAAAGGGGAACCTGAGGTAAACGACTAGAAATCGGGGCGGCGGACAAACCCTCGAGGTCATGGGGGTTGGGTTCGTCACCTGGGTAAGTGGGAATCTCGAAAGGTCGGGGAAATGCCAAGGGGCGAAGGCAAAAGACCCCCCGCCCAAGATGAAAACCTACACAAAAACGAAGAAGGGGAGAACTGCAACAGTGAAGAGAGGTGAATAGTCGGGTCCCCCCAACGGCGGATCTGGGGGGAATCAGCCAAAAGCCTGGTCGGAATACCCTCGCGGAAGGAGGGCCCTAAAAAAAGAAATATTCCACGTTGAAAAAAACGGAGCATTAACGGCTGAGGGGGCAAAGGTTTCCGTGGGATAAAAAAAAAAGGTGGACCCGAAACCAGAGGCAGGAAAACCCGATTCAGGCCAAACCTGGGGGAACAAAAACTCGGTGAAAAAGGACCAACGTTTGGTACCCGACTCCAGAGGGGGAGGGGCAACTGTGTCCAATCAAAGAGTTGCACTGATACGGGACGTGGGAAATCGACGGAGCCGGGGGGGAGCAAACGAAAAAGTGAAAAGACAAGAGGGAAAATGCCAGAGAAAAACCCTGCGGGATAGACATCAATGAGACGAATGAATCAAGCGAGAGAGCAGAGAGAGGAAGTGAATACAAAAGGCAAAAGGCGAAGAGGGAGTGGTTGCGGGCCCGACGGGGAATCATTGACGAGCAACGACGAGAAAAAGGGCGACCAGTAAACCCCCCCCCGGGGACTGGAAAGATGGTGCGGCCGGGACCATCTTGTAGGAACCAAGAGGGGGGGGTGTTTGTCAAGGGTACACAAACTTATGAAAAAACAAGAGAATAGGTCCAGAAAGTCGTAGGGTCACCGGCATACTTTGACGAAAACTGGGAAAAACCAGGGGGGGGAGCTGGTTTTTGGGGGCCAACCAGGAAAAATTATACTGCAAAAGTCGACCTCGAAGTTTAATGGGGGGGGTCCAACGGAAATCAAAGGGAAACTGGAAAAAAAGGGACCACCCATCCACACTAAAATAAAAAAAAGCAAAACTAAGCGGGTTTGAGAATGGGCAGGGGGAAACCATCGGGTCCACCCCACGAAATTTCGGGAAACCAAAAAAAAGGGTCACGCCCCAAAACCCCAGAACACACAGAAAAAACCCACGCAAAGGGTCCACCTGGGGAAAGGGTTGAGAAATTATAAAAGACACGCTATAAAAGCCAGGACTTTTCTCCCCGGGCACAGGAAAGGAACCATTCGGAATTTTCACGATGGGGAAAAAAAAAGCGGGAATGAAACGTAGGGAGGGGTCGGGGGGTGAGGTGGGGCGGTGTCTTCAAACACCCTGGGGTATAAATCCGAAAGGGAAAGAAAAAAAAAACGGGACTAATTTGGGCAGGAACGTCAAAGGGAAAAAAGGACTTTCCAAAAGAACGACAGTCCAGGGTCGCGCCCAGGTAAAAAGAGCAAAACAGTGGTTTTTCTGGAAAGAGCAGGGAACACCATCCAACAAAAAAACGGGGGGACGGCCTAAAAGAAGGGGGAGTCAACCCGGGTGGAAACGACACGTTCCAAGTCACTCCACGTTGAAAATTTGTTGAGAACCCTTTGGAGAACACCCAAAAGCGGCAATTACCAGGAGCTGGGTCGCCGGCTTTTTTCCCCGGTCTAGGAATGTCCGGCCCGTCTGTGGAATAAGAGGAGAAAAACTTTCCCAAACGGGAAATAGCCCCCTGGAGGTCGCACGAACAAACTTTTCATTGGTGAGGCACCTGGTACGTCTAAAAGTAGTTTTTGGGGACGAGAACAAGGAAAATCCGCACCAGCCAAATGCTTTCAGGGCAGAAACATAGGTGTGAAGGAGGGGGCCGAACCCTTGAAATAACCTATAAGTGCACGGGAAAACTTTGGGCCATCAAAGAGAACGGGTTGTTTCTTTGTGGTTTACCCCAACGCTAAAGCAAAATCAGGACTTGAAGGGGTGATGTCCGGAAGGCCTACGGAACCCGTAAGCTCAATTTAACCCAAAAAAAAAAACGGGACCCGTGCCTATTTCATTCGAAAGGACGGACAAGGGGGTTGTTTGGGGTCGGGACCAACAACGGAACGGAGGAAAGCAGAAAAACAAAAATTTATTGCCCGGGCGAACCCCTGAAGTGGGTAAAACGAACGGGTAATCGAAACTTCACTCATCCCCACAAAGGAACACCCTAACCCTCAAAAACAAAAGGGTCCCCAAGAATCTATCGTGACCGCTTCAGTCCCCAAGAACCTGTCCCACAAAAAGCAAGCCAGGGGGATGGGAAAGCCCCGACGAGGAAAAAAAGTCAGAGGAAAAAAAAACACGGCCGGCAGCACGGCGTGGGGCGGAGGGGCCCCGGAAATTAAGGGAGGGAAAGCCCTGGAACAAAAATGGTACCAAAAAAAAAAAGGTTTCCAGTTCCAAGAAAAGGTACTTTCCCGGCAAAGAAACCAAGGCAAAAAATGGGGCCAAAAAAAAGGGGAAGTGGGTGTTGACCTTGTACCGGATATGGCCCACCCCTTCACTCGCGGGGCCGTTCGGGGTCATGAGGAGAAGAGATCCGAACCCAGGGTTGGGGGGAACCCTAAAGAGGCAAGAAGTGTGTGGGTTTCAATAGAACAGGGAAAAACATCACCACATTAGAGGGGAAACGAGGTAAGAACAAGGTTTGGACCCAGGGAAAGAAAAAGAATTATAACACACACCAAAAGGAGGGGAGGGGGGGGGAAAAGGAAAAAGAAGAAAGGAAAAATCAAACAGGGGGGGGAAAAGCCCAGAGGAGGAAACACACGAAGAAACTTTTTGTCTGGGGGGGGTTGTACCGTTAGTAAAAACCACCAAAAAAAACTATTTGCCGAACGGGGGGATCCCAAAAAGGAACAGAAATTCATCATACCCTGAACACCGGAAAAACCACACACCCGAAGAAAACACTTGAAAATGAGTTGAACTGTGGGGTAGAAAAAAAGACTGACCAAAACGTCCCCGTTGAAAAGGGGTAGAAAAGAGGGTCGCCTTACGAACAAGCCCGGGCGGAAGACCAAAAATCAGAAAAAAAGACGAACCCTTTAGGTACCACCCGGTTCAAGAAGAAAAAGGTGGGGGGACCGCCAACGGGGGAAAAAAAAGGGGGGGGACGAAAGGGAGCAGACGGGAAAATCGGGTAAGGTTCTGAGAACCCGTTCAAACAAACCGGGGAAAAGGAAAAGGAATTCACCTAAGACAGAGGGGTGGAACCAGGTTTTCCGTGACTCCCCGGGAAAATTGTTGGCGCTCGCGGAAATGGGGGGGGGGAAATCAACCAAGCCGGAAACCAACCGAAAGAAAAGCGTGAAAAGAACTTGGGTTTTTGGAAAAGGGGGGAAAGGAAAGAGAACCCCCAAGGGCCGACCCCAACTGAACGCCATCAACTACTTGATTGGGGGAAAACGATTTGGGTTGGGACCGTTGAAGGGGGACCCCGGATAGGGGCCACGAATCATAGCACAAACAGAAGGTGGAAGGCCCGTTCCGGGCTCCAGGATCCCAGGGTGCAAGTTCCAAAAAACAACGGGGACTCCGAACACCCAACCAGGGCGAAAACCAGGGAAACCTTAGTGGGAGATCAGACCAGAAAAAAACCCCAGAACAGAAGCAATAGAGAGCAAACCCGCCATCATGCCCCGTGTTTTGGAACTCCGGAAATAGATCCCGGGGGACCGGGAGACCTTCTTTCCACCAACAGTGTTTTTTGTTGAAGTCAGGGAAAAAGGGGTAGCTAGAACTAGGGGGGGCCCCAGTATACAAGGGCAAAATAAAGAATGCGGGCACAGTTATCTTTTCAAGAAAACTGTGCCTAACAGAAACAAGAACCGGATTTGGAGGGAAAAGTGCAGGGCAACAAGGGGGGAAACACCCAAGAACCTTTGGATTCCCAAAATTAAGGGGCAGGGGTCAGGCAAAAGCACACAGAAACCCTAAAAAAAAATTTGGGTCGAGAAAGTAAAAAAATTTAACATCCCATGTTGTAAAAGAAAAAGGGGGGGGGACTCTTGGGGGGTGTCAAGAATAAGGGGGAAGGGCCCAACCGGCCTAAACCAGCGGAGTTGACTTCCTGGTGCGGTCCCAGCAACAGGACAAAGAAAACCGCAAACGAAAAAAAAAAAAAAAACAAAAGCCAATTAACATTGGGGGTCATCCACCTCCCCCGAGGGAAAGTCTGGAAACGAAGGGGGGTTTCCCCGCAAGTGTGCGGGGGGGCCGGTAAACCAACCCGAGTGTTAACGATCAATTATTCACGCCCCATGTAAGAGGGGGGGAGACCCCCGGGGGTAACTACCAAAAGTAAAGTGGGGGCCGAGATAGATACCGGGGGAGTTCAGAGATGGGGGGGGAAAGGGGGAGGGAGAACTGGGGAAAATCGGAGGGCTACCTCCAAAAAAAATCCCTGTGGGGGCCAAAAAAACCAAAGGGCACCTTTCCGGCTTTGGAGGGGGGTGGGACCCCGGAGGGCCTAAACACCATGGGGACAAAAGCTAACATCTTCCCCCAAAAAGATGGGAAAATATTTTAAAAGGGGCCCGAGAAAAAGAAAAAAAAAGGGGAGATAACGTTGGGGGGAACCCTACCAACAGTCCTACGCGTCCGGTTTCACTGTTTGGTCCGCACCCAGAAACAAGGAAAGATTTCTCCCCCTTGGGGCGTGGAAAATAATCGGTTTGAAACCGGCCACAAAAATGGGGGTTGGCCCCGTCCGTCTGAGGAGAAAACCGTCGCGGTAAATGAAAGGTGCGTAGAAGTACGTGACCGAAAAAGGACAAAGATGGCCACCCGGGGACACGGAATTGAGCAAGGGGGTAGAAAAAAAAAAAAGGGCTGGGGGGGAAAAAAGGGTGCAAACGTTGCGTGGGGGTTGCCACGGGGGGGGAAAAGGTGAAAAGAAAAACGCGGGCCCACCGAGGGACGGGGTGCCGAGGCAAAAAGGGGGGGGGGGGTCAAAAAGCGACAAAAAATCGGTCCAGACAAAAGTCCAAGAAAAAAAAGGAAACCCCCAGGGCTGGGAGCACACGTCCAAAATCCGGTTACACGGGAAAAAAGGAAAATTGGTCCCCGTCCAACCCCAAAAGGAAAAAGAAAGGGGAAAAATGGAGAACCCAGTCACCGCGACGGACGGAGACCACAAACGGACCAGTCGAGTGGACGGATACGAAAGGGGAAGAGAAAACGGACCCAAGCCAGGCCGGGGGCGTAACAAACACCGTAGATGGAGGGAAGTAAAACAAACGGGGACACAAGAGAACCGGTTTCACGGACACAGTCGGAGGCGTTCAGAAGCAATTGGTGCAAGAACCCTAAAAGTTAAATATCCATCCCTGAATTATACAAAAGTAAAGGTAAGGAGTTCGGGGCCCATTTGTCCTTAAAAACAGGGGACCACGGTCAATAGGGGGTTTGATTTCCAAAACATGGTTTAAGGAAAAAGGGAACTCAAAGGTTGGTTCTCGAAACGTTCGAACGACGAACCCAGGAAATAGGGAGGACGAAAAAAAAAACAACGGTGGCGAAACGGACGGATGAAAAGAGGAACGGAATGTTTGTGTAAGAGGGGACCCGGATGGGGGAAGGGCCCGCACGCGAATGGGGCGGAGGGGAAGGACGAAATTCACAAATACGTTGCAAATACGTGTCGGCCGAATGCCCTGGGGGGGGTTGGTAGTCTGAAACGGAAACAAAAGAAAATGCGCAAGAGAAACAAAAAGACAAAAAAGGGGATTCAAGTCCCAATCCCCTGGGGGTTGGGTCGAAGTACAACGTAGTCAAAAAAAACAAGACCAGGAGACGAAAAAGAAATCTTACCTCGGAATCAGGATGAATGGGGCCTACAGGGGCACCCCTTGGAAACACGAAAGTGGGAGGGTCTGGGACCCCAAACTTTTGGGGTCTTGGTGGGGGGGTGCAGCTTTCCGGGATCTGACATAACCATGGAAAAATCAGAAGAAAAACTCAGCGAAAAAAAAAAAAAAACCCAAACTGGGAAGAATGTTAGGGGTTCAGTGGAACAAAGTCGAAGGGTGAAGAAAGTAACAACCGTTTGGTGTCTCAGGGGTGCAGGTAGCACGGCGCAAAGTGACTTTGAAAACCAAACTAGAGTCGTGTGCGCCAGGCAACGGGGGTACAAACCGACCTGGCTTTGGAAAACACCAGGGACGATATGCCAAAAGGGGCAAACCCGCCCGAAAAAAATAAGGAAAATTAAACGGGGCGCGTGTTGGGTCAAACATCTGCGGACCAAAAAAGGTGGACAAGGCCCCTTTTCGCATAAACATTCACCCTATGGAGAAGAAAAAACACCCTTCGGAAGGGAAAAAAAGACAGAAGGGCGGTTGAACAGTCCAACACCCCCCGGGGCAAGTTTTCCTAGGACCAAAGAATGTTTGTCGAAGTTTCTCCGAAAGTCCGGGGGGAAAGGGAAAGGGTTAAAAAGAAAAAAGTGAGAAAAAAGAACCGGCTCTTGGAGAGGGCAGACTTTCACGAAAACACCTGGGACGGAAATTTTGGGGGGGGCGGTACTGGGAATCATAGGAAGATATGGTTTTCACGGGTCCCCAAAGTAAACCTGTGGTTGGAGGGGCAGGAGTTGAAGAAAAAGGGAGGGGAGGGTCAAGCGGGGGAAGGTCCCAAGACGACAGTGGGGGGAGTCCGAAAAGGGGCCGGCGGGAGGAACCCAATCCCTAGAAGGGGGGGTTCAGTAAAACCGAATGGAAGCTCGGGGGGGGAAAGGGGGAAGCCCAGGGGACAAAAAACGGGTTTTGCAAACGCAGGGGGAAACGTAATCAAACGTCCACGTAAAACTGAAAACACTTGCCCGCAAGCAAGGCAGTTCCCGGAAAACCCAAAGGGGACCACTTACTTTATCCGTGAACTGGGAATTTTTGGGCGACGACACGTGGGTAAAAAACGCGGAAAAAACTGAAGGAACTTGCCCCAACAATGGAAAATCCGAACTGATTCCAACGGCAGAACCCCGGCCAAATCGGCCTTCTAAAACTCTTTCCCCCAGGGGGTTCAAAGAAAACAACAAGGGAACCCCGGTAAAGGGGGAAAAGCAGGGCGTGGGTTTTTTAACTACTCTAGGATTTCGACGGTTGGGTGTCGCAAAAAAAACATCCGACGAACGTTTCCACCTCCCCAATCTACGAAATGAATCCAGGGCCCACCACAAAGCAGAAAAAAAAAAACCGGGTGCCGGCCCACCACCAACCAACCAGGAGAAACTAAATTAAGCGCAACACAAAGCAAGGGGGGAAAAAAGGGCACAACAGGAACTCTTGACGGAGAGATTAAGCGCCCAGAATCTAGCCTTTCAAACCAACAACAAAGGGATGAAGGGAGGGGGGGGGAAAAACTAATAGGGGTAGGGGACGTTATCTCGCCGGACATCAAAACCGCTCACACAAATTTGTCGCCAAAAACTTCCCTGGAACCGAGGGTTGTTGGGGGGGGTGGGGGGGAAGACAAACATTTTGCCTTAGAAACTCGAAGAAAAATGGGACCCGATTCAATCGGGAAATTAGGCCCTTTTGAAGAAGGGGAAATTCGAGAGGAACTAGCAGGAAGAAAAAACCGCGATGGAACTACTCACAGGGGGGTAGTGTCGTAGAGGTTGGAAAAGGCGGAAGGGGAAAAAAACCAGGGAGAAGGGAACAGAAGTGGTCCGGGGGGAAGCCTGCCACGACCAAAAGGGGGGCCACCCAAAAGGAAAAAGGTCAAGGGAAAAAAAGCAAAGAAACGCCCGGGGGGGTAGAAGAGGCAAATGAAGGGGGTAATCTGGGAAATAGCAAGAACCTGGGGGAAAAGCATAGGAATCAAGGGGGGGAGAGCACCGATAGTCAACAAACCTGGGATCCTTCCCTCCGCCTTGCAATTCAAACTTCAAAAACATGGGAAGGAAAATTAGCAAAGGTGGGGTGTCACTCTCGCCGGAAGAGAGGACCTGTCCCAGCTGACCTCCCATACGCCCAAACTTGTCAAAAGAGGAAGAAAAGAATAACGACTTCTACCAGAAAAAAAGAAAAGAAGGTCAAAAGAAAAAAATCCCACGCCCAAATCCTGAAGGCGTCTTTGAGATATAACAAAGGAACTTCCTTGGGAAATGGGGGAGGGGTGAAAACCCCCACCCCGTGCCCAACAAAAAGGACGGAGAAGTAAAACGACCGAGGATTGCCGAAGTTGTTGAGAGAGGTCCCAAGAATTTTAAATGCCTGTTACACCCAAAAACACCAAATTTGCACCGGGAAAAGAGGAGGTGGGGGCCAAAGAGACGAGTAACCCACGATGAACAACAGCTTGGGTGCAAATACAGAACAAAAGCAGCATGGTACCAAGGGCAAAACCTTAGACGGAAAAAGTATCCCCCAAGCCATCTGAATTAAGACCCAAATCCCCCCCAAGGGGAAGGAAAAAAAAAAAAAAACCGGGGGGGTAACCGATTTCCACAAGGCAGACAGTTTGAACACTGGCAAAGAAACCCAGAGAAAAAAGGGACTGGGATTTTTAGATAGAGTAGTCCTATAGGAGAAGGAGAAAAAAAAGAGGCCAACCATCCCCCAAGAGAAAAAACGGTGCCGCAGGCCCACGGGCACCCGGAGGAACACTCGAAAACGGTAATTAGTATCGTTAATTTTGGCAGTAGGGTAAGAGGGGGAGGACGAAAACCAGTTAACAGACCGGGAAAGGGGTCCGTTGGGTGGGGCCCC
>Ga0179593_1259971_pt1 | contig 22353 bp, 27 predicted proteins | sample CZODoug2_1_08_16_FD_185931 | JGI IMG/M metagenome (GOLD analysis project Ga0179593, IMG submission 185931) | Vadose zone soil fungal communities from Angelo Coast Range Reserve, California, USA - CZODoug2_1_08_16fungal (PacBio error correction) | ecosystem: Environmental > Terrestrial > Soil >...
TGCCACTGGGGGGGAAATGGTGGAAGAAACACCCAGGGGAGGGGGGAAAAAAACGGAAAAAAAAACAGCGAAGAGATTCTTAAAACACTCGGAAAAAGTCACTCGCGAAGAAATGGGCCGGGACGCAAGAGATACGTTCACCAAGGACAACATCAAGAGGAACAGCGAGTCCAAAAGAAAAGAATTCCAGAAGCGAGACTCCTATACGCAAAACTACTCAACGAAGGCACAACAAGAGAGAGAAAAGCTGGGGACAGGAAAAGTCGACAAAAAAAAAAAAGGAAAAGGAGGCCCGGCAGGAGAATCATCTAGGCCGGGAGCTTTCGAGCAGAAGACGAAAAACAGAAGAACCCTCGTGGTTCGAAGACACAGGGCAAAAAAGATAAAGGGTTGGCCAACGAAGTGGGCAAGAAGCATTTGGGGGGGGACCTTTCTCCGTGAGGGTGGCCTCGCACGGTTGAAGAAGCAGGCAAAGTCCCTCCATCGCAAAAAGGAGGAAAGAAAAAGGAAGGAAATCAGAAGAAATATCGAGGGGTTTCTAACGGAACCACCTAGACAGATTGGGAAGAGTAACTGCGGTTCAACACTTAGCAGAAGGGGGGGGTCAAAAAAAAGGAGGGGTCAGCCCAGAAAAAAATAAAGACAATAAACTCGTCATACAGGGAAAAAGGCAAGAAACGCAAGGCCATGGGGGAGACCATGGGGGAACGGGAATTGCTTCGAAACAGGAAAAAAAATTCAGTGGTACGGCGAGGTGGGGTTCGACTTAGGGCCCATAAAAACTCTAAGGGGACTCATGCAGTAAGAAGGAAAGCCATAGAGGGAATAAACAAAGAATGACAATAGAAGTATCAGGAGGCAGTCATCCTATAATCAGAGGGAATTAAAGAAGTTTGACATCAGAAAAAAAAAACAAAAAGGGCCACTTCGACATTGGTGGAAGTTTACCTTACTTTGCATAAAAGGAAGATGGGGAAATGGGAAGGCCGGGAGCGGGGAAAAGGAGTCGGAAAACGGGGTGGGGTGAATCTCCTTTCAAAAGACGTCATCCACACAACAGGAGAAAACCCACGAAAAAAAATTAACTGAGAAGTGGCAATCAAAAAGACGGTAACGAAGTAGAGGCAGATCAACCAGACCTCGAATGGCACGAGCGAGGGGAAAAAACGGGCGGATGAAGAACCTGGGAACGTAAAACCGGATAAACCGGCAACAAAGCAAAAATCGAGAGGGTCAATTAAAACAGAACTCACCCTGCTAAAAAAGGGGGGGCTACAGACGAAGCCGGGACACCTCTCTGGAAGCTACGCACAAGCAAAACGCACGCCGGAAGACAATGTCCGTTGAGGCGCCCAAACCAAAGTCACCAGACGAAAAGCTTCTCCGCATTCTGAGGGAGGTGAGACAAAAATGTTCGCGGAAGCTCTGCGGAAAGGAAGAGGGGGGGACAAGGCCGCAGGTCGCTGCTGAGAAACGAAAGAATCACAAAGTCAAAGAAGGGACCGCAAAAAAAAAAAAACCAACACGGTTGGGGAAAAAAAAAAACGAAAAAAATTTGCGAGTTCCAACAAAGACGAAAAAATGAAAGTAACGTGCAAAAGGGAAACCGGCGGGGGGTCCCAAAACCGATGGGGGGGGGGGAGGAGGGGGGGGAGGGGGGGTGAGAGTGAAAGAGGAGAGGGGGGGAAGGGGGGGGTAGGCGTATGTGGGGGGGAAGGGGTGGGAGAAAGAAAGGAGAGAAGAAGTAAAATGGGGAGGAGGGGGGGGGGGGGTGGGAAAACTATTATGAACAGTGGTTAGGGGGGGATGAAGTACAAAGGGAAGGTAAGGAAAGGTTGGGCTAGAAGGATAGAAGGGGGGGGAAACGTGTGCTGAGGGTGGGAGAGGCACAAGGGAGGGGTTTGGCGGGCGAGGGGGGGGAGAAAGGGGAGAGAGGGAGGGGCGGGGGATGCATAAAGAGGGGGAGGGGAGACGGGGGGGAATCTGGATAATAAGGGGGGGAGGGGTCAGGGGGTATGCGCGGGAGAGTAGTGTCAGTCGGCGGGTGCGGGCGGGGGGTGGGGGGGAGCTCTTTGGGTAGGGGGTAAGTTCGTACATTTGAAAAGAAAGGGCGGGGGGCCAAACCGGCCGAGTGCTTCCTTCAAGACGGCATAGGTGCGCGCAATCACCCACCTTTCCCCGTCAGGACACGCTCGAGGGAGCAAAGAATCCGTGACCATCTGAAAAGAGGAAAAAGCGGAAAGGTCTCACAGAAGAACCAGGGTCCCAAGGACCAGGGGGGAAGAGTCGAAAAGACGAATGCGAGGGTGCGGAAGTGCACGTGGCGAAGAGACCCAGCCCTTGCACGCAGAATGGGGACTCGGAGTCAAAATACTCCACGTGTTGCAAAAAAGCCGGGGGGGTCGAAGCGCCGCGGCAGCCTAGGGTTGGGAAGGAGGACAAATCGTCCTCACGGAAAAGGCAAAAAAACACGAGGGGAAAAAAAATCCTCTACAACACCTAAGCAGTGAACCGAGGCGTGGGAAATCACGGCCGCAATCAACCGTCATGTTTAAAAGAGGGGGAAAAAAGGAATGCCCCTACAACGCCGCGAAATTGGGGGGGCCCTTTGGGGCGACTGCACATTCAACGAAGTGAAAAAAAAAGCGCTAAGAGGAAACGAGCGGTGTTGGACCGAGCGAAAAAAGAGACAAAGGACTCCCCAGAAAAAAAAAAGGTTTTCGAAAGAGTACAAATAATGGAAAGGAAACAGGAAGAAAAAAGAAAGAAGGCCAAAAACGGGGGGATGGAAGATGAATCCCTCGGCTAAAAAAAAAAAGAACAAAAATGGGTTACCCAATACGTACGGCAAAACACTGCCGCCAAAAAGGTGGGCCAGAAACGGGGTGTAACAGTAACTGGGATTCAAAGGGGAGCAAAAGCGGTGAATCAAGATGCACTCCTCATGAAAACTGTGGCCAAACGACACGCTGGCGCCTGCGCCTAAGCAAAAATATAGCCTCAAAGTCGGGAAAAAAGGCGAATGTCACACGAAGCAACAGAAAAAAAAGGGACACACCTGGGTAATTCCGCCCTCCTGGGGACAGGGTCGTAAAAGAAAAAGAGGGAGAGCGAGAGAAACAAGCCGATGATGGGCCGGCAAAAAAAGGAAAACATGGGGGAAGTGGCCGGTTTCGGGGCATGGAGAAGAAGATAGAGAGATAATTGAATCGAAACGATTGAGTGGGGCCGAGAGAAAAAGGAGAATCAAAAATGGTCGGAAGAGGCAAACAGCCGGGAAAAGGGGGAAATTTAAATACCCGGATGTCACGATGCTAGCCAAGGGGAGGATCACAAAGGAAGTGGGCGAAAATTGGGGGTAAATGAAAGAAGGCCCGCCGGTGACGTCCGTTCAGAGTATATGGTTAAAAAAAACTTACCGCCTGGGGACAATCCACCGCTCAACAACCCTAACACTCAAACCCTCCCTGAAGGGAAAAAAAAACTACCGAAAAACCCTAAAAGCAAACGGCAACAGGTAAAGATGGGGAAATCATCAACCACCAAAGAAAAAAACAAAGAAAACAACCCTTTTCAATGCAATTGGAACCCGGCTGTGGGTTCAGGGCAAACTGATCGGCCGTGTCAGGGGTGGGGGGAAAGGCTCCTTCTGTTCTAAGACGGATGGAGGCGAGTGAGGTCATAGCGCCGCAAAAAGCACAAAAGCCAGCAATCTCCCCAATTCGAGTCAAAATAAGCCAGCCAGCAAAGGAACGAGTGACGGAAGTCAGCAAAAGAAACCATTCCTCACACAACGGGCAAAAAAAAAAAGCAGCACGAGTCGGAGTAGGGATTCCTCCGGGAGAGAGTGTTCAGAAGGCCAAACATCACATGGATCAAAAGCCCGCGGCCCCAAACCAGCGCTTCAGTCGTCGGCAAAAAAAAACTTCAACCCCGGGGGTAGACCCGGGGGGGGTAAAGGTCCCAGTCTCCCACTAGAGCACAAAGTCGATTCGAGGTGGAAAAAGGAGTGAGGGCGTTTTTGGAATATCCAGCCAATAGGTGGGAAAAGGGAAGTTGGAAAACACCACAGAGAAACTTTCTTGTTGATAGCTTCGGACAGCAAGAGATGACGCCTTGGAGGGGAAAGGAGGAAGGAAAGCAGTGGGCGAAGTCTGTTCCAACGTTTGGGTAAGAAGGGTAATGGTCGACTCTAAGCCGGGCCGCCGGCATGCGCAGGAGAACCGGAAGGGAAAGGGTGTGGCGAGGTTAGTCAACGGAAACGGCCCAAAAAGGGTGAAAAAAAGGGGGGGTGAGAACGCGACGGCGCACAGTGAGGTTGTGGGGGATCAGATGGGGTCGCTCGGAACAGGAAAATAAGCGGGGCCCAGATGGACCCCACATTCTGGGGAAAGGGGCTACCGTAACCCAGTCGGTAACGAAAAGGGCAGGTAAGTTGGTCACCACGGGTCTTACGGCACTCGGGGAGTAAGGTGACGACGAGTTGTGCCCGGGGGGCCAAACGGCGACTGAAAAGTCAACGGAAAGAGAAGAGTAACTTAAGAATCCAAAAGGAAGATTTCGACAAACGGCCAACAAAGGGGGAGGAATAGTGACGGAAGAAGGGGGAATACGAAGCCAGGGGATTTATGGTGAAAGGATGTTGAGGAGCAGGCATCAGAAAACAGGGAGAAGAGGGGGATCAGGATATGGAAAAAAAAAAAAAGGGGGGTATGTGTTCAACGCCCGGATGGTATATGGGGGGGGGTCAAATAAGAAGAATGGGAGACGGGTCGGAAAAGGGGGGGGGAAGGAAACGGGCAGAGCGACACCTCAAAACGGAAGGTTTCTCGCAAAAAAAACGGAATTTACGAGACATGGGCAACCCCGGGAAAGGGGTTCCCAGGAAGGGGAAAAACCCTCATTCACACCGGGTGGGGAAAAAAAAAAATAGCAGAGAACGCCGAGAAAAGGCTGGGCCAGAAAAAGACCTGTCAAAAAAATTCAAAAATATCGCAAAAAACGTTTGCCAAGCAAGACTTGAAAATGAGGGAGGGGGGATTCGAAAAGAAAATAGCGAGGTCCGGCCCAGACACCAGGAAGCAATTCAGAAAAATAAAAAGTGAGGCAAAGAGCAGCCTGAGTTTGCTTCTAGAGGAGGAAAGACAAACACGAAAAAAGTGGAAAAACTTGTAGAAAAAAGGGGGGGGCGAGGTCCAAGGGACCCGGACAAGGGAGGTCGACACTACTGAAAGGTAAGGGGGGGTGGGTGTGTGGACCCCACGAAGAGCTTAAAAGGGGAGGGGAATCAAAAGACGCGGGAATTAAAAAGACAAAAAAAAAAAAAAGAAAAAATCTAGGGAAGGAAAATCAAAAAAAAAAAAAGTCAGCTTGCCGGCCCGAAAAAAAAAAAAATTTTTCAGGAATGAAAAACCTGGGGGGGAGATGAAGGGAACGGGTCAAAGAGAGGCACGGGATGGGACATGATTCAGGGAAATTTGTCCTGAAAGTCTTTCGGATTCCGACGAACCCGAACGAAAAAGGGGCGGACTCTTGCCATTGGGGGGGGGGGGACATTTGTCTCGGCCATCTCCAAAGCATTGGGTTCTTTGTTGGGGGACGGTTTATGGGTTTTTTGGGTCGTTGAATACGTAATGGTTGGGGTTTTTTTTGGTGGGGGTGGGGCAATTTCGGCGCCCTCTTAGAATGACTGCTGGGAATCCGTCCTGGGGGAAAAAATCCTGAGAAACCAGACGCGCAAAAGGGAAAAAGACAGCGCGGAAGGGGCAATTTTCAAATGGACAAAGCAATAAATCGGTGGCATTTGGGGGGGGGGGTTTGGGGGGTCTTTTTGGGGGGCCTGAAAGGGGGGGACAGTGATTGGTTGAAAGCGAAAGGAAGTTTTCAAAATCTTTTGGCATCGATTCGGAGGTAGGGCCAAGTCAAGAGGGGGGGATTGTTGGTTGAGAGGTGGGAAAAAGGGGGGGAGACTCCACCAGAAAAAATTATTAAACACGGGAGAAACTACTCATGCAGCACGCGGGGGCAGAGGTTACCCCTCAACGTTGGAGGAAAAGAAAAAACACGCAAGCGATCACGTGAAGACCCCTTTCCGGGCTGCGAAACCAAAATCGAATTTCACAGCAGGGGGGGAAACCAAAACCCACAAAACGGAAGCAAACGGAGTGCACACAGACGATGGAAAAGGCGTAAAAGAAACACCTGGGGGGACTGCAAACCCAAAAAGGCGACTGTCGATTCCTTCACCGCCCGGCGGGTTTGTCCTAGTCAGAGCAGATGCGGGGAAAAAGCTGAACTGAAAATGTTTGGGTCAAAAAAAAAAGCCACGAAGAAAACAAAAAAATTCCCAGACAAGGGGGGGACTTGCTCCGGAAAATCAGGGAAGGGATCGGGGGAAAAAAAAAACTAATAACGTGGGGGGCGACAGGAAACCGGGGTCGCGCCATCCGGGCCCTGGCAGGTGGAGAAAGTGGGGTTCAGGTGGTGTTTGCGGACGTCGAGCGAAGGGGGAGTGGCCAAGGGGGTGGCAGAGTTGGAAGAATTCGTAGATCGGGAAAAAGGTCAAAGTGAGAGAAATCTAAATTAGACAGATAAAATCCTACACGCTGAACCCAATCAAATTTGGGTATAGAATATCGGGGGTGGGTCAAGACCATATTTTTGTGTTGGTTGTGTTGGGGGTGTGTGGGTTTGTGGGTGGGTGCTCAAGGTGAATTCGCCGAGCGGGAAAATGGGGATTCAACCCGAAAAGAAGGACGGCCTCACATGCTTTTTTGCGTGCACGACTTTGTGGGATGAGGGTGTCTGTGGGGAGGGGGGGGGAAAAAGAGGGAAAAGGCACATCCTCCCATCAAAAAACACAGTCAAAATATTCTGCATTCGGGTCGGAGGAAAAAAATACTGCTGGTCACAAAATGGGGGGGGCAAAAAAGGAAAACCTGCGGGACGGGAGACAAGGACCACCTTGTGGGGGGAGAAAGCCAGAAAAAGGGCTAACCTAAACAGAGACAAAAAGAGGTGTTAAAAAAAAAAAAAAAACAGGTGGGTGGTTCGTAGGTATGGAGATTTGTGTGGGGGGCAAGAGATGAAATACCAAACGGCTGGCGAAGCAAAAGGAGGAAAAATGACTTGCAGGAAAGGCAGTGCGAATTTGAAAAAATGGCCGTGGTAAACATTTGGGTAAAAAAAAAACCACAAGCTAAGGGAGTCCCGGGCCATTTAACCATTGGGACCCCCCAAAACCGAACCGTGGAAAAACAAAAAAACAACCAAAAAAACAAAGACGGGCCCCAGAAAGGTAGCGCGGAACGGGGGGGTGAGGAGTACAGTAAAGAAGGAACAATGAGAGGTGATGAGGACTAAAGGGGTAGAGGGGGACGGGTAAAAGAGGGAGGGAACGGTGGAGGCCCGGGGGGGAGGAGTGAGCAGACAGAGCGGGGTAAGAGTAAAGATGTAGACTGGGCCAGGGGGGGAGGGGAAGGTTCTTTGGCTTGTCCGGGAAGATGGATTTAGAGAATGGGTCACACCTAAAGAAGAATAAGGACGAAGGCAGGGTCTATACTGGGGAGTTCGAGGCGGGGGCCGCGTTTCGTTACCCTTTGACTGAGGAAGGGAGCACAAAAGAAGGAAAACTGAGATGCTTACCGGAGGGAGGGTCGAATTAAAGGTTCTTACAAAACGGAAAAAATGAAGTAGCAGAAGGGGGCGGCAGCTCTCTGGGGATGGGGGGGGGTGAAAAAAAAAAAGAAAGGGGGGGCCCTCGCCATTGATCTCACGAAGCAGGGGGGGGGGATTCCCCGTCAGGAAGAACGGGGGGGGAGTCCAGGGAAGGGGTAGAGGCGACGGTCGGTAAAAAGGCACACCTTAGTGAGAACACATGGCAAAAAAGTTGGGCCGGGGGAGATGTGGCAACCGGGATGAAGGGGAAATCAGGACCTGGAACTTTGGGGTAAAGGGCAGGGGGGATTTTTTTGGGGGACGGACAATGACTTCCGTAAAAAGGAATAAACTCGTACCGGGGGGGGGGAACTTTAAGGAAAAATGGGCACCTCGTTGGGGCGGCAGAAATCTGGTGGAAACCGGTGGACCAGTGGGTGACACGTTAACGCGGGGCTTTGGTGCGTTGGGTAAAAATAGGGGGGGAAACGGTGGGGGTAAAACCTCAAAGGCAAAGGGAAAACCGGTGGGGGGGAAAGGCCTCTGTTTGAGGGCGGGGAAAGCAAAAATGCAGGAAAGTAGCCTCTGATTGGCGAGAAGCTGGGGAAGGTCCAGGAAACAGGTCGTCCAAAATAAAAAAGAAAGGCTCACGGGGAGGGAGAAGATGGGTAAAGGGTAGTGTGATGGTGGCAAAAAAAAATGTTCCATTAGTCCGGCAAGTGGGGGAACGTACAGGGGAGGGAACAGGCGGAAAAAAAGGGCCCAAAAAATTTGAAGGTCGAAAAAAGGACGGTGTCAGTTGAAGAAACACTCAATTGGGGGGGGCAGGGGGGAAACCGGAGTCAGAAGAACCGCTTCGGGGGGGAGGTGCTTCTGTGGTAAGGAAAGGGGGTGTTAAAAAAAAGAAAAAAAAATGGGCTTACACGGCCCAGCGTTAATAGAAACGAAGGGCCTAAAAACCGCTAAAAAAGTTCGAGGAGGGTTCGCCGACGGGAATAGCAACTTAAGTAATAGTGCACGAGGGGCGGTCCTCTCTGTAGAGGGGGAATGGGGGGGGGGGAGGAAAGGGGATGGGCGGAACATAGAGAATCCGGCATGACTCTCTCAAAGTCTACCAACCCTTAGAAAAAGACCCACCCGAACATGGGATCAAAAGAAAAACCTTGGGGCAAACTGTTGGGCCCAAAAGGGAGAGTGACTGGTCGCTGGGCAAAAAAAACCGTTTCGGCCGGAGTATTAATCGTAAAGGGCACTGCAAGAACGTACGACTCCTTGGGTTGGAAACCCCACTAGGTTGAGGTAAGTTTGTTCGCGTGGAAAGGGCGCTTCCCTTTCTGGCATAAGGAAACGGCGAGGCTGGGACTTGATCTTGTGAAAAAAAAGGGGGCACTGGGGGGGAGGAGTCCGCCTACTTGATACCAATACTCGGCCGGCAGTGGAAAGCGGAGCCTAAGTTAGGAGGAGTGCGGGGGTAATTGGCAGTGACGACAAAACGCACCAAGAGAAGACCCCCTTTGGGAAGAAAATGAATGAAAAACACAGGGGGGGGGGGGGGGGGGGGGGACTCTATGACACGTTGATAGGGTCGACCGCAGAAGCAAAACCTTGTCGGAAGTTTGTTTGGACACAAAAAGCGGGGGGATTTTGTTGTGTTTTTCGAGACGCCACGGGGAAGTAGCAAAGGGGGAAAAGGTCCCTCCCACCAGGCAAAAATGCCTAGTCAAACCCAACCGACACGGGGGCGTAAAGGAAAGGGAAAAAGGGGAACGGGGGGCCCCTTCTTCGGGTTTTCAAAAGGGGGGGAAGTTCGGGGGCGAAGAGCCGACCGAAGAGGTAAAAAAACGGTAAAAGGACATTTTTTTCAAGACCGGGGTTTGGGGGGGATTTCCTTTTCAGGGGGCAGCAGAAACTGACTCCGCCGATAGTAATCTCTGGGGGGGGGGGGTGTGAAGGGCGTCTATCGCCTTGCGGGGGGGCTCTCTTCAAGCGTTGAGGGAAAACTTCTGGAGTCCTTTTGTGGGGCATGTGGACCGCGGACACAGGGGAAAATTGGTAGTGGGGGGGGGGGGGGGACTTGTTATCTTCATTAGGACAGAAGAGCGAAAAAAGGGGGTCTGAGATGTTCTCAGACGTCTTGGAAAAAGGAGATCTCGCCGCTGATGAAAACCGGGTCCGAAACCAGGGGAGTTGCACAAGGGAAGCCAATCTCTAAAAAAAATGAAAAAAAAAAACTAATCTGGGTAAGATAGAGATGTGCTGACATTGCAACAAAGGTCAGGGCAACCGGGAGCACTCGCTCTCTCGGAAAGAAGCCTCAGAACAGAAAAGCTCAAGCATGGGCCCACGCAATCAGAATCACCACAAGGGGTCAACAAAAAGACAAAAACCTAAAAATTCGCACCCTCTTTCCAAAGGGGCCCGCGGTTGAAAAAAGGGAAGAAGGTGCAAAGTGAGAAAGTCCTCACAAAGCTCGAAGGCACAACCATCGAAAATGGACGATCGCGAGAATCGAAGAAAAAACAGGGCAAACGAAGTCGGGTCGTAAAAAAGGGTCCCGAAAAGAACAAAAAAACGTCCTAACAGGAACGAAGAAGGGAACCGCGTTCGTCAAGAAGCAATGCGAAAAAAGCAGTGCCAGGGCGTTTGAACTAAAGGTGCCTGGACGGACTGCCGTGGGAAAAACTGCGCCCGGGGGGGTTGCAAGGAGAAAAACCCCCCCCTCAAGCTCAAAAAGAGACGAAGTCAGGAAGGGGTTCTTCTGGCGAATCAAGTCAGGGGGGGTAAGCTAAATAAAGTTCACCCCGAAGCAAATTTTCATCAGGACGGGGAAGGGGGGGTATCCTCGTGAAGGGTCGGGCCCTGACGAAGGAAAAACCAGAAGCCGAAAATGAATTTCTTGACACTACGATTGAAAAAAAAGCCGAGAGTAGGTGTTTGAAATAAGGAAAATTCGAAAAACCAGACAAAGGGTAGTAAACAGTAAACGCTACTAAGAAAAAAGAAGGCCAGCGTCAGGACGGACTTATTAAGCCACGCCGAGGAAATTCACGACGAAAGGGGAAAACCAAGCGAGCCGGTCCGTCAAAGGCAGACAATCAAGAATCCGCGATTTGGGTACCCCTGTGGAAACCCACACAAAAGTGTTCCCCTTAATCTACCCTGTTGGTCCCGGGGCCCTAAAAGTGAGAAATGAAATGGGGGGACTGGCAAAAAAGGGGACGGGTGAAAAGGTTCTTTAATTAATACGGGTTTAATCTCCGTTCCTCGCCCTCATCTCAACCAACCACTCAAAACCCCCCATTTCTACATAACAATAGAAAGTATATAACCAACACCGCGGGGTTGAAGGGGTACGAAGTGCCGAAGGGGACATGACGAGTCCCTCCCTAGAAGCAGAGGTCGGAGGGCGTCTATAAAATCTGTGCCGTTCCCAGGATAACCCCGATAAAACCGGGGGGGAAACTCAGCAAGAAAAAGCAATAACGAAAAAGGTGATATTCCAAATCCAGACAATTGAGGGGATGCCCCAGACGGAAGAGAAGAAAACATCGGCCGTAGAACCGAACCAACTCAACGGGAACAAGCAAGGGTCCTCAAGGAAAAACGTGGGAGGCGCCCAAACATTGAAAAACGCGTCTAACGACTTCATTAAGAAGCAAAGGACGCGAGGGGTTAGGGGGGCGTGTTGAGGGAGGAAAGGACTCAGTCGGCAAAGAAACATCCTGCGGGGTAAGGGAAGGTGCCGGGGAAAAAGGAAAAAAATCTCAAAGAAAATCACCACGGGTTTGACGAAATTTAAGTAACCACGGGCCAAATAAACAGGGGGGAACGTTCACTCAAACACCGGAAAACTAGCCCTATGGGACCCCTCCGCAGAAAGGGTCAAGTGGGGGACGAAACGGGCAAAAAAGGAACTAAGGTGGGCTTCCTCACCCGGAATAGGGCGCATGACCAAAGGGCGCAAAAAATGAGAAAGGGATCGATCATTATCAAGAGCCCGGGGGGCCAATCGGGCGCGGCGGGGAAGGTGCATCGAAGGAAGCAAATTTGGCAATAGCCTGAACCGGCGTACTGAGGGGTGACAAAATCCAATTGGGAAAAAACAATAAGGTGGCTAGGTCTACCCCATCCCCCCAAAGTGGGGCGGGGAACGCCGGCGAACTCCTACGGAAAAAAAACTTAGCATCGAAAGTGTTTTGGGCCTATCACGCAATTTTTAGGGAAAACGGCGGACTTGAAAATAAGGGGGGCGATAGCAGGGGGGAAACCAGCCACACTCGGAAAGAACTCTCCTCAATACCCACGCTATAAGGAAAGAACGAGGTGATCACGGCTGCCAATCAGACGAGCTGTGTCCAAAAAAGGGGGGGGGAAGGCATGAAAAAAAAGACCATCTCCCGCACGCCGCGGATTGGAAACATTTGAGAGTCAGATTCAGAGAAAAGTGGCGCAAAAGCTAAAAAATTCTAAACGAGGGCAAAGAGGGGAAAAAAAGAGCTTTATCAGCAACTTACCCGAAACGCAAGCTTGATTTGCCCAATGGACAGAATGGAAAAAAAAACGAAGAATAAGAAGCCCCCGAACCGTTGATTGAATAAAAAAAAAAAGGGAGAAAAAAAAGGCCAACAAACCTAACCAGAATACAACCTGGGACGGCAAACAAGAAGGGCCTCAAGAAGGGGGAACAAGATCGTCAGTTTCACGGGCGAAAAAAAAAAAAAGGGGTCTATAATGCAAAGACCATATTGGCCTGTGGGAGGATGAGCGAACTTCGACGGGGCGTCAAACGAAGGAATAAAAAGTAAAACCAACCGCACTTCTAACACGAGATGGAAAGAAAGGAAAACGTAAAAGAACACACGGGGAAGTGATTCCACGGACCTCACTGGAGTTCTAAATATCGAGAGCGGCACTATACAAGGCGCGGGGGAAAAAGAAAATGCGGGGTCCAAAACGGAAAAACTGGGGGCTTGGGCAGGGTTTCGAATGTTGACGAAGTCATGGAAAAAAAACGGATCATGATATTGAGAAAATCTAAACGATGAGGGGAACCTTCGTAACGATGGAAACAAAGGGGGAAAGAGAAAAAAATTTCAATCCATAAATTTGTCTGCAGCAGCAAGGTAGTTATTTCCGGAAGGGAATGTACGATGGTAAGCCTACATGAAAAGGAGGGAAAAAATCGCGGGGGGAAAGAACCCAATGTCAAAAAACGGCCCGCCCGGCTGAGGAGAGTTCCCATATTGGTAGGTTTTGCATAGGGGGTACCGAAGTTTCGGGGGTCATCACCTCAAAACCAAAATTTCCCCACCCGACATTCCTACCTACGGACTGAGGGAATGAGACGCAAGACGACTACACAATTTGGGGGCACCTTGGGTCAAACAAAATAGAAAAAAATGCAAAAAAAGGAGGGCGGCCCTGTTGTAAAGTTACGCCGGCCTGGGGGAAGGAAAGGTAGCAGTCCGGGGTCTGTGGGAAAGGCCAACCTTCTGACAGAAGGTACAATCTGCGGAAAGAGCGCCGAAAAAAAAAAAAACCGGAAAAAGCATCGAAATCAGATTCAGGAAGGTCCGGAAGAGAAGAAGGCGATACAAAAAAAAGAAAGCAAGAAGAGGGAAGTCAACCGACCCAAAACCAATGGTCCTAAAAGGGGAGGGGGGGCAATCAGTCAATAAGCACGTAATATATGAAGAAGGAAGTCGCGTTGTTTCATCGGGAACCATTCCGAACGTTCCAACAAAAAAAACTCGGGAAGAGGGGGGGCGGCAACAAAAAACGACAAGGGAAGCAGCACACGGAACGACCTAGCCAAAAGTCAGGAATGGGGGGTGTTGGATAACGAGCAAGGGTGAAACGGGATCAGTGGGGCCGGGGCGGGGAAGATACATACAGCAGCGGGGACGGTTGCCCCCCCACGGGAGAAAAGGGGGGGGGGGGGAGACGCACAACGGACTGCAAGGGATTACCTGACCGCCGCTGAAGAAAGAGAAGCAGGTCGTTGTGAGGGCAACGGTGTGGGGGGAGGATTGAATTATCCAGCTGTGTGGGAGAAAAAGGGAAGCGCGCGGAGGGAAGGTCGGATCGTGGAAAGGGAAAAAAAAAAATGGGGTCTAAGCACGTTTTATCGCCACTGGCAACCGGGGACAACCAAATGGGGCCAAAAAGGTCGGAAAGACCGAAAGCGAAATTCGTGTGGGGTCGCGGGGAAGCAAATAGTACCGTGGACAAAAAGGGGCCAGAAACGGTGACATTCCTTGGGGGGTGACCTACCAAAAAAAAAAAAAAACAAATCTCGCCTGCCTCGCGTGTGAACCTATTTTCAAGTACAATAAGAAAGTAGGGGGTTCATGTATCGGAGTTTGGAAAACAAAGTTGGAAAAAACCACATATCCGGGGTCCATCCCCCGAATCGTCGGGGGAGGGGAAGGAGACATAAATTCATCTAGATCAGAAAAACGAGGATGGGGGAAAAAAGGAGGGACGGAGGGGGGGGTCCCTAAGGGACATCGACGGATTGACGGGGAGGCCGGTTGGATTGAAAGGCGTGACTAAAAAAAACACGAACAGCTTAACAGAAGTTGATGCTTACGGACAAGTAGGTGGGGGTGGAGAATAAGAAAGAGGAGAAAAGCGCTTGGTGGGCACAATAAGAAAAAAACAGTCTTAGCTGTTGAACAAGGGGAACGGGGAAAAAGAAGCGACAAAAACCCTCGAAAAAACGACGACGTGCGACTACTCCGGCTTTTAAGAACTGGCACATGTTTGCCTGGGCAAGAAAAAAACGAAAAAAAACTGACTCTCAGACAACACAGGTCTTCCTACTGCGATTATCCCACCTCCGCACCTGAGAAGGCAAGAAGCGCTGTTGAAATTCCAAAAAAAAAGGGGCGAGGCAAGAAATAAAACTTTTTCCAACTTAAGGGAGAAACCCGGGTGAGCGCGAAGGTGAAACAAAGCGCGTTTAAAAAAGAAGGCAGTCCCAGCTAGGACAGTACCCGTTGGGGGGGGCAAACTACGCTGAACCGAGTGTGCTGAACCTGAAAAAGAGGAAAAAGTCAAAGGCAAGAAAGGGATCAGTTTGCACTTCTCCGATAAAAAGATCCTGAAAAAACAGGGGTTGGCCAAAGAATGCTCTGGGGGACAAGAGAACCAGAGGATAAACACTGGTTGAAACATTTGGTGGGTGAAGGAAAAGAACAGGCGCGGGTCTCTGGCGAAGAAAATCGCTTATGGGGAATTGAACGAGGGCTATCATGAATTAATCGGGAAAAAAAAGGCAAGGGGACAGGGTTTTCGGCTGGCCGCCCAAAAGTGGGGGGATGACCGGGGGGGGGTTGGTTCGAATGTTGGACAAGGTAGCGCCGCTTGGTGGGGGGTGCTTGGTGGCCGGATGGAGAGCATTGGCCCTGGAGGAATACACATTTTCTCTTCAAAGGGGCTGAAGGGGGCCTTTTGTTTTTAAGGCGGACCCTCACGACCATAGAGGAAGGGGGGAAGTGAAGGTAGGGTAGAAGGAAGCAAAGGGAACCGGTAAACAAAAGAACAGAAAAGCAGGAAACTAAAGGACAAAGAAAAGGGGGTGTCAAAATTTCGCACTTCGGAATGTTGTTTTGGTTTGGGGTTTTAAAAAGCGCTTTTTTTTGGGGGTGTTTTTTTTGGGTCGAGGGTGGGCTCGGGAGGTTAGGACTCAATGGAAAGAATCCTTCTCAAATTAGTATTCAGTATGTAAGGCGGCAGGAAAGGGGGGGGGTTGGGGTAGAGGTGGAAGGTAAGACAAAAGAAAAAGTACACAAAAGTCCAATAAAGGTAACGCTAATGTTTTGGAGCGGGAAAAGCTTAAACGTGAGGCAAAAAAAGGATGCCGATGGTAAAAACCGGGCTGTGCGGAAAAATCGTTGAACGAAGAAAGAAACATCCGGCTTCGACTGCAGAATCGCCTGGGATGGAAATGCTGATCGAGAGCCGGTGCGCAGTGAGAATCACCACGGGAGTGGTGAGAAGGACGTGACACGCCCCAATCTGAAGGGTCTATTCAAGTCACGATTTCTAGAAACTATGATTGAAAGAGACCGCCAGAAAAAGGTTTTTTGTTCATGGAAGCTTCGCCCCGCCTTTTCCAGCTTCCCTGGGTGGGGATCATCCGACGATAGTCGGGGGGGAAGAGACCGTCATTAAAATGTCGCCATCATAACGGGCCCTGGGGGCGGTAATTTTTCATTGCGGCAAGATAAATAAAACCCGCCTGGACCGAAAGTGCGGTTGCCAAGTTTACCTGAAGAGCGTCCAGGGGGCAAACAAAACATGCCGCAGGGGAAAAGGTCGCTCATGTCGCCGGCGGGGGGGGGAACCAAGTTCAGTGCGGCTGGGACATCGGGCGAAACAATCGGTTTTTTGGTGGGGGTGCAACAACGTGTGCTATGCGTAGATGGGTTCCGGAGCAGACGTTTGGCCACGTTGCGCCATTGAAAAAGTTTGCATTCCGCGGTTTTGGGGGGGTTTATGGAGTAGGTTGGATGGGGGTGCTAGCTGAACTCGAATCAACGGGGGAGGGCTCTCTTCGGTGCCAGTTTTAACCAGGGGCGAAAACACAAGGGTGATGGGGGTCCATGTTGGGACAAAGGGAGAACCGCTCGGGTCACAAGGGAGCCAAGTGCGTTTTGCTCCAACCTCGGAGAACGAAACCGAAAAAGCCAGGGGGAACCTTGGTAGGTGTATTAACTTTAAGCTTTTGGGGGGGAAACTGAAAAAAAAAAATGACCGAAAAAAACCAAAAATCCCGGCCCAGGCGCCGGGGCAGAATGGGCACCATGGACCCGTTGCAAAAAAGGTGGAGAAAAAAAAAAAAAAAAAGGCGCCGGATGGAGTTTCACCGGCCGGGATTTTAAAAAAACGGCTTCCTCCCTGCGGCAAAATTGGTGGATGGAAAATTGGGTACTGTCGAGGGGAGAAAGTTTCGAGTTGGCTTACCGGGGGGCGGGGAACTGGGGTGGAAAGCCGTAACTACTGGAAAGTAAGGATTCTACATGCCTGAGGGTGTATCAAAAAACGTAAAGATGAATTAAGCGGGGGGTCGAACTTTGCCTTTGAAACCCACTGTGGTTTCAGGTTGGTTTCGCCCTGTAACAACCATGGAGGAGAAATCCCGGTGCGGACGGTCTACGCGGAACGGGAGAAGGTTCCATATATTTCAGTCATTTAAGCCACCAAGAAATTGAAAAGAAAAAGGTCGCCGGTAAAAGGTGGCACCCTTGGGAAGAGGTGGGAAAAAAAAAAAAAAAAGAATCGGATCCAGTTGGGGAACAGTGACAATTTTGGCACGGGAAAAACGGTGGTTTTGTGCGCTCCGGGAGGAAATCTAACCGGTTCGGCCTGCCCACAACAAAAAGGCAGGAAAAGGGAAACAAAACTTAATTGAGGAACGACCCTGCAGAGCACCCGGCGGGAGCCGGGCCGGAAAAAACGGAAGCATGTGTTGTTCGTGGCGGTGGGGGCACTCAAGAGGGGTGGAGTCCACCAACAAGGACCGTCGATCAGTTGGGGGGGACTCTTGGTGGACGGTCGTTCCGGCTGTTTAACCATCTCCAGCCAGGCGCGGTTCATTACAACGGCTGATGGGAAAAATGAAACCTCCATACGAACGCAACGACTGTCCATAAGAATCATCAAGTAAAAATCTGAGAAGAGATTTATCGCTCCAGGGTTTAATGGGTGTGGCGCGAAACTTGGGCCAGGGGAAAAAAAGGTAAGTGGCCCGTAATTCCGTAGTCTGCGAACGTCCGTTCTCCGGAGGATTTTACTCACGCTCGAAATGCTGGCAGTCATGCGGCCAAGTTAAGCCGCTGGCTTGGGAGGAAAAAAAAACTTGTGCGCCCCGGGGGTTTTAATAAAAAGGGGATCGGGGGGTGAGACTTTAAAACGGAATGCGATAACGAGGACGGGAAAGAGCCAAACCACGACCCGATAAGGAACGCTACTCGAAAAACTGCGCGATGAAATCGGGGCGGGTGGAGACTCTTGGGAAGGCCGTCGTAATAGGGGAACCGGCTATTTGGGAAAAGATAAGGGGGGGATCTTTTATTTGTTAGGGGTCCAAAGTTGGAGAGGGACAGGAAACGGAGTCGGGATCCCAGAGACGAATCACAACAAAGACGCTTCATCTCTCCCCGAGAAGAACCCTTTGCACAGAGAAAAAGCTGCAGCTGGTTTGAAGCTTGTCCCAAAAAAAGGGAAGTTGGCCCGTGGCGGCTGGTCCCAACCAAAAGTTTTCGGACTAAAATGGAAGGAGGAGGCCAGAAATGCAGTCTGGGGGGGACAAATACCTTTTTCCGGTCGAAGTTCAGGGTGAAAAAGGGCCCCGCCACGGATGTGACCCGTGGGCCGTGCAAAGAGGGAGGGGGGAAGTTGGAAGCGCGGGTCATTACGGGACCACTTTTGTAGGAGGAAAGGAATGCCGGGCCGGAGTCCTAAAACGTCCTGGCGGGTGTTGCATCGTACGCAGAAGTTTTTCGGCAATTACGGAATGAGGGGGCGGCGACCACACGCTCGCCCGAAAGAGACCACGAGGTAAGAGGGAATCCTTCATGGGGCCGCGAAAAGGGGGAAAAAAAGAACCCTAGAATGATATGATTTCGACGTCGCGGGGGGGTCACAGATCAAGCCTAGGCAACCTTTTTTTTGCGCTGGAGAAAGGGTGGTTTTGGGGGGGAGGAATGGAGGAGGGGGAAGGGCAACGGGAAGCCAGCAAAAAGGCCGCTCCCAAAAAAGGCCAGGATGAAAATTCCAAAGAATTATCGTGCCACAGGGTAAACGTCTTCGACTACTCGCCCTTTTCCAAAAAAAAAAGGGGGGGGGGTTCTCAACTAGAGAAGGAAAAGACAAGGGGAAGTGAAGGGGGTATCGGCAAACGGTAAAAAGGCATGGGGGAAACGTGCTTGGTAGGGCAGCTTCTTCGCGAAAAAAAAAGACGGGGGAAAGGAGCTGTTTTGGGGGGAACGAGCCGCCTTAAAGGGATGCAACGAATGGCTAAAAAACGCTGAGCCTGGTGAATTGACCTGCAGTCAACCGTTTTGGAGGGAAAGACCCTTTTCGAGTTGGGGCCGGGGTGGAGTGAAATATGGCTTCCAGGACGGAAAAACGCCAAGTGAAAAAAGGGTGTACAATGGGGGGGAAAAAAAGGGGGGGACTCGATCTGGTGACGAGAAAGAGGATCCTGGAATCACGGGGGGTGGGGAACCGGTTAGGGGGGGGGGCAATGATTATCTCCTCGAAAAAAAAAAAAAAAAGGAGGAGATGAACGCGCTATCTTGTAACTGACAAAAAAAATTTGGGACAACCCTAAAAGGGGAGGCACCGTGAACAGAAAAGAGAGGGGAAAAAAAATAAAAAACTATCAAACCAAAAGAAAGCTCATATCCCTGGGGCCGCGCAGTCAAAAAAAGAAGAGAACCGTCACACAAGGACAAACAAAAGAAAATAGTCAATTGCGGCAAGAGAAAAAAAAAAAAAAAGGACGGATCGAGGATCAAAATCCAAGATCTAAGGAAAAAAAAAACAAGCGAAAAAAAAAGTACGATCAAAGCGGAAATAAGCTAGAACGGCGGGGGGAAAAAAACGTGCCTGGGGTGTCTTGCCATTAGAAAGATCGGTCGGACTTTGAGAGGAAAAGGGCAGACACACGAAAAGGGAACCCCTTCTAATAAGGAAAACCGCACTACTAAAAGAGGGGCTGCCCGTGTGAAGAAGGGAATGTTGCCTGCGGGAAATTTTAACCCGGATAGAGGGGGTTCACAGGAAAATTAGAAAACGACCGCTCCACAGACGCAAAAGCTAAAAAAGAGGGAAGCGGGTACAGTGAAACTCTCGGTAGAGGCAAAAAAAAAAAAAAAAAAAACAAGGGAAGAAAGATTGCAGAAAGAAAAGGACGGTTCAGATGGGAAAGTTCACAAAAAGAAAGGAAGCAAGAAGCATCCAGACAAAAAAAAAAAACATTACGATGGACACAAACTCAAAAGGGAGAAGTATGTCGAAAATTGTAAAGCCGAAAAGGGATACGACGATTACCTCATGGCGGGTTAACGAGGACAAGAAAAGAAGACCGACTGATGGCCAAGAAAAGGGGGGGGGAAAGGCCCCTAAATCATGAAACGCAAAGGAGGGTAAAAAAAAGCTATCATGGATTTCAGACATCCGGAAATCCGCGGAATTTTGAAAACTTTTGAAACGAACAAAAGATTGGGGGGTAAGAGGTGGGCAATGGAAACCTGGGTGCCAGTTAAGAAAGGGAGAGTGGTAGGAGGGGAGAATTGAAAGAAAGTGGGGGAAAAGGAGGTTCTGGAGTTAATCTCATCCCGAGGACCTCTAAACGTATCCCACACTCACCCCCAGATCATTAGGGCCAAAGTCAGCAGGTGAAAAAAGGACGTAAAAGTAACACTAGGGAAAGCAGGGAGAATGAAGCCTCAAAAAGGAGGAGAAACGGGCCTGATAAAAAGGACGGGGCCGGAAAGTTAACCCAGATAAAAAAACAGGCGACCAAGCAACAATGCGAAGGGGTCAAGAAGAAGAAAGCAATTGGAAAAAACAATTTCATCACTAACAAAAGAGAAGAATCGGACGAATGAAGAAAAAAGCTTAACTCCAAAAAACGAAGGCCTCAATCAAGGGGGCGTCGGGAAACAAACACTGCCCACTCAAGCTCATTGAAAAAGGTCCACGCAGTCGGGAGAGGTAGACTGGGGAGTAGTGTCACAGCGTCCACGCTCAACACAAGGTAAAGAGGCGTTCCAGGGACACCAACAAGAGACCGTAACGCTCCACAAAAAGAAGGCCGCCCATTGAAAAAAGTGATAAAAGGGGGTACCAAACCAACAAAACGAAAACAATGCAGTCACAGGGGGGGGAAGGGGGCCAACCTTCAAACCGAGGGAAGACGCCTCGAAAGTTTCAAGGTATTGCGAGTGGGGAAAAGGCCGATGTAAGTCCAGTCAGAAGAATTGGGGACGAAAGAAAAAAACAAAAAACTTTACCGCAGGGTCACACGGCCAAGGTCTTCGAAAGGGAATCAACCATCAAGAGGGGCCAGAAGGAAGGCAGGCGGCCCCAGGGGGAATAAGGACTAAGAAGGGGACCCCAAAGAGCCCTGCCGGAGGTGAAGACACGAAATGCGAGGGTTGCGAAGGAACTGGAGAAGGCGACAACCAGACCCATCACACGGCACGACCGCCCCGGAGAATGATACATTCGCGATCAACTTTGTGGCCCGCATCCCTGGGGGACGAAGAGAAGGGGAAAAAGCGATTTGGCGGATTCAGGGAAAAGTGACGAACACTCGGCACCCGAGAGAAAGAAGTACCCACGCTAGAAGGGGGAACGCGGGGTGAATACCAGAAGAAGGGGCGGGCAGGGGGTTGGGCCCTTTGGGGCAAAGGCCAGCACCGAACCCGCGCCGGAAAAAAAAAAAAAAAAAATGGGCTATGTGCAAGTGGACAAAGGGGGAGAGAAAATTCCCCAAAAAAACTCTAAAACAAGTGTAAAGAGGACGAACTTTGGCCCAGGAGTTTTAGAAGAAGGGAAAAAAAGACGAAATCCCGAACCATTTCGGGGGGAAAAAAATTTGAAAAAAGGGTCTGTGCAGAAGGGAAGGAAGAAGAACACAATAAACGTGGGGATTGAGGGGGGAAAAGCCATCACCAACATCAGACAATGCAAGAAGGACGGCAAACGCACTGAGCAGTACCTACTTTTGGTCAAAAGCGATCGAATCACAGGAAGAAAAAGAGGGGTGAAGACCAATGGGTCACCAAGTGGGCAGCGAAAATGGATTATCTGTGATGCGCCCTGCAATGCCCCGAGAGGAAAAACGCACGAGAGCAAAAAAGTTGCCTAGACTCAAACTAAGAAGAAACCAGGCCAGTGATTCGCGACAGAAGAAATGCCGGGAAAGGGGAAAGAGAATAGGAGCCGATAGCGTCGGAGAAGGCGGTACTCCGTGCCCACCATGGGGCTGCCTGTTTCGTAGTGGGGAAGAGCAAAAAAAAACTCGACGCCTTGAAGAGAAACAGAGGATGTCCCGATCGTAGACGACGAGAGTCGAGTCCCGCATGTGCCACAACGAGGGGAGGCAGCAGACCGAGCGCTGTACCTGGGAAAGGGAAGGTAAACGATTGTTGGGGAAAAACGCAGCCTGTTGATTAGTGGCCCTATAAAACGGGAGTGGTGCGTCCCCAACAACACAGGTGAGTGGTGTCAAAAGAAGCCGGAACGGCCTTGAAGGTAGTGGGGGGGAAAATAGTGGAGGCCAGGACGGTTCTTTCCAATACACCGATCAACCAATAAAACACCCTCACAACCCTAACAAGGACCGCCACTACGCGAGGGACCCCAGAAGCCTGCCCAGTACCAGTTGAAAGGTATAAAACAGAAAAAGCAAAAAAAAATGCCCGAAAGGGGCAGGGACACCGGTGGAAATTGCGCCCGGAGCGGCACTTGGAGTCAACGTGTTAAAGGCCTCAGGAAAGGAAAGAACAAGACGGATGACCTAAGCTCGAGGGGAGTAAAGAATGTGGGTCCTCCGAAAAAAGCAAACCGGCCAAACCCATCGGGTCGAAATCAGATTTCAGAAGTGAAGCGAAGTTACAAAAGAAAAAAGCAAGAGCGCGTGCGCAGGAAGAAGGAAACAACAAAACCCAATCAACT
>Ga0179593_1503663_pt1 | contig 22353 bp, 22 predicted proteins | sample CZODoug2_1_08_16_FD_185931 | JGI IMG/M metagenome (GOLD analysis project Ga0179593, IMG submission 185931) | Vadose zone soil fungal communities from Angelo Coast Range Reserve, California, USA - CZODoug2_1_08_16fungal (PacBio error correction) | ecosystem: Environmental > Terrestrial > Soil >...
AGTTGGGGCTCCAAAAAAAGCCGCCTTGGTGATTGCTCAGGAGGACAGGTTACTAAGGTTTGTAAAACCCACCACTCAGGGGCCGTGGATCAGAAAAGGACGTCAAGAAAGGAGGTCGCACTTACTGAACGCGCTGACGCACCCGGACGGAAGGAGAAAAAATCGGACAAAACACTCCAAGAGCAGGGAAACAATGCGGGGGAGGGCTTGCGCCCACTGAACGATTGGTTGAGGGAAACAAGCGGGGCAAGCAATGGCTTTCGATTCGGCTAAAGCTCCTCAAAAAAAAAAAAAAAAGCAACCCCGAACCCTAAGGACGTTTCTTTCCCGTCTTCCCCGCAGTGCCGATGAGGAGCGGGAAAAGAAAAGATCGGCTCCAGCCTCCTTAAGTGGACGACGGGGGGGCCAAATGGGGGGGGGCCAACAAATGACTCCAAAACCACGGGAGAGGGAAAGAAGAAAAAAGATCCTTGGGGTGGGGGGTTTTTGTCCAATGTTTTCACCACGTCGGAAAAAAGCCATTCGATAACGCATCGGATGGACAGCAAGAAAAAAGAAGCTCGGGCAGGAAGGGAAGAAAAGCGCGGTTTGAAAACGTTCACTTTCATGGGGAACGGGCGAGAAAGCTCTCATGCGAAAGAGGGTGAAAAACGGCGGGGACACGCTTTGGAGGGCAGAAAGCCGACTTGACCTTCAAAAATGAGGTCTCAGGATGTAGCAGAGGGAGGATTGCCTTCAGCGCAATAGGAATAATGCGAAAGAGAGCCGAAGAAATGTTTCAAACAAGCAAAGGAAGGGGTGAAGGCTCCCCATGAGTGCATGAAGCGCACACATACCACAGAAAAAGGGCGGCTTACCGGAATCAGACCAGACGCAAAGTCTCGTCAATCAGGTGGGGGGGAGGGAAGATGTGGGAGAAAAGGGCGTCTAATGCGATATCTCAAAAGGAGGTTATCGTACGGTTGGCCTAGATGGCATTTCAGCTTCCTTATCTTGGAGTTTTAGAGAGGGGGGGAAGGCTTCCAAATGTAGGGGCTAGCAAGGTTCGATCCTGTCAGAATCCGTTAGGACATAAAATGAAGTGAAAAGGGGTGCCAAATCCAGGGGGAAAAGAACAAGGTTAAAAATCACCAGTCCCGCAAAGGCGGGGGGGAGGGAAGTCAATGGCACCTGGGCTCGATCGAGTCCAAAAAGAGAACCAGGTATAATAAAAAAGGGAGAATCAAAAAGAGAGAAAACTGACAAGAGATCTCCAGCAGGCTGGGCGAGCTCAATAAACCAAGAATTGCAGTCACAGAGGAAGCAGGCTTTCTACTTGAACACTTTGAGCCGTCCTTAGGCAACACTTACGAGGAGAACGTGGGGGGACATGTAGCGTGGTGACAATCGCAGTTAAGCCCTTTGCTAGTGGAAAAGGCACAAGGGAAACGGCATGTCTTCTGGGTCTGGTATCGATCAAAGGGAGAAAAAAAAAAACACGGTTACCGGATTCGGCGGAGATAGAGAAAAAATTTTGGGAAACAGCCAAACACTATTGGCTGGAACGCACTAAACCTGTCGGGGAATTAAGAAGGAGCATTTCCAGAAACGATAGAGGAGAGGAGAAAGGGAAGTACAGAACCTGACTCGCCCAAAGATGAATCATGAAACGCTAAGTACAGCGCGGGGCTCACCGGGCGGGTCTTTCTGCAATCCCGGCATTGCGAACAATGGGGGGAAGAGAAGCTCATATTCCTAGTAGGCGCGCCGCAGTTGAATAGATAGGACGCTAGTGTCTGAAGTTTATACAATCGCAAGATCCGGAAGAAAAGGGAGACGCTTGAGAGTGAGAGGGGAAACGACCTCTTTCGTGGGCTACTGCGTCAAAATGGAGAGGTTTCGGAGGGGACATCTCGAAAGGGAGCTTCCTTTCTTCCAAGGGGAGGAAAAAGGGGGGGGAAAACCTGTCTCTTATTACGCGGGAACCATAGGGAGTCATGGGGGGAGAGAACAAAGAAGGCAGAGAAACCATTGAAATTATCCTACTTACTATAGACAGGGCCAGGGGGGGGACGAGGGGGTAGAAAAAGGAGGGAATGTTAATATTTTGAACAGGGTAACGAAGGAACAAGGGAAGGAGACGAGGGAAGAGGGAGGTGGCTCGAAATCCCTCGTCTAAATCTCTCCTTAAAGACAGTCCGCTGGACAAGGTGGGGTGTCCAGGAGGAAGAAAGAAACCCTCCATTTAATGTCTTGTTTGCTCAGGGGGGAAGTGAGAAATGAAGAACACGGTGTGGAGAAGAGGGAAAGGAAGGTTCTTTTTCTTAGCACTAACGTAAAATCTGGCGGGAGAGGGACGATGGAAAAAAACCCGGAGACGAAAAGAAAGGGGAGGCGGTCTTACCTGGTGTGGCGTAGCGTCTTACACCGTGGCATCAGATGGAAAGGGAGACGGACAAAGGGGACAAGGAAAAGAGAGAGAAACAAACCTCTCTGAAACCTTGCCTTAGTAAGTACCAGTCAGTAATTCAAGGCTCTGGAGAGGAAAGGACCGCCTCCAACTCTAAGAATTGGACACTATGAAGAGGAAAGTGGATCAGAAGAGAAACGAATCATGGGAGAGGAATCTTACCGCAGCGCGTTTGGCCGCTCCACTCAAGAGAGGCAGTGAAAATGCCGGGCTCAAGCCGGAAGGGATGGCGCATTTCAAAAAAGGCAATCTCAATAACAACGGGGACCAGGGGGGAAACGCAGAACGAACTTTAACTAAAATGTACCATTAATTTTTCCAACGGAATAGGAAAGGAAGGGGAACAAGAAGAATGTGTGGGGAGGAAAGCCGCGAATACTTGAAATTGAAATAGGACTGTGACGCTGGAGAAGAAAAGAGAGGAGTCGGAAAGGGGAGAGAAAAAACAGCAGCCAGCTCTCCCCTAATGGATCACTGCCTCTTGGCATGGTCCTTAAGGGAAGAAGTAATCAGGACCGGCGATCCGCATCCAGGAACGCGAAGATCGTTCCTTATCTACTTCTGAAGGAGAGCATCAACAAAAAAAAAAAGAAAAGGAGGAGGGGAAAGAGAGAGAAATACGGCACTCGCCCTGTGCCAATGGGGTCAGTTATCAACCATCGAAAGGGATGCATAGGCCAGGTGACCAAACATGACGTGTAAACTCATTTCCGGTCGATCGAAATGTGCGGACGTCCGGTAGGGACTTGGCTGAAAGGGGAGGGAATAGCAAGGAGAACCAGATCTTCCAAGCAGTTTACTATAATCAACTGTCTCCTCCAATAATCGAACTTTCCCAGGAATCAAATCGCAGGAGAAAAAAAAACACAGTATTTTACCAAACCTTAGAAGTCCTGGACAAATTGTGGAAGGTAGGGGGGGAGGGAGGGTTAAGAAAAAACGCAGAATTTATTGCTATACTCCATTTTGGGGAAAAGTGGACAGCAATCCGGAGGAGGTGCGCAAGGAGGGGACTGACGATGAATCGGCCATTTAGTGAAAGGGAGGTCGCCTAAGGAAAAGGCTGGAAAAGAACTCGTGCCGGAAAAATTGCCAAGGAAATATTGAAGACGGAATTCCACCGGACAAAAGGCAAAGAGCCTGTTTCGTAATGACGTACCGTACGTGGGGGGACAAACGTGTCAGGGCGGGGGGGGGATATAGAGGGGGACTACGTTGCGGGTGACTTTTCCGGGATGGACAAATGAGGACCACTGGGTATAAAAAACCGCCGCGAACGGAAAAAGGGAAGAACAGAGCCGCCACGGTGTCGCCCACGGAAGCGCAGGGGACCGAGAAGGGGAAAAAAAAAGGACCAGGCGCCTCTGCCGAAAAAAGCAATTCTATCTACCGTGGGGAATCTGGTAATCCACGGCCCTGCGGCCATAAGAGGCCGAGTTGAAGGAGAACAGACCGAAACACGCGCACTGGCTTGCGAGGCCTCGAAAAAAAAATGGGAATAGCAGAGAAAAAAAGAAAGCGGGCGTTCTGAGTCCGGCCTTCATACGGAAGGCCGGGAATGAAGTCACTCAACCCGCGGCGCAGTAGGGCCCTCCTAGCGCCTTCAGGATCGTAAATACAAAAACTAACGAAATCCGTAGTGGGGGGAACGCGCAAAAAACTAAACAGGGATCAAAGACTTTTCCAATCAATTTTTCAACCTTGCCGCACCTGAAACCGAGAGCCTTGTCTATATTCCGGGCCACGAGAAGGAGGTAGCCCTGAAAAGCCAACGTAACCCAGTAAGGGAAAGGGCGCCAGCGGGATCAGGACCCGATTCTCCGTCTTTCGTGGGTCGATTGTGGTTTCGATCACTAGAACATAGGACCAGAAAAGGCAAGGAAGAGAGAAGCAGACGGAGCCTCTGCTGCTGAGGGAGGTTGCGAAAAAAACGGGGGGCAGCGATTCGAGCGGCCACTTGGGGGGATGGTAAAAAGGGGGAAAGGCGGCTCTTGTGGGCTGTCTCCGGAGCGAGGGGAGGGGCCTTCATAGGTTGCTCCGCTGATCAACGCTGTCCCGTTAAGGGAGGGAACGGGCAGCATTAGTGGGGGAGAATACCATCCAGGAAGAAACTCAAAATGAATCGATACCCAGTGTGGTGTGCCGGAAAGGGTGAATAGCAATAAAGAAAAGCCGACAGCATACATGCCGGGACCGTTTTCCTTGTTGCAACGGAGCCCGCGCAGTTCCTTCCACGATCTGCCCCCGTCGGGAAGGTGGGACAGGGGAGACGGCGCAAAAGGTCCATAAGAAAGACGGTGGTAATGACCGAATGGGACGAAAAAACGGCGGAGAGGCATAGGGCATGGCGGATCGAAACATCGGAAAGGGACGCGTAGTGAAAAAGAGGATAAATCCAGACCCAAGACAAAGAAGGAGGAAAAGGACCGGGACTTGGGGATTATAACAAAAGGGGTGGACGGGGACAAACTGTGAAAGTTAAGGAAAAACGAACGGTAATCGAAGTGGCGAAGAAACCGACCGGGAAAAAACGCTAGAAAAAAGGGCCCCAGATCAGGGCCATACATGAATGAATTTAATCTAGAAGAAAGGACCGGAACAACCAAACTGGGGGGGGTTGAGCATGGCAGAATTCGCACACGGACGAAACAAACGAGGGACGCGCTAGCTGGCCCGTTTTCGACGCAAGTTGAAAGCCCCCTTTCGGGGGATGAGGAGTGTTCACGCATTGGGGGAGCGCAAAGATGCAAGTTCAGAAAGAAATCGTAAGGAAACGCGCAGGGCGCTGACGTCAGGCCCACGCGTAGGGGGCAACTGACGGATAACGGATCCCGCCGGAAGGGCGGAAGGCGACGCTCAAGCTGGGGGCTACCTTGTGTTACGACGGGGAAAATGAGGCCGGTCAAAGCTGAGAAAAAAAGATCACGCCAAGACGCAAAAGGCTTTTCATTAAACTCCGGCGATTGACCGTAGCGCTGAAAGGCAGTAGAATACGGTACGAAAATAAAAAACCTTGACACCACAAGGATCGAGAAGAAAACGGAGTGGGGGAGGAGGAAAATAAGATATCCTTGGGTTGTCCAAAAAGGGTCAACCCGGTCACAGTATCCATAGAGAAGATCAAGGAGGGGAGGGAAAACTAAAAAGGGCACTAACGAAACCGCGGAAAAAAGTTGATCGACGAGCAATAGACCCTCATGTGCCCCTTTGGTGGAAAAAAAAGGTGCGCCAACCCGAGGGGGGGAGAAGTCAGCCCACCGTGACGAAAAAAAGATTAGAAAAATGGAGCACGCGCGTCTGGCCGGCGTGACCCGTCGGAGACTTGGGACTCGCCGACGCGAATTTGAAAAAAAACCTGGGGTGATGACCAACCCTGCGTAAAAACATGCCCGGGCCAGCAAGCCAAGGGGATGACGTGAACTAAGCAGACGAAGCTCATAGGTACGTCCGATGGTGCCGACAGTGTAGACGAAACCGCATAGATAAAACAGGTTAATCGGCAAGAATTAAGAAAAATTAAAATCAGTCAGCTGGGTATTAGACTGGGTGTTTTTTCTAGACTTTTGAAAGCCAAAAGGGGGCGCGCAAGACCTAAAGGGCAAAAAGCAAAATCAACCTGAAGTCAGTTACAGGTCCCCGCACCGCATTCTAACGGGGAAGGAATGACGGGAAGGAAACACTGATACCGTCTTTGTAGGGAAGCTCTGTGTCCCGCTGGCGCTTATGAACGAAGTCTAACTACTCGAAAGGAAAAAGGGGAGTCAGACCGCTCTCCAACTGCCAATGAGAATAACACAGTTCGGGACGCCAACGGCTCAATAAAAAAAAATGAATTAATCTTTCCATTCTTTCGGGGACAATTGCGCCGCCGGAGGCAAAAAGGAAAGTAACTGTTAAGGAAGTGACCAATGAAAAAGGGGAAATGAAATGGAAAAAAGAACGGCATGGTCATAGGGAAGGGTTTATCTGCAGGGACCCACCAAAACCTCTTAGGACGAAAAAAAGGGAAAAATGTCATGACTGAGGGTCTTTATGGAATTGGTTGGGAACCTCCACAAGGGGTGCGGCCGTCACCCACCTTGAAAAGGAAAATTAAGGAATGGTCGACGCGGCCAGGCGGGACAGCAAAAACAAGTCACTACACTTCAAAAGCTATGAAAGGGGGAGGGGGAGCTCGATAAACGAGACGGGCTGAAAAAGAAAACAATGGGACTCACAAGGGAAGCGGACGCGGTCATGATATGAGAACGGGCACGGCGCGCTGCCGTCAGACAATCGATATACTCTATGTAGGGGAAGAACCAAGAAGGGAAAAAGCAGGTTAGGGTACGGGCGTCTAGGGGAAGACCTAGCTGACTGGGGGACCCACCAGCGTTCGTGGCAGCCGGCGATTCGAAAACCGATCTGGTGAAAAGGAAGGAGAACAATATAGGCTTCCAAGGTGATCGTTGACAATACAGTATCACCCGGGGAAGCTTCCGGTTTTAGGCCGAACCATAAGTCAAAATGAGAGGATGGAATGTAACGATCAAAATAAGCTTGGACAGGGGAAAATAGATTGCGGTGGATAAGATGGTGACAGTTCCGGCCTACATGAAGGAACCAAAGGAGGGCTGGGTAGGTGAGGGCGCTCAGAGACCTTCGAAGGCTCCTCAAAAAAAGTGCCTTGTGTTTTCAAGGCAGAGAACGCAAACGCCCTGAGAACAAACATGGCCTTTCTTTGATTAGGGTGGTAATCGGAAACGACGTTGAGAAGAGGCATTCCGGTATGGGGGAAGGAGAGAAGAATAAGGCTAGGTCGGTCAAGCGACAAGAAAGGGAGGCGGTACAATCGGTAAACTGAAATTGGAAGCATCAGTCTTCTTATTCCAGGTTTCTCATCGAGGAGAGGGAAAAAGGAAAGCAACGGAGATAATAAAACAGAAAAAGGGTGCCTTCAAAAAAAATCCTCCTTTACGAAAGTGAAACTAATATTCATTGAAGCGGTGGCGGGGGGAGACGGGAATCATGTCTTTGCAATAACACTAAGGAGGCGGAAGAAGAGAAAAGGCATGACTTGGGGAGAGACCTCAGAAATCTTGGTCAGGTAGGGGACATAAGGGAGGCTCACCTCCTGACGGGGAGACGTGTACCTAGCAGGGCAAAAAACTGCATCATATTCGTAGGGGAAGGAAAAAGATAAGAAGAAAAAATTCTTCCAGGTGTGCAAAAACACCGTCAACTATGTTGGAATCGCGGAAGACTAACAGTGAAAATAGGGCGGGCAGAAAGGGGGGATTAGATTCAGAAATCATTGAAGCCTCTGGTGGATCGGAACCAAAAAGGAGGGGAAGAAAGGGGGGGAAGGAAGAAAAGGTCGCTGGATTCCGAGGAAACCTACAACATCAAAGAAAAACAACCCTATCTGTCACGGCGAAATGGGAATAACTCTCACTCAACAAAGGAGGAGTTAGACCGAGGAGTCCGTCTAAAGGACAGAAGCAGGAAAAAGAGGGAAAAAATCATCGGATACTGGTCTAAAGAATAATGGAAAAAATACCGTCGAAATACGACCTGCAACGGCCCTCGACGCGAAAATTGGGGGGGGCCGTCCAGCTGTTCATCGTCCGTTGGTAAAACAAAAAGAGAAAAAATCCAAGACGGAAGGACTCCAAAAAGAGGCCCGGGGGAAAGAGCATCCAACGCGGAAAAACCCCACACAGTATGGTACAGGACGTGATCTTGACGCATGACACCGGTAAGCATGGTGCGATGCGGTTCAAGAACCAAAAAGGGGGGGCTAGAGTGTGAAAAGGTCGCTAGGAACGGAGGTGAACAAAAGTGGAAAAGAGAGAAGGGAAACCCGTGCGGGGGCCCTCTGCGGTAAGTGAACATTCCGTAATTCTTGGGGCTAGGGAGAAGGAAAAAAGGGCGATCCCGAAACTCGTCAATGAATCAGAAATGGAGTAAAGGGTACAAAACGAAGAAAAAGACAGCGCGTGGGAGTACGGGCGGGACGACGCAGGTGGACCCCTGGGGAAAAACGTTCCCGCAACGGAGAAGAAGCAGACCGCTCAAACGAAAGAAAACGGTCTGGGCGCTCCGGTGTGGGGGGGGGAAATCGCCATACGAAACTCCCCCAGGATTCTCAGGGGAAAAGGAGGAAAATAAAAACCAGTCTCGGAAACCGTTGGAAACGTAAGGTATCCAAGACCCATGCGGCGCAAATAAATATAAAGCATTTTGTGACATGGGGGAAGTGCAGAAAGACAGGAAACACAAATTTCCAAGGGCACGACTGAGCGCTGAAAAACTGAGAAAGGATCGCACCGACAGCTGAACCAAGGTGCTCGGGAAAGGCTTCATCCGGAAGGCAAACTGTCCCAAATCGGTATCAATCATAAACAGAGAGAACGTCAGACACCTGTCCTTCGTATTCCAGCAATGGTATCTTTGGTCAAAACTAAGGGGAACCCGGCAGTGAATAAGGCAGACGCAGAATTGTTCAACGCGCCGTTAGCGGAAAAAAACGACCTTTTCAAGAGGACCACCGAGAGGATTTTTGAGCCAGCGCAGTACCACGAAACGGCCAAGTCAGAGTGCCTTTCTGCAGCAAACCTAGAAATCTTCCGAAGATAAGAGTCGGGGGACCCAGAAAGGGTCGACGCTCATAAAGGGAAAAAAATTAAAGGTCAGCCGGTGACATTGCCAGCGTCCTTTCCATTGGCGCATGCTTGGCGTTGCCAAAACCTGTTTAAAATCTGGGGGAGATGAATGAGGGTGATCAGGGGGGGGGAGAGGAGAAGCGTTTGCTGAGAAGAGCCTCTATGGAAAAAGCTGCTATTGATGCCTGCGGCATTCTCAGCTTCCCCATTGACTGGTGACGGAAAAGGGGAAAAGAGGTTCGGGGAAAATATTCTCACAAGACCGAGGTAACCCAGTTTTTGGGGGGGAAACTTCCGGTAGAAAAAAGAAAAAGAAGTAGAATCCGCCCGGGGCCTGTGGGAATTCCCCCCGGGGGAGCCTGACCGGGAAACCCATTGGTCAGGAAACACGTCCTGGAAAAGGGTCAATCTATTCTAAATCCGGGGACGAAAAGAAGGAAGATGAAGAAATTGGGGTGGGGGATTTACCCGGGGCAGAAAATGCGGAAGGTTCAGGCATTGTCGAGAGATTCTTGGAGGGGAATAAAGAAGAAAGACGGGGGTTTTTTCGGATAGTAAGATTGCCCATTTGTCCCAGAAAAAGACAGATCCGAATAGTTAGAAACCGAAGGGGGATACCCCTTTGGACGGGGAGGGAAAAAAAAATGGGGGACCAGTAGTTGAGCAAGACTGCACGGGCAGAGAAAACCTTGCACTAGCGAAATATTAGGGCCGCCGGTCCAAAAAGGAGAAAACTCCCCGATCAGAAAAATACCTTAACTCTTCCTTTACCCAGAAAGGGGAAAGAAAAGGGGGTGGGGACTAAGATTGCAAGATCTGTCTCAAAAAGACGTACTACCCCGATTTGGTAAACGCGGTCAAGCTTTCCGTAGGGGCGACCAAGGTACCCTGCGTTGGTGGAGGGGGAACGCATGGTGTAGGGCAGGGCCGTGAAAAACCGCGAGCTGCTTTGATCGACAGCCTGGGCGACTCTACTCTTCGGTGCGAACCGATAAAAGAAAGGGCAGGACACTGAGGCTGCAAAACGGGGGATCTGTCGTAAACAAGGCGTGGGGGGGAAAAGCATGATGGAAGGTCGACCTCCTAGGGGGCGAAAGATCCGATAAAAGCCAAAAAGCGTGCTGGCTGCTTCTACCGCGGAGCGCAGGGGTAAGAAACGGCGGTTCGGCATCGGGACCTGGATCGGTGACGACGTGGGGGTGGCAACCTTTTGCCAACCCAATTATGATCCACCCCACAAGGGAAAGGAAAGAAGGGGGGGTGGGGAACAAAGGTTGGAACCCACGGTCAGATGCAGAACCCTCGGTTCCCCCCAGACGCAATACGCCGAGGGAAGAAAGCAACGATGTGTTCGGTGTCTTCTCCTACATCGCAGGGGAAAGAAGGAGACACGAATTTACATTCGCAAAAGTTATTAGAAAGCCCGGCGCGGGAGTGAGGAATCCGGATTGCAGCAAAAACGGTCGGGCCTGCGTCCAGCGCGTCTTACTAAAGTGCGACAGGAGGAGGAATTCCACGTTCTTCAACCCGTACACAACGGCCAGGAAGGTGAGCTTCCAACCAGGCCTTGAAAGGACCGGACGGAAAAGAAAAAAAAAGAAAGTGGGGGCGGAGGAGTGGGCGTCGGGGAAGAAGAGAGATCTAATCGGGGTTAGTCCGAGGGGAGACTTGTCAATTAACCATGAAGAAAAAAAAGCTTGCTTATATGCCTAGCTTAACCATTTCATTCATTATCGGTGGAAGGTGGTAGAAGGTGGAACGGAAGGGCAAAAGCTTTACGTCACAGAGGGTCGAAGGATCAGAAAAGGAAGGGCAAGTCAATCCCTGACGCAACCACTTGTGGGGACTCACTCACCGGACCGGGCTAAAACTGTAAAAACTCATGTAATAAAGGGGGGAAGAATGGCAGGGGAAAAAGAGACGAACAGAAAAAAGCTCACTTTAAGCACAACTGCCCTATGTGACAGACCACCGCAGTGCTTGACGGCATTACCACCGGAATTCCTCATGGAGCATTATGGAGAAGTACGAAGAAAGGGAAAGTCACTAATTATAACTGCAAGTGAATTAGCTGGAGCCGGCAGCTCAAAAGTTCCAAGGGGAAATTCCACCAGTACCCTATCAATGTCTTCAGAGAAGAGGAGAGGCAAATAGGTTCAGAAATGGGGTAAAAGGGCCATTACGTGCGCGGTCTGGGCCCCTACAAAAATTGCCTTGCAGCAAAACGTGTCCTCGTATCCTGAGGCCGGGGCAGTGAACCAGAGAGAGCTAGGCGCAAAATAAAAGCGCCTGCGAGGGAAAAGAGATGTAACAAGCTGCGCCTCGAAGAACTCGCTGCTCACCGGGCTGGCTGAAAACGCCAAATTCTGGGGGTGACGTCTTAAATATCAACGAAAAAGAAGCGGGGAGAATGAGGAGGAAATAGATATGTACGCTAGGGTCCAATGTACATTCTGTCCCGCTTGCGCGGGGCGAGTGAAAGACTTCTAACGTTCCCTCCCTGCTCTAAACATCCGGCGAGGGGGGGAGAGAAGTCTCGCAAGGACCTAGCCAGAGGGGGGAAGGGTTAACATGCTGCGCTGTAAAGTGACCTGGCCTGCCATATTCCTGTTTAGTTTTGCAAAAAACAATAACACCTTGGAGTCAGAAAGAAGACGGGGCTAGACTGAAACTTGTGGGATCGGTGGGCTTGGGGTTGACATTTTCCGGGGCCACGGATGAAGGCCGGACGAGACCCAATTTCATGTTCTCTCTCTAAACGAGGAAAAAAAGGAAGGGAAGACGACAGTAGCCGGGGGATCATTTGTGTGTAAAGGCTAATCACGTGAAATCAACAGAATGGGATTAGGCTGTTTAAATCATGGGCCCGGGAGGACAAAGAAGGCCACGGTACATTCGGGTAATTTGGGTAGCAAGAAAGGAAAAGGAGGGAGGGGGGCGGAGATGGCGAAACCTGGGGCCAAGGGCGAAAACCGGGTAGGTCGTTGAAAATCGCGGGCTGATGAACGTGGGGGCAATTCTGCCGGCGCCGAACATCAAGCAAAGTAGAGCAGGAATAACACCGAGAGGGAAAAAGTTAACGACTTGACAATGACCCTTTAAGAAAGGAATCTAATTGACTCTTCAAGTTAAGGCCCGCGAGGGCCACTTGGGGCAAGAGCACGGAAGTCGATTAGCACCACTCCCTCTGCCCAGAGGAAAAAGCGGGCAGCAAAAGAGGGGGAAGAGGTAGAAACTGGCAGGAAGGAAGATCAAAAATCTGGAACGGGTTAACAGGGGGGAAAACTCGACAAGATACAAATGTGCGTTGGCCAAAACAAAAGGCACCTCCGGAACTAAAACGGCGGGCCATTACGTGGGGGACACGAGACCTTGAAAAACAAAAGAAAAGGGGGGTGGGGGGAGAAAAAAAGAACAGTTTAATCGGTAAACAGGAAAAGGGCGGGACGTTGGACATTGATCTGGTTCTCGCCTTGGGGCTCGGGACCAGACCAGCAGAAAAAAGCCGATATCCGGAATTACTAACCCGCCACTGGGCCCTGACTATGGTCCGGGAGAGAAGAGACAGGAAGGAGAACTTGCCCATTGGAAAGAAAAAGGAACGGCCCTTGGGGAAAAACAACCACGAGGGAGATCGTAATTAGGCAACAGTGCCAAGAACAGGGGGACGAAGCTGTTATCAATGAAGGGGTTCTTATCTCCATTATTGGCCCTAAGAATCCCAGAAAAAAAGGGGGGAGGGGCCGTTACATGTATCACTGTCGGGGGTCTAAGGGGAAAGACAGATCTCCGTTAAATCAAACGAACGCCCTATGCGAACTGTTGACAGGCTTCCCCTCGCGTATCACCCCAAAAAGTGGGGAAAAAGAAGGGGAGAGGGCAAAGAGGCCTAATGTAGAAAGTTGGGGGAGTTGCCTAGCCGGTCCGGCAACTCAAGGCTAGTTGGCGCAGTTTTTGGCAATGCGAATGACAGCTCTTGCTTCCTGAAACAAGAAAAGCCATTGGGAAAAAGAGAAAAACGAGTGCTCTCGAGACGTAAGATGAAGGAACAGGAAGGATTCCCGCGGGGGCTCCGTTGGCTATTGCACAATGAAATAGAGGGGCGAGAAAAGTCAACCGGAGTAAAGATATCATTAGCCGAAGGGGAACAAGCCGTACAGGGGGGAAGGGGGGGAATAACGGTTGATCCGGTTTTCAAGGAAAAATCTGCCTGTCAAAAAACGTTGCTTTGAAACCGGTGTTCGGCCCTTGTGCAGAGCTTAAGGTCCGAAAGAAGAGAGAACAGTCGAACCCTTGGGGGTGAAACCCCCGGATTGGAGAGGTGCCATCACCTCAGAGGGGGAGTTCGGCTCTCTTCCCCCATCCCTTCGGACGTGAAGAAAGGGCGAAGCCCATACACGTCAGCAAAAAAAACATGGTAAAAGGGGGGGGAATTTCCCTCCGAAGTATTAGAGACTGCATTCAAGAGGTAGCGAGCCGACGAAAACGGGACATCGGACGCGGTGGCGAAACCCAAGGAAGGAAAAGAGAAGAAAACATCGGACGAAACAGAACCAAAAAAAAAATCCAACAAAGAGGAAAGGGCAGCAAGTTCGAAGTCAAAAGCACTGGGGGCGATAGATTGGGTCTCGCAACAGAAGCGTATCTCGCAATCAAAATCATCAACCTAAGCAAGAAATCAAGGGGAGAAAAGGGGGGGGCTAGCGCAAACGCGAGGATGTGGGGACAATCAGTAGCCCACATCCCTGTCGTAGAGGGAAAGAGAAAGCCAAGACCCGCCGTAAAGGATTGTTCCAGGTCCCCGAGCGTAGCGTAATAGGTGCTGAACCGGGGCAAAAGAGACCGGGATTACATTGATCCCGGCTGTCTGGAAAAGGGAGGAAAAGGATGGGAGGTGAGAAATCCACGACGAGGAAATCGGGCAGAAGAAGTACGGCTTCTTCCCTTGGAGGTGGATGGTCGACAGGCGATCTGTCCTAATCGGCCATGACTGATTGCTGCCTGGGAGTAGAGGAAAAGGCGTACTGTAGAGCCAATAGGGGGGGGGGGAAAAAACCAACCAGCTAGGTCACTCCGCAGTAAGGGGAAGACACCAGGGGGTTGGGGGGGCTTACTCGGAAGCTAAAGTAACAAACGTAAGAATACATAAGGTTGGGAACGGGTGGGCCTTCCAAAAAAAGGAGCCGGTGTATCCTGAGCAAGAATGGGTTAGAAAGAACGTCAAAAGGTAAAAAGAATGACAGGACGTCCGAAATGAAAAAAGGTCCCGGGAGAATCTATGAGAAAAAAGGGGGGTGTTTGATAAATAATCGAAAGATACTTTCTTAGGAATTTCAACAGGGAAGGGGGGGAGCGGAGAGAAAGTGTATGCTACTATTCCTCTTTTTTTCGGAGAGAGAAATGGAAGGACCAGGGAGATTAAGAAAGAAAGATCCGGAAGGAAGTGGGTATACAGGACTGGATAACGGTGGTGGAAAAGAGGGTTATGAAATGTGACCGGCCAGTGGGACTACACCCTCCTTGAAAAATCATAGAAAAAAAAGAGGAGTGACCAAAGGGAAACCGTAAAAAGAAAAAGAACCATTCTTCCACTTCAAACGAGCCCCGAAGAGTGGTTTTGAGCCTGGACGAAGGAAAGAGTTAAATGCTCTAAGAGGGAAGAAAACCCGGGATTGCGATATTCTTCGGGAGAAAGAAAGGTAGCCGACTTGAGGGGGGGTGGCTTATCGTCAACCGCAATGGGGGTGGGGCAAAGAAAAAAAACAACTCTGCTGAATTTCGTGCCAATGAACCGCGCGGGCGGAACGTATCGCTAAGATCAACCGCTCTGCTCATCCGACGCGAACTCAAAAAGTCCTTGGCCTTCAAAAAAACTAAAAATTCTCGGCGCGCCAAGCGGGGGGGCGACGCTTTGTTTGCGTCAACCAAGGACTTGGGCCAAGCATTAAAACGTAGAGCGAAGGGCGTACTCAACGAAAAAAAACCTCGGGCTGAAAAAGGAACCGGCGAGTGCCGATGGAGTGGGGGGGGGGGAAAAGACCTCTGGAGGTTTCGGAAAGCCTGTTGTAATCGACACCTTTCCCAAAAATAAAAAAAAGAAGAGGGGAGAAGGGATAATGTTTGAAAATGGAAAAACACAACGTCGAAAGGAAAGTCGCTAAACCACCATCTGGGAGAATCGGAAATAGAAGGAAGGACGAGGGTTCGGGTGCGTGCTCAACTCGTCTCTACGAAAAGGGGCCTAATTCTGACCAAGGAGGGGAAAAAGGCGAAAAAGCTTTGAAAATCAGCCGAGAAGTAACGTTCGTGATCGCCGAGGAGAGACCGGCCGTTCCTGACGTAAGGGGGAGTGCTTCTCTCAGACTCTCGAAGAAAATGAGGGAGAAAAGCAAATTGAGCTTCCAACCAACCACCTAACAAAGAGGAACGTGCGTTCGCAAAGTTATCTTATCCAATATGGGTTAAGAAGAGGGGGAAAAAGGATGCAAAAACGACCCGGAGACACAAATGAGGGGATCGTTTGGGGGAAAGTGGTAAATTAGGGGGGAAGGAAAGGAAAAGGGTGGAACGGCGCCAATAGGGCTCGGTTACGGTTCGGCCTCACTTCTGTCGAAGAGAAGAAGGAACAGTAAACAGAAAAAAAAACTGGGGGAAAAATATCAAAGATTATAAAAAAAGGGGGAAGGGGAATAAATGGTAGGTGGTCTGGGAGCTCAGGGGGGACGCCATTTAGGAGATCAGGGATCAGAAGGGAAACCAGAATCATCCGAAAAAAAAGGATGTACAGAATAAGGAATAGGGCTACAATAAACCACATAAGTTGGCAGTCACATCTGAAGAATTCTCCTGTCCGAGACTGGCAAGAGGAGAGCTTATAAGGAAAGGAAAAAAACTGGGGTAGCCGGGAGGGGGCAGGAACTCAGGAGAAAAAGGGGAAAAGGCCAAAGGGGAAAGGAAGTACTGCGGCTGGGGTTTCAATCGAGGGGAAAAGAGGAAACAAAAAAGGGGGGAAACAGGGGCTTGAGGGGAGTGAGATTGCTTTAAAACGACAAAACGAGGGCAGTAAAAAAAAAACCGTGAGGGAAAAGGGGAGAAAACCTGAAGGCATTGACCAGAAGAGGCTCGAACAAATCAGGGGGGGAGACAGCAAAAGCGCCTCGACTCTTGGAAAGAGAGAACATTCATTGATCCTGTACTTCCTCACGAGGGAGCGAGGGCACTATGAAAGCAAAGGAATGTATAAATTGTCCGAACATTTTTGTTTAATCAAGGCGCGCTTAAGGGGAAATAGATGGCAGGTGTTTAAGAAAAAATAGGTAACCAGAACCCGGAGACGGTGCGGTCCTCTTGCTCTTGTGTCACAGGATCGAATGGGCCCGCGTTCACTCTAAGGGAAGAAAACGGGAGTGGACCAAATGCAGCAGGAAGGAGAAAGAAACAGGTGAGAAAGGTTGAACACACATAAGCTTCAACCCCAATGGAAGGAAGTGTTTGAAGCACAATGTAATCAAAAAACTGCGCGGGAAGGGAACGAACGAATGAGGACCTAATTGGGGGGAAGCGGCGGTGGTCTGAAATTGGGGTGGGGGGTGATAAATTTGGCTTGTCTCAGGAAAAAAAAAGGGGCTCAATTTCTTGGGGGGAAGCTAACGAATCTCAGAGAAAAGGAAGTCAAACCAACGAAGTGCCTTACGGTGGTGGGAAAGGATGAAGAAAAAAAAGAAAGGGGCAAACCAAATTGAAAAATGGGACGTCTTGCTTTTTCAGTCCGAATTGTTAGCTGAAGGAGCCAAAGGTTGGAGGAGGATCTATGGTGGCGGGAAAACGAGGAAGGGGAGGAGGGGACCCGTACAAGCTTACCGGGATAAAAAACCGGGGGAAAAAAAAGCAGATTAGAGGATTATGAAACACCAGTGGGGAAAAAAAATTAGGCAAAACAAATTTCACCTGCACCTAAAACGGGAGGGGGGAAACTTTTCCTGCCTTAACGAGACCGGGTAAGTAAAATGAGGAGAGGAGATCTGGAATCCAAAAGAGAGTGACTGGGGCAGTAAAAGGGGAACTAAGTAGTTGGCGGGGAAAGAACTAGCAACTCTGCATTCTCTTCATCTTAACCGTGCGGGGTAATAGCAAAAGATGGGAAGTGAAATCAATCATGAGGGAGAGGGGAAGAACATGTTCCAAATGTAGACAATCTACATAACTGGGAGGGGAGAAAAAGGAAGAACAGACGAAAATAAAAAAGGCTTTAAATTGAAAGTGGCCACTGCTTAATATCCTTTCTGGGACTCCTTGGGTCGGAGGGGAGAAAAGGGAAAGTTCTTTCGCAGACGTAAAAAAGAAATCAGGGAGGGAGAAAGGGATCACGCATAACCAGCAAATAGTATCTGACAGGTAAGGAAACAAACAGGGAGGAGGTCGAGGGAAGGGGACAAGAGTATTTCCACGTCATGCGGGGGAATGAACCAGACATCCAAGCGGAGTCTTACTGGCACGTTCATTTCCGTTCTCAGAAAAAAAAAAAGAAGAAAAAGAGAGGAATATACTAAAGCGAAAAATGAAAAGACCGAGTATCAGAAAGGAGGAGCGCCTGAGGAAGAGGAAAATACAGGGACGGAAAGAGACGAGCCCGCAGGCTGTCTCTACTTGTCGGGGGGGCAAAGGGAAAATCTTCCAAAGCGAAAGGAAAAGAACGCCATGGAGAAAAGGGAAGGTGAAGAATAAACAAGGAGGTGACAAGAAGGGTGACTTGAACGGTGGAAAAAGGGGGGGGGGGTAAAAAGGGGAGTGAAGGGGAGAACTGGGTTCCGGTCAGAAGGAGGTTTCAGAAAGCAGGACAAGCGATTAAGGAGCCAAAACTGCACATAAGAGGGAAAGAAAAAGGTCCGGGTCCTTAATGCAAAAGCATGCCTGAGTGCAAAGGAGGACGCCTAAAAATCGACATGGAGCTTGGCCGGAAATAGGCTACTCCCAACATCAAAAGAAAGTAAAGTAAGGTGAGAAAAAGGGGGGAAACCGTTTAAGGATCCAAAGGGAGGGTTACTGGAAATGGGGAGGGAGAAGGCAAGGGAAACCCTTGGTTCGCGAGGCGTTCAGAATAGTGCACTTGACGCCGTCGCAGCGCAAAAAACCTAAGATTCGTCTGCGCCGGTTGTCCCTCAATAGGAAAAAGCGAAGGGGAGGGAGGGGGGCATCCCTTGGCCGAGCAAGCTAGAAAAAAAAAGTGGGCCGCAGGGAAAAATCTCCGGAAAAAAAAAGAAATAATAAGGAAGGTTCAATGGGCATACGCCGGAAAAAAAAAAGGACGTTCAGCGCAGGGGCTTGCCCTTCGGAATAAGGAAAGGCGACGGGATTGTGGGAGAGGGAAGGAACTTCATAAGGCCTAACTGGAAAATAGGAGATCACAACAAGAATGAAGAAAAAGAGCAGCAAACGTCTCCCGTCCTAGACAGAAGAGGGTACTATTGGTTCTATATCAACAGGAAAGCCAGAGGGGCCGAGACAGCCAGCAAGGCAACCTACCTTTTACCACATAAAGACTGGGGAGGAGGAAGCGGAAAACGAAAGGTTGACAATAGGAGAAAAAGAAAAGCGGAAAAGCAAAAAAGCTTTGAGCCGTCAATCAGAAACGAACAGAAGCTTCGTGGGACAGATTGCCTCAAAGTTACTGAAAAGAAATCGACAAACCGGGTAGAGGGGGGACAAAGTCAGAGGAAGGTCAATGCAGTTGGTCTCCAAGACCCGGGGAAGAAGAGGTCATAGAAGTGTAACAACTTGGAAAAGAGTCGACATAGGGGACGGGGAGAGGGCGAAACTCTATGTTAAGTCTTTGACGGCATGCGGCTGAAGGAGGCCCGGGGTCTGGACATAGGGTGAGAGGGGGGGGGTTAACCACAAAGCACGCGAGGCGAGCAAAACAAGGGAACCCAGTGGTTGGGGGGGGAAGGAACTCGGAAAGTCGAAAGAGAAAAGGAACCCTCCAGGGCAAGGAACGGGGGGTTGTTCAGTGGAAACATAAAAGGGGACCTGCCAAGCGGGGGGAAAAAAGTCCACGAGACGGTCCAAAGTATGTGGGGGGAAATCTGCAGGACACGGGGAGAAAATAGAAGGTGCCTTGAGTATGGGGTTATGAGGAGAGGAAAAGAAAAGGAGGAGGATAAGAGGGGCAGTGGCTTCTTTAGGACAATAGTGAGAGGGGGCGAGTTGCAAAAAACGACCTTGTCGTACCATTGAGGGATCCCAGAAAAGACAGAAGAAAGCCACCTGCGGTGATTTTGGTGTATAAGAAAACGTGGAAAGTGATGTGAAAATTCATGACAGGAGACCTCAGAGAACCTCTATTACTAAGGAAAGCCCGAGGGGGGGGGGGGGGGGGGACCTATGTCAAAAACACGTAAAAAGCCCCAAAGGAAAAAGAGGATTTGAAGGAAGAAGGAAAGAGATAAACTGAAAGAGGTTGTTATCTTAATCAATTTCTCAAGAGGGAACGAAAAAAAACCCTATGCGAATCTTGAACGAAGAAAGGAAGAAGAAGTTGGGATTGCGAGAAAAAGGGTTTAAAAACTCAATGGGAGAGAACTGAAAGGTGCCTTGTCGTCTAATAGGGGAGGCACATGATCGCGAAAGCGAGGACCGAAGAACTATATCCATCCAGGACTCCAGAACGGTAAGGGGGGGGGCTTGAGGGTCTGATCGTGATTTCATGTCAAAAAGGAAACGGGCCCAAGGGCAGAGGAAGGACGAAGGAGGCCCAGGGGGGAAAAAAATACGAAGCTTGACTGTTGACTTCCATTTAGTGCCGCGGGCGAAAAAGGACCGCGGAGGGCGGATCGTTATCGGTTTTACCCCCTGGGGAACAACAAATGATATCGTCTCAACACAAAAAGTAGATTCATGGTGAAACGGGGCCACCAATGAAAAGAGACAGCGATCCGAATCGTCACATCAGAGAGGCTTTTAAAAAAGGCAAGATTGTTTCGGGGCGGGATGAGGGGGGACAAGCGGAAAGGGAAAAAATCAAAAATTCCGTCGTTGAAAAAAAACTCCCCGAGGGGAACCAAATCAGTGAAGCAGGGATTTGAGCGCAGTGCCAATTACGGGGCCCGGAGGACTACTGAGGGATATCAAAGTGCACAGGAGGGAGAAACTAGTTTTTGTGGTTGGGTGGGGTGGGTGGTGTTGGGGGGGGGGGGGGGGTTTTTTTGGTTTGTTGGGGGGGAGTGGGGATGGATCCACCGGAAAGAAGTGTGAAGCTCCTTCTTAAAAACCAGCAGCACATAAAAGAGAGTCCTTCGTCGACAAAAAAAGGCTGAGCGAGGCAAGCCGTGGGTGTCCGATGAGAACTTACTCGGAAAGGGGAGACACCAAAGGAGTTTTCAGGGGAACGTATTGTTTCGTTGAAATCTAGCGTGAAAGCAAAGAAAGGGCGCGAGGGGACAAACCGAGGGTTAAACGCAGACGGGCGTCATTAAACAGAAGCTGACAAGGGGGGGGGGGGTGAAAACAAAGCAAAATTCCCCGCCCCTGGTTAGATCCTCACCGACAAGGGGGGGTAAAAAGGCCAGGTACGGAGTCTGGAGTTCTTGATTGTGAAATGGCGTAAGGAGAAGGAAAACTAATGATCAAAAGAGGCAAAAGAACCCAGCCTGCTGGCCGCAGTTCGAGCGCTCATAAAAAAAATGGGGGCAGGAAAAGATTAAAAGGGCGGAGTTCACAAAATTCCTTCGCACCGGAATGTGGAGAGTGGAACTGAAGAGGTAATCTCAGCTCAAAGGGGCAAAGGGGAAATGGAAACAGGGAAACGGGCGAGAACGGGGGAAGCACCACACTGTGAGAAAGAGGAAGTGAGAAGGGAGAAGGCCGCAGGGGAGGAAATGGGTAAACAATACACACTAAGCCTACAAACCTAAGGAGGGGCCTCATTGCCATGATTAAAAGTGGGAAGAAAGTAGAAAGAAGGCGACAAGCAAAAAGAAAAAGTAGAATATCCAAGCTTTAGGAAACTTCTAAAAAATCGTTACAAAAGGACCGGGAGGTCTCGCAATGGAAGGAAAAAAAGGGGGGGGCAGGAGCGGGAGGGGAGGGCAGAAAAATGGAGTAGCCTTTTCCAGGAAGGCTATAGGATCGAACCAATGAAGGAAAGATTAGAAGAAGGCACAATGCGCGGAGAATGGGAATCTACTGGCGTTTTTCGGGGGACGAAAAGAAGGACAAATAAGGGAACTGGGGAGAGGAACATCGAGAAAGGAAGTCCTTTCCCTTTCGAAAAACTGACGCTGCAAGGACGAAAAAGACCGGGATCAAAAATGTAAAAGGGGGGGAGACGAAAGTAAGGATCAAAGTTGACTAACTGACTTCGGTTCAATAATTGGGAGCGCGGGTGCGTGAAGATTGGTTGGTGGTAAGATGGGGGAAGTGAAAGTCAGCTTCCACTTCTAGAGGTCGGGGCGGGAAGAGCTATCCGAGCGAATGACGCTAAACTTCACCGACTCCTTGGGGGGGGAAACAGTAAGAAAGGGGCAACCCCTGTCAAAAAAAAGAAGGTCGATGCCCTCTGAACACCACGGTTGGGGGGGGGGGAGTAAAGGATTGGGGAGGAACGCAAAAGCCCCGTAGGTGGGGATAGAGGGAGTGGTCCACTGAGACGAAAGGGGAGCTGGAAAGAAACAAAAAAAAAAAAGGAGAACCTGTTTGAGCGCGTAGGACCCAAGGAGAAAGCTCCGTCACGGAAAAAAAAACGGACGGACGAATACGAAAAAAGCGCTGACCCGGTTGGGCAGGAAGAGGGAAAAGGGTAAGTCGAAAATTCTAGGAGAGTAATTACGCGTGAATGGGGGGGGTGCTCCGGACCTAGGGACTGGGCAGAGCAACGAGTAGGGAGGCCCCAAGTGCTTAAAAAAAAGACCAATCGCCCAACGTTTCCGAGGAGAAGCAGAAGGGCCTGCCGGAGCAAGCTGGGTCATGGCCAACTTCGACACTGAAATAAATTCGCAGGGGGACACGGACCCGCAAATCCAGAACTAGGATACGGCCCTTTCTTCAAGAAAGGGATGGGGAAAAGAAAGGTGTGGGGCGGAAGAAGAAGCGAATAGGGAGCGGAGTGGTCTTCCTAAAAGGGATCGTGCTCAGGGAAAAAAAAAAAAAAATCGATACCGGAAGGGGGGAAGAATCCTCAAATTGGGAGAAAGAATGAGTATTTCCGACGACTCCGGTAACTCTTCAAGAGAGGGGTAACAGCGGAATCCTGATCTGGAAGGCGGC
>Ga0179593_1545225_pt1 | contig 22353 bp, 37 predicted proteins | sample CZODoug2_1_08_16_FD_185931 | JGI IMG/M metagenome (GOLD analysis project Ga0179593, IMG submission 185931) | Vadose zone soil fungal communities from Angelo Coast Range Reserve, California, USA - CZODoug2_1_08_16fungal (PacBio error correction) | ecosystem: Environmental > Terrestrial > Soil >...
CCATCTCGATACGGGTGGATGAAGAATATCACTCTCTAAAGGGGGGGAATCGCTGTTCAGGGAAAAGAGGAACTCCAACAATCCATAGACTGGAAGAAGAGACGAAATGAAGGAAATCCCTAGGGGGGAGGGGATAGGTTTTGTTAAAAGTGCAGAGAAAAGATCCTTCTTCATAAATTATGGAGGATCCATCCTTAAGTAACTAATCCATAGGGAGGCGCGTTTTTCAGCGGGAAAAAAGAGAGGACGTGTCCAAGGGGAGGCGCCCGGGGGGAAAATTTCGAACGCAACCAGCAGGAGAAGACGACAATTGGGATTTCGGAACGTGGCAAGGAGTCCACAGGTTTCAGGGAAAAGCAGGGAAACAGCGACCCCGGCTATTTGGAGGCAGTGGGGGGCTCACTCTGGGGTATAAAACACCAGAGGGAAAAACCCCCACATGCTGTTGCCATTTCAAGAAAAAGATCCCTCTTAGAGCTTGCCAGTCCAACTGACTTAGGGTTGAAGCGAAAGGGGTCCAAAAGAGCGTGGGGGAATCGCGGTAAAAACACCGTAGAGGGTCTCGGGAAAATGACGCTTAGTAAGATCTCCAGGGGGGGTTGCAGTACACCAAAGGGGGGGGGCGGGGGGAAGTCTGGGATGAGAAGAAGGTTTGCTTTCGAAGAAAGAGTCCCCGAAAACAGAAGACGTGATCAAGTGTACTTAATTCTGATAAAGGGGAAGGAACTCAGGGAGGGGAGCGAGCTTTGTGGGGGTGTTTTGGGGAGGGCCTTTGGGGGGAAGTGACTAAAAAGGGGCAAAGGAAAGGTTATAATCTGAGATTTGCGGGAGAGGGATACTAAAAGAGAAGTTGCTGCGAAAAGGGAAAACCCAGCGAGAGAGATACAACTTTTGCGGAGGAAGAAAGATTCTTAAGGGAAGGAAACAGCGGTAAGGGAACGCTGTACCTCGCGGTTCATTGGAAAAAAAAGAAAAAACCAAAAAACTATTCACAGTGATCTAGGGAAACGGGGGGGGCTGGCTTTAAAGAGTGAACGGCAGGGCGAAAAGAGACATCGATTCTGTCGGGTTCCGGCAAAAACGAGTAAGATAGACAGCTTGGAACGGCGCGGCTGAATGGAAAAAAACCAAGGGACCCAAAAAAGTATTACATTTCACAACAAAGAGGAGAACACAACCATTACTAGACGCGAAATCGCAAAGTGATCTTAGAGGGGGGGAGAAAAAGCAGAGCAGGAAAGCTTTAGGTTAAAGAACTGGGGGGTTCTGGAAACGCTTCCGGCCTTGGTCAAGTCCCAAGAAATAAATTCCTCTGACTAAAGGTTTTCCTAAAAAAAGCAAAAGAGAAGGAAAAGCTCCCACAACTAGACACTTGTAAGGGCTCCTTTTTGCCGGAGTGGAACGCTAATCTGGGGGGGTTCAATCCGCAGCGACGTCGGGTGGGGATCTTGGGAACGGAGATGAAAAAAACAAAAACAAGAAAGAAATCATTAAAAGGGGACGCAATTGAAGTAATCATCAGGCATCAGAAGGGTTCAAGAAAAGGGAAAAAAATCCCGGGGGAAGCAACCAAAAGGTACCGAAAAGAAGAATAGGGAGAAAAGGCGGAATCAGCTTCCCTATAGTAAGTACGAGTGACCCCCCAGAAAAGAAGGGCCCGGGATTGGAAGGGAAACATTATCAGCGAAAAGGCCCTGCAGAATATCCGTCAAAGTTCGAAACGGGACGTTTTTCATCGCGAGTCTAGGAAGACCATTCTATGAAAAAATTGTTTTAGGTACCAATGTGTTGGCAAATACCGGAAGAGTCTAAGAGAAGTTTGGTGAAGCTTTATCTGAAACGCCGCTAAAAAAGGGAAAACTCTTCCCCAGAAGGAGGAAAGTTCGGAATCATCCGCGGGTATCCAAACAATGGGGAAAGCCTTGTAGGCTTAAGTCAGCTCATATGTACATTTCTTAAACACAACGACATGAAGACACGACTTGGAACCTCTTTGAATCGGAAGAAGCTCGAGGAAAGTCCGCTGGGATTCTGACCAATACAACAAGCCTTGCAAAAGGCCCCGGCCCATGGGCCTGCCGGATCGTTCATGGTTGTTTTCCAAAAAGAGGGACGAAAACCAATCGTCGGTGTTGGGGGTGTTGAAGAGCAAAAGGGAAATTCTCACCAAGGTTGCGGGAATTTCCCCAATATAACATAACTCCCAAGCGGAAAGGGGGGGGGGAGGGGCAGCAAAAACAAAATGAGCTCTTTGGGTACAGGAATGAAACCTAGATCCTCAACGAGGTTAAGAAAGACGGATAATCCATCTCTCCAACGTCAAACGTATAGGGAGGTTTGAGAGTTGGAAAGATCAACCTCGTCATGGACATATCTTCAACAAGAGAAAGATCTTGTTGTGTTTGGTGAAAATGGGTTGGAACAATAGAAGAAAAAAAAAGAAAAAAAGATTATTTCTTACAAAATTCAGGGAAGATGGAATGGGGAGTCCATTCTCTAGGTGCGACTTAGAAAAGAAAAAAGCAGGAATTTGCCAAGAAAGGAAAAAAGAGGGGATGGGTAACATTTTCCGATCATGAGAAAAGGGCCGCAGGAAGGGGGGGGCTTGGAGAAAAATTTTCCCAACTGTTTTAAGAAGACAACGAAATCTCTCGCGGCAATCTACAATTGAAGGGATGTGCCTAAAATATTCCTTGATACAAGGAAGACAGTCTCGAGCTACAGAGGAGGGGGAGTCAAGCCCTTATTGGAAAAAGATAAAGGAAATCCAAATGGTGGAAGAAGATCAATCTCGGGGGGGAAATAGAGAGTTTCAAAAAGAAGAGATCCCTAAAAGAGGAAAAAAGGAGTAAGCATAAAAAAAGGACTATTATCCGAGGGAATTTGCCTTACATTGAAAATAAGGCCTCCAAGAAGGGGAAAGTTCGTAGGAGGGGGAGTTCGCTTTTCTATCTATTAGGAGTGGGGACTGAAAATATTTGGAGAAAGCTCAACTTTCACATTAAAGAACAGCGGTGTGAGCGGGACGAGGTGCGAAAAGGGGGGGAAAATCCGGATAACATTCCAGTAAACCGGGCGGGGCAAGGGGGAAAAAACTTTTCAAAAAAAAAAAATTTCGGTGGGGGCAACCCCACAGAAGTTCGGAAAGAGACGCATCACGAGAATGGACAAGAAGAGGGGCATTTGGGAAAAGAAAAATTTTTTCATTTGGGGGAAGCGGAGGTCATTCAAAAAGGCAGGGACGCTTTGGAGGATTTCTCAAAATCGGTAGGAAGCTACTCCCAAAAAAACTGGTTCGAAAAAAAGTCATAAAGTGGTGAAAAATTCTCACTACGAGAAAAAAAAGAGTCCGTTTTTCGGATAGTGCGCGCGAAGGGGGGGTCCGGAAAAGAAGAACTCTCTCCTGGGTGTTTAAACTCAATAAGGGGAAAAAGAATTTTCTGCAAACTCTGAGGGTGTGCCCGTCAAAGGATCTCAGGGAGGGCAAACCCACACCGCTAATGATGTGAAAACTAAGGGGGGAGGACAAACAACAAACAACGAACGAGCTGGAGTGCCTGGGAAATTTGTAAATGCCGGGGCATACTCTCAGGCAATGATAAATAGTGAAAAAAAAAAGCTCTGGAAGAGGGGAAGAAATTTTTCTGAGGGTTGAACAGAGGAATCCAAGGCAGATAAAGATCACAGTGATTGGGGCATTAGTGGATGTTTCAGAGGGGAAAAGGGGGAAAAGTTGGTTTCCTGATTGGAAGGGGTCCAACCCCATTCCTGGACGAAAGGGAGGAGGCCTCGTTATTGGTTAGAAAACGGTGGAAAAAGCTTCAATGTAGGAGAGGAAGGGCGCATAAATCTCGCCAAAAAAAAAAGTTGAGGGGAATGGCCTACGAGGGAAGGGGGGGTGAAAGCTACTCTTGCATTTCAATATTGAGAATGGGAGGGGGGGGGGCCTTCTTCCGTGGAGTTCCGGCCGGTTCAGGACCTTTAGAAGGTTAGGCTTCTTTGGGAAAAGGGGTTTTCTTGTGACCATAGAGAACTTGAAGATCCTGGGGGGTGCGCGACCTGGGCATAGGGTGGTCAGGAAGGGGGGTTCTGCGAAAGGGGGAAGGGGGGGAAGAAAGAATCTCCCAACCGACTTGATGGGGGGAGGGGATGGATGACACCGAAAGAAGAGCGTCATGACGAAAGGGGAAGGCGTTGTAGCGCTCAAGCGAAGGGGAGAGAGTATGTGGGGGGGATCGAATGGTGAAGCCGCGCGAGGGAGAGGGGAATCCGAAGAGGGGAAGAGCAGGTTCTCCGATTCATAACTGAGGATCATCTCCATGGGGGGAGAAGAGGGGGGGGGTGCAATATTATCTTACTCAGGAGAATTGTGGGAGCATCAAAAGAGGAGATGGAAGAAAGAAGGAAAAGGATGTCGATCTAGTTTATTTTGATGCCTAAGAAGAAGGGGAAAGGTTCACCTCGAAAGTGATTGGGTGGAGGGAGGGGGGGGGTAACTCCAGACAATAGGAGGATAGCTCACATTCTGCTGGACGTTTGGGGGGTTGGGAAGGGGGGAAAAACTGCTCGTTTTTTTGTCCTAAGGGTTCTGCTGCGTACATACGCATCAAAAAGAAAAAACGTCGTTGCGGAAGAGGGGACTGGGTCTGATTTTACCGTCCAGCAAGAAAGGAGTGAGAACAATCGCGAGAGAAGGGCCGTGGATCTCTATAGGAGGTTTTCGCCAAAGAAGAAAAAAAACTCGAGCTCTTTTCCAATGAGGAAGGATTGACAAGGGGGGGGATACGGTGGATTATTTTTGCTCGGAGGGGGAAGGCAAGGGAAAAAAAAGAAGAGCAAAGAAAAGGACGCGACAAGGTGTGGAGAGGGGGGAAGAGTAACACACAGGAAAAAAAAGAGGGGGGAGATCGTTCTCTACGTGGACGCGATTGACGCAAGAAAAAAGGGGGGGTGCGGACGAAGACGCGACTTCACCCTTCTTAAGGGGCGGGATGGCAGTCAGAAGGAAAATGATTCGGGGGGAAGTTGTGTAGCGCGGGGGGAGTCTTTTCGGGGAAACTGACGAAAGGGGAGCTGTAACCCTACTTCAAGGCGATGCAGGGGAGTACAAAAGGGGAAAAAAAGGAAAAAATTGTCGATAGGGAGGCACGGCGGCGAAGGGAAGCCCGGGACCGTCGCTAAGAGTGCATTTGAGGCGCTAAAAAGAGAGACTTATCGTGAAGGGGAGGGGGGGGCCGACCTACTTTTATCCTCGAAAAAGGCTATGGGCAATTCTGCCTCAAAGAACCTCTAACGAGAGGAAGGGGGAGAGGCGGGTCTTGAACCATGGTGCGGGGAGTACTGGGCGGGAGGGAGCTATTGACGACGTCGATAGGAGAAGGGGCCGGCGCAAATACACCTTTGGAGAATGGGATAGGAAATCTCAACAAAAAAAAGAGGGGAGAAAAAAAAAGAGATTTCGAAAAAAAAAACGCCCAAAAAAAAGGTCTAAAGAGTCAATTTGGCAGGGAAGGGGGAAGGGGATCTCACTATCGACTCTTCCGGAAACAGATTGAAAAAACGCCAAAAAGAAAAAGGGAAACGCAGAAGACGAATTCGGAGACCTCTTAGCGTGGTAAAAAGATTTCGGCAGAAAGGGGAAAAAAAAGAGGGGAAAAAGCAGTCGCTTATAACTTAATGTCGGGAAAGCCGTAATTCCTAAAAGCCCGGGTGGGACGAGTCGAAAAGAATTTGCAACTCTTAAGGCCAGGGATGAAAATAATCGAAAAGGGGAAGGGAAACTCCCCTTTGGAGAAAGCGATCGACAATTGAAGACCCAAAAAAGGGGGGAAAACGAAGAGACAATTGGACCGCTTGAAAAATCGGGGCCGGCAGGGGGGTCTACCAGAAGCAAAAAAGCGCTACACAAACCCATATGTTAAAGAATAGTTAACGAAAAATCGCCGAGGGGGGATTGAGCGAATCGCATCCCGTCAGAAAGGGGGGGGAGCGAAGATCCAAACCTGAGGAAAGGAGGAGGAGCCCATGACGCTGAGGGGGGATCTCGTGGGCAAGAGGGCGTCAAGGAGGAAGACGTAATTTTTTGCGTTCCAATTACAATCGAAAAGAAGTAAACCTGACAAGGGGAAAAGAAAGCGCTTCTAATAATTCCGGAATTCGACAAGATCGAAGATGCTCGGGGGGTGGGAAAAAAAAAGGCGAACTCCTTTTTAGACAATGTTAAACATATCGAAAAATTCAAATGGGAAAGAGAGAGTGTCTTGCGCCTCTAACGAAGACGGATATTGCGGGGAATGGTCCGGGTAAAAAATCCCCAAGAGGGGGGGTCGATTCCATACTTCATTCTTATGAGAAAAAAGGAAGAAGGGAAACAACGACGAGGAATTGTAAAAAAAAAAAAAAAAACGACTAGCAGCATGGTGAATAACAATAGGAGGTTGTAAGGAAACTTGAAAGGGAAGAAAAAAGGCGACATCTTTGAAGGTCGCCGGGCTGGAGGAAAAAAGAAAAAGTAAAAGAGGAAAGGAGGTGGCAATCCTGCTAAAGGGGAAAGAGAAGGAGTGTGCGAAAGCTTTTTTGGGAAAGAACAGGAACGATACTTAGGGAGGAACCACGATCGGAAGGTCCGATTGAGACTCGATTCGGAGCTAAAAAACGGAAAAAAAGAGGGTCCTGGGATTCCTAACGAAAAAGGTGTCCGTAATCAAGAGAGGGGAAAAAGGACTTCTTCCAAAAAAAGGAAGAGAAAAGTTGTGAAGAAGAAGCAGAGAAATGAAGAAGGTCCAGTGGGGGGAAGGGACCTCTCTATACCTCTTAGGTTTTCATAAAAAACAATGGAGAAAAAGAAAGGAGGGAAGATTCCCGGAAAAAGGGAGATAAAAATACAACTTCCATCAAAATGAAGGACGGCGCGAATAATCATTGAAAAAGAGGAAGATAAATAAAAAAAAGCCCCTTTAAAAGACCACTGAAATGAAAGGAAAGACCAGTGTCAGATAATATTCGTAAGGCACAAAACCACGGACAAGGGAAAAAGGAAGTTCCAAGAAAGAGGAAGCCCAGTAGTGAAAAGCGTAGAAAAAAAGGTGGCTCAAACCTTGGTTCGGAGAACGATGGGGGGCATAAAAAAAAAGAGAACGACCATTTTCCGGGGCGAGAGAAAAAATGTGTTCGGAAGAAAATCATCCTAATATGTTTCGGGGGGGAGACGCCGGGGGGGAGCACTCTTCCCCCAAAGAAGGGTGCATTCAGGAAGGGACTAAAAAAGTTGGGAAAAAGAAGGGAGAGGATCAGCGCCCTTGAGATATGGTTATGTGGTCAAGAACCTTATGAGAAAAGCCATCGAAAAGGGGGAAGGGGTCTCTAGGGGGGAAGCGCGAAAGGGAAAACTTTAACACAAAAATCGCCCAAAGGCAAATGCAGAGGGGGGGAGGGTTTTGTTTTCCATCCAGAGCAAGACTACAAAATGGGAGGCTGTGTCGGGGGGGGGGGTATACGGCGAAAAAATGGATGGCAAGAATGGAAAAAAAAATTTTCGGTGCCCAAAAAAAAAAAGGGAGAGCGAAGGAAAGACCATGAACACTCTCTAAAAAGGATACCAAATGTTTTAAATATAATCAGAAAAGGGACCAACTTCACTGATATATTATGGGAGAAAAAAAAAAGGGGAGCGATCATAACCGAGTTACTGCTGGAGCAGGATAAACCTAGTACAGGGGGGGGAGAGACTCAATATCCGCAAGGGACAAGAAGACCAGAATGCTTTCGAGGGAAACCGCCTTCCTTGTTCGTCCATGAGGAGAAATGTAAAAAATTCACGTCAGGAGGGGGGAAAAATGACCCTAAATATGCTGGCTTGGGGGAATTTCGGTTCATGGAAAGTCCGGAAAAAACGCCGGAGGGAAGGTTCTCACGGTGTCCCGGGCCAAAAAAACAGAAAAAAAAGAGGAGATCATTCCACCTCTGGAGGAGCTGGCGAAAAAGGGAGGAAGGGCCCACTCCCGAGAGACAATCGAAAGTATACGGGGAGTGACCCTTTCTATTTGGGAAGAAAAGAGGAGAAGGTCCTTCAAAGGGAAACGGCAATACCGGGGGGGGGGGAAAAAGGTTCCGATATCAATCGAAACAGATAATCGAGGGAAAGGAGAATAGTTCCACAACCTTATTTCAAGAGGAAAAATTTTTGACTGAAATAGAGGGAGGAGTCAGCCAAAGAGAGGGAAAGAAAAGAGCTACGTATCGGAGGGGAGGTCTCATTATATTGAGAAAGAGAAGGAAAAAAAAAAATGAATTTTCTACAAGGAGAGAGCGAGTTTCCTAGGGGAAGCTTGAGAAAAGAGGACGTCGTTTTTTGGGGTTTACGGCGGCAGGACTTAAAAGGTTCCACCACCAGAAGTCTGGGGGCAAAACGAAAAAAGGTTGAATGCGTTTGGCAGAAAAATGAATCGACAGGACAATGCCAAAGAAAAAAGAGGGGAAATTTTTCTTCGGGGAAAGCCAGAAGAATTGGGGAGGGAGGTGCGTCGTAGAAAAAAAAAGGAAAAAGACCGACATGGACGATGGGATATAAGCAAGTGAAGGAACTACACGGAGGAAAAAAGGGAGAATCCCCCTCCTCTCAGAAAATGGGAGCGCTGAAAATATTCGTGGAGGGAGAGTGCGCGCGCCGTGTGACAAGGAACGCGAGTGTGGGTTTTGCTGCTGAAAGGATGGAAGGGGCTTGAAGGGGTGAATGGTTGTGGCAAGGGGAGGGGGGGTTATCTCCGCGACGGCAAAAACCGAAAAGATTTTCAGGAAGATTTGTCTTGGCAAAAAAAAGAACAGAGGAGGGGCATGAAAGAAAGCGGGAGGGGAAAGAAGAGAGTCCGCTCTGCTAATCTTGTTAACAGGTCGGGAGGGCGGAGAGAAAGTGCTTGACCGGGAAGGGGGAAGGGCTCCCGGCGCTGATTCCGGATCAGGGAGCAAAATGTTTTGCAAAAGTTGCAACGGGGGGGGAAAAAAATTAACGCTTTGGGGGCCGGATTTACGCAGGGGGGCCAAAAAAAGACATTCTGGAACAGAGAGAGGGGGAATGCGTTCTTTGTTCTCGAAAAAGGGGGTACTAAGACGGCAAAGTATTCGCCTGGGGGGTCAGAATGGAAGCACAAGAAGTGGAAAAGATTTGGATTGCCTAAAAGGGAAGGTGGTTGGGAAAAAGGTTCCTGGAAAGAGGAAAGACCTTGGCCCTTGGTCGGGGGTTCCTTCGGGGGGGGGGAGTTAAGGGAAGGGAAACTGACGAGCTCCTACCTTTAGGGGGGGGGAAAGGGGTTTCGGAAATGGCTGCTGTGGGTTCTTGGACAGCGACGGTCAGATCAATCACCGTAGGGGGAGACGACCTGTCTTTTTAGGCGCATTGAGAGGAGTTAGAAAATTGGCAGAGGGGGGGGAGGAAAAAAAAAATGTACCGCGGTCATCGAAACGGTCGCAATTTTAAATTCAAGATGAAAGGGGGGTGTGGTGAAATACGAGGAAAGGGGAACCGGGAATGGCGATTTTAGGGAAAGAAAGGAAAAGGGGACGGCTCTTCTTGTCTGGGGATATAGATAAAACGGGGGAAGATCTACGGAGAAAAAATCCGTGGTTTGCAACTTATTAAAGGGAACGAAAGGGAATCGTTGAAGTAAAAACGCTTGACAGAAGGGGAGATGAACGTCGCGATTGACTATTTGTCGTAAGCGTTACAGGGAATTCCGGAAAAGAAGAGGGGGGAGAAGGGTCACCGCTGTCGCCCTAGCGGGCATTCAATTGGGGACAAATGACGAGGAGGGGGGAGAAAAACTGCTTCTCTCCGTTTTGGTTGTGGTGTTTGGATGCGAGGGGGGGGGGGGAAAACTCGTCTCTGTTTCTGCTCCGGGGAAAAGAAAGAAGGAGTGAAAAGGTTAGGAACTGGGTCTGATTGACCGGCAAACATAAGACGCAACGGGGGTTAAGGAAAAGAGGAGCGCTTCTAACGGGGGGGAGGTCGCACTTTTCAGCCACGGGGGGGAGAGGGATCAACACCAGCGCACCCCAAACCACGCGAGGCGAACTCTGAAAGGGAAGTAAGCTACTTGCGGGAAAAGGTCTGTACGTGAGTAGTGGGAATCGGGCCAGCGTGGGGGAAAAAGTGCGGGGGGGGAGGAACCGGCCATACTGAAGCGGACATTGTGGTAGTTGAAAGGAAAAGGAGTAACTCAGCGTCATGGGCGAGAGAAGGGTTTGTGGCTCCCGAGAGAAGGCTTTGCAGGGAGGAGAAAAAAGAAACGTCCCTTCCGTTTGCTTTGTCAAAAGAGTGATCGGGGAAATCTTGGGGGGGGGGAAGCTTGTGCTCGGGGAGGAGTGACAAGATTTCGAACATGGGTCAGAGGGGAAAAAGCGGTCGCATGCACGGTAAGGGTGGTTGAAGAAAATGGGCAGAGAAGGAGGGAAAGAACGGGCTTTTCAATATTTCGGGAAGATGCGGGAAAAAAGGACAAATTTATGAAAAGAAAAAAAAACGCGCACCCGGCTATTTTAAATGTCGTTAAGGGGGGGTTATACGAAGGGTACGCACTTGCCTCAGGGGGGGGCAGGATTGACGAACGAGACCAGAGAAAAAGGGAGCTGCCGAATCGTCTTAGGTTACGAGTGTCGCTGGAGATGGTAACTGAAATGGAAAAGGAAAGTCTCTCGTGAGATCGGAAAGGGAGGGCAAAAGTACGACCTGAGAACAGTTTACGGGAAAAAAAAAAAACAAAAACAACAACGGATTATGAGGATAGAGTGAGGAAAAAGTTCTGACCAAAAAAGAGAACGGTGAGGTAGAGGGGATAAGATCTCACGAGCGCCGTCTTCATATAAGGGGAAGGGGAACCCCAGTATACCATGGGTCAAAAAAGAAGAAGATTCCTTCAGCCCCGTCGCAGGGTCAAGGGGAAAAAGGGGGCAGAAGACAAAATAGAAAAGGGATAAAGAAGTATTTCGGAAGAAGGAGTTCACGATCAGGACTTTTTGAGGAGGGGGGAGCGCATAAATTTGACCAATCTGGTCGAGGGACCTTTAATTAATCGAAGAAAGAGGTAGACGCCCCGTTCCTGAGAAAGCGATGGAGGTGGTATAGGGAGTGTACGAACAAGGGGGGGGGGTCCGCGCGGGGGGGGGGGGGAAAGCCGGGGGTTAAAGAAGTGAAAGGTACATCCGAAAAAGGAAGAAAAGGAGAGAAAAAAATATTTTTCCACGACTCAGGGGGGGTAGATCCTATTGTCGGTGAAAAAGGAAGGACGGGGAAAGCGAAAGAAAATCGCGTCGTCTGATGGGGTTCCGAGAGGTAGAGATCGCCCCAGGAAAGGGGGAGAAAGCGAGCTCTCTTTTTCAGGAAAAAAACCCGATTGGAAAAAAAGTCTTCTCAAGAATGTGGGGGGGGAAAAAAAGTAACGAAGTGCCCCTATCAAAACTTCACAGTACATGTAAGGGGATCGCTTCGGAAAATGAAAAAGAAAGTTCGACAGAGCGCCGAGCGGGGGTGCGCTGTTTGAAGGGAAAAAAAGAAAGTTACGACTGAAAAGGGAAGCTAAAAGGTAGAAGCTCGATTTTCGGGCAGCGAACGCAGGGTTCTTCGGGAAGGAGGGTCAACCCAGACCCAGGGGAGCGCAAAGACTGGGGGGAAAATATGTAATAGAAGAACGGAAAAAAAGGAAAAGCTCATTCTGGCACAAGATAAAAAAAAAACCCAAAAAAAAAGGTTTAGAGAGGGGAAAAAAAAGGCCTTGTCTGGCGTTAATAGGGGAAACTGAAAGAACAAGCAAAAAACGGCGGGGAAGGTGTGAGGAAGAAAAAAGTAAACGATTAAGATCGGCCTGACATCTGGGCGAACGGAGGACCTCAAGCAGGTTGGGGGAAAAAAACAAGGACGAATCCTGCGGGGATAAGTGGGCACCACGGATGCTTCAGAGGATTGAGACAGGAAACCGTAGCGGGAACTCGATAAACGCAATCAAACGAAAAGAAGGGCTATTGTTAGGGGAAGGAGGCCTTTTCACCTTCGTCGGAAAAATAGCCGTGCCGGGAATAGAGATAACACTTGCGAAGGGCCATGTTGAACAGGGAAGGGGGGGTTTCATCCAGAGCCAAGGAAGGGAGGTTGTCTATCTGGTCCCGGAGGAATTCGCGAAGCAAAACGAAGAATTAAAAATATGGGGCAGGGAAGAATGTATCGACCCAGGGCACTTCATTTAATAGGAAGGTCCAAGGGGAAAGAAAGACAGGGAAAGCTCTCTTCGGCACACTGCCGGAGGAAACATACGAAGGAAAAAACCAGAAAAGGGGGGGAAACCCAGTATTCGGAAAAAAAAAGCGTAGGCCATTCATCTTGCGCAAAGATTGGGGAGGGAACGAGGGCCAGGGGACAACTTTTTTCGAGTAACAAATAAAAAAAGGCCGAAGATATTTTTCCGGCAGGAAGAGGACAGGGACCTCTGCCACCAAATCTGAATCCTTGGAACAGTAAAGCCGGGAAAAAAGGGAAGACAATCATGGGGGAAAGGAAAACTTATATCTTTCCAAGGAGGGCAAAAAAGAAGAAAAATGATCCGCATCTTCAAGGGGAAGAGGAGAAGACACGAGAGGGGAGGAGGCAGCTTTACCCAAAAGAGGCCAGGGGAAAGGAGGAGGTTTTTGGTGGGAAACCAAATCGTGGAGCAAGAAAAGAGGGGGGAATTGAGCAAGGGAGGCAGGGCAACAACCATTAAACAATCAGTGAAAAAGAGAACGAGGGGGGGAAAAAAAACAAATGAGCAGGAGAATGCAAACTTCGCGCGAAAAAAAAGAACTTGATATGGGTCCGGTTGAAGAAGGGGAAAAAAAACTCACTGAGGGGGAAGTGTTCTGCTTTTTGGCCGAAAGGAAAGAATGACATTATCTTCCAAGAAAAAGGGGGAGAGTGTGCCATTGTTAAGACGGAGAAAGCGCAACACTGCAAAAAAGGGAAGATGGCTGACCAGGGAGTGGGGAGGGCGCTGACTTTGGGTCTCCTCTCAGAAGGGGGCCGGAAAAAAAAAAGGGGGTCATTATGGGGGAAAGAAGATGCTGGCTGGTTCCGGAGCAGGAAAAAAATGAGAGCCGGAAAAACTAGGGGATGAATGTGGAAGAAAAAGAAGGGGGGGTCCCAAAGGGGGGCCTCGGACACGAGGCAGAGAAAGAAAGGGAAAAGCGGTAGACAATTTCCTGTTGACGAAACTTGCGGGAGGAAGGGAAAATAGAAAAAAAAATCTGCCCAGCGGAAGGGAAAAGAAAAGAGCTCGGATCCCTTTCGATTTGCGGAAATAGGATAAGTCCTTAAGGAAAAAGTCCTGTGTGGAAGAGAGAGGGGAAGTCTTCTCTCTCTCAAAAACCGGGGTAAGGGATCCGAAAGAAAGGGGGCCACACCGGGATTGAAGAGGATGTTTGTCCTTATATCCTATTTAGGAAGAAGAGAAAGGGCTTCCGAGCGAAGAAAGGGAGCTGGGCGATCGGGGGGAGAAGAGGAAGAAGGTAATATTTTCAAGTCCGTTAAAAAGGGGGGGCAAGGGGGGAAAAAATGAAAAAAAAAGTGGGGTTAAGTGGGGGGGGATGGGGGCATTATCTCTCTATTTTGCCGAGTTTCAAAGGGGGGTTGAAGGAAACCGTTCTTTTTTGAAGGAGGAAAGGGGGAGGGGATCCGGAAAATTTCCACATCCATCATCTTTCAAAGTAATTGGCCAACCACATAAGGAGGGAAAAAAAAAAGTCATATTAAGGAGAAGAAGAGAATGTAATACAAGGCGGGATGTGAAGGAGGGCATCCTAAGCAGGGGAGGGGAATTCTATTTTCTTCGTTCAGGGGGCAAGAGATAAAGGGAAGATTGTGAAAAAGAATACATGACCGCGGTCAGGAGGGGGGAAAACTCGTAACACTTTTTCGAATAAACTCCCAAGGCATTGAGGAGAGATTAGGAAGAAAAACCTTTGAGGATCAAAAGGAAAAGGGGTTTGCATTCCTTTACGCCGCCAACCGCTCGTGATGTAGGGACCCGCAAATCGCGGGGAGCTGTTATGGGGGGAAAGGGGAAGAATTTTTATCTCATCTAAGCAAGACAACACCGACCGCCAATTTGGGGAGGGGGACCACGAGTTTGGGGGGCAAAACAAAAGTTGCAGTGCCTGGGGGGAAAAGGTAAAGCTGCCGGGCATTCTACGTTCCAGGAGAAATAGGGAAAAAGAAAAAAAGAGGGAGGGGATCATTGGGGAAAGAAGGCAGTTACCTCATTTTCACAGGACAGGAGAGGGATTCAGGATCACACATATGGAGAGGGAGGAAAAGATTTATTGAAAGGAAGGCTTTCCGCTTTGTGTGCCGGACCTCAAAGGGGAAAAAAAAGAAAGGCCGAAAAATAAGGGGAGGAGGGGTCTCTAACACAGTGACATCGCCATCGTGAGAGAAAAGTCTCAGAGGGGGAAGGGGGGCAAAATCTCGCATCGCAGATTAGGAAAAAAGAGGGGAAAAAAAGGGTTTGGTGGAAAGAAAGAGTTCAATAAGGAAACGGGAGGACAGTTCTGTTTTTTGGGAAAAAAGGGAGTTCCGGCCGGGGGAAGGGCATACCTTATTCTGGCCGGGTTGAGGCCGGGAAAGGGGATTTATGAAAAAAAAAGGGATTGCCCTGGTCGATCAGGGGCGCGGACCTGGCTTCAAGGAGGGAGACCTGTCTTGGGTTTTGGAAAGGGGATCACAAGATCGACAACCTACTTGGAAGATATTGTGGAGCTTACGAAAAAGGGAGAAAAGCCCTTCGCAGGGGGGGGAAAGAGGAGGGATCTTCACAATCTCGGCACGATAGCCGAAGGTGAACGGCCAGAAAAAGGAGAAAAGTCGAATCAAAAAAAAAAGGATTTTCTCGATTCCTGATCAACGGTGCGCGAAAGAGGGGCGAGAAAAAGGGAGATAAGGGGGTGCAATAGGGCAGGTTCCTTGTTTTCATCAAAACGCTTGAGAGTTCGGAAAAGGAGATCTACTCGTTTACTTTTTGTTGTCAAAATGGGGGAGAAAAAAAAAAAACCAATCCGAGAAAAAAAGGGGTTCTTTCAGTTATTTGGAAGAAAGAAAGTGCAGCGAGGGCTTAAAGGAAAAAGACGTCTCGGCGTTGGTGGGGGGGGGGGGTTTTTTTTAAAAATATACACCACAAACAACGCTCATAAAAGGGAGAAATGGGGGGAACCCATCATTGGCAACTGGAAACCCTTATTGTAATCGCAAGGGAGTAGATAGGAGAGGGCGAGGCCAGTAAACGCAAAAGAGGGTCGTCTGGAATACGAAAAAAAAAAACATACAAAGAAAAGGGAATGGTATCGGGGAGAGGAGGGAGGAGTTTCTCCACCGGAGTCGGAAAAAAGACAGCAAAAAAAACGCTAGAGAGGAGGCGTTAAGAGGAGCGACTTGGACGTTATCACCTGGTAGGGAGGGGGGAAGCGGGGAAAGAGAGAGTCGGAGCAGCCGGCCCAGACAAGCGAAAAGTCGGGTGTGTTGGGGAGAGAGAGAGTACTCACGTCATGGGGGCGAGGGGGGATATCTACGTTTGGCTACCTGAGCAAAAAGAGAATCAGGGAGGTGAAGGAAATTCACCCTTCCAAGTAAAGGGGGGGAGAAGGGGACGCAGCAATAGTGATCGTTAAGAGGTGGAAAAATATTGGGGGAATTGGGAGAGGGGTCGGGTTACCCATATTTCTCAAAGAGCAAGAAAAAAATGGGAAAGGAAAAAGAAAATAATTCAGGGGAAAAAAATTCCTGAGACAATTGTAAGTTTCTCGGCAGGGGGAAGATGGCGGCGAAAGAGGACAATCCCGTTACCACCTTCTTCAGAGAACATGGAAGGACCGGGAAAAAAAAAAAAAAAATCCTTAGACAGGAAGGAGGCCGACCTACTTAGGAGACTGGCCGCAGAAGGGTCCATTCGAAGAAAAGAAAACCAACGAGACAAGAGAGAGTGACGGAATTGGCGTCTTCATTTGACATGGAGAATTGGGAGAAACCTTGTTGGAAGGGGGAAGGGAGAGGGAGGGGGGGGGGGTGGAGATCGTACTTCACGAAGAATAACGTTCTCGATATGGGGGGGAAACCACATAACAGGGAAAAGAGGAAAGAGGGCGAAACCTGTCTCCTCCATGACGAGAGAACTTCATAGGGGGAAAATCTCACGAGAAAAGGGAAGAAGACGTAACCAGTGCAGGGTGAAGATGACCGCCAGACAATCCCAGAGAAGAAGAGGGGGGGGGGGAAAGCAGGGGTAAGATCTAATTCGTCATCCCTAGGGCATGGAAGGGGGGGGAAAAAAAAAGACATCTCCTGCCGGGGAGGAGGGAGGGCGGTAGGTCCTGCTCCCATCCTGAAAGAATAAGAAAAAGGGTGCGCGGTTTTGGAAGGAGGAAGTGGAAAAACTCTTATCTACGTCCAAGGTAGGGCACCACCAATAAAACCCGTGAAGAAAAAGGAGGGGGAAAGGGAAGAACGTTTACTCCCACCTAAGGGAAGGAAGAGGGAGGAAAGGGAGGGTTCCACGAAGACAGGGGGGAGGGCTCCATCTGTTAAACCGGGAAGAGAAAAAGCGTTCCACAAAAGAGGGGGAAAGAGGGCTTCTGGCCATCGCCGCCAAAAGAATGGGAATAGAAGAGCATCACAAGATCTCGGGGAGGGGATGAGAGCGGGTTATCCAAACCTTAATAGTCGGAAAAGGAGGGAAAGGGCACCTAGACACACAAATAGACGTCAGCTGGGGAAAAAGGCCGAAGAAGTGTTTGGAAGGAAGAAAATCAAATCTGTCCCGAGCAAAATAAGATAAAGTTAAAGAAGGAGAAAGTCTCTTGAGGGAAGAGGAAACAATAGTCGCCGAGCGTTGGGGGGGGGGTGTTGAGTGTCAGGACGAAGGGGGGAAAAGCAAGGACAAAGTTTATAAGCGCGTATGTGCGGGGGCCAAAAAAAAAGGAAAGGGGGGGGGCCTGTAAAGCAAAAGGCAACGACGGTTCGAGGAAAATGCGTATGGAAGATCATAACATATACGAAAAAGAAAAGGAGGAGCGCAAGGGAACAAAACACCAAACCGACTAAACAGCAGGTTAGCGAGGGAAACTTGGCTTAAAGAACAGCAAGGTGAACGCGATTCGGGCTAGAAGATAGAACAAGAAAAAAAGTAAAAGGAGGGAGAAGCTAACGGAAGAAATGGGGACCTAACCAATAAACTATCTTTGAATATGAACAAAAGTATTGCGGGAAAAAAGGGAGCAGGGGAGAAACTCTCACCTTTATCGGGAAACAAAGCCGCCCTTGAAAAGGCCGAACTTGAAGGGGAGCCAAGCGCGGCCTTTTAAACTTAGGCCATTTCCGGATGGGGGGGGAAAGGACCTCGCCAGAGATAACAATTGAGGAGGCAAGGGGGGGACCTGAATGCAAAGGAGGAGCGAATTGAGTTGGTACCAAGAGGAGGTTTGTCAGAAAAAGGGATAAAGGAAAAAAGACGCGCAATCAAAAACTACAGGCTCAGAAATAATGTTAAAGAGCTACTAAGGGGGGGAATTTCCAGAAAATCCAAAAGGGAAAAGGATTACCGAAAAAGAAAATTGTGAGAGGAGAGACAGTGCAACACGCCGAAAAGGGGAAAAAAAAGGGGAAGGAAACACCAAAAGTAATGGCCCATCTAAGGGGGGAAGGGCCAAGTGTCGCTTAACAAAAAAAGGAAGAGGTATTCAATTCCCAAGGGAGGAAAAAGGATTGTTCTTTATCTCTATTGGGAGCAAAAAAAGAAAAGAAAATGGGAGGGGAGTATACCAACTGGTGGAAGGGAAAAAAAGGGTCCTAATATGGGGAAGGAAAGGGAGTGGGGGAAAGGAAAAGAATTAGGACATAGGGAAAAAAAATCAAAGGCCTTTTTGCAGTCTTCAAAAAAAAGTCCCCCTGTAAAAAAAGGGGGTAATAAAATGGAAGAACGGGAGATATGTGAAAAGGGGGGGAAATGCCGTACAGAAAAATGATAAAAGTCCAGGCGACGGAACAATATGAAGAGCCTGAAGAAGAAGGAAAAGGGCAAATTTACCCACATCCTGTCCCAAGAAGAACGCAAAAAAGAGGCGTTTTTTGGGGGGGAAAAAAAGGAAATCGTGATCAAGACGAAAAATGGCATGAGGATGTCTGTTTGTAAGTGGAAGGTCTGCAGGGGGGGCAGGTTTGCTAAAAATCGCAGCTATTGCCTGAGCGCAAAAAAAGGGGAGAGGCTTGGGGAGAAACTTCTGAACGAGAGAAAAGATATGGGTTCCGTTTGAAGCCAGAAGAAGAGAGAAAATCAGGGGAAATCAAAAGTGTAGGGAAAGTGTATTCATCCCTATCATCCGGGAGTTAAGGAAGAGAATTATCTTAACATAGGGGGGACCATTTTTTACGACGAAGCAAAAAAAGGTTCAAAAGGGAAAAAAAGAAAAATAATTTGGGAAGCTGCCTTGGTCTTCCATTCTACATGAGGATCTGACCAAAAAGGGGTTGGCAAAAGGGGAAGAAAACTGGCTGTTTGAAAAGTTTCCGTGAGAGGCCGCCGGTCAAAAAGGGGCACGAATTGTCCGGGAAACGGGTCCGTCACCTAAAAACTCGCAAAACCAATCTCCAATTTCCTTATGGATGAAATGGGGCGAATTGCCAAAGAGAGGGGCGCCAAGAGAGGAAAAACAGCGGGAACGTGATCTACAATCGGAGATAAGGGGGAGATTTGGCAGGAAAGAGGAGTCCGTGCAAAATTTGGAAAGGCAATCCGGTGGGGGTATCTGCGAACAACAAAAAAGAGATATATACTAATGGTAACCGCTCATTGACACACAGGGGGACTCAGGGACGGACTATCAGGAAAAGGAAGAAGGGCTTCCTAGCCTACCGTAAAAAAAAACAATTCTATGTAAAAGATCTGGGCGATGGGGAGGGGAGGATGATCATGATATTTCATCGCAAGGAAACATGGAAAAAAAAGGAGGGTCAGGAGAGAGAAGCGAGTCCGGAAAAAATGGGGAAAAAAATCGTGAAAAGGAAAAGCCCGGAGGCCGTGGTCTCAATGATCAGAACATTTTCCACCATCCAGAAACATCGGGGTTCCAAAGAAAAAAAAACCTACAGGAGCTTCGAAGGAAGAGGGGAAAGAAGAGGAGGTACCAAGTCATGCTGGCACTCGGGGATTCGGGTCATAAAGGGAGTTTTGAAGGAAGGAAGAGTCAATTCACATTTCAACACTCTAAGCCATTGGGAAGAGGAAAAGCAAGTGAAACCACGCGAAAAAAGGGGGACTCCTCTCAGACAGTGAAGGCGGAGAGAAAATTAGAAAAAAACCCATATTAAGGAGGGGGAAATTTTCGCTCCCTTGGAAATTTGAGAAAAAAAGGGGGGGTTTTTGGAGAAAACCCGCAAATCGCTGAGCTTGGGGGGAAAGGATGGGGAAAGGTTGGGGAAGAAAGGGTTAGGAGCCGTCAGAACAAAGAGGGGAGGTTTCTGTCAGGGAAAGAAAGGTTTTCAAACAAACAACGAAAGAGACAGTGAAAATTGCCTTTTGAAAGGGGGGGCTGCCGGCAAAGGAACTAAAGATATATTTTTCCTTCGCTACAGAGTAGGGGGGAGTTGGGTGACCGCCTTTGGGGAAAAAGAGACACCTGATGGGGGACTTCAATGGATACCGCGGATTGATTTTGAGACAAAATGACAGGAGAAGAGGTTGGAAAAAGGGGGGAAAAACCTCGCGACCGAGATAAAGGGAAGTCAGTTTTCTGCCTGCGTTATTTGTTCAAGAAGTGGGTCTAGAGCCAGCTCCGCAAACTGGCGGAGAAAAAAAAAAAAAAGCAACAAGAGGTTTGCGCCACTAGGGGAGGTTAAGGGAAGGTTGGAAAAAAGTCATTTCAAGAAAAAAAGTCTTTCTGGTTTTGGAAAGCGCCGTGGTTTTCAGTGGAAGGGGGGGGCTGAACTCAGCGCCGAGGGGAAGTCTTTTCCGGTAATCCGTGGCGTGGGAATGAGTTAGGGGGAGGTCGAAGGGGAAAAAAAAGGGGCGTCACATTCTTGGTCAGGGGAGGTGGTGGAATTCGCGCATTTCAGGAGATGAGAAATGGGGGGGGGGCAAGGACCTCAGAGGGTACTCGCTGCCTTAGCAAAGGGGGCAAGAGAGGAATGATCTTCAAAAAGGAGGGGGGATTATTTGTTGGAAGACGGGCACGGCCGCGCTTGATGGAGGAGAATCCCGAAAAGAAAGGCCGACTGGCTTTTCTTCGATGCGAGACGTTGCGGGAAGAAGAAAGGAATGGGGAACGCAGACAGGTGGACATGACCTCAGATCAGACCTTGTTTTCGAAAAAGTTCGTCACGGAGGGGAAAAAAGAGAAGAGAGATTGCAGCGGGATGTCTATCGTATTGTTAAAGGGGGAGGGGGGAACCGCGGCGTTCAAAACTGTGGCCGACCTGCTTGTTGTCTTTGAAGGGAAAACAGACACTGCCATGGGGGAGAAAGGAGAAGGGAGGACGCTGTGTTTGTTTGTGTGGTTTTGGGAAAAAAAGGGAAAACGTTTGTTGGGACCAGGAAGGAGTGCTCTTCCATACTCATAATAGTGAACGAAAAAAAGGGAGAGAAAGCGCTGGTCTGAGGAAAGAATGCATACTCAACTGCTTTGCGGTCTGAGAGGGAGCCAAAGAAGTTGCCTTGGAGAGGGAGAGGAATTTTCTCCACCTGAGTCGCACTCAAAAGAGCAAAACAAAAGTCTCTGCGCAGAGGGGGAAGAAGGGGGAAGTCATTTAGAGGGAGGGAAAAGGGAACACTTTTAATCGGTACATAGTAGGCTGGCTTTGGAAAGGACGTATCAGCAGGAACAAAAAATCGGGTGTTTTTTCTGTGGAAAGAAGAAGAGAGCTTCTCAGCGTCACTGGAAAGGAATACATTTTTGACTACCCAGAAAGCAGCGACGCGCTTTGGCTGATGTCGCGGGCGTCACCCGAAAGGGCCGCATGAAAGGGGGGAGTGGTAACATATTGGTTGTGGGCTGTGTGCTCGTTGTAAAAAGGGGGAGGAACTGACGCCAGGGGGGAAAACCCGAGCGGTCCCATTCGCAGACGGGAAGATCGGGGAAAAGGTTCAATGGGACTCTTTCTCGGAAAGGGGGGGAAGGGAGGGGAAGGTCGCGACTTATTTCGTGACAAACGTCGCGAAAGTTGAGACGCGCAAAAAGTATGGACAGAGGGGGAGGAAGATTTGAGCCTGACCATTGAACTCGGAAGTCAGAGATGGAGAGGGAAAAAGGGTTACCAACGAGCGAAACCCGGGGGGGAAAGGTGACAGGGGAAAAGGGGGGGGGAAAATGGCTCATCCTGTGAAACTGCACCTGTTGAGCGACGACGACGCTAGGGGGGGAAAAGTCAAAAAAAGATTTCAGGAGACAGTGGGGAGGAAGAGAAAAAAAAAAAAACAACAACGGGGCGGAGGAAAAGAGTAAGGAAGAAAAAAAGGGGTCTCCTCCATCTCAGGAAAGGGGGGGGGGAAAAAAGTGACGGGAAGGAAGACATCTCGTAACCATTGGCAATTTTCCGTACCTCCAAAAAAGGGGTCAAGAAAAAAAAAGACGAAAAAAAAGGGGGATCGTTTTTAAAACCGGATATTGCGAAAAGAGAGACTGCGGCAGTCTCGTATAAGGAGAGTAAAGAAAGAAGATCACAGGACGGGGGGGGGCGTTTTCCGCGCATAAATTTCAATGGGCTACAAAGGTCAAGGGAAAAGGGTCGAAACGCAAAAAAAAAAGAAATTTTCCTCATGAACGTGGAAACACCAGAATATTTCCGTCAAGGGGGGGGGAATCTCGGTTTAAACCAAAGAAAGGGGGGGGACTTCCAGGGAAGAACAAAAGCACAACCCATATGTGTTCCAAGCCTTTTAAAAAAATGAAAGAGGGAGAAAAACCTCTAGCCAACAGACGGGTTTAAGTGGAAGCGCATCCGGCACAAAAGCGAGAGAGGGAAAGGAAGAAGCGGTAACCCCAAAGAACGATCGCGCCCACGGATAAGAATCGCGCTCAAAAAAGAAGAACACAACAAAGGAGGAGGGCGGCTGGCTCCGAATTTTTCGTGGCAAAGAACGAAAAAACCCGTACCGAGAAAAAGGGGACCGTAAGTCGCTTCGAAAAAAGGGGAGAGCGGGAAGGGGTTGTCGCTGGTGTTTATGGTCTACTCCGGGGAAGGGTGAGCCGTCCCCTTCAAAGTGGGGGCGGCCGCTAACCATACGAAACAGAAAGTGGCGTCTTTATGGCTTCACAAGAGGGGAGAGGGAGCGTGCAACAGGGGGGGAGAACATTTAG
>Ga0179593_1423767_pt1 | contig 22352 bp, 21 predicted proteins | sample CZODoug2_1_08_16_FD_185931 | JGI IMG/M metagenome (GOLD analysis project Ga0179593, IMG submission 185931) | Vadose zone soil fungal communities from Angelo Coast Range Reserve, California, USA - CZODoug2_1_08_16fungal (PacBio error correction) | ecosystem: Environmental > Terrestrial > Soil >...
AAGGTCGCTACGTGAGCACGGTCAAAAACACTCTTTTGCCAAGGGCGAAATGGCCACGTGTCAGGATTGATGGGGAGAGGGAAATTCGGAGCAAGGGGCAGGGGTTGAGTCGAGTTTTTCCATCCCGAACAAAACCCGTCATACGGAGCGGGGAAAGGGGGGATCGAAGGCCCGTTGAAAAAAAGAGGACGATGTAAAAATACAGGGAGGACAAAAATGCCATAAAAGTTCATCGACCTCAGAACCCGATGTCACAAGCTGTGGGATGTGTGGAAACGAAATGTAAGTGTGGCGGAGGGCAACCGAAGGGAACGGGGATGGAAGGGGGTGTCTTGCCCCTTCCTAAAAAGGCAAAGGGGAAAGCCATGGGGGGGAATAAATGACTTTCACAAAAGATCATACTAAGGGGTGATTTTTGGTACCTACACGAAGAAATGGCCGGACTTTGGTCTGACTAAAGTAGTGCAGGCAACCCAACTTGTATCTAAGAATCAAAAAATAGAAAAGAACAAGGGGGGGGGGCCGCAACATGAAAGGATTACAGGGTAACAGACATGGGTGAAACCCTTTCCTTTCACAACCTCGCCACCCACGCAACCAGAAAAGGGCAGGGGGGCCTCCAAAAGGGGGCTGAGTAAAAAAAAGAACGATTTAGGCACAAGCAGGGGAGGCCTCAAACTCATTCATACTGAAATCCTTCACATTTAAAAAACAACACGAAGGGAAAAAAGGGAGGAAAGTAAGGTGGAAGGGGACATTTCGGGAACCCTAACGAACCCAAGTTGGAATCAAGGAAAAGAGGGAAACAGGGAGAGGAGATCCTGACACAAGGGAGGGGAGGCGAGATTAAAAAACCTAAGAAATTTGGTGAAAACCAACTCTGTTGGTTTGACAATGATGTTCCTTGGGGATTTTCCCTTTTTCTTGGGAGGGACCTCAACATGCCCAGAAGGAATATCCAAAAACCCAAGTAAGTAATCCTGGATACTTGAAAACAAATTCTTTATAAGGGGGGGGGGGGATGGTGGTTCCGAAAACAAAGGGGCAGAAAAAAGTAACTAGGATAGGGGCACGACCCTAAACTTTCCAACATCTTTGGGGCACCAGAGGCGACAAAGGCCAAGCCAAGTACACACCTGAGCAGCAACGCTAATGAATGCGTTACATGGAAGAAATGAAGAGAGGAAAAGGGTGCGAATGAGGGGGAGCTAAAAAACCAAAAAACCAACCCGGAGCTTTTTATCCGGAAAACAACCTACTACAAAGGAACAAGTTAACAAAGCCTACAGTGGCACAAAAAACTTAAGGGAGAAAAGTCCTCCGACGTAATGTCCGGTACTAGAACCAAAAAAAACTGGAGTCGGGCAACGGGGACTTCTGCCAAAAAAACCCGACAGTAGAACGAAGGGTCACTCAATGCCGTGTTTGGATGATGTGGTGTCTAGTCACCGAGGGAGAATAGATAGAGGTGTCGTGGGGGAAGACGAATCGAGGGCGAGAAAAGGGTGTTGAGACATCACAAGTCATTTTCTGGTAACAGGAAAGGTAGACCTAACTCCAGGTGGTTGTTTTCTAATTCTGTTCTTTGCTGACAGGGGGTTGATGTGTTTGCAACAACGCAAGCTCCTGAGATGGGTCAGGTGGAGAAAAAAAAGGGGAGGTAGGTAGGGGAGGGTGGGAGATCCCGATGGGAGTGATAGGTGGAGTCGGGTGGTTTAACTGGGGTTAAAGGAGGATTCGAATGTCGCAACGCGTTTAAAATAACTCGTTGGGGGGCGGGGGGGGGGCCACACAACCCAAGGGCTGGGGGGGGGGATCTGCCCACCGCTTTCTCAAAGACGGGGGTAGTATACGAGAAAAGACCCCAAAAGTTACCTCCAGGGGTTTTCCCTCCCCCACCCCACACTGCAAAACGTGGGACTCAAGAAGAATAAAAAAAATGCAAGGTGTTCCGAAGGGCTCTAAGGTAAGTGGGAACGCGGGGGGGGGACATGGGAAAGTTGCACCGACACCGGGCAGGGAGGGGGTTGGCAACTCAAAAGGATGGATGGGGGGAAGGGGGGAAGGGGGATTTGCGGGGGGGGAGGGTAAATAGAAGAATAAACTAAACAAAACACAACTAAAAGGAGGGGGGGGAAAAGAGAGAATAAAAAGGTGCCCCATCCCAAACTAAAGTCAAGAAACACCTCCGTAGGGATTGGGGTTAGAACCATACAACCTAGACGGACACAAAATAGGAACCCTTCTTCTACCACTCCAAGGGCAGGCGTGGGCCAGGTCACTCTCCTCCACCATCTCTTTCAAGTTGTTTTGGGGGAGAGGCATGAACAAGAGGGGAATGTGGGTGGGGGGGGGGGGTGCGCTTACACGGAAGAGCCGCCGATGGAAGTAGAAGAAGGGAGAGGGAAAATGGCGGGGTGGAAGAAACCCCAAATAGAAAAGAAAACCGGGTGTGTGGGGGAAAAGGAACAAAAGAACGGGTGGGGATGAACCGGGGGGAAAACGATCTGATAAACGCAATTTGTGGACAGGAAAGGGGAATCGAAAAAGGAAAAGGTCTTAGAAGGGAAGTCCAAAGCGTTTTTCCAAAGGAGGGGGGAAAGAAAGAACCACACACCCCGTAACCTGGTTGTGACAGGACAATGGCAACCAGTGTCACGGACAGCGAAGTAGAAAGGAAGGGGGGGGAATAATACATGGAACATCGAGTTTGGGTGGTGACTGGAGGTAACTGGGGAAGGGGGGGGGAAGTGTGTATGCTTTGCAAAACCTGGGGGCAAACAAAAGCAAGAAAAAGCCTTAACACGACATCGCGAATTCGCGCGCTACAAGATGAATTAGATGTAAACTGGAGCAGCTTGTTTAATGGCTTCCACTTGTATCATAACCCCGGGAAGGGGGCACGGAAAGTGCAAAGAAGTCAAGCAACATGGGGTTGGGGGGGGAGGACGAAAACAAACTTTATCATCTGGCTGTGGACTGGGTAAATGGGGGAGGAAAGGTCAGGGAAAAAAACAAACCAAGGGATAGCGGGAAAGGGCGGAAAGGGGGGATGGAGTTTGAATTGTTTGTATTACTAGATGACATGGGGACGTAGAAAAGGAAAGTCAAAACAAAAAAAGAAAAAAGGGGAAACAACAACGAAACCAATGTTGTGGACCCAAATTCTGCGGATTGTTAAATTGAACCCCCAAAAGGCACAGGCCCAAAGGACAATCGACAAGGGGGGGGGCTTGGGGGTTTTGTTCGAGATAGGGTAAGCAAACTTGAAATGTTGAGCTTGCAAAATAACGGGGGAAAGAACACGCAACCAGAAATCAAAGGTTCCACGGTGGGGCCAAAAAGGAGAAAACTAGAGAAATGAGGGTATTGAACCGAGGAAGAGGGGGCCTTTTTGGGAAACACGACTTTATTCTTGGCGGGAAGTGATGGAGGGGGAAGTTAACTACTGGGTGTAAACCAGGACATTGGGGGGAAACTCCATGAAAAAAAACGTACCAAAAGGTGTGAACACAAAAACCCGCACATGTTGTGGCAGGTGACGAATGTGTTTTTTTAATGCATAAACGCGACACTGACAACCAGGGGGAAAAAAAGGTTAAAAAAAGCCAGAGGGGGGGGGTCTCAGGGCGGGCCAAATAGGTTCCGTAAGGGGGGGGGTCAGCACTAAGGGAGTGTCAACGGGCGTTCGAACGTGGAGGTCGGGGGAGACACCTGACACTGGGCAAGAGAGGGAAAACCTTCTTCGAAAGGAGACAACGTGTACTATCTTTAACAAATTCTGTCAATGGTTTCAGGGACATCGGGGGAGCAAGGGTTGGGTTGGTGTAAGAAGAAATCATTCACTCCTTACCTCGGAAACCGAGAGAGACGGGCCATAAAAAAAAAAAAAAACCTGGTCTCCCTCGAATGTATCTTGGGGTCCGGAAGATACAAAAACAATTCAAAAAAAAAGGGGGGGGAAAACGTCGATGAGGTACTCGTCAACATTCTACCTAAGGGGTCAAACCCAAGGTGGGAAAAAAAGAGAAAAGGCAAAAAAACAATAAGAATTTGAAAGGAAGATAAACGAACAACAAAGATTAGTAAAAGCGAGTAATATCCATCTCCTCGTGAGTAGTCCTCAATAGTCGTGGGTGAACACAGGAGGAGGGGAAACTCCAAGAATGGGTATTGATAGTTGCATCATGGCTGAAGGGCAAACACCAAGTGGATGGTACAAAAAAAAAAGTTGAGAAGACAACGAAAAAGGAAGAAAAACATGGGAATCGGGAAGAGTTGACTCGGGTGACTGGTAGTTACCGGGAAAAACGTAGCTCGCAGTAAAAAAAAAAAAAGGGGGCAAGAGGGTAAGGGAAAAAATAGAGGCCAAGTAACCCGATGGGGTCCTTTGTCATGTGGTCCCATTGGGGGGGGTGGTCACTCCGAAAGTATAGTGGTCATAATGGAGGGGGGGGAAGGACTAAGTGGAGCAAGGCTCACCAGTAAAGAAAGGGGGCTTTGAAAAAAGACAAAAGGAAGTACGATCGTCTCCTAAAGTTGAAGGTACGAACAGGGGTGAACTCAGGACGGGCGGGTGGTGCGAATAAACGAAATTGCAGCTGGCAAACCCGGCACGCAATAGGAAAAAAGGACACTACTGGGGAATGTTTGGGGGAAAAAGGGGGGTGGAAGAGAAAAGGGGGGGCAAAAAGCAACGCATTTTGTGTTAACGTGAGTTCATTGGGAACCGCACGACAGGCAAGAGAAAAAAATGAGAGGGAAATGACTGGCAAATTGAAGAAAAAAAAGGGAACGCGACTCCTCTGCCCATACCGAATGTCAAGTATGGGAAAAACAAAGGGACGAAAGGCCGGGATTCAGTGACGGGGGCCACACCTTGAAAAGCAAGGTAGTTGACCATCAACTAGAAGAACCAAAGAAAAGTTGAAGATGAAAACACGCGGTAAAATGGACTTGTGCCAGAGACTATAACCCTAACGAAGAGGGGGGGAAAACAACTCGGGTGACAAAAAAAAAGGGGGGGGGGCACCAGGTACGGGGCCTTTGGTAGTGCACTACGTTCAACACGACATGAAACACCCGCCTATCCAAAAAAAAACACAAAACACCTTAAAGACTGACAAGGGGAAAGGGGAAAGATAAAAAAGTGTGATTTTGGGGATCCGACCACAACCCAGTAAGCCATAGGGAAAAGACCGACCGAACGGGTGCATAAATTTGGAACAAGCCAGGGAAAACGGTAACGGCCAACTCCCACACTTCGCAACTGAAACTAACAAGGAGGAAAAGCCAGTGAAAAAAACTCCAAAAATGGATCGAACCTCTCAACTGGGCTCCGACATATCGAGGGTAGCAAGAAGGGGACCTCAGACACTCCCCCAATTTACCTTAGATCAGAAAAAGCTGCACCAGGGGAATACAACGACCACGAACAAGGAAGGGGACAGAAGGACCAACGGTGGGGAGTTTCGCCACTCTTGTGCACAAAACTGACACTCCGGGGGGGGGGGGGTAATTTTCTCAATTGGGGGGGGGAAAAAAAAAAAAGGGGGGGGGGGAAGGAAGTGAGTGCCCACACCTGGACTTTTTTATAAGGTTTCTTTGGCTGTGAATCTCGCAGGGACGGAAGATTTTCTTGCGGTCGGGACAAAATTCAAAAAACTCCCTTTTTTTGGTAGGGGGGCCAAAAAAACACACGGGTGAGGAGAGGGGTAATATCGTCACGCCCATTTCAAACGCGACAATAAGGGATAAACATACAAACGGGCGTGAAAAAAAGGGCACGAAAAAAAAAAAGGCCCTTTTGTCAATAAAAGAAAAAAAAGAAGTCATCACACGGGGAAAATTGGAGGGGGTGGAAGGGGGAAGGGGCATATTTCACCAAGGGGGTGGTTAATCTTCTTGCAATGGCAGGGAGGGAGTTTGCATGGCCCGTTAGTGGAAACGCTCAACAAAAAAAACAACTTAAGGGTTATTAAAAATAAGTATCCTATAACACTTACAAGGCAAACTCCAGACCAAGCCAGCAGTCAGACTATTTCGGGGGGTCAACGAGTAAGGGGGGGAGGAAACACAGAGGAAAAAACCTCCACATAGGTTCTGCACTACCACCTTATTATTTGGGACTTTTCGCAAAAAACAGGGCAGGTGGGTGGGGGCGTGTAAAAACGGGGCAAAGAAAAACTGAGAAGCCAAAGGAGAAAATGGCGGTGACACAAAACCAAACAAGGTTGCACAAAAAAAAAAGAGTAACTTTTTGCGAGGACGCAAAAAAAGAAGTGTAAGGGGAAAGAGGGAAAGAAAGAGGAAAATCAAAAAGTGAGTAACAAGGGAAAAAAGTGGAAGTAGTGGGGGTTGGAGGGGAAAAGACCGGCGCACGGTTTTTTAAAAAAAGGAATATACAACCACACACAAGGAAGGGGTTGGGGGGTGCATATGGTCAAATGTTTGAGAAGGAGCTGGGAACGAGAGAGAAAGGGGCTACGTATAAAAAATGGAAGCTGTTTTTGCTAAGGGGTCTGCTTTTAGAAGGGGTGGGAACGGGTCAAGGGGGCAACAAGGGGGGGGAAGAGAAGAAAGTACGACGGTTCGCATATCGCCCGAAATGAGATCAACGACGAGGATGGGGAAAGTTTGGTGGAAGGGAAAAAAAGTTGGACGGGGGGGGGGTAGGGAGAACGGAGCCCAATGAAAAGGACACGACAAAGAAACTCACGTTACGAGAAACCTAATGGGGCGGTTGGCCGGGCGTGTCTAAAAACCAAATACTGGAGCAAAGGTGGGGGGGGAACTTATTCAAAAGTATTACTTTACGGGGGGGTGTTACTAGAAAGGGGATGAGGGGGGGGACATACAAAAAAAATTAAAAAAACAGGAAAAAGCACAAAAGGCAAACAGCCGAAGGGGGGGTCACAACCAAATTGAAATTAATGGAAGGGGGGGTGGTGAAAAGAGGGGATCCGCAAAAAAGCACCCTAAAACTGCCCTGTGGTCGTGAAGCTTGACGGGGCGTGTTCGAAAAAATGGGGGTGGAACTAATCAGTTTGGCAAGGGGGGGGGCTCCGGGGCTAAATAGAACTCACGTCCCACGTGGCAAAAAGAATGGGAGGGGGTCTAATTGCTGGGGGTAAACTCGTTAATCTTTCAAAGGGTGGGTGGTTCCAAAAAAAGAGTCCAGGGCTGAGCACGCCCATGGCTGGGTCCTAATTGCTAGGGCATTAGGGGCCGGGCGGGACGTCAACGTAGGTTAAATGAAAAGCCCGGGAACCAAGTCGAAAAGGTGTATGATACACACAGGTGTTTTCAAACAAACACCGACAAAGTGGAAGTGGCTGGTGTCCCCTAAGGGTTTGGGATAGGGGCCGCCAAGCACCGCGGGGAAATTCGGAAAACCAAAAAGACACGGTAACTCTTTTTAGGTCACAAAAAACCCGCACCTGTCACTGAATCTCTGTTTAAAGCAGGGTTGAAAGAAAAAAAAAGAAAGGGATGGCGCTGCACAATGAGCCTTGGGCCTAAGAAAAGAAACGAGCCAAATCAAACTGCCTTCAGACAAGGGCGGAACGCGCTAGGAGAAAAAAAAATTGAAAAAAACATGACGAAGAGCAAAATCTTTGGCAGGGGGGGGGAACGAGCTGGGTTGGGCCGTCTGACCGGGATCGAAAAAGATAACTCCTGGTAAAGCCGATAGAAGCGAGTGACCGTTGTTCTAACGCTACCGGTGTGAAAGGCCTTTGGGGGGGCGGGGGAATCAGAAAATAGGGGGGACTTCACTTGGAAAACTCGATTTCTCAGAAGAAATCAAACGTAAAAAAAGCCAAGTAACTCCGTGGGGACCATCAATGCCCAAGAGAGGAAAAAAACGAAAGAATGATTAAATCACAACAAATTATGTGGAGGATAAAGCCCAATCTCCCAACGAAGGACTACACGCCATCGAGAGGTGAAAAAAATGGGGGGGGGGGGGAACGAGGTGAAACACTGCAGGGGAAAGGGGATGGACACTATAACTCTAAGGGATTTGGAGGCTAGGGTTATCACGGAAAGAATCCACCGGTATCGGAAAGGGGAGCCCCTAAGGGGGGGATGATACCGGGAGATGGGAGGCTAAAGGCAAAAAAGGGGGGAAACGCGGGTGATCGAACAGGAACATTTAGCGACGGGGGTTCAATTTCGAGGTGGTGAAAGGCACGTAAAAAAAAGGGCAAGATTCGGGAATCGGGGGGCGACGACGTGGGAAACAAAAGATTAAAGGTCCGAAGGGCAAATCCGAACTCAAGATAAAAGACGGGGTTGACGCTAAAGAAGAACCCTTAGTGGGAAACTCCAAAGGCTGAGCTGAAAGTTTATAGAGCACCTAAAAAATAAGTAAAAGAAACAAGCCACTCGGGAAAGTGAATGGGTCACGAGGGGGGGGGGGTGGAAAGGAGTACATGGAAACAGACCACCGAGGGGGCCGTGCTAACAGAATGAAGTGTGAAGGAACTTTAACAAAAAACCAGGAGGGGAACCTCAGCGGTACGACTGCCGGGTGACAAAAACCGTGTAGGTACGTGTAGTCCTGGTTCGGGGGACCCATAGGCCAGAAAAAAGGGGGTTGAGTGGCAGAAAACACCTATTCAGGACAAACAGCCGTGAGATGGACAAAAAAAAAAAGAACCGGGACTGTGGAATCAAACAGATAAAACTCGATAAAGGGGGGGGCACACATCGGTCCGTGCTGGGGATGGGTTTGGATATTTGAATCAGTTTCTTTACACACCAAGTTCAACACTTTCAAAAATAACTGGATCTCACCCACCAGGGAAAAAGAAACCAAATGACTTCCACCAAATAAAGGGGAAAAGGTATGCGAGAAGGAGTTGGTTTGGTTAAAAAACAGTACCAAGCAGCAAACCACAAGGGAACCGACCATAGGGGCCCGCCAACTCTCTTCAGTCTCGTCTCCCTGGCCCTTTGGGGGTGCGCAACACGGACAGACCTTCCAACTTGCCGGAAAGGGGGGGAGAAAAAACTGTTAACGAAAAATAGCGAAGTCGAAGTTCTCTCTCGAGGGTTGGGACCATCCCATCAAAAACAGCCTACAATTACGTGTACAAAAGAAGGTAACAACCCAACATACCGGCCAGGAATCAAGAAGGGTTGCCATAGACACTGTAAGGCAAAGGCCTTGGAGAATGCAGGGGGGGAGTTCCAAGAGGGTCTAAACGGGGGAGAGTCCGGCAAAAAGACAAGGCTTGGGGGTGGATTCAAGTTGATCTTTTCACACTCTGAAAAACGAACTTGTTTGTTTGCGTAAGAAAAATAAAACAAAGAAGGGGGTTTGGGGCGTGCCAAAAACTAAAAACAAAAGGGGCGTGGGCCGTCACCAAGATCGCTCACATCAGGCTCGCGTCATACTAACCGCACTGCTCAGTAAACAGTGGCAGACCAAAAAAAAACATCCGGGGGGCAGGCAAATCCAATGTGTTGAGTAGGTGGCAGAAAATGAGGGTGGGTCGCCTGGGGGCCGATTGCCTTCATGTCAAGAAGGATGTTCCGGGGGGGTGAGGCCTGGGGAAAAAGTTCTCAACTCGGAGGTTAGAAAGAGAACGGGGGGGATAAAAAACGAAAAAAAAAGTCAGCATCAGCATGGAGTAAACACAGAAAGGCCTGCCCCAATCTGAAACAACATTCTACCAATTGGTCCCACCGGACGACTGATGGGGGAATGGAAGTCTTTGACGCACACCACAAAAAAGTGGGGTTTGGGGAATGCACGTAGTAGCCACATAAGAGGGGGGGAATTGGAGAGAGATGGGCGGGGGGACCGAATACCAACACCAGCCCGGTGTGTGGGGTTGGGCACGACAATATGGAGGGTGGGCGAACATGCAAAGAGCGCCAATCGCGGTGAGTAAAGGGAAAAAAGGGCCAGTGGACTCGTGGGGAACTTCGAAAGGTGCTCAAATTAAGGGACAACACACAAAACCCGGTGGTAAGTGGCACAGGGTGGAATGTAAGGGAGAAAGGGGAGAGAGGTGTAAGGGAGAAAGTGGAAAAAAACGCTGTGGGGGGTACCTCTCTGCTAGGGGAGGGGGGGGGGGGGGCTGGCCCGGATGGGCAACAGCTAAGTGAGGGACCTTCCCGACTGGGGCGCCGATGAGAAAAATCAAGGAATGAGCAATTGCCGTGAGCCTTTGGAGGGAAATGTTGAGTGTTTGGTCAATGCAAAAAAAGAAAAGTTGGACCGGAGGACAAAGCAAATAAGGGGAAAAACTGTTTCAGAGTGCACTCTCTATGTCGGGTGGTCGCGTGGTCCCCGAAAACAAATATGGGACACATATTGGGGGAAGGTTAGGGGGGTGATGTGGGTGGGGAAGATGGGAAATGTGGGAAAAGAAGCCAAAAAGAAAATTAAAATGTCAAAATCCCCCAAATGCAACACGCAGTGGGAAACCAAATTCCTAAACAAAGTACTGAATGTTTTGGGGAGGAACAAAAAATGGCCGCGTGGGGGACCAAAAACATCGCACGGTTGTGTTGGGGAGAGGGACTTGGTGACCATCGTGGGAAAGAAAAAAGTATCCCCCGAAAGAAAGTGGGGGAAACAAATTCAGAATCGTATCTAATAAACGGAGGTTTCTCCATGAGGAGAAGTTTGGAAGGTCGAGCCGGCTAAGGAGGAAAAAAACCCGGGGGCGGCGGTTGGGAAAAAAAAATTAACTCCGGCCCAAGCGGCGTTAATTAGCGCACCATGGGGGACACACCGCATTAGGTTCTATTTTGGGGAAAGGCAGTAGTGAAAACGGGTGCCCAGCCTGAAAAGAAAATTCGATTGACTAAAAAGAATCACGGGAGAGGGGAGGGGACACCAACCGATAGAAGGGTTAAGGGTGAAAAAACGACCAGGAAAACTTTCCGGAGACAATTGCGAACGGCGCCACAGCTACAACAAGGGATGTCCAGCCTTAATGGAACGTGGTACAGGGATCCAACTGAACTCTGGCGACAAAAAAAAACAATCAGGTTGCAATGCGCGATCAAACAGCGGTTTTGCCATGTGGACGCCGACCCTGAAATAAAACTCGGGTAAGCTACGATCCTAGACCCTTGACCAAAGCTTAAACCGTGGAGTCAAGGGGGGGTCCGTGATCACGCACAAAAGGCCACTTCGGGGGAAAGAATAAGGGACCACAGCAAAAAAATCCCTCAGTAGTGAACCCATCGCCAATGTGGTGGAGATGAAGACAGATGGCAGAAAAAACTCTAAAAAAAACCACCAACCTAGGAACAAGAAAGAAGAGCAAGGGGAGAAACCCATGCTTCAAAGGGTGGACCCACCCTGGGGGAAGATGGTCAACGGGGAACAGGGGTTGGAAAGAGAACTTGATTGAAAAGTAGCCCGGAACAAATGTCCACGAAAACGGAAAAAGGGGGCGAGCTCGATGAGGGGAAACGAGAAGAATTGAAGCTAAAAGCAGCCAAACTGGCAAAAACGCTTATCGTCTCAGTAAAAAACGGCCGAAGGGGGCACGTAAAAAATCTTACAAACTTCCAGGTTCACAAATAACGGAAGTGTAAAAAGGCTGGCATACGGGGGCTGGCTCACGGGGATGCAGAACGCAAAGCTGATATTGAAGAAAAAATAGAGAAAGTAGGGCACTTGTGAGTACATCACCAATACCGAGTGGCGTCTGGGTACGAAGGGGGTCCTGAGAAGGTAGAAAACCAGACCCTCAAGAGGCCCACTGTACCAAAGGGGGGGGAAACTTTGGTACACAAGAGTTGGGGGGGGAAACGGGGGACATTGAAACGAAAACTCACTCTTTACCAAATAAATGGACTTTACTCGAGTTATGGAACTATTGAAGCAATCAAGGAAAACATAAAAAGTAAATACAGATGAGTGGACAAAAACGGGGATGAGTCTTACGTCCCTGGTGCCACCGAAATATAGGGGGAGGGAACAATGCTCGAAACCAAAAACTGAGATGCACGGGACCCAATGGGAGGGGTGGCTCTGAGATTAAAACAATAACGTCAGTGTTTAAAAAAAACGTGTGGCATGGGGGAACTTTTACTTGGATCGGGGACTGTGCGAAAAAAAAACCACCTCATTAAGGCTCTCCGGGAAAACAGCCCTTCAAAAAAGTAAGGCCTTGGAAAAGAAGTTACCAATAGATGATTTTGTTTGTCCCCAGAAAAAAACCAGTCAAAAAAAAAAACTAGTGCCCCGAAACAAAATGGCGGACTTTTGGTAAAAATCCGGCCTTTTTGCCGGGGACGCCAAACATCAAAAAACAGGGGGGCCAAACAAGCATGAGCGAAGAAACTTCGGAATCTGAGAAAGGGAGTACGGAGGCGCTTACTCTCGGGTTTGGGGGAAAGTCCGGCACCCAGACACACAAATTTGGTCCCAATCAAGAAAAGGAACAAGTACATTACTCTAAGGGAAACCCACCCAGGAAAAGGGGGTCGGATCCAGGGTACAAAACTGCTCCCTGGGGACAAACTACAAAAAAAAAAAAAATGTGGGGTATGCCTTCCCCCAAAGTTGGTTGTGAAAAAAGGGCGAATCAGGCAAGAACGGGGACTTTTCGGGTGCAAGTTGTCTTTTGCACACGGAAGAACTAGGGGGGTTTGGGTCAAAGGAAAAATTGCAACTTCGGGGGGGGTTTGTGCAAACAAGCTGGGGGTAGGAAACAGGTCAAAAAAAACCCGAAAAGGGGGTGGGAGGGGATTCCCGGCTACAGTAAAACAGAATTACAATCGCCGGTCACCAAAGCTGGCAAAAACAACAACAAAGAAGTTGGGACGCAAGATAAAAAATGGCAAAGTCCAGCAGCTGGATTGGTGGTTGGGGAAAAAACCCGGGTGGCCGAGGTTCCAAACGGGCTGGGCCTTTTGAATAGCGCGTCTGGGGGGGGGGCGGGGAAAAAAGGGTAGGGAATCGGCAAAAATATTATGGGGAAAAGGAGAGTGGGACCCATAAAAACAACTCAAAAAAAGAAAAAAAAAACCGAGCTGAAGTTCAAAACTACGAAGAACACCAAATGCAACGAAAAAAAAAAGGTCGCAACCGTGCTAATTTGGATGTCTAAACCCAGGGGGGGGAATGTGTGGGGGGGTTGCAGTGGGAACACGAAAAGAGACAGGCCCGAAAATTCTGACGAGGAGAGAAGGATGGGCGGGGGTGACCCGATACCCAAACCCACGCCGTGGGTGGGGGGGGGGTTTTGCAGAACAAGGACTGCGGGGGTGGGGGGTGGCGAACGCCAAAAGAGTTCGCAAAACAGATAGTTAAAAATTAAAAAACGAACCCTAAGAAGGGAGTTTCTCAAAAAGGAGACCCGTCGCAAGGGTGGTGCCCAAAATGGGAGAAAAACCCCGAAACTGTTTTGGGGGGGCAAAGAGTGGGTGGCAAAGCAGGACTTACAGGAGAAGGAACTTAGAGAGGGTGAAAAGGAGACATTTAAGACTTTGGGGGGGGGGAAAAGTCTTGTAAAGGGGGGTAGGCTGGGCCCAAAAAAAACACGAAGGATAGATCAGGCAACGACATTCGCAAAATGGAAACGCTCTCCGAATTGTCGGGAAAAATCCTGCAAATCAGGGGGGGAAAGGGGCGGGTGCCTGTGTTTTAAGAAGCCACTTCCGGCGTTTAGTCAATGGCGGCAACAAATGGGGGGGCGGAATCGGCTATGGAGGGTGGAAACGGGGGACTGGAAACACAAAAGAATTAATTAAATATTGCTGGAAAAACTGTAATTTTCAATGATGAATGGGTAAGGGTTGAGGATACTGGAAGAAAGGATGATGAGGGAGGAGCAAAAGTAAAAGAAAAAGTAACTAACTAGCAACGCAGCGTGTCGTGGGGGCACCCAAAGTTTGGAGGCCGTGGGGTTGTAGGGCCCACCTGACGAAAAAGGGGGGGAAAACGAAGTGCCAATCTCACAGCCTGGTTAAGTAGCACTAACCGGGGGGGGTTGGGCTGAGAAAGAAAGGGGCCAAAACTCACGGTCACGGTGGTGGGGTCACAAAGGGGGACAAGATTTATCAGATCGGTTCAAAATGAGGAAAACGATTTCTGATCGCGGGGAGATGAAGGGGGACATTACAGTGAGTTCTGAGGGGGGGGTCAAGTAACCCGGTAAACCCAGGAACCTCGGTTAAACACGGGACACCAGGGGGGGCTACAACACAACCGGGCGTTGTTTCTGCCCTAGGGAGGGTGGGGGGGGGGCGTAGATAACGGGGGAGCCGCTGCAGCCTGTAACAGATTCCCACGCGCAATTTTTAATACACACGCAAAAGTTGAGCCGGAAAAAGAGGATATTCTTAAAAAAGTGAAACCAACCTGGCGCAGCCTGACAGTCCAACCTCCTCCCCGTAAGACGAGGGCCTTAAATTGAAGTGGGGAACCCGAAAATTACAGAAGCGTGAAACATTCTGAACTCAATGGTTCCCGGGCACGGATCAACGCGGTTGGGGCCCAGCTTTGGACACAGGTCAAAAATCAAAACCTCGTAAAAAAAAAAAAAAACTTGCAGCAGCACCCACATTACGCCTTAAAAACGAAAAGTGGTGGGGGGTCGTGGCGAGGTGAAAGAAAAAACAGGGGGACACTAACGGTCGATTCAGAATGAATCCGTTCCAATATACCGAAACTCCTGCCAAACTCGAAGGTGGGTCCACAAGAATGCGGCAGAGAAAGAAAGGGAGGCGGGGAGGAAAAAAAAACAACAAACATTGAGGAAAAGAAGTACTCTCTAGGGGGAACCCCGCAGAAACTTCAAGGGTGAACCAAAGGCGATGGGTCCACACCGGCAGATGGAAAGGGGAGAGGGAAGGAAATGGAAGGTCAAACAAAGGTGTCGGGAATAACCACATGAACGGAAAAAAAACTTAAGAATGCAGGTCCAGCCACTCGATAGAGGTACCAGGAAAAACGGAGTGAGGAGATTGCGGTCAATGTCAAAAAAAGAGGGGGTCTCAGCAGGGGGGCTAAATCACTGGTCTAATGTGGAGAAAACGTCGCGCCAAAAAAAGTCATGTGGTAAGGCACTGGCACATTACTGTCTGGGGCAGAAAAAAAACGTGACGATCAGGCCACGTGTCTTTAAAAAAAAAAAGCACAGAAAGAAAAAAAATGAATTTACGGGTAGAAGCACCAAGCGCTGGCTTCGAAACGGAGGCTGCAGAGGGGCCCCCCAGAGTCAAACTCACCAAAAACATACAACTTGGGGGGGGGAAGGTGGTGGTCCCCCAAGGGGGTCTTGAAAACACTGGGATCCACCTAATCGGGGTTCACGGGGGTGCGACAAAAAGGCACGCCCGGCCAGAATGGCCGGGGGGGAAAGCAGAAGCGTTAAATGCGAAGCAAAGTAATGAAAACCCTCGAAACGTAATCTTAATGGTAAAAACACCCGTGGAAAAAATTGAGGGGGGGGCGGGGAAAAAAAGGGGGGGGGTCTTCCACCTATCCAGAAATTGGGGCAACTGAACAAGGGGGGGAACCAACACGTGGGAAAAGGTATGCACGCGGAAAAAGGGGGAGGGAAAAAGAGAACAACATATGTTGTTGCAAAGGCGGTGGGTCCGGGAATTTGTAACGTTCATGGGTGGCCCGGTGCCCGCGGGGCACCTACATAACTCTTAAAAACCAAATTAAGTTAAAATCCGGGACATACGTGGTAAAAATATGCTATAAGGGGGGTGGTCGACACGCTCACCCACAAGAAGGAAGTCTAGAAGTTCCGAAAAAACGAAATTTCGGCGAAATCTTGGCGGGCAAGAAGTTCTGGAGACCCCAAACACGGGGCAGCCCTTCAAAAAATCCATGAAAAAGGCAATGCTACCAAGCAACTGATCGATGCAAGGAGGTCGAGAAGACTGGTTGGGGGAACCATAAACCAGCATCCCAATGGGTTGCAAGTGACAAAAGAGAAGGGGGAAAAAACACACAGTCAAAAACAAAAGAAAGTACCTACTAGTTTCCGTATCAACAGGTGAATCCACTGCGGGAATCTGAAACACAACACAACTGAAGTTGGGGGAGGTCTCATGCAAGCTTTGTCCCCAACCGGGTGAACCACTGAAAAATGGCACACTCTCCATACTTTTATTACTTTGGTGTAATGGGATGGGAAAAAAGGGGAAAGGGGTCGGGTTTTTTTAAACACCTCATGTAACGAATAGGGTTTGTGCCAAAATATTTGACAAACGTAACTAAAAAAAAACAGGGCCTGTGGGGGGGGGAGTCAAACGCGGTAAGTTCGAACCCCTCACTGCTGTCATACAAGAAAAACGACTCTCACGTGGCACGCCCAAACAAACCACACATGCAGGGGGGGCAGAAAGCATGAGTGGGTAGTTAAGAAAGGTGACCTCCCGAATGGGGGGCCTACCAGGGCCGATGTAAAATCCGGGTAGGGGTTGGAACTACAAAGCGAGGGGGACTGGGACCACGGGCTGAGTGGGAGTTCAAGGTAGGGAGGAAGAACAACAAGCGCGGAGGAACAATAAGAAACCTGGGGAAACAACCTCAAAGCCACAGCCAGCACTCACGGAGGGGAATCTTCAATACTCTTAAACACGGCACCAGGCGACCAACTTCGCCAGCACCCCAAACGGAACTGGGGGAACTTGATCTGGGGGGGGGGGAGCCCACAGGTCAGGTTTTGGGGGGGGGGGTGGTCTGCAAAGAACACTAGGTCTCTGGGAGTCTTCTTATCTATCATGAAAGTGACTGAAAAACCACGACAACCAGGGGGGGTTTTTTTGGGGGAACTGAAAAAACAAAAAGGAGTAAAAAGGGGGGGGGGTGCTGACGACCGGGAACAGTAGTGGCAAATAAAACGGTGCAATCATGGGTCAACGTGGCAAGAACATGTCTGCAGTTGACCTTTTTAAAATTGGCCGCTACCCAAAAACCACGGCACTGGTGGTTGGGGGGTTTGGAAGCGTTTCAAAATGCTTAACGTAAAAAGGGGGATACGGAATCCTGGGGGGAATTAGAGTGGAAAAAAAGGGAAATGGCTTAAAGAAGTTACCGGAAATATAGGTAAAAATACGGAGATGCCCTCGCACCCAGGAATTTGACATGCGGAGGGCATCCATAAAGAAAACGTTTGGGTCAGGCTAAAACAAAAAAACGGGTGACGCACAACGGATCGTGAGGGAAAAGAAAAGCGGCACAAAACTTTTTATGGAAAAAAAACGCACTAATCGGGTGATGGGGGGAGACCGGGGACCGGAACAAAAAGACAGTATAAGTGGGGAAAAAACGTCATGTCAGTTAAAGTGAAAGGTTGGGTATACTTGGCAAAGTAGGTGCGAGAAAATAAAAAATGGAACCACCAGGACAACCGGGGGGAGGGGTGGGGGAAACAAAATTGTTCGTGGGGGGGGGTGGGTGGGGGGGGGGGGGGGATGATAAGACCCCGCCCAGGAAAAGACCCATAAAAGAAAACGGTTAGAGATACGGGTGGGCAAAAAATAATCCTTTGTGGAGGTGGTCGCAGGGGGGGGAAAAGGGGGGGGGGGGGGGGGGGGCTTCCGAACCTCACAACCACAGGTGGCCCAGATGATAATCGTATCGGAAGGACCTGTGAAAGGGGAAAAGAAAAAGAAAACCTTCCTCACTGAGACACTGGTCGCACGTCCATTCTTAAGCGAATTCAGTTACATTGAAAAACAGGCCAGGGAAAACCAAAACGTGCCGGAATTGGTCGGGGGGGGGAGCAAGGGGAGCTTAAAGGTCAACTGGGGGATTTTGGGGAAAAACACCACACTCAATTTGGTTTGCCTTGGAGTAGCTCTTTGTTTTAATGAATCCTGCGCCGGTAAAAGCGATGGTCAAAAACTAAAACCCAAAAATAGAATTCCGGATTCGCCAGAGGGGCGGGGGGGGGGTTCGGGGGGGGGTGGGGGTGTCAAGCCACCAAAAAAACTATTGCGGGTGGACAAAAAAGAAAAAAGGGGCGGGGGAAAAAAGAGTGTCTCTTTGAAAACACGATATGGTCAAACGGCCGGATACGGGAAGACCTACACGATGCCGAGCAGGAAAAAAGTTGAGGGGTCGGTAAGGCAAAGACTCTTTGTAAATCCAGCAAAGAGGGGCAAAGAGGGTTACCGGAAGAGGTCAAGGGAGGGGGGTGTGTCGCGAAAAGGGGGGTTAGGGCAAAAGGACAAGAATTCCAATATCCCAAGAAAGAGAGCTAAGCAACACATATCCACGCGTGAAAACGGTTTTCGGGGGGGGGAGGGATGAAAAACGACGGCGGACAACAGGGGGGGAACGAGTAGGAGTCAGAAATGACCTACCTCCAGATTGAAAGACTCGCGGCCGTGAAAAGAGGGTTTGTAAAAAAAGGCTAGAAACATTGAGATTGAGGGACCCAGGATCTCAAAAAAAAAAAACGGAGGACAGGAAAAATGGGGACAGGGAGAACCCAGTCTAAAGGATCTTGCGGCAGGAAAGAGAGGGGGGTGCAAAGTGTAAATGAAATGAGGTAAGGCTAAAATGAGAAGGCACACTTTGAAGGGAGGGGAGTGTTTCACGAAACCCCTTAACCTACGGTGAATCGGGAGACCCCCAAAAAACCTAGGTAGCGTTAAAGTATGGGGATTGTCCTAATCGCTTCAACGGACCGCGGTGTGGTAGGACTGGAGGACAGGGGAAAAGAGGGTGGGAAGAGAGGGGGGGGGGGCAGTGTCGTCAAAAAGATAGGGAAAGAAGGAGGAAAGTTCCGATTTCAAAGGGAAATGAATCCTTGAATGGGGAAGTGGGCGCGAACACTCAAGGCGAAAAGTAGGGATGGAAAAAGTGCAAAGAACCTGGAGTCTGAGGAATATGAAAAAAAATCCCTGTATTGTTGTTGCATAATCACTAAAGCTGCTGCAAAACCGTTAAAAAGCACAAAAAAACCAGGGGCAGCCAAAAATGGTGCGGTGGGTGGGGTCAGATCCCTGGGGGGGGGGGTGGGGGGGAGTGGGGGGGGCAAATGGGGGGGGGGGGTGGTAAAGGGGGGGGAACATCCTGCGTTGCCACGGGGGGGGGGGGGGGGGGGGGGGGGGGGGGGGAGGGGGGGGTGGGTGGCTGTCAAGTGGGGTTTCGGGGGGGAGATGCGGGGCTGGAAGTGGGGGGGTCGAGGCTGGAAAGTGCGGTGTGGTCGACCGGGGACTCGAAGTTTACGTTTACTAGAAATGAAGGGAAAAGGGAAAAAGTATATGGTCTACACTCACATGGAGGAAACAAAGGGGGTGAAGTCTAAAGGACGGGAAGGGGAAAACAAAACCCGTGGAAACGGATGGCGGACGTCTTTTTCGTTTCAAAACCCTATATGCCAAAAAACAAAAAAGAGGGAGGGGGTCACTGCAAAAACCAAGATAAGGAAGGAAAGGCGGGAAAAGGGGTGGCAGGGCGCTCCACAAGCAAAATAATCTAATAAAAAAAAAGTTGGGCACCCAAAGAGGGGTGGGGGGGGGCAACATGGGCGGGAAGGGGGTGACTTGGGACCTTTTTTGAGGGAACTCTACCCTCAGTCATCGGGGGGGGGCGGGGGGGGGGGGCAGGGGGGGGGGGGGGGGCGGGGGGGGGGGGAAACGCGGTGGGGGGGGCCAAAAACACTTAAAGGTAAGCCTTGACTAACGGGGAACTAGGGGGACAAAACAATAGTTTTAAACGCGACAACCAAGGTCCACCACCAGACAAAGAGTTAAAAAACAATTAACAGGTGAAGATTTGCCAAACCGGGGGGAATGGGGCAAGGGGAAGGTGAGCAAAACAGGGCCCAAAAAAACATCCAAAGGGGGGGGGACCTGGTGACAATTGACTCCCACTGAATCGAAAGTCTAACCATCGCTGGGGTTGGTGGAAAAATCAACGGCCCAAGGGCCTGACACGACACCACAAGAGCCAGTTCCTGGTACAACCAGGAGGGAAAAAAAAAGAGTTCCATTCCTCCGTGACATCAAATGAGGAGTTGAAACCAGGGTAGAACCACGTAGTGGGCAGGTAACCGGGGGGGGCAAGGTGGGGGGGTATTCGGAGTCCAAAAGGTGGTGGTGGTGTAAAAAGTTCAAGTCGGGAAAAGAGAAAAAACGGATGGGGGGGTTTATGAGGAAAAAAAAGGGTTTAAAAACTTTTAAAGGTTTCAACAAACCTTTCTGAACACAATACGGGGGAAAAGTGACACACGGACCAAAAGTTCCAATCGGGGGGGGGGTTCTGTGAAAAAAAAGGTGTCTCGGGGGGTTTCATCAAGGCGATCAGAAAGGAATCAAAGATATACAAGACCCCTCCTCCGGGTCAACGCAGACCAACAAAAAACCACCTTCCAACTGGCAAGCAAGCAAAGGTGAAGTGTGTCCCGGTGCAAAGAAAGGGGAAGTTGCACCCTGGTTGCATTGCGAAAAGTGTAGGGTGTTCCTGTGGGGGGGGACAGACAAGCACGGAGGCAAGAAAAGGCTGGGATGGTTCTCCCACGTGGAGATAAGTACCTATCAAAAAAACAACAACCGGAAGTATAAAACGGTAGCCATTCCTAACAACAGATACCGCGGGGGATTGGAAACATACTAAGCAGGGGTCCCAACAGAAAACCCCATCGCAGCCAATGTACAACACAGCATAGGAAAAACTTTTCAAAGGGGGGACTGCCCAGGGGAAAAAATGGGGAAGCGGAGGGGTAGCCGAAAAAAAAAATTGTGCGGGGGGGCCGGGGGCAACTTATACAAGGGGACTATGTATAGGGAATGAGCTCGTCGGTGGCCAAAAACAACACAACGCCCCTTTTTGTTTGTTAAAACCCAACCTAACAGGGGTTGGCGAACGGCAAAAGCGTTCGCAAAACAAAAATGATCCAAACTGCATGGACCCTCCCAAGTAAATTCTACTTGCCCGGGCAATAAGGGGGGGGGGGGGACACAAACTTTGGGTCCAGGATAAGAAAGCCAAACCGGCAGGTGGTAAAAGGGGTGCAAGATTGGGGGCCCCGTCCAGTATTACAGAGGGGTTACTGGGATCTGTGCCGTGTCGTGCAGGGGTGCTAACGGGGAAGGGGGGGGAAGGCGGTGAAAGGAGGCAAAAAAAAGTATTGAATCCTTCACAAGGCGATGCTACGCAAATGAACCTTTAACAAGGCAGGCAGGCATAACCGGGGGGGGAAAAAGGGATTGCGTGTGGGCAGAAAACAAGTGCCTGGGATGCAAGACACACGTGAGCAACTCAAGAAAAAAATTGGGGTGACTGGTGGGGGGGGGGGAACGGGAGGAACAAAAGAACATGATAAGGCAGAATGGGGGGAAATGGGAAAGGATCTTGATGGGGTACCTAGGCATGTCAAAAACAGGGTGGAAAAAAGGAAAAAAAAATTCCAAAAAAAAAAATCCCACCCCTGAAAAAGAAGCCCGGGTTGGGTGACACACCCCAAATTATTGGGGGAAAAGGGGGGGGTTGTGTGAAAAACCGTACCTCGAAGGGGATCCGACAAGGGGAGTGGGTTGGGGGTTTGAGAAGAATTAGGTGGAAAAACTATCTTTGTGGAAATGGTCGTCTTGAATGGGTCCTAAAGACGGGTCAAGGTTGGTGTGTAAAAGGGTATGTGATGGGGATGGAGTAAGTTAATAGACAAAAAGGGAACCGTTTTTGGGGGGGAAATCAGCAAGGTAAATTAAGCGGGGACTTCTGTCCGGGGGGGAAGGACGGGGGACGGGCGTGTTACCAATGAAAATTTACTAACCCGAGGAGGGGTGTACCAGGAGATTGAAACGACAATTCACTGGAAACAATGAGAACTGCCTAAAAGGGGGAAAGGCTTTCCTTTGGGTTGAAAAGGCAAGGCGAGAAAAAAAAGCAGAAGTCCCGCTTCTTTGACAAAGCAACGAAGTGACACGCTGTGTACAAAGGAGAAATCGTGGGGGGGAGGGCGGAAAGTATGCTGTAACAAATGACACGAAAGGAATGGTTGTAGGGCCAGTCATGAGCCGTTAACGTCACAAACAACACACGTATGAAAGCCAACGTTTTCTGGAAATTACAGCGAAACGGGACGATCAAGTGAACCGGTGGACGACGTCTGCAAAAAAAATCGGCAGAAACCTGAAAAATTTAACAGTTGAAACTCATGAAGAGGTCAAAGGGACGCAGGACCTATACACCAAGAGGGGGACACCATGGACAAAAAAAACAATAAAATACCTTATAAAAGGGTTTCCATGGGATAAAAACACCCAAGGAAGTCAAACAAGGGACAATTGAGAAAAAAAGGCCAAGGTGCCCGTATTGACTCCGATACCTGGGACAGGGACCAAAGAACGCCAAAACCAGAGTTGTCCACAGAAAGAGGCGGAAAAAAAAAAAGGATTAG
>Ga0179593_1679237_pt1 | contig 22348 bp, 22 predicted proteins | sample CZODoug2_1_08_16_FD_185931 | JGI IMG/M metagenome (GOLD analysis project Ga0179593, IMG submission 185931) | Vadose zone soil fungal communities from Angelo Coast Range Reserve, California, USA - CZODoug2_1_08_16fungal (PacBio error correction) | ecosystem: Environmental > Terrestrial > Soil >...
CTTGAATGGAAATCACGACTGAACTGAAACCAGCCTCGAAAGAGTGCAGTGGGGAATTGCACCTCGCTTCAGGAGGAAGGGACGTTGACAATCTACTAAAGGGCACCTGTTACGTTAAAGAAGCTTACACTTTGGGTGGTATGAAGGGGCCACGACCATGAACTAGGAGGGGGGCCGACAAGGCAGAACACGACCGAGGATTTCAAAAGAGGAGATTGCATGGGGGGCCGTCAGAGAATCTCTTAAGATGTCACAACGAAAGCCTTTATAAAAAAGGTTAAAACTCAGGGGGGGAAACCCCTTACATAAAGGTTTACTCGTGAAGGGGAGGGGGCATAAAGTCCTCTACACGACTATACTTCATGGTCCACTGGGGGACAGTATATCAACACAAATCGGGGCAAGGGTGGGGAGTAAAGATATAAAAAGGAAGGCAGGTCAGGAAACAGGTACGTGGCATCCTCACAAGACGGTCGGCTTAAGGGAGAACGGAATTGGATGCGTCGCGACAGTTCAAAAGGAACCGTGGGGGGGTTAAGTTTTTGCCATGGGTCAGACTAAACCCCGACGCGAGTCGGGGCCAATGCCTAAAAGAGACTATGAAGCAATGAAACGGACGAGTGTTCAGTGGGATGACGGGGAAAAGTCGTCTGTTCAGGCGCAGGGGGGGTTATAAAAGGAAGGGGGGGGTGGCTCATATTGGGGGGAAAGGATAGCAGCATTGCCGGAGGCGGGGAGTAACACTCATGGATGTGCGACACTGCGGGTTGGGGACTTAAAAACGGGTCTCTTACTCCCTTGTTGGAAAATCAAAACGGGGGAGAATACAGTTGGATGCCTTGAGAGCACTGGAGGGGGCTAAACCAGACCTGTTGGGTTTTACCGGCTTAAGTGAACTGAACGAGAGGCAGTTAAGACCGGAAAGGACATTGAAAGAAACGTTAATCAGGCTCCCGTTACCAGTTAAGAAAAAGCGTTTGGACAGGGGAGCGTGGAGCTAAGTATACTGAGGGAACTCAGCCAGGAAAAAGTGCAACGTCTGCAAAAGCGGGACGACATCTGTCCCGGCGAACGGTTGTAGGGCGCAAAGGGGGAGTAGAAAAAAGATCATTCAAGGGAGAGCGAGTGCTGTAACAATAGAGGAAGGAGGGAACAACACAAAAAAAAAGAACCAGAAAGGACGTGACCATAAAAGAAAAGGGAAAGACAACAAAACCTTTCGACCTGGATACAAGCCCCGAACAAAGTGCGGAAAATCAAAAAAACCGGAGGAGGGAGGAGAAGAAAATCATGTGAGAAAAAAATACTGGGACATAAAATCCATGCATAACGTTTGGAAAGCAAGGCCCGCGATGTTAAAGGACACGTTGTGGTCCGACGTACAAAGACGTAATTGTCCACAACGGGATGAGAAGCTTGTCGGGGGTAAAAAAAACAACGCTGGCACGCGAAAGCGGGGTGGGAGCACGCTTCAATTCGACAGGATCGGGGACGGCGACGGGGAAGGTATGTGGAAAAAATAAGATTGGAACCGGGGGGACACGAGAGTTCACCATGTAAAAAAAGGATGGAGTGCTATTGAATTCAACTCGCGTTGGGTAGGCAAAAGAGGGGGTTAAGAAAGGGGGGGGTTTAAACTCGCGTGCGTGAGTGTGGTGGTTGCAAGCAGAGGCCCCAAAGTGCTAAAACACAACAAATAACGCAAAATAGGGCCGTTTGGTCACAGAAAAAAGTAACGGGAAGAGAGGAGTTGGAATACTTCACACCAAACGACTCTTTTAGGAGTGGACTCATTAAGGTATAGTTAACGAGAGAATGCCAAGCGAACGGAGAAGTGGCTCTAAGGAGAGGAAAGGCATCCGGGTTTACCCCAGAAAGAGTCAAAGCACAAGAAGGAGAAAGAAAGATCGCAAGGTCGTGGTAAAACCATAACCACGAAGCCGGGGGGTCCGGGTTGCGCAAGAAAGAGTCGTTTCCAAAGAGGAGGACGCTTAGAACCTCAACAGGAGGGCACGCGCTAGGGCTGCTTGGCGAGCGTCGTGGAAGCATACATAAGTCCAGCTGAAGGAGGACCTCGGGGGGGAAAACAAAAATTCTCCCCGTAGGCGATGTAAAAACAAAATATCCATTAGTGGCAGAGAAGAGGGCCTGTCGGATAACCAAGGAAATGGTAGGGGGGAGCCCCTCCGGGGACTTGCAGAAAATACTGCAAAATGGTTCCCCAAAAGCTGTGGAGTTCCTGGAAGTTACAACAGGAAGGAAGGAGGAAGAAGGACGTTCCCGGAAAAGCAGCTCTTTACCGGGGAGGGGAAGCATTTTTTTAATGTGGAATCAAGGAGTGTGAAGATACAAAGGGCGGGAGGAAGGCTCATGTCCAGTTACCATTGCGGAGGCCCCCTAATTTGAGGGTAATTGGAAAACTCAGAAAAAAAAAATTCCCGAAGTGAAAAAAGGGGAAAGATTCTACGAGAAAACGATCCAAGAGGGGAACATTCGGGCCAGACCCTCTCTCAGAGGTGGGGCGTGGAAAAGTTCATTATTTAAACTCGAAAAGGGTCCTGCCGGCACATCCAGAAATCGAAAAAAAAAAACTGGCATATGAAAAAGTAGTCTCGCAGGGGAGGGAAGTAGAGTCCTAAGACGGTCGTATTACCACCACTGCGGAAAAGAAAGAAAAAAGACGCACTGGAGAACTATGAGGAGGAGGGGGGGGAATGCTCTCTTAAGGGCCGATCAATTGTTCAACTCGTACCCATCATATTCAGAGCGCCGGGATTTCACGGAACATGCAAGAGGGGAGAACCGTAGAGCAGATAATTTGCAGGGGGTGCAATTTGGAATCCTAGGGGGAAGGGGGGGAGGAGACTTTGAATAGAGAGGATGGGGGGGGTAAATACGACCGGAAAAGACGGAAACGCCAGGAAAGAGAAGGGAAGAATTGATAACTTCCCACAGAAGACACCTCGATAAATACTTAAAGCATAAGGGGGGGCTCACTCAGGGGTCCGGAATATTGGGCCAGGAGCAGGGAGGCCTACCGGCAGAGGCAGAGTAGGGACAATCGCTGCCTCAACTCGAAAAGAAAACTCTAAATGTTTTTTCTGGGAAAGAAAGGGTCGCGACACGGGGAGAAATGGACTGAGAGAATGATCTAAGGGGTATAAGCAAACTCGCGTGGTAAGGGGACGCCAGACCGGGGGGAGATTTGACGGGGAATTCTAAGAATTCCGCCGGGGAAGGGGGAGCTCGGGGGGGGGTGGTACTAGTCGAAACAGCCATACGCTGAAGGAGTCGGTATGGAGGCTCGACTGGCAAATGTGGGCGGAAGAACCATTTCATTTAAAGAAAAAAAATGAACATCAAGATGTAGGAACTATAGAGACCACCCAGATGAAAAGAGGACAAGAAGGCTGATAGTATGCAAAGCCGTGCAAAGGCTGGGCGGACTTTGAAGAAAATTAAATTCTCCTCTCTTCCCTAGGAAACTAACCCGGAATCGGGCCCTGCAGGGGGGGCCCTGGTAAGGGGGAGGGAAGGACAAAGAAAGGGGTAAACGAGAAAAAAAAACAAGGAGGGGTATAAAGAAGGAAAAAAGGACGAGTTCAGATGGAAAAGGAGGGAAGCTCAAGAAGCAATCCGGCCGGGAGAATAAGGGAGTTGAGAAGCCGGTCGCTTGGGCTGCATAAAGGATGCGTGAAAGAGAAAACGGGGAGAAAAGTCGACTGGCCGATTGTTCCAGCGGACGGGCGAGGGGTTGTCTATATTTCCTAAAGGGGGGGAAAAGGGGGAACTTGCTTTTTAGGGGGGGTGAAGTGGGTGTTAAACAAAAAAAACGCGAAGTGAACTTCGCAGGGAGGGGAATAATCGAAAAAGGCGAAGTATGGGTTCGGGCATACTCATTCCAAAGGGGGGGGAAAACAGGTTTCACACAGGGCCGTCAGGAAGTGAAACCTAAGGACTCACGGAAGAAAATAGAGGGTTAGACCAATCACTAACAGACCTTTCAGATAAGAAGTCCCTCATTGAGTAGGTGGGGGTCCGCATACAGTATGTTTGAAACCTCAAGAGGCGGTTCCTTGCTAGTGGAGGTCAGAGACGCGAAGACAAGGGAAGCAGCTTCCAATCACCGGCCAAGGAAGGATTCCGGAAAACAATGGAAGGAAGGAACTATGGTTCAGAAGGGGTGGGAGCGTGGGTCGGGGGCTACTTGGGACTTCCCGGATGTCCCCAACTCTGGGGGGGTGCCTTCGCGCGGCGGCGATTGAATTAAGAGGGTTAATTGGAAAACCAATAGCCTAAGGGCCAAGGAACCATAAAGCAAGTGCAAACGCACATCGATATCCTCAATCCCTTCAGGAGAGGGGAATGTTCGGGAAATCTTCGATAGGCACTAAGAACTAACTTTGGGGGGGATGGGGGGGAAGATCTAGTTCGGGAGGAAGCTTCTCAAACCCTAGCAAATCAGCTAGCGCGAACTTCTTTTGATCAACTGAGGTCGTGGATCCCCCTTAATAAGGGGGTAGCGACCGTCGGTCTCATAACAGGAAAAAAAAAGCAGAGACGACTGGGGTTAGCACATAGGGAAATAATGACGGAAGGATGACTGGAATCTTGCCATTGCCGAGAACTCTCTTATGATGAGTTTACAATAGGAGACAAGGGGGACCGTTAACGTAAAAGTTACATTATCGCGGAATGTAAGCACATGAACTAAGGGGGGATTCTAAAAGATGACCCCTCACCTGCAGGGGGCATGCGGGATCTAAAGATCGGGATCGTCACTCATTGCGAATTGTAAGGACAAAGACTTCCCCTAAACCTCCAGTAAGGCTTCGAAACCCCTCAAGTGCATTTGTTGGAAAGGGCGTATTAGAAACAGAGTGGGGGGCAAAAGGTTTATAATCCTTCTTCACGGACAGGACGGGGGGGATATACACTTCTAGGAGGCAGGACGAATTAGATTTGCGGGGGGACAAAGGCCGGGGCCTGGTGTGGCTGTTATAGAGTACTACCAAGCAGCCACCCTAAAAAAGGAAAGCTTCCTTGAACTGCCTTGATGTGGCGCTTGGCAATGCACATATGGAAATCGTTCGGGTGCATGAAAAAGACGAGCATGTAGGAATCTTGTTGGGGGGAGGGATGCTCATTCCTTCTTCGGAGGGAAGGGGGAGAGGGTTGACGGAGGGGGGACCGTGGAATGAACCTTGGGGGAGCTCACGGAGAAATAACCGCCGTTTATTAATGGAAAAAAAATTGGACCAAAAAGGCACAAGGTTGGGTTGTTAATGGGGGGAGGCGGCGGGATCCTGGCGAGGCAATTCTACCGCGAGAAAACACATACAGGGAATTAAACTATCAGGCACATAGGTCAAAGGGGGAGACAATGGGGAGACATAACGGGGACATCCGTCAGAGTCCTTGGGCCTTCACCCCTCACGACCCATTCATTCAAATTACACAGCGGAGCCTCGTCTGGGGGCAGGAGAAAAAGTGGATGCGCCTCTTAATCAGAGAAGGCGGGCACTGAAGAAAAAAAACCAGCCCGGTGTACGTGACCAAACGTCAGTCCGGGGAAAACACAAAGGTTGGCCGATAGGGAGTCGGATCTCTCAAACAAAGATAAAGGAGATGCAGATAAATACAGCCGGCGAACGTGTAAAAGATCGAGTTTCAAATTGGAGGTACGCGGGGGGGGTCAAAAAAAACCTTCTATAGTAATGATAGTGTCCAGTGGCGAACGCAACGCTGAACCAGAGAGAAACGAGCGTGAGAGGAAAAAAACATGATAGTGCGGCGTGACGAATGTTAACCATCTTGGTTGAAAGAGTAGAAAGAGCCTTTACTAGGAACTTAGGCTCACGGTGAATTCACTGCTCAGGGGGGTTCGGTCAGGGGGGAAGAGTTCCTCCGACACCTTCTCAGTAAACCCCAACATGGGGAATTGGAAATCCGAAGGGTCAATTGACACGGGAGAAGGGTTGATTTCTGCCCGAGGTTATAGCGAAAAAAAATCAAGACACGTGCCAGCGCAGATGAAAATTTCTTCTTTACCCTCCAAAGAGAAAGTTAGAACGAATATTAAAAGGAACGGGAGAAATTCTATGTAGACTGAAACAAGACGATTTCATAGTCTGAAAAATTTGCCGCAAAAAAGAACAGCAGTTCAGGTTAATAAGGATGGGGGCTCTTGAAAGGGTCTGGTGGGGAACTAATGGATGCACATCGCAAAAGAAACCTTCAATGGCGTGGAAGAACTCCTAAAGTCTATCTTCGGACGCAAAGAACTTTTCGAGCCAATGAAAGAAAATCCCCCGCCGGATGGATACAAGCAGAAGGAACAAAAAAATAGCTGTGTAGCCTTGGCCGGGTGGACCCATTCTCTATCGCGAGGCGGGGATAACCTGCCGCTGTACTCGAGGGATTATCGTTTTCCTTGGGGGGCGAAAGATGATTTCGAGAAAAGAAAGAGGGAGCCGGCATTCATGGAGGGGCGCAAGGGCAGTTGATATCTGAACCAAAAAGTATGTGTGGCACGTGGGCATAGCGAGAAAAAAAAACACTGACGGGGCACGGTCCATGTTAGTCCAACACGGCCCAAAAAAAAAAAAAAAAAATTGTTCCCCCACGCTATGACCTGAAGGAACGCGCCGGACTAGTGCCTTCAAGGCCACAGTGCATTATGCACACGCTTGAGGCACTCCAGAAGGAGAAGCATATGAGTAATGCAATCGTGTCGCTCGGAAGAGGAGCTTCGTCAAGAAAAGGTCAAAGCCTGCGGAAAGACATAAATGATCTCGAAGCAGAGGAGATGCGGTGATGGCTCTTCCATCCAATTACGAAAGAGATGGAAAGCCGTCCAACAGGGGGATAGTGAACGAATCGAAGTTACAGCCACAGAAAGGGATAGCGCGCGATAATCGTTTTGGTTGCCCCGTTTGTTAGATATGCGTGTGAAGGAAAAAACATCTAGGGTTTAATAGCCCAGTACCCGAACTTAATTAAAGCCATCCGAAAGAGACACCAGATGTTTTTGCAATTAGTTCCCCTTAGAGACCACAAAGAGCTCCATCCGGAGAAAAGCGCTCACTGAAAATTGGTGGTTTTTCCTTAGTAACCCCATTCGGTGGGGGCGGCCGGAGCGCGGAGGTGACATCAGTCGTTAGAGGGAAGACGCGGGCAGAAAAAAGAAAAGTAATACGGTATTGGCGTGTTGGAAAAGAACAGGAGGGTGCCACACACCGGTGGGGAGGACTGCTCTCATGAGCTGAAGTACGCCGGACAAAAGTTTTATGAAGGGAGCCGTTTAAAGGAGGGGGAAAGCGAACGAGGAAAGAAAAAGGTTATCGCCTTTTTGAAAAGAGATAAACAAAGACATCCGGGACGTCGCGGGGAGATATCAAAAGGGGAGAGACTGCACGGCGACCGTTGGCGCCTCGAAAAAAAAAACCAGGAAGGAAAAAGAAAAAACAGGTCCACAAAAAACATCTCAAGATTCATTACTAAGAAAAAAGAGGACCGGAACGCGGACAAAATCAGAGTATGACCAGGGGAGCGGCGGTAAGAAGCGTCCGTTGCAGAAAAATCGAAAAGCTACCATTCTGGTAGAGGAGGAAACACGGGGGTTGAGAAAAGAGAGAGGGCAAGCGTACAAGTGCGGGGGAAAGGTGGAGTAGAATCTGAAGAAAAGGATGAGAAAAGAGAGATTCTTTCAGAGGGTGAAAACCGCTGAAAAACCTAGCATACCGTGAAAAGGGAATCAAGAGGAGGGAGCTGATCGGAACCATGGCTTGGTCTTCAGGGAGGGAAGAGTCCATCTCACCTCCCGTGCGCACGAGAGGAACGACTATAAAGAAAGGGGACCTATGACTGGTAGAGGCCTAAGAGGTCATAAAGAGCGGCGAGGGGGGGGGGGGCTAGGAACCTGAAAAGTGGTGTTGGGTCAAAGTGCCTCTCAAAGAACGGCCGTGGAAAGGAAAGAAAAGAGGGGACTCTCCCAGCATCCGTCGGAGTTCCAGTAAACCGGAGGGGAAAAATTTTCACGGCGAACCTCGTCGACGGAACTCGGAAAAAAAACTTCTCACGCGGAAAAATGGGAAGCAAAAGAAAAACTTCGATCAAGGAGAAAGGACACGCAGTAGACGGTGAAGTATGTTTCAACTCAATTTACGGGACGGGGGGAGGAAGACGATGGGCGGGGGGGTCCCCAAAGAAAAAAAAAACAAGAGGGGCAAGTCGCTAAAAGTATGGAGAGGAGCCCCTTAAGGAAATCTATACACTTCCAGTAGTTATTAGGAAAAAAACTGGAGCAAGATGTGTAAAGAAAGGGAAAGAAATCTGGTTTAAGGAGAATACTTGGGGAAAGGGCATGGCCACTCGGGTTAAATGAATCTCGCGGCCATTTCCAGGAGGGGGATATCATGAACTCAAAAACCAATCCTCTGGTCCGACTTGACAAACTCAGAAAAGGAAGAATGCAAGTCCTACAATAGCGAGAGAAGCGCATAAACTTTATCGAAGGTGAGTCTAAGAGAGCGGCAATAATCAGTTACAAATTTTTCAATAATGGGAGGGATCGGGACAACTCGCGGGAAGGACTCGCATAAAAGGCTAGGAAGAAAGCAGGGAATCTGGAATAGCCGCCGTGTGTAAGGAAAGGATTCGAGAGGATCGCTACAACGCCGGACATGTGATGAAGAAATGGGGGAGGGAGGGGGGGCCGTTGGGAGGGAAAATAAACTTCAGAAGGCAAGAAGAGAAGAGTTCGAGGGTCATGGGACTTCATATCACCATCTCAAAGCTGGGAGATGGTCCGTACACGACTGAAAAGACAAGTTAAAAAGTGGACATGGGTGGAGGGAGGGAGTCCCCTACTTCTGCAGAATGCCCACGTCTTCACCTGCCCCTTCAGGGAGTCCTATCATCTGCATGCGGAACCATTGGAGAGGGGGGAAAAATTAACAAACCAGAGAGCTACATCGGACCGTTCGGGTGCATCCCGGAAAATAGTGCATTTTTGGGTGGGCCATTAAGTCCGAATTTGTCAATCTGGGGGGGGGGGAGGATAGTCCGGGAGGTGGTGAATCAGGAAGGGGACTTTTTGATATCCCGGCTGGAGGGAATTAAATCCGAGTATGATTATGGGGGTTCTTACACGAATAAGGGGCCCTTGGGGGGGGGGGAATGAGGGGTCACCGTAGATGATAACTACCGATCTGAACGAAAGCGATTACCTAACCTGTTTTAGTTGAGGGGTGTAAGAAAGAAGGGGGGAACTTCGGGGGGGGGGGGGAATCAAAAAGGAAAAAAGGGATAGCTTTTTGGCCTGACTGAAATGCCAAAAGTCAGGCGGGGCGGGCTGACCCACGTCAAAATTGGAGGGGCGAAGACGGAGCGCGTTCCCGTGGGCTGAACCTTGACTAGCGGAAAATGATTTCGAAACAAATCCTAGGGGAGAATTGAGAAGAAGGAGCTTTTACTGCAAAGGGGGGTGGGGTTACCTGGGCGGAAGAAGGAGAACGGAGAACGATATCAATTCGAAACTACGATTTAAGGAAAATGAACGTTAGACCTAATTTCGGCAGGGAAAAAGGCGTAAAATGTCGCTGAGGTCTGGGTGAGAATCGCTGAAGGAAGGGTCAGGAAAGAATAAACCTCGAGCAGCTACTGGACAAAGAGTTGCTCACGGAAAAGGAGGTTTGGGAGGTCTCCCTTCTGGACCGAAATGACGAGGGGAGAATCAATGCGGAAGGAGAAGAAAGACGACCACCATCTTGTACTTCCATCGGCCGTGACAGAAGGTTCGCAGATTATTACCTGGGGTCATCTTCAGCTGGAAACGGGGAGGAGGGGGAAAAGAGAGGGGGCGCGAAATGAGGGACCTAAACGGAGAAATGGTGCAAGTGCCCAGGGTAATCTTGGGGACGTAGTCCATAACCGGAAGAGAGCAGGGGGGGATCTGTGCGCCGAAGAACCACCGCGGTGGGGGAAAGGGAAAGGGTATGCGCCGGTCTTCAATTCTCCAGAGACGATGTCGGCGGAAAGTTCGGAATTGACTGTCACTTGAAAGAGGGAACGTCCGACCTTACGGATTTACCTTATTCTCAGGGGAAAACTGCAAAAGAAAAGTGTTGGGGGTGGGAGAGGTAGAAATTGGATCTCTGTCCGGGATAGTCGCCTCAGGACAAACATGGGGAACCTTTTTTCGAGCCTGCCGTGGGAGGAAAAAAACAGCAGGCGAAGGTTATTTCAGGGGGACTATCTAATACGGGCCAACTGGGACAGAGAGAGTTCAATAAGGCCGAAATGGAGTCGTTACAGGTAGGAGGTGATCCCAAAGAATTAATGAGGGAAACCAAAGATTCACCAGACCACCGCTCCATGGGAACCGATTGTCCATATATTGACACATCGAGAAGAAAAAGGCTGGTTGAGGCAGGAGGGAGACTTGACGTCTCGAGGAAAAAGGAACATGAAAAAAAAGGCGCCCCTGCCGGGACGAGGTAACGGCATACCCGCTAATGGGGGAGGCAGACGCCGGTTTTATCAAGGGTACAATTTATTAATAAAAAACGCCGGAGGGAAAAGAGGCAATCCAAATGCCCAACAATATTAGTCCGGGCAGTTGTAAACACACATGCCTCGCGAATGGGGAAGCTTCATCTGAAGAGGGATCGGGGAAACGTGTTCCTTGTTGACGATCAGTTGAATTCAGCCTGAAATAATAAATGGGGCCCGCGAGTTGAGGACACCGCAGGAGGAGGAATTTCTCGGGAAGCCGAGGGGATCACTTTCCAAGGGAAGGTCCCATGGGAAATTCTATTTCCAAGCAAAAGCCTCCATGCAAGGCCAAAAAGACTCTCGAAGAGGGGGATTTCTAGGAAGTGAACATGATCCACGTTCCGTAAAAGCGAAGGACGTCGACGTGCATATGGTAATGTCTCAGGCGGGCACGTCGGAGACGGGTCGGCAGAGGGGGCCACCACTTTGCCAGAAAAAGAAGACGAACAGGAAGGACTTCTAGTACTCGGGGGACGGAAGGCCAAGAGGGAGGCCCCAGACCGGTTACCTAGATAATGCCAAAAGGAACATCTGTTTTGGTGGGAAGGAAAGAGCAGATTTCAAGGAAAAGAAATCAAACCCGTTAGAGAGAGGGAGGTTGAAAATAGGTGATTCATATGAATCCGGTTGTGCCGAGGGAGAAAAGAGTCTGGGGGGGGGGGACACAACGAAGGACAAATTCATCGCTCCGCGCGTCACCAGAGGTTTGGCCGGACAGAAAAGGGGAGCATACACCAGAGCGAGTAGCAGGAAGACACATCACGCTCAAGCCTTCATCGGGGGAACTCCTGGGCGAGGGTGTCTGCCTTATAAGGGCCGCTGCATCGTCGGTAGCGACGGCGTCCGCTCGCGAAACGCAACCAGGGAAAAAAAACGTCAGTAAATTTGGGAAGGGGGAGGGGGGAAACAGAGGGATGTCAGGAGACCATCAAGGCTCCAAAAATGCGGGATCTCATCGAAAGGGAGGAGGAGGAGAGGCAGCAAGCGCTGGGGGGATTTGAGGAATAGGTGAGATTTGCGAAGATCACCACGGAAAAAAGGGGGGGGAAAAAATTGTACTGGAGGGAAAAAAAAAAACAGGGAAAGGGCTTCCGGCTCGAATATATCTTACTTTGAAATGAGAAGGGGGGCGGGGATTCCTCTACACAAAAGTCAGTTCCAAGCCACATGCGGATAACTATATAAAAAAAGACGTGCCTCCAGGAAAAATAGAGGGGGGGAATGGAGGGCCGGTCTCTGGTTTGAGAAGGGAACATCGTTTTCAAAGGAAGCGCAAATCGCCCCTTCCCATTTAATAAAGAAAAACGGAATCGGGCTACCAGCAAGTCGGGAAGCTGGTCATTGCAGGGACAGATCGGGGAGAGGAATCGGCACAAAAAAAAAAAAAAAGGAGGAGGGAGGAAATAGAGGAATTACTGACTTAGAGAGATTGAACCTCCCCAGTTACGAAAGAGGAAGGGGGGGGGTCGACTCCAAAAGAAGTGTGTATCGAATATTCCATGAGGAGAGAATTTGGAGGCAAGAGGGGGGGAGGAAAAACTGAGTTCCTAGAAAAGAAGCGCACGCGAGGCAGAAGACTATCAGCCGTATTGTTCTCTGAAGGTGGTCAAGAGGAATACGAGAAATAAGGGGTGGACTGTGGCGTATTGCTGGGCGAGGAAAGGAACGCCAACGGGAGAAGGGAACTAAAGAAGATGGAGAGAAAAAGACGTCACAGGGTTGGGTTAAAAATAAGTACCCCCTTTCGATGGGGAAAGGGTAAAAGAGGACAAGCTACAACTCCTCCTTCTCAAGGCGAAAAAAATGGGAGAGGGGGGCCACGCGGCTAGCTGGTAAAAAAAAAGAAACAATTTCTGATCCATGGGGAGAAAACGCATGTATCCACCGGGAGGGGGATACATCAGGGAGGGGGAAAAAAAACCTCATCAACATGACTACTTTTCTTCTCTGCAGAGCGGGGGCTAATTCTCTACCGGCAGGCTGCCTGCTCTACTGCGGAAAACTAAAGGGGGGCCACTTGAGGAAAACCAACTGGAAGAGGAGAGTCCCAGAGAAGGTTCGTCTGTGAGGAAAAAGACTTTGAGGGCAATACTAATTGTTATTCCGGCAAAGGCATCAAAGGGGAGGGGGAAAATTGTTTCGCAAACCACATCAAGAGAGGGGACTTCACGAAGGGGGGGAACAAACGGACTCCTCAATCAAGGAATCGGGGGGCGAGCTCATACAGGAGCTAAGTGAGGTTTCTGGAAAATCGGAGATCCACACTAAAGAGGGGAAAAGGCTTGTTGAGAAGCGAAAAGGGAAGGAAAGAGGGGGTACGTACAGGACGGAATACTAATTCAAGGGGACAGAATCGGCGCTTGGAAAGCCTCCAGGAGACAAAAAGGAGTGATACGGGGGGGAAAAAAGGGGACTATCGACTAATAAAGTCATATGCCACGTCGAATTATTGATGGACCTCATTACACGTAGAATAAGCAATTACATGGAAACAATCAAGAAGCTTCCGGCTGAGGACCGCGAAAAGGGGACTTTGATGGCTCGGCGAAAGGGCACCTTTACAGTTCATTAAAACAGGTTTGAGAAATTATTTCCACAAAATAACGCTGGGAGAAGGGGATCAATTCCCGGAGAAAATGGCAAAGGAGGAGGCAATAAGATAGACGTTACATGAATCTGCAACATTCACACTGTAAACCTATCGCGTCAGCGGAACGATTCGGGGACCCAAAAGAGGAAGGGGATTCAGTGGTCCCGGCCAAGAATATCAACCATCTTTTTGGGAAGCTTTATTTTGAGGGAGAAGAGCCTCTGGGGTAAGATGCAGGGTAAAGTGGGGGGGAATAAAAAAAAAAAAGAAAAAAAATCCCAGAAGTTCGGCCGTAAGATCCGATGAAGTGATGCGAAAAATGCAAAATTTCCCGGGGCCGTGTTTGGGCTAGGTGAATCCCTTCTTGAAACCCATAACCGGACGGGAAAAGAGCCCATGACTGCCGGTTGATGTGGGAGCTGGGCAGGGGACGAGAGGAAGTCGGGGTAAGCGACCTAAACAACGGAGAACTGTGGTCAAGAGGGGATCTGTGGGGAGTCCGCATGACCGGGGAGGGCAGGCTAACGTGGCTAATTGGAGGTCTCCTCACTCGAGGGCCCGTGGATGCAAAGGAGTACAGGCGAAAGAAAAGGGCTAATAAAGGCGGGGGGGGGGAGGGATGGAGGGAGCTGATTGGGGCTAACAAGGAAAAATGTGGGGGGGTTACTTTTTTCTTCTCAAGGGGGGGCGGAGACGAGATCAAAACAAGAGCACTCAAGGGAAGGAAAAAAGTGATCCTAAGGAAATAGGACAGGTCGAACCATGTCTATCTGTTCAACGGAGAGGGGGGTCAATGCCTCCGTTCAAAAAACCCCATCATCGAAGGAGCTGAAGAAAGGGGCCGAGGAAAGAGGGGTGGCTCTCAACTGGCAGTCTCTCTCTATGAAGGTGCTGGAAATTTCGAGAGATAAACCCTCATGAAAGGAAATATCTCAGCCAAACTTTAGAAAAAATGTCCTATAGAGAGAATTCGTAGCAAAACCAAACGATTGGAGGAAAAAGGTAAAAGAAGAAATGGAGGTCAATCCTAAAACTTTTTCACACCCGCGATGTTACATTAATTGTCTCTTAAGATGACAGCAAAGGGGGGGAGGAAGATTATCTGGGACCATGTACACCAAAACGATTACAGGGGGATTCTCCTCTTATTACCAGGGCGTGTGCGTGCGTACGTAAGGGGGACGAAATCAATTGAAAAAGGGAACATGCGACCGGAAAGGGGAACAAGAGCGGTTAATTTCAGGAGAGGTGCTGGAGATTTTCTCTTCATACAAGAGAAGACAGAACTTCAAGTGGGTACAAGTCCAGCGGCAAAGGCACCGAAACGTTGGCCGGGTTGATTGACAACTAACGTTTCCTATCGGGACCATTCATAACAGGGACAGAGAGGACGAAAATTCGCAGGGAGTCGGGGGACCACGGCCCAAGCTTCAATGGCAAGTAAACTCTTCAAACACTGCGATCCGTCGGTGTGCGGAAAAAGAAAGGTAATAGAGGAGAAAGGGCCCAGCTCCAATAAACAGAATTTCATTGGTAGAGAGAAAGGGGTCTTCTTGGTATAGGGAAAGTAGTCAATGAATGGGACAAAAGGGAGAACCATTGAGGGGGCCAGAAAGATCCTCTGACATCGGTCCACGCCGCCGGGGGTCTTCGGGAGCCGGACCCTGTAAGGATAAAGGAAGGGAGGTATCAAGACAATGAAAAGAGGCAACAACTGGTGGGAGAGTAAGCCGGGGACCACCAATAACAGTCGGCGAGGCGGGGATCCTCCCGAGGCGATATGTCGGGGAAGAGTGGGGAGTGTAAAAAGTATTTGGCCGATATTCTCGGTCGTTCGAATTCATTTTCATCCTGGGGCGGGGAAAAAGGTCCGAAGGTAATTATTGCCCGTTGACATCCTCTCAAACCATTGAACTTTCAAGGAAAAAGTAATGCCGGAGTCCACTGAAAAAAAGATGGCCTGCAGCAAAGATGGTACTGCTGTTTCCCTCCGCAGGGGGGGGGGGGTTCGCTATCAGGGGCGTTCAAGGAAGGGGAGGGTACAATCAGGTGACCCCTGCGGCACATCCCAGACAAAAGCCGTTCGAGGGAAAGGAATTCATATCTTCGCATCGTCGCTAAGCCGCGCGTGGATAAACTCACTTGAAGGACATAGAACCCTGCTGCATGAGGAGTAAGGGAAGCAAAGCAGGAGAACATCCTGGGAAAGAGATGGCAACGGGGGGACCCCATAAAAGTTACGATAGACGGAGAATATTGAAGAAGGCTCTGTCAGCCGTAAATGAGCTAGATATCGTTGGCTTTTTTGCCCTTGGTTCGAGATGAAAGGCGATGCTGAGTGGGTTTGTCAAAAGAGGAAGGGGGAACCCTGAAATTCAGAGAGAGAGCCAGGAGGAAAAAAAAAAAAAGGTTGTGGGCAACCTGCCCTGACCCCGCTCAGAAAAGACGGATAAAATCGGAATCTATGGGTTTCACAAACTAAGGGGAAGTCTTGCGGTCGTGCGGAGAGCGCAGCAAGAGGCGACGTCGGAGAGGGAGGCGCTCTAGACCACACGAGCAGAAAAGTTCCGGTGGGGTTTTAAACATCCAGTTGGAAAACCATCACGGCTCATGGACTGAACCTGCGAGGGTATAAGGAGAAATTTATTTAGAGGAGCAAGTTTGAGAAAGGTGCTTCCAGGAGGGGCGCAAAATGTTAAATCTCCTTGGGTGCGTCGAAACGAAACGAAATAAGAAGAGCGCCTCGACTTCTTCGCCGTTGGAAGGGGAAGGCGCTCTAAAACCCAAGGGTCCAATCCACAGTAAAAAAGGAAGAACGCGGAAAAAGATATACCACCCTACCGAAAACCAATCCGGCTGAGAAGGGGTCGGAGGAGACGTAGGGGGAAAAAACATCAATCAACAGGAGGAAGACAAACGAAAAGCCATGTAAATAGATGAAAAAATAAGCGGAAGGCTTTCAGGGACCGATGGAAATTGAAGCCGTTACATCTCTGAAAGGGGTCTCTCCTCAACACCACAAATGAAGAAGGAGACTAAGTTAGCGAGGGAAGCAATAACCAGCGGAAAAGGGCTGGTCGCCTCCAGACTTCCCATCCGGTAGGAGAAGGGGGATTCAACTGCTTCTTTACAGCGAAAAAACGACGCCAAAAATGAAAGGGAGGGGCTCGACTATCAGAAGGAACGCGGACGGAAAAGGATGGGTGTCTATATTAAGAAAGCGCGGGTGGGGTGCTATTTGTGTTGAAAGAAGTGGTGTTTCCGAAGGGGCTCACCCGGAAGGCGTGGAAGTGAACTCGTATTCGCCACGAAGAGCTGTCGGGAAAGTTCTAAGGACGGCCAAAGGGGCGATTTCACATTCACAGGGGGAAGAGTAAAGGGGAAGACTCGCAAAAAGATCAACGAAATAAAAAAGAAAGTTGCCCCGGAACGTAAACTGTCGAGGAGAGACATTGAAGGGTTATTTTGAGAGTAAGGGTCGCAAAACCAGAAAGGGGGGTACTGTGATTGGAGGAGCAGCGCTTGCAGAAGAAGGGCGCATTCGCTACCTAATATGAAAGGAACTCTACAAAAAACGGCATGCACTCTCAATACCGAGTTCCACTTGGATGGGAAAACTTTAAGGAGAGTCGATTGTACTAAGGGTCAGGGGGAGGGAGACTAAGTGGGGTTACGGGACACAGCTTTTAGGCGCCCGGGCTATTCAAAAGGCCCTTCGTTACTTCCTATTGAAAAAAAACTCTGTTCAAAAGAACGGGGGTGAAAAAAAACATCGAAGGAATCTAGGGAAAAGACCAACACATTCGAGCGCAGTACAGGGGGCGTGGGGCATTTTATGGAAAATCGGATCAAGCAAATCGTTACCGAGGGACGGTGGGGAAAGTCGAGGTGACACGATAGTGACGGAAGCGTATCAAAGAATCAGCGGAGAGACGAAAATCCTGGAGAGTTGACCTGCCAGTGCGGGGGGAAAAGCGAAGACGTCTTGAGATATCATCCGGACCGCCAATTCTAGTACTAAGTGTCACAGTGAGAAAAAAGGCTGGTTGGCGCAGGAAGGGGGGAGGGCTTGTGGGGAAAACAAGGCACAGGGGACGCAAGACGAGTATAGTTTCCATTACAGGCCTCGAAGGGACTCAGAAAGTGGCCGTGAAAAAGGAAAGGGGACCTTGTTGGCGGTATGGAAGGGCAACATTAAGTCTTCTAATACCTCAGGGAACCGCGCACCTAACCGCAGAAATAAGTACGTCAACTAAGGGAAGCTTGAACCACGAGTCCGAAATAGGATACAGAGGAATGACGGGAAAACGTGACCCGGCTCTAAACCGAAGGAATTGGTGGTCCAAAGGGACATTTGAGACAACCCAGAGGTTTGAATGTAGGGTTTCTTGATATAGAAAGGGGTGAAGAACTTCCAGGGTTAAATTTGGGGGATGCCGAAAAAACTGAGCGAATATAAGAAGTCTTTATTTGTAGGAAAAATCTCACAGTCCGGGAGGAATTTGGGGGTTCTTGTGACGAAGTCGTATTACTCCCAGCGAGAAAAAAAGCCACTAGGATTAAACAAGGTAAACTGCAACTTTTGGGGAGTGGCGCTTGAAGGGGGTCGGAAAAAGAGAGAATGAGATGGGTTCGAGCGAAGCGGAACCAAACGGCTCTGTTGGGGCAAGCTTTTAGGGGGGAGTTCCTCATTAAATTCAGGCATGGGCGGGTACCCCATGAGTGGGCCTACTAGGAGAGGTTCCCGTTATGGGTATAGCATCGAACGGGACGAAATCAACCCTTTAAGGCTCCTGGAGAACGCAAAAACTTTGGGTCGACGCAAAACCACAAGTTGGGGTTTACCGTGAGGGACCAGAAGGGAGAGGGGGATACTGAGTAAGACAAATAGATGCGAAGGGAAAAACAAGAAGTTCCTTCACCCTAAGAGACAGAGCAGGCTGTCCCATTTCGCCAGTGTGCAACGGCCGGGGGGGGGGTTACCTGAAGAAACGCCCAAAGCGAGGGGAAAAATGGCGACGACAAAAGCGGCTGTCTCGGAAATTGGGGAATCTGCCAAGGGGAGGAACCACCGATCAGTCAGCTATACGAAAGGGGGACAATTACGCCTTAGCGAACAAAACGCCATCTAGGGGAAGGGGAAACGTTTAGGAAGGGAAAGGGCCCGATATTTCAATTCATAGCTCCACAAGAGGAAGGAGAAAAGAAAGCTAAAGTATCTGTAAAAAAGCGGAACGGGGGGTGCACGGGCAAACGACGAGTGGCGGGGCGGTGGGTCGCGATCCAGCAAGGAAACTGAGAGGGTGGACGCCGTTGGGACATCCAACCGCTGGGCAGATACCGAGCGCCGCTTTCTAAAGAAGTCTTGGACGTGAAAATACGAAGGACTGCCGGTGCCACATGGTCGAAAGTGAGGGGACCTTGCCAAGTGTCACTCGCTGGGAGGGAAACCGAATGATGAGAGCCTCCGATCCCTTCTCCGCCAAAACCCCAAGGGGGACCCGTGGGGGAAAAATCTCCGGAAGTGAGGGAGAGGAAAAGAACTCGCCGGTTGATTCGAACTCAGTACGATTAACTTTCAGCCCAAGACCCGCGCAGCGAGTAAAAGAGAGGAAGTAAAAACCTCCGGAAGGTGGGTGGGGTCAACATGGGCCACACGGAAAGTGGGAACGATGGTCGGAGTGAATTGACCATATGTCCGACATTAAAAAAAAAATCAGCAACCAGCAGAAAAAGGGGTCATGGGTGAAAAAGCGTCAGTGCTTGCATACTGTTCTTAGTATAAGGAGTACAATACCCAACCAAGGCGACAAGGCCATGGGCAAGATGTGATCACATCATCGAATGGCTCAACTCCTGCTTGTGGGGTTATATCCCACGTACAATTACCAAGAGGGGGGGAATCAATAAAATGCCCCAAGCTGGTGGTGGAGTTCAGCAAGTTTAAAACCGTGCCGGTTGCGAGTAAAAGGGCCGAAAAGGGTTGGAGCGATGCGGGGCGTTTGGGGGCGGTAGCAATTGAATCACGAGATTCTACAAATTCTCCTCATTAAAGCGGCCATTGCGGTATTCGAACCCGTAATTTGCACTGGAAAGAAAGCTCAAATGTCAGGACCCGGGTAAACAGATGTCCCGCACAGATAAGCGAGAGCATGCACAAATGGAAAACTCCACCCTTCTCTAGGGGGCGGGGGAACAGTAATTTCATGATTTCACGCGAAAGGTGCCTAAAAGAAAAGCAAAAAGTGAATATGGGAAAAAGAGACGCAGAAAAAGAAAAAAGAATCAGCTGGCACACGCACTAAGAGAAACTCCCTGCTTAACCAGGAAGCATGATTCGAAGCGCTACCGGAAATTGTCGAAGATGAAACACGTAAAAATAGTGAAGAGGGGGAAGACATTGGGCCAGACATGCACGCCGTAGAGTCGATAAGAGGGTGGGAGTTGCCCTTTTTAGAAGTGAAAAGAATAGTGTGCCGTCGGAGCATCGCGGAAGGGGGGGGGGTAAAAGAGACGTACCAATCGCCCTGCGAACGGAAAGAAGGTTGTGTGAAGGAAAGCCAAACACGTAGGACGACACAAACACGGGGGAAAAAATCCGAGACAAAGAGGACCTCCTTCACATTTGTGCACTAAGAGTGGGAACGGGACTTCGCTTAGTGGCCGGCCGCGGCATAAGTCGGCCCTGCTCCGATCCTCCCATATCCGCCCAGTCCCGGGTTGGCGTTTTTAAACATACAAGGATGTCGCGCCCATCACGGAAAGCCAGAGGAGAAGACATGATCCGATAAGTAGCGAGGCAACAGAGTTGGTGTTGGTTTTATTCGGTGAGCCGTTGGGCTTCCCTTCTAAGTGCAAGTGTAAAAAATGTAAGCGAATGAGGGAGGAAACGGACAGACGGTCTGAGGCGGGAGAGATCCGCCGGCTCGACGTGCACGAGAATTGAGGGGGACGGCAGCGAAACACAAACTGGTGGGCAGGTCACAAGTCCACCCTCATCGACGCGTAGGAAAGGCCCCCATAGACGTAACTGAAAGACATGTCGTACCTGGAGGAGGGGTATGGGTGAAACGAACATTGACCATAGCGACCCACACGGCATGAAGAGCAAAACTGAATCGTCGAAATGCTCTCTCGGGTCTTGCCGCAGGTACATCTCTAAAAAGATATCTCCTCTCAAAAACTTAGGAGAAAGGAGTTACTACTTGCGCTAGAAGGAATGGACAAAGAGACAGGATCACGTGACGCCGATTCAGGGGAAGGATCTATGAAAAAACATGGGACCAGGTACATAGGCGGAAGAAAGGATGAACAGGATGCGTGCTCCTGCCCGAAAAGGCGCGGAAGCTAATCACCTGGGGTAAACCGACGGTGTTTGGGATATAAACTAATGGACATGGGGGTGGAAAGATTGGAAAACGAAAAGTGGTGTTTCGCCAGACGCACGGCGCGAAAGAAAAGCGGAGTGCCACTGAACACGGGCTTTCTTTGAGGAAAAAAAACATGCTATGGATTCACAGGACAAACCGAGAATGTCGACGTGAAGAAGAGCCAAAACTGCTCAAAATAACAGGAGGCCGCGCTACCTACTCAGACGGGGCGCTCATGATCAGTCCCGCTGGGAGGGCGACACTGGATGTTTAAACAATGAAAAGGGGAGGGACAGGATAGGGCTAACGGTTCGCTGGCAAAAGAGATACTATGCGACAGACCGTCGCTCCGGAAGACCGCCCAGAAGGGGCAAGATTAGGAAAACTGGAGTATCAGAGGTGTCTAAGGGATCCACGCGTCTTTGGGCTGGGACGGTCCATGAAACAACTCTTTTTTAGAGAGCAGCGGCGAGGGTTTCCCGTCGGGACGTGAATTTGCAAAAAACCGCGCTGGGTCCGCCCGACGCAACCAAGAAAAAAGAACTAATAAACCACGCTCTGATATCGGAAAAAGACCGGACTTGCTAGGGCATAGGGGGACGGCAACTATAGTTCACAGACGGGGTCATAGAGGTATGGGAAGTACGACTAAAGATCACAGCGTCAATACGAATACAGCCTCTTTTATGGAGCGCAAGGGGAAGGTGATCAAGAACGATGACTACTAGGAGGGGGGGACGAAGCGGACGCCGAGGGAGGATGGCATATGAATTGTATTGAAGCAGGAACAACGGGGTTAGCTTGTAGCAGAACGGCCACTCTAGCAGCGGCTCGTGGACATTCCTCATTCCTCGGCGGCGGATATGGACCTTTGCGAAAGAGAAATTGAATGCCGGGACCGGGAAAAAGGGGGGTTAGCTGCTTTGGGGGTCCAGTAACATGAACGGGGATTGTCTTCTCCTCCGCACTGACCCCGGATCAAAAAAAAGGAAGGGCGAAAGGACGTCAACGTAAATTAGACGTACAAGGAAACGACCAAAATTTACGCTTCCTGCGGAGGGAAAAAAAAAATCTGCCGAAGGATGGGGTCACACTGACGGAGAAAACCATCTAGGGCATCGATTGCTTGATATACTTCTGGAAAAAATTCAATCGTGGGGTCAGAACAGCGACGGGTTCGTTCGTAGAGCAGTCCGATGAATGCGGATCTTAGAAGAGGCAAAGGGCCGGCCCTGGGGTGGCTATGTGCATCCCGGAGATGAAAAAAAACAGAAATCTAGAAAGCGCTACCAATGAACTGCAATTTGTGATGTTTTCGCTTTTAGGGGGTGACTATATGGAAATCTGTTACACGACCATCCACGGAAGGAAGGGTGGCAGAAAGTTGAGGAGCCTGCGATTCTGTCTTTCTGACCGAAAAAAGCGAATTGTCGCCCGAGGAGGGACATTGAAGGGTCTACGCTCGTAACCGAGCGTCAACCTTAACGGGGGATGGACTGACACTGCGGAGCTTTTCGAACAACGCACGGTTGTTTTGCTGTGTCGCCGGGATCGGTAAGAACGAGAGAAAACAGCCGATGCAGTGAAATTCAAGAAGAAGGGGCTCGTTCCTTTCTAACATGTCGTACAGGGGTTAAAAGCGGGGGGTCCCGTTAGCACGCCCAGAGGAGGGGGATGGGACGAAAGATAGCTCCCTCGATGCGTCGCCACGAATCAAAACCCCTATGGCTCTGCTATCCTGGCCTGGACAATAAGCTAGCGGGACCAAACCCCCGTGTACGTGACACAAGACGGGAAAACACTTTTAAATAGGAGGTATATTTCGCGGACA
>Ga0179593_1270983_pt1 | contig 22347 bp, 27 predicted proteins | sample CZODoug2_1_08_16_FD_185931 | JGI IMG/M metagenome (GOLD analysis project Ga0179593, IMG submission 185931) | Vadose zone soil fungal communities from Angelo Coast Range Reserve, California, USA - CZODoug2_1_08_16fungal (PacBio error correction) | ecosystem: Environmental > Terrestrial > Soil >...
AGGGGGGTACAGTCAAAAATGAAGCAAGAAGAATCCAAAACATGAATTGAAAAAAACCGGAACATCGGACCCGTTGCGGGAAAGACCCCCGTCGGAATCCGGGAACCGGAGGCATGTTTTTGAGGGGAAGGGGGGGGTATGCGAGACCAAGAAAAGGGGTTTTTAAGGTTATACCGTAAAAGAGGGGGGGAGCTTCCCTAAAACCGATGTGGCATTGAGAAGGGGGAAAAAACAGGAAGGCGGGAAGATACCCGAAGAGGTTTAAAAGCCTAAAAAGTAAAACCCCAGTGGACGGGAGGGCCTGCGCACGCAGTGGGGGGCCGGGGGACCTCTCGTTTCCTAAAGAAGAAGCGAGACGAATGGGGACCGGCACGGCGTAGATGGTCACACGTGGCTCACACCCGACTTAGGCTAGTAAACTGACAATCCAACTCCTCTGGAGAGCTACCGCGCTGGGCAAGAGGGGCCCCCTAACTGAAGGAAAGGGTTTGGGTCATAAACTCGAAAAAAAGGGAAGGAAGAAATTGGGATCTTACAGGGGGAGGGTTGTCTTCTGACGGGGTCCGTCAGGGAATATGTTTACGTGGCCTTGTTAAGGCAGGAGCTTAACCAGGCGGAAGGGGAAACCAATTCTTAATCATTGACGGGAGAGAACACTATAGAAAAACACGCCAAATCCAGAGACCACGGAGGGGTCGCTCGGAGGGAAGCACGGTATCAAGACCGTGTTTAAGCTGTGAAAAAAAAAAGTCCCGAAAAGTGGGGGCAACTGAAACTCACATGGGAAAAAGAAGACCATCGGGGGGGAAGCCTTACCAAAAAGCGGCGCCAAAAGTGGAGATGGGAGGGAACGGTTGCACAACGTCACCCAAGGAAAACCTGTTCGCTCTTAATGCAGCTGAAAAACCAGCGGTTGACTCTTTGCGAAGACGGGGAGAAAAAGAGGACCCGGGTTCGGGAAAATTGAACACGAAAAAATCGAACAGGAAGGATTTGACGGGGTGGGGGACGTTGCTGGTCAGCCAAAAAAAAAAGAATGAACTCCGGTCTTCAGGGAAAGGGAGGGGGAACCTTATACCCTGGACGCAGGGAAAGTCCCACTGAGGTGGGATAAAAAATAGACCACTGTACCGGAAGGGCCACCAATGGTCTGGGAAACCACTCAAACGAACTACTCCCTTTCTCGAAAAGAAAAGGGAAGGAGGAAAACCAGGCCACTTCTGGGGGACCGGAGATTTTCCCTTAAAATTAAGGGTACGACCACGAATGCGAAGAGAACGTTCCACCCGACTTCTCACAAGTCGGTGGACGCAACTGGGGGTCTCATTCCTAGAGAGAGGGGGGAAATCATTGCGGAGACCGGGCCACAGGACCTAGTAAAAGGAACTACTAAAGAGGGTGCAGGGGGTCAACGCAGGACTGGTGAGAAAAGCAAAAAATTAAATAACCGCTGATGGAGGGGGAAAGAAAGGAAAGAAAAAAGGGCCCACGAAGAGAAAAAAAAACAAAAAGGGGAGGTGGAAAACTAGAAACAAAAAAACAAAACCGAAGGAGTAACCGCTTAACGGGGGAAAAAAGAAGCAACGGGGGGGTGCGGGGGAGAAAAGACTGAAGGGAACCACGAACACCAACGGTGTGTCCCCCTTTAAAAAAAATGGGGGATCGAAAAATAGAGAAGACCGGATGAAGAAAAGGGGACCCAGTGGCGAGCAAAAAAAACAACAAAGGTGCGCCAGGAAGGAAACAACTCCCACGAAGGGAAAGGAACCAGAGCCCCGCGACAAAAGGAAGAAACCCTTCAAACAAAAAACACGCCGGGATAACGGCGTACGAAGGGATTAAGGCAGGGGCAGAACGGGAGAAAGGGTGATCTTTTTGGGGAGGGGGGGTCATATCCAGGTTCCGAGGGAAAGAAAAAACCCTAAAGCTGCTGCCGTGAACAAGGCAACTAACGGATTGTAATAGCGAAAAAACCAAAAAAAATTCGGCAAGAACAAAAAAGAGGGGAACTATGAACCAAAGGTCGACCAGGGGAAGAGAACTGCCGGGGGGGGGAGAAACGGGTTAAAGCTAGGGGGAAAAAGGACAGGAAAAAGGATCGTTAAATGGTGCAGAAAAGAAGGGACTCCTCCAGCGAGAAGAGAATCTACGAACTCCAGACAACGCAAAGGCTGGGGAACCTGTCAAAGCAAACTCTGGAGGGAACATGAGGGGGGGGACGAATTAAAGGGTTTGAGAAAAAGCAACCGACCGCAGATTTGGACCGGCAAAAAAAGATGGGGCCCGGCTTAAAAATCTTGCAGTTGAAATTAGGGAAGAACCAGGTACACATAAAGGTCGAAAGAAAAAAAAACAGAGGAAAGAGGAGATATAGTATAATAGGGGGGAAAATGAAAAAGGACTTTAAGAAAAGGCCTCAGAAGAAACGGACCACCAAGCGAAACGGGCCGCAAGGGCACATCGACCGGATGGGGAGGGGAAAAAAACGGGAAGTGGTCCAGAAAACCGGAAAAAAGCAAAACGCGGAAGAGACGAAGTCAAACATAGACAGGCAAGTAGATCACAGTCAAAGAAGGAGGCCAAACGGATTTCCATGAAATCAAAAGAAAATCGGGACCCGTCGCCGCTCACAGTAACAAGCAGGGGGGAAAAAAGGGTTAAAGCAAAAACCGACTCGAAGGTGCAGAGAAAGCAGGGGTGCGCCCCCTCCAGAAAAAAGGGGCAACCGGACCGTCAGATAGTCGCCCCTCAATGAAGGGGAACGAGGAAGAGAATGAGAAAAAAAAAGGGGGAAAATGCAAAACCTAAAAAAAAAAATACACCACAAAGGAAGTGAGAGTAAAGAGGGAAGAAAGGACACTGGAAAGGGCAAACTGAAAGGGAACGGGAAAAAAGGGGTAATTTGAAAGAGGGGGGGCAGAACTTCAATTCTGGATTCTTATGTCTGAGGAGAAAATCAGGGGGCCGACCGAAAGCTCGCCATAGGAACAAAGCTTTAGTGGAAGATATCTGAGGAAAAAAGAAAAGCGAAAATGAACGGGGGGGCAAATCAGGGAAACTCTTTCCCTACAAGAAAAAAACGGTGTAACCTACCTCAATAAAAAATTGAACCGCGCGGGGGTTAGGGTGAGACAAGGTGAAAGTTTCTTACCCGGCGAAAGAAAATGAAAGTAAAAAGGACGTGGCCCTGCAGAGTTAACCAGAAAGAAGGTTCTGCCAAAACGGAGGGGACCAGAAAAGAAGGTAGGTGTGACAAAGTTCACCAAGACCAAAAGAATCGCAAGTAAGGGAAAAGGGGGAATATTGAAACATGCCTAGCAAATATTAGGGCCTGGAATCCGAGGAGGTCACGCCGGACGACGGGCTTGAACAAGAAAACTTGGGAAGGAATTCTTTGGGGGGAACGCGGTATACATGAAAAGAGCAGGGGGAGAAAGAATTAACCGGCGGGTAAAATTGAATTCGACCGAAAAAGAAAACCGCCCGGTGGAAAATTTAAAAGATGAAAGAAGAACCAGTCAAGTAGTCCTCAAAAGAGAGAGTAAGGGGGGGAACACCAGGAAAACAGTGGTCTAGGGGGCAACAGCGGCTAACTAAAACGGAGTTTTCACCCCCAGAGGAGGGCCGCCTTTTCCCCGCACCAAAGAGCAATTTCCAGGTAAAAACCAACAGAATGAGACACTTAGATAGGAATGTGGAGAGGGGTCTTTTGTAATAAAAAAAGGAAAAAAGCCCCTTGTTAAGAGAACGCCAGTGTGGCCAGACGACGGAAACATAAGTACGGGTGAGCAGCCACGAAAAAAGGGGGTCCTTACCAGCCTTGGGCCACAGTTGCGGGGAGGGGGGGAAAGAAAAACCAAGAGCTAACAGTGGGGGTAGCATTTTAAAAATCCTCGCCCTACAAAGTGTGAACCAAAGGCTTGGGAAAATGGGGATGGACGGGGAAAACTGTCCATTCCCGACAGGTAAAGATAAAAAAAAAATGGGATAGAGTCCCATGAGAAGAGAGGTCCACCACCACCAAGAAAATTTTCCAGAAATAGAGCGGAAGTTGGGACGGAAGAAATGAGTGGAAGTCATCCCTGAACCGGAACCATTAAAGCCCTAAAATTGTGGGGACACAGAGCGTTTACAAAAACGTAAGATAAGGACCCATTGCAGAAAGTACCAAAAGACTCCTGAACGAAAAGGAGACCAAAACCGCCGAGGACTCACAAGGAATATTAAGGTGGTTACACACAAGATGAGAACAGGTAGCAGAGGGCACACACCAAAATAAACATAGGCATGACCGCAATGAAAAAAAAAATACCTTCAAGCGGGGAATTAACAGTCACGTCCTATCCCCTGCAAATCTGCGAAAGGAACGTTCAGGCAACCGCCGAAACAAAAAGGGATCGCCTAGGGTCAAAGGGGCTATCGCAGCAAACAAAGGAGGCAGGCGAGGAGACCTGCGTTTGGCACGGTGAAAGTTTTCCGATGGCGGGAGAGGCCCGTCGAACCAGGGAAAAGTACCATCAAAATGACCCGGAACTAAGGGAAAACATCAACAGGTGGGGTGTCTCAAACGCTAACAGATACAGGACAACAATGAGTTTAAACACATTCAGAATCCAAGAAAACCGGAACGACGGAAACAAACTCTTAAAAGCCCCAGGGGTGGGAAAGGACTGTAATCTTTGGGGCATGGAAAACAAAAAGTCAAACAGACAATATTTCAAGAAGTTTGGAAGGAAGTCATCGGAAAAAGGGGAAACCGGGGGTAAAGGATGAGAGTAACTCCTAGGGTATATTATTTCCCACGAAGGTACTGGTGGCCGGAGTTTTAAAAAAAACAACAAGGGGGAAGCAAATAAAGAAAGGGGGTTACGAGCCAGTTGGACAAGGTGGAAAAAGTTACTACGTGCAAATAAAAAAAGCGAACCGGGGGGCGGGAAGAAGAACTTCTGGAGAAAAAAGGCAACCGACGCCGGAAGGGACGTAAGATTTTTCCATCCACGGAGGGACAATGGTGGGCGGGAACTTTCCCCTGAACAGGCCAAACACAGAGGCGTTTGAACTCCTCAGAGGAACGAAACTCAATTGTTTTGCTGTGGGTAAAAAAAAGAAGGAACTACCTGGTCAAGGTCTCCCGAACCCAGGATGAAAAAAAAAGTCAAAAGGGGGGCAAAGGTCCAGGAGCAGGGAAAAACATTGGGGACTAAAAAAGAGCGTACCGTGGAAAGACGTAACGGAGAACTGTGTCCTTTCGCAAAGGAAATAAGTCCGCGAAAAAAAGGGTATGCAAAGATGTGTGGAGGCACAGGAAGCTCCTGGGATAAACAAAATGGCAGTTTTGAACGGACACCAGGAGATCCAAAAGGGGGCATGGGGACCCAGATAACGCCTTTCGTCGATAGTGGGAACATCAGCAGCCCACGGAAACGAAGTAGCCAGGGTTGGCCCCGTGGCATAGGGATTGGAGGGACCGGAGGTTACCGGTGCCAATGGAAAGGAACTAAGTGTTACTCGCCACGCAAACGCCAAACCATGGTGCAAAAGTCGATCCAGAAAGGGTGGGGTCACTCTTACAAAATAAAGGGAACTTTTACTTCAAAGACACACGAACAAGAGGACTGGAAAGAGGGTAGGAAAAAAAAAAATAGTTCCGTGGGGAGAATGGGGTCCTTGCCTGGGGAAGGGGGGAGGGCCCCCGCAAGGAAGCTCCCCAAAAAAACGAAAAGGACAAAAAATATTACACCGACCAGAACTGGTTTCAAAATAGCTGGGCCCCACACCGTGGGGAGAAGCGGAAAGGGTCCAATTGGAAACAGAGGGGAATGCTGAAAGGGGGCATGTTCGAGGGGGCCTGGGAAAAAATTCGGCAAAATAAAAAAAAACTGATGGTTAAAAGGGACACGGAACGCGGGGGGGAAAAGGAACACACGACCTTACCTTAGGATGGGAAAGTAGCAAGGGCTAGGAAGTTAACCTGGTTTGGTAAAACCACCAACGGGGGGGACTGACACCCCGGGTCACTAGGGCTTCCCCCAAGAAAAGCGCACCTCCAACCCAGCATAGCAGGGAAGCAGGGGGGGAAAAAAAAGGAAACAGGAGTCGAACACTGGGAAAACACGGGAAAAGGGGACGGGTTCAAAAGGAAGGGAGGGGAGTGACCAGTGAAAAAAAGAAATCCCACCGCCCTGTCGCCTCTTCCGGAAATCCAAAGGCCAGGAAGGACTTCCAAGCGGAGGAAAACGGTGAACAAAGAAAGAAAAAAAAATTTGGGATTGGAAGAGAAAAAGAGAAAAAAAACAACGAAAAGGTCCTACACTATGGACAAAACGTTTGGCAAAAAGTCTCCTCATGGAAAGAACAGAAAAGAGGAGGGCTTTCCCTAGAAGAACCAGGGGTGACGCCGGTGACCCAAAAGCAAAAACCAGGGCTCAATCCTGGGGAGTAGCCCCAGAGGTGGTGAGCCAAGAGGGGGGGTGATTCAGCTGTTTGGGAAGAAACGTTATCGAAGAAAAGGGGAAAAAGCCCAAAACCAACAGAAAGGCTTGGACCTGGAGACCCCTATAACTCAAACGGATGTAGGCAGCAGGGGGGAAAAAAAAGTCATTTGAACGATCAAGAAGACACAGTTGGTCAGTCATCAACAACCACAAAGAAGGGGGAGGAAAGGAAAAGGATTAACAACCAACGGGCGGACGGGGAAAACAAATGAAAAAAGGGGACCCGCTCCGAAAATGGGAGCTAGTAATGCCCAAAAAAGAGGTTGGGGGGGGGGTTAAGAAAACTTGGAGGTAGAGAAAGAACCAGGGGCTAACAGGAAGATCAACAAAAGAGGGGGTCACAACCCGGAGAAGGAAACAGGACCTTCTCCGCGGGGGGGGGACGCAGGGAAAAAAAGTCGGGGCAGGACAAGTTAAATCGACTAGTACTGGCAAGTCCTCCGGTTAGGGCACGGTGAAAAAAAATTGGAAAGCAAAACAATAGGAAAAGGGAGGGGAGAGGGGAAACCCCAACACACTCAAAGGAAAAAGTGAAAACTGATTCTACCGAAAAAAAAAAAAGAAGAGTATGCAACCCTCCTTGTCTGCCGTGAGTGGACAGAAGGCTTCAAGTAGCCCCGGCCTACGGAGGACACCCACACTTGTAAAAGGTATCACGCGTGTAAAAAAAAGAAAAGGCTCGCCTCAGCAACAGGCTCGGGACTACAAAAAAAAAAAAAGGGGGGAGGTCACCTGGCAAGGTGGAAGACAAGTTGATAAAAGGTCAAAAAAACACGGGCACCAAACAGGGGGTGAAAAAAAAACAAAAAAGAGGAAAACAACGAAAAAAATATAGGAAAAAGAACGACCTTTACACAGAGGGGGAAAGCAAACTTTCCGGCCGCTGGCACAACCACCGCGTAGGGAAAAAAAGTCCACACAGAAAAAAACAATTCAAAAAAAGAAAGAACCCAAGAAACAATCCACTGTCCCCGGAGCGCGGGAAAGGCCGAGCAAAAGGCCCGCCGAGACGTGGGGAGGGTTATGTTGGAAAGCTATGTTGCAAAAAATGCTTAAGAGGAAAAATAAGAGAGAGGGTTTAACCGGGAAAAGGCCCATCCATCAACCCAGGGGGGGAAAAAAACCTGGGCCCATATTGTTAACATCGAAAAATGTAACATCTCGTGAAGCGGTGCGCAAAAAAAAAAAGACGGATCAGGCAAGGTCATCAACACCGGGGGAATGCTTGACCAGTTGCGTGTGGGCGTAAGTCACGAGCCCTGTGAGGTGGGGAAAACGACAATCAAGTGGGAAACCACGTACTCGGGCCAAAACCAACTCACCGGATCCACGACCCGGGAAAAATGGAAAGAAAAAACGTCTCAGAAAAGAGGTAACGATAAAAAAAAAAACAACATATCAGCGGGAAGGGTCACCGCAGGGAGCAACAGGACAGATGAGCCAACAAAAAAAAAAAATCTTGGAAGAGGGAAGGTCGGGGAACGGTGAACCCTGCCCAAAAAAAATCTGGTGCTCGTCAGGGCTTGGTCCCAACCTTGAAAAAATATAGCCCCATGGGTCCGCAAGAGAAAAGACCGAGGAGAGGAGCTCAGAAAAGGACCATTCTATTTAAGGGTAGGATGAGTTGGGGGGAAAAACTCCAAACCATCAAGGGGAAGCCTAGAATTGGAGCAAGACGACTGTTCCATGACCGCCCGTAAACTGGGCCAATCCCAGTCACCATCTGAAAGGGACAGTCAGTGAACGATGAAGGGCGGAATACTTAACGCCGGACCTGTCGGAAAAACAAACTTCTCAAAGGCTCGGGCTGTCCGTCACGGGGGGGAAAAAAGTACGAGCAGGGGACCACAACAGGATCGGGGGAATCGGCGTGACAAAGAAACGAGAAACTATACACCGAAAGAAGAAAAAGCAACGGCTAACAGCCCCGGACAAAGATGATAATTGGTAACCGGGGACCACATTAACGAAGGAATTGAAACTCTTTGTCGTGAAACTTCCAACGTAGGCAACACACACAGGGAACATGACCGTCAAACCACAATTCACCCCCGGTTTTGAGAAGGGGGGGGTGCAACCAGGTTGGTGTGTAGGTTTAGACGAGGGGTTCCATACTTACGGGGGGGGGGAAAAAGGTGGAAAGGGCTGAACGCCGTGAGGAGGTTTGTCCAAATGGAGATGGTAAAAAAGGTGGTTGCCGCAGGACGTAACAGAGGTGAACCTGAAGAACTCACTCAAAACCAACAGGGACAGAAAACTGGGCCGACCGCAAGGGGGGGTCCGTCCAATCTTTCTGCTACACTAAGGGGGGAGAAGGCGGCCTTTGAAATGATTTCCAAACAAATCAAGTCGCAAGGCAGGGTCCAAAGGTTAACGGGAGTTACTTCCCCACAGAAGAGGACACCTCAACCCTCAGCCAGGGGTACCAGCGGGGGGGAAGGTCTCTAGGGTGGAGACACCTCTAACGGGGAGGAATCCAGGGGAAAAAAGGGTTGTTGGATGGAAAATCATGCCATGCAGCCGTTGGGAAGTGAGGTTCATGCAGGGGCTGGAAGAACGAGGGTTAGACGTGAAAAACATCTAATCAGCGGGGACTCGACGACATGGGATTCCAAATCCACTTGCGAAAAAAACAAATTTTTTGGTATACGAGAAAGAGCACAAAACTCAACTGTCCGTTCCGAGGGAAAGCAGTTCACCGCTCAAGTTAAAAGACCCGCCGCACTGTAAACCAGGAGACCAATCAGTTCTGCAAAAGTGAAGGATTTACTTAGTGGAAACCCATGAACCAAAGAAAAGGGACGCGGAGGGCGGGGTGGCCAGTGGGGTTCTCACAACGAAGAGGGTAAGCCTAATAACCTGGCTATCTCACACAACGGGTGCCTGGGGGCGGGGGAACTGCACAAAAAAAACAACAAGAACAGGCTAAAAAGGTCCGAAGAAAGTTACTGGGGTACCTCTGGACTGACAAAGGGAAAGAACCTTAGAATTTCCCGGGAATGGCTCAAGAACGACCAGAACTGGGGAAACGAGGCCCGGGGGGAACCGTACTGTTCAACACTACTACAAGGGGGGACCCAACGGCACCCAGGGCAAAGTCCTCGACTGAACCGGTAATATCATGGACTGGACAGCGACAAAAAAAAGGCAGGTTGAGGGGTCATAAAAGGAAACAAAAGGGGGTATCCCCAGAGTCAAATGATCACCGCCAGCACAAAAAAAGACCAAAGCGGAAGACTCACCGTGCAAGTGGGGGGGGCACGACTGGGGGGTAGAAACCTAAAAAGAAGGCAACAAAAAGGAAGGAACCCCGTAACGGAAAACTGAGTTGGTGCACCGGGGGTCAAAACGCAAATCGGGGGAGAAAAAAAAGTGGGGGAGGGGATAACGGAGGGAAAAAAAAAACTGCAAACTCAAAGACATAAAGAAGAGGGGGAAGGCAAACTGTTCCTCCATGTGGCGACACGCAAAAACCGCCACACGCACTGGCCCCTGCGGCCCGCCAAGTGCCACTTGTGGGGGGGAGTCAGCAGAAAGCCAAAAGGCCACGTTGAGGGGGTTCCGGAGGAAGGTGGGGACGAGAAGGAAAGGAAAACCAACGCGCCCTACAGGCGCGTGAGAACAACCACCCCCAAGAAGGAGGGCCGGACATCAGAAGATCGGCTCCAAAAAACCCGCTCAAGAGAAACCAATCAAAATGGGGGCTGTCCAGCTCCAACTAAGAGAGGAAATTAAAGTACCTACAAAACAAACGGATGTGGTAAAAGAGGGGTGGGGAGGTGGTCATATACAAGGGTAAGAAAAGTCGCTCAAAAAAAAGAACAGAAAAAAAATCGGCGGGATACAGCCTCAACCCCGTGAAGGGAAAAGGAAGCAGCCGCGGGGAAAAAAGCCTTTCCGAATGACAAAAGCGTTACGCCCCCAGAGGAAAAAGAAATGAAAAGTGTTTGGTGCGCCGCGGAACGGGGCAAAGGGGGAAGCGTGAAAAAGGAAACCCACGGGAAGGAAGGGGGAAAAGACGCTCTGAAACTACTGCCGCGACTCCCTTAAGGGGAAGTCGATTACAATACAAGACGATGTTGACATGCAAAGACCTGGGAAAGAAAAAATAACGCCATATTAGCAAAAAAAAACTTGAAAACCAAGGGGTTGGACCGTGTTCCTTCACAGATGCACAAGGGAGGGGAACTCTCTCAGTCCACCTATATATAAAAGCTAAACAACAACACAAACGGAGGAGTATTAGAAGAAATGGGGGAAAAAAGGGAAGCTTGTCAACCAAGTGCCCTCTACCATAAGACCAAACATCGCGGCAAAAAAGACTGAACGGAGAAGAAACGTACTGGAAGAAAAGAAGCCGCCAAACCTCGGTGGAGAGTTCGGTCAGGACGGAAGTAGGTTCAATTCTCAGAGGTAAACAGAAAGCAGGCAACGGCGGGGAGAAAAGTAAAGGGGATCAAAGCACGTCGGCCCGGAGAAGGAAAGGGGAAAAGCCAAGTAGAACTAAAAACTTATATCAATAGGAGAAAAAAAAATCGTTTTCAGACGGACCCAAGGGAAGAACGCAGGAGCGAATCCCAAGAATGCGCAGGGGAGAGAAAAGGGTCTGAACGTGATGAAAAGCAAAGACCACCTGGTCTACAAAACACAACCAATCAACCTATCCGGAGGGAAAAAAAAAAGGGACCCCCTACAGAAAACTTAGAACCCGACAAAAAAACCCTGGTGGGGGAGCGGGGCGGGAGAAAGACGAAAGAAGAGAGGGCAAAAAACGACGCAAAGCAACCGCGGGGAAGGCCGCTGTTCGGGGTCGGAGTCCCACGAACACTAAAGAAAAAACACGGGGGCGGGGGAAAGGGGAGGGAGACCACAAGGCCCCCGAACATAAGAAACGAGGATTGGTAAAGGAGCCTGGCCGTGGATGACCTGGGAGGGGGAGTACGCCAAGTGGAGGTCAAGGACAGGGAGCAGAAGGGAGCGTCGGGGAAGAGACACGCTTAGCAAAAAATGACAAGTGAGACAAACACCAAGAAAACAAAAAGAGTGGGCCGTGAAGACGGGGTTATTGTAATGTGCCCAAGGACCCTCAATCAGAGGAGTTAAGAGCCGGGACTGCTACCAGAAGAATGCAGGACAACTGGGACCCTGTGAAAGAAGAAGGGGAACTTTACGGCATTAAACGAAGAAGAAATAAGATTCGGGGGGGGAAAACTGTAGACTCCATAAAAGAACAAGCCCGGTGGTAACATTTGAACCAGGTGGGGAAAAGAAGAAAAAACGGTAATCGAGCCCGGGACGAAAAAAGGGGGATTTTCCACAAAGGGGGAATCTTTGGAAAATCGGGACCAAAAAGTCAAACTCGGCCCCAAAAAATGCTAACCTTCAACACCAGGAACTTGAGTCGGCGTAGCCGAGGAAAAACACAAGAAGGCGTAACACCCGGACAATTTTCAGGAGGGCGGGTTGAAGGAAAAAACAGCCAACCACCAGGGGGCAATCTACCTCCCAGGTTCTGGGACAAGGGGAAAAAGGAAGACTTTTCTGAAAAACGACAACAAAAGAGGCCAGGAAGAGGAACAAAATGAGGTGGACGGGTGTGCACAACCGACAAAGATAAAAGGGGGGGGGAGTAAAAGCCGGGTCAACTCGGGGAACCCAAAAGAGGAGTCTAAATGGGGGCCCCAATGACCGGTCTGGGGGTTGCCAAGAAGGCCCGGGAAGGTAACCAAAGGAACGAGTAAGAAAGACCCCGTGATCCTCGAACAAGAAAAAAAGTCAAAAGTTACCGAGCTTTTCAAACAGGGGGAAACCATCCAGGAAAGGTTCTAAGAAACGGCTGCTTCAAAAAAACCGGTCACCAGAATGAGAAAAGGGGGGAAGCCCGGGGGAAGTAGAAAAAGAACTACCGGAAAAAAAACCACATCAATTACAAAGGGAGAACCGTTTCCGAAAAGGGGGGAAGCAAAAAAGAGGAGGACACGGTACCCCAAAAAAACAAACCAAGCGGGGCAAAAGAGCTGAAAAGTCTGGAAAAAAGGCGTGCTGGCGGCCGGGAAAGTTGAAGTAAAGCCCCCAGGGGGCTGGAAAAGGAATCAAGAACAGTAAAAGGGAACCGGGGCGAACCACCTGAGAAGAGTCCGAAAAGAACATCGAACTGCCCACGGCTCGCCAACTATAAACTGCGGGGTGAAACGGAAACCTTGTTGCAAAGGAGCGGTCTCGGAAGGGGCCCAGGGTGAACGCCAAACAGAAAACGACCGCAAAAACAGGGCAAAAACCAGGACCAAAAGGAAAACACCCCTGAAGACGAGAAAGTCCCCACCAAAAGTCGTGACCGCATCCCACAACCTTGCAAAAAGAAGGGAACAAACTATGACAAAACTACCTGATTGCACCGGAAAAACCTGTCCAACAAAGAAAAGGGGGTGGGTATGAAGAAGGGCCAGAGGGGGACAAAGGTTGGGGGGCGGTGTCCAGGCCCCTGGAAAAACGTTGGAAAAACAATCATCTAGGGGGGGGGAATCCTGGACCAACGACAGGGCATTCAGGGCCGGGTATTCGAGCGGACCACAAAACGAAAAGCTGTGTTGTTCACCCATTGCAGGAAATTGGGGGGGGAACCGTGACTGTCAAACCAAGAGAAAAGGGGCGGATAAAGGGAAAAGAAGGAGGGACTGGGCACAAGGACCAAACAGGCAAGGTGCGGGCGTCCAGGAAGGAAGGGGATTTAAAAGGTAACCTGAAGCGGACACCACACGACAACGCGGTGGTTCGTGTTCCCTAAGAGAAAAGGGGGAGACTCTTTGGTTCAAAAAAAAAAAACCACCAACGAAACGGCAAAAAAAAAAAACTTTTGATCCAGTCCCTTTGATGAAAGCAAGAGGTGCCCCGCTGGGGGGTCCTTCACTAGGGACTGAGGGGGACGGGAGAAAATTCTAGCTAACCGGATAACCAAAAGAACTCGGGGCGTCCCTTGGGACAGCAACACGCGAGACGGAAACGCCCGAACGGGCCTGAGCGGGCCGCGGGAAATCAGGCCTGTGGGAAAAAGAAAAAAGTAGGGGTCTTCCCAGAAAGGGGGGGGAAAGACTGGGGGCCCCTTTTCGAAACAAACGCGTTAAACGGGCGAAAAACTGCCAAACACGCCTACGAGAGGGTGAAAGTCCCGGGGGGGAAACGGAGGTACAAAGGGCCCCAACGAGGAGGGGGGGGACAAACGGAAAATTGCGAAGACCAGGGTACCGACGCCACAAGGGTCCCCAGCAACCTAACTTGTGGAGGACAGTGAACAGGTACAACGGTCCCGGGACCAAAAAACCGTGGACAAAACTCGGAAAAATCAACGGGATCGAGGGTACCACCACAGGGGGGAACGCGTCGGGCAGTTCATTCCTGTCAACTGGTAGAACCTGGAAAACTAGGGTAAAATTGAGAAAACATCCGCCAAACCGAGAACAGAACGAACAAAGTTCTCGGACCTTCATGGTGATCAAGACAGTGGGAAACGCGAAAACAAATGCGGACAACTGGGATTGGCTCGTTCAGGTAATGTGAGGCCAAAGACAAAACGCTGCCCAACGTGGTTTGGGATAGGCAAGAAGTTCACCGTACCCCTTGAAAATTCGTAGGGGGCACCGGGTCATTCGGTACCTTGGGGGGGGTGGGAAAACAAAGGGGGGGGGAAGGCGGGCACCGTATCAAACGGAAGTGGTCCGTACCAACGGGGGAAAACGGGGAGACGGCACAAACAAAATCGTCGAGGGGAGCCCACAGTTATATCATGCAGTGCCTGGGGACAAAGGCTTCCCTCGGAACGACGGTACTTCGGGTTCCGGAAGAAGCGTGGGGAGGACATTGAAGATCGTCACAAGACCGGAGCCTCTTGCGGCAAACTACCACATACCGGAAGGAGTGGGGGGGATGCGGGGAAAGCCGTCAGCAACGGCGGGTGGGGGTCGGAAAGCACAACCAAGAGAAAAAGCCGCAAATCGGGAGCAATGACAAGGTTAAAGACAAAAAAAAACAGAAGGGAGTCAAAGCACAAATTGACCACGAGGGAACGTTCACCGGTTGACTCCGTCCCCCCCCTAATTGGAGAGGAAAAGGCTTCGGATCCCAGGTGTGGGCGCAAAAACAGGAGAGGAACATGGTGAGAACACAAATCCCCCGCTGCGACATGTCAAGAAGACAAAATAACACGTGGGGTCGAACCTAAAATCTTTCCGAACATGGGTCCACACATTACCCTCAAAGCATGAGGGGGAAGCATGGGAGTTACTCAAACAACAAGAGGGAAAGAGAGAAAGGGCCAAATCAGTGGAAAGAAGTTTCGAAACCGTACTAAACCAACTCAAAAGGATCGGGAAACGCAAAGAAAAAAAAGGGTTTTAGTGGACAAAAAACCTCACAAAAACTGAGTAAGAGAAAAAAATGGGGCAAGGACCCCGCTACTTACACCCCTCGGGCCGCCAAACAACCGGGGAGAAAAAACCCCACGAACACAGGCCCGCCAAAACGATTGGGAATGGGTCAGTGATCAGGGGAAATCGAAAATCTGACTCAAGGCAAAGCCAACTTGGTCAACCAGTTATAGGAAAGGGAGTATCTTAGTCGAGGGCGCAAGGGGGATCAAACAAAAAGAAGTGTCTGGGCCGAGCAAAGAAAAGAAAAACGGCCCACAAAAGTTCAAAAAAACTAGTAGGTAGCCGAGGAGAACCGACGAAAATTCAGGGGGATTGGTAAAAAGATGTCCGAGCGACCGAAGTTTAACAGTCCCCTCACTAACGTCCTGGAACAGCCGGGAGAGTCGCCACCGTTCTTCGAAAAACCTGGAATGTTGGGGCGTTCTCACGTTAAGGACTAAATCAACCGATCGCAAAGGGAAAAACGGTTGGGGGTGAAGAAAGAAGAAACTTGGAAACGCCTAGACTATCCCTTCAAAAAAGAAAACAAGGGGGGAACAGCTGTACGGCACGGTCGTCCGCAAGGCACACGCGGCCAGGGTAGAATCAACACCAATGAACCAAGGACAAAAAGAGCAACCCCAAGGACCCAGCAACTCAGGGAAAAACGCCAGCTTGAAACAGTCCCAGTGACGATTACAAGATGTGGGGGAGGGTCCTCAGGGGACAGAAGTGGAAATCGGCGCATCGAGCAGCCACACAACGGAACAAAAGACCAGCCTTCACCCGGAAAAAGGTTACTCAGATACATCGCGTGGGGAAAACCTGCTTCGACACAGAAGGCGTCGTCGCTTCATCGAGAAACACTTTGGCGGGGGGAAAGGGAAAGGGGGAGGAGGCAGTTCCCGCGCCAGTCGGCACCATCCCGGGTGGGGGGTCCCAAGGAAAGACAGGGGCCCAGGCACGGCCTCCGTAGGAAACTGCTGCACCAATGTCCAAACCGAAAAAACGGGGGCAAGGAGGGAACATACCCGGATGACTTAAGGGCATGGAAAGGTAACGACAAGGATCCTGACAAAAAAGAAGGCCCGGGCCGAGGCCCGGAACACTTGAAGGTCGAACGCCGGCGGAAGGCAAGTACTTCAAAATAAGAGGGGACACTCTCCCAAAGGCCGCAGGCCTCAAGGACCGTCGGAAATGAGAAAAATCAACTGGGAAAGTGTACGTTCGGCGTTGGGTACGCCACAAAAAAACCCTGACGGGGGCGCACGGAGGGAGCCAGAACCGAACTGTCGCCACCGCGAGGCCATCAGAAACCAAAAATTTCAAACCAGAGGCGATGAGCCATGTCTGATTCGGCCTCTGGGACATTGAAAGGTGGCAAATCGGGACAAAAAAACGCAATGTCTAAAGCCCGCAAGAGGGCTGGGGATGGGGACGGGAAGGGGGGCCCAGTTTACGAGACAGGAAAAAAACAAGGGGGGCTGGCAAGCAAACCACCTCAAGTACGACGAAACGGAAACACCTTAAAGCGGAGGAATGATCGACGGGGGGGGGGGACACCGTGGCAAGTGCATCAGAAGTCAAACGCAGAAAGGGGAATCCTTGACGGCAAAAGGCCCCCACCGGTGAAGCAAATGGCAAAAAAACCTTTAAGTGAAAGAAGGGTGGTATGAATTTCCGGGGATGGTGGGATACGTCAAATTTTGGCAAATGGATCGGAAGCACGGGGTGACTTGGGCAAGGTGCCGCCGGGGCGCGTCAGGGGGAAGGGTTGGGGGGGACCAGTCAAGAGAAAGCAGCGGTAACCCTGACTTTTCCAAGCGCAGGGAAGGGGTCGGACGGGGGACACGCACGTCTAAAAAGTAGAGCTAGGAGAGAACTCCTTGAACACGGAATCGCTGCCGACACCTCTCCCAAGCATACTGAGGACGAGGGGTACTGTAACGCCACAAACCGAACCCGAGACAGCAGGCCCAGGGGGGGGAAAACAACTTAACTCTCCAACCGGGGGGCTCACCATGAAAAACTGTACTGCTTTTCCAACAAGGGGGGGGGACGTCTCCCGTGACAAGGGACAGGGGCAGCGCGGGGTTGTGGTTGGAAAAATGAAAAAGCACCGCGGGGACGGGTTGGACCCAGCTGAAGCAGGCCCACTTCCGTCGAAGACTGCCAAGACACAACCAAAAATCGACCTGAGGGGCCTCAGAACGATGAAATGTAAAACTCAAAAAAAAAAGGGCCCTGACCGGGGTAACTTAAGTTTAAAGAGCAACATGGCAAAGCCCCTAACCGCGCAGCAGAGCTGCAATCAAGGTGTAAGCTTGTGTGGGTCAAAAACCAAAACCAACAAAAAAACTTGGGCCGAAGCAGGGAAGAGGGGATTTAGACCAGACCTGGGGGTATAAAAAGAACGCCAAAGACAGGATCTTTAACAGAATGGGGACGGGACGAAAAAAGGCAAACACCCTAAAAATGACCAAAACGTTCCCGAGAAAGGGGCACAGTTATCGGCTAAGACAAAAAAAGGGGAGGCCGCATAAAAGGGGGGGGAACCGGCCCCGAAGAATTAAAACTCGACAAAAAGTCCCTGGGTGGTGGGAAACCGCAGACTGTCCATCGTCCCCTCGGGAAACTACACCGTCTAATCTAGCCCCCTGCAGCCACCGGGGCCGTTGGCTGATATCCAGGTCAACCGAAAGCTGGGGGGGGGTGGGGTAGCCGGGCAAGGGGGGTAAAACACGCCCGGTCCAGCGTATATGACTCAACAAGGGCGTTGGGGCAAAGCATGGGGGATCAGCGACGAAACGACCTGAGCCATGGGGAAATGAGAACCGTGATGAACACACATAGTGAGTGGGGGTTGCAAGTTCCACAAAACAACTAAGAGGTTGATTGAGCCAGCCGTTGGCTCAAAGGAAGTCTGGGGGAAAACCTAGAAAAGGGCAATCAAAGAAAAATCGCCGTAAAAAACAGGGAAAACAACGACACGAATACAAGAAAAAAAACCGACGGACGCCTAGACTGGGCGGGACAATGTGCCAGGGAAAGAGGCACACAAAAAAAAACGTGGGCCTTTACAACAGGCAGTGGCTCGATCTCCCAAAGACAAGGATCAGGACCGCGGCTGAACCGAAAACCCCCCGAAGGTGTCGAGTAATGGACCGTGCCGCTCAGATCGTTCAGGGACGCACCACAGAGACCTCAAAAACTACCACGGCCGGATAATCTTCACTAAAGAAAGGGGCGAAGACCTCAACCAAGTAGGTTTGGGAGGGTGGTAGGGGGTGTCATAAACAGTGCAGACTCAAAAGGAAAAGAAAGATGTAAACTGAGCAGGAACGGCTCCAGAGGGTGGGAAATTAGCCCTGCGAGGGCCCCGCTGAAAACGGGACACCGAGTCGGAGAAGGGGAGACCTCAACGAAAAATGAAAAAAGGGCCCGTATCCAAGACTGATAAAAAAAGACGGCAAGCCCCAGAAAAGGGTCAAGAAGGCCAGCACGACGCATCAATATCGAACCATACAGAAGCACGTTCCACGGGCAGAACTATCAAAAGATGGGGGCGGTCCCAAACGGAGTTTTGGAACGTACCTGTACAAAAAGCTCCGCAAAAACATGGGCGGCGCAACCGCCAAACTAATGGGGGGGGAGAGGGGAATTGCACTGCCCTCTGACGAGAAAATAAACCAAAACAAAAACAAGGAAAAGGAGAGAATAATAGGACTCAGGGAGGAGCACAGGAGGCCCTCAAAGGAAGAGGAAACGAAAAAAAAAAACCCAGCGGTCAACACGGCTCTACTCGCGGATGAGCTGTCGAAAACGGGTATTAAAAACCCAGCAAAAAACGCCAGCGGAGGGCAGTCCCCCGACGGACAAGGCCAAACGTCGGAGGGGGGGGGGGGGCATATAAAAAATGTAGAAGACGGCAGAAATTGCCAAGTTGTCTGACCAAAACCATCCGCGGAAACGTCAGGGCCGCCAATCAACGGTAAGGACAACGTGGGAGAAGCAACTTGTCGAGAGGGGGGAATAGGAACACGCCAGGCACCAAAATGATACCTGAAGCTCGCAAGACTCAGCAAAGGAAAGGGAACACCATTCGGGGGGGGGCGTACTAAACCCACCTCAACAAACCTAAAAACCAAAAAAATAAACTGTGGAAGGTACTGCCCTAATTAAGTAACCTGAAAAGGCGAAGTGAAGGTGAGAAAGGGAACTGGGGGGCGGAAGACATAGAGGAGTCGGAGGCGCCAAAAACGGTTAATCCAAAACCCGGTAGCTAGGGGGGGGGTCGTCCTAGAGTAAACAAAGTCTGAAAGTATGCACGAAAGGGGGAGGAATGTACTAAAAAGAAAAAATTCCCGTGCCGGGGAAACGCATTGGGGGAGGTTGAGGTTTGGTGGATGAACCGGGGCTCGGAAAAACGAGTAACAGGCCCTTAAAAAGACGTCAAATCGCGGGTTATAAGCAACAGCGAATCACAAACTAAACGATTGCGGGTAAATAAAAAAAAACGGAAAACTCTGCTACAGTGCAAGGTCCGGTGGGGTCCAAATAAAAAAAAAGGAGCGCCCGCGGGTAAAGTGAACAGGAAAAAACAGCCAGGCCCCCCAACCTGGACATGAGGACGTTCTACTGGGAGCAATGAATCCCCGGCTTAACAGTTCGGGGGGAATGGAATCGAAGAAAAAAAAGGAGAGAACCGCCGGGGGGCGCTGGGGACAAGGGATAAAGAGGAAACGGGGGACGTAGGTGTTAAGTACCGCCAGGTGCAACGCACCATAAGTTGGGGATGGGTGAACCAGCTTGCCCGGAAAAAAACCTTGGACCCAAGGGATGCAGCCAAAGCCGTCCCCCAATCAACGACGCAAAACGGAAAAAGGTCAAGCCGTTATCCTGGCAGAGGAAATTTTCAGGGGAGGAGTTGTGGCAGGGGAAGTCAAACAATACCACACAGGCGCACGCCTAAATCGGACAAAAACGGGACCCATCTCGGGTGAAGAGACAAGCAAACTGCCGCCAAATTGGGACCCAGCTTTTTTAACTGAAACTTACCAAAAACTAACTAAGCCGGTGGTGTCTCCAAAAAAAGGGGCAAGCCTCAAGCCCAACAACACGGCTTGGGACCATGCGTAACGGACGGGCCCCGAGTACGGATATCAAGGAAAACCAGGAAGATACACGCCGCGACGGCACCGCAAGAAAAGGGATCCACACGGGTGGAACGCAGGTCTTGAAATGGGAGCACACTCCGTTAAAAACTTACCGCCTGGTCAACCTTGCACAGAGGGGTCAAAATCCTGCAAAGAACAAACACTTACCAAAGTGCACTACGTACACAAAGACAAAAACCGACAAGCAGGTCCCAAAAGGAAGAAGGGACAGGGAGGAAGGAGGGAAAACCAAGAGGCAGATGCAAAGCCCCCGTCTTAGGGCACGACGCGAAAAATCTGCGGGAGACCCAATGCCGAGAGCAAGGAAAAAAAACGCGGCGGAAGGGAGCAGGTAATTCCCAGTTCGAACGATCGGACCGAGCAGGCAGCAACACGGCAGCGGGACCAAAGCGGGGGGCTAAACGGGGGAACGTGAGAAGAACCGCTTCTAACGGCACAAAGGAGCACACAGGGGGAAAATGCGAACGAGGAAAACGCAAGCAGAAAAACAAAAATAAAAAAGCGAAGAAATTAAAGAAAAAAAAAAAAAAAAAAAAAAAACCAACGAGGACCCGGATCAAAAATAGAAACCGGGGGGAAACAACTTAAACCCCCTAATTACCAATGGACCAAAAAATTGAACCGCGGTTCCGCCGAGGGATTGACACGGAGGGCCGCATGTAGGAGCGTGGAAAGGACGGCTTCCTGAAAAACGGTGGACAGAACACAAGGCCGAGAACGGGGGACCTTGGTGCCGGGAAACTGCTCGTGGCGGGGGCGCTGGACTCCGGAAAAGGGAAAAAAACGTGTTGTTCAATGCAAGGGGAAAAATTGACGGACACAGAACAGACTAGCCGCGAAAGAAACGGTCAAGTGTAAGAGAAGGAAAAGGCTAACGCTGTGGCGCACAGACCAAAAACTAAGCCGCGCGGTGACACTGGAAAGGATGGCCACGGCCCTGGGTAAAAAACGACCCCAAATGGAACAGGAAGTTCCCAACACCGCGAATAGAAAAAAGCAATGTGGGGCGTGGCCACCCAACGTCAGAACGGGGAAAGGAAGGCAGAATTAGCATCTAAAAGAAGGGCACAAATGCCATGGGTACGGCGACAAGGGGGGCCAGAACGAAATTGTCCGCAGGGCGTGTCCAGGTGGGGAAAAGGCCCACGAAAATTACGACACCATAGGACTTTTTGGCGTAGGAACTTTAGGAACGGGGGTTCCGCGAGAAAAACAGGCTGGTTTTCGCGACACTGCGTGCAGATGTCACTCAGCAGCACATAACTGATCCAGGAAAGTACCCGGCCAAATGGATACCGGGGTAAAATGAAGGGAAAAAAAATGAATATGCGGGTAACCAACGAACCACTGGGGGTCCATCGCCGAAGAAAGTGTCTTGAAACGGTGCAAAATTACTGCTCCGAAGTTACCTCGAGGGAACGCCTTCCCATAGAAACCGATGGAAAATGGCACAAATCTTTTTCAAGCGGAAGGGCACCGAGATGTGAAAGGTACCCCTGGGAAAGGCGCAACCCACGAAAGGAAGTCCCCGGAAGGAAATAAGGAGGAAACTCAAACCCTCACTTTCGAATAGAACGGGCCTTGTTATTCACATAGGTCCCCGGGAAAAAAGCGGCCGTGTGCTGTGCGGGTTTTTAAGTGGGGGAAATGTGGGCGGGCCCGCCCATCAGAGGGTACGAGGCCTAAAGGAAAAACGTAAACAGAAAACGGAAGCCATGCTGCATTTGGGGTGGACAAGGAAAAACTGGGTGGGGGCAGGTCTCGATGTCCTTCACAACCCGGCACACCCTCCGAGAGGACTATGAGGAGCAGGCAAACACCGAACGTAAGTCTCTAAAAGGAAACAAAACGGGGTTCTCAAGGACGGCAGGTCTCAAGCCGCCAACCTCATGTCAACAGCCCGGGTGAGGAGGCCATCCCGCCCCGGAGTCTTTTAGGCGAATCCTTCAAACAAGAAGTGGGTGTTGGGTGGGCAAACTGACGACTTTTCCCCCAGTAAAACTTTACATCCGGCCGACAGATGGGGAAGGGGACCAGTAGAAGGGAGAGGGAATTTGAAAACCAAGGACCCGAAACTGGTGGCTCTTTGACCGTCGTTTTGCGACAGGAAGGGGAAGGTAGCCTATTGGGGGATGGGGCCCTAGGGTAATCATGACGAACGTCGAAAACCAACTAGGACCATCAAAAAAAACGCCACTGCAGGGAACGGCCCGAGCGAACACCCTGGGAGGAAGGAGATGGAACTGTCCAAGGAGAACGACAATCATATGTGAA
>Ga0179593_1491326_pt1 | contig 22344 bp, 23 predicted proteins | sample CZODoug2_1_08_16_FD_185931 | JGI IMG/M metagenome (GOLD analysis project Ga0179593, IMG submission 185931) | Vadose zone soil fungal communities from Angelo Coast Range Reserve, California, USA - CZODoug2_1_08_16fungal (PacBio error correction) | ecosystem: Environmental > Terrestrial > Soil >...
GAAGCATGGCATCTGAAGCTAGAGTTTGTAAGCATCACAGGGGGGGAGGCACCGAAATCAACAGAATAGGCGGAGAAAGGGGCCAGATGGGGAGGAGAAAGCCAAGTCAAGCTCTGTCAAATCTCAGTCTATATGGATAGGACTCGGAAGGGCAACGACTATGTGCAATTGGGTCACCTTATTTGGCCTAAAAAGGAAAAGACAGCCGATGCAAGGCCCTCGAGGTCGCAGCAGCGAGGGTAACTAGAAAAAAAGCGAAACACCTGGGGGTTTCTGAGCGCCAAAGCACTGTCAGAGAAACCGATGATAAGGAAGACTGCGGTCTTCTCCAGGTCTAATCCTGTGCATGTTAGTAGTATAAAGAAAGGGGGGGGAGGTCGGCTTCGGCGCCGCGAGACGGATGGGAACCATTATCCGCCTAAAAAAAAATGGGCTGGGCCCTGAAGTTAAAAAACGGTACTACTCAGGTAGCGGACCCGACAACCGGAGAATAAAGTTCGGCGAAAAAGTTTGGCGCGCCCGCACAAGGGTCACCTGTGAGGGGGTCACGTAGGGAGGGGTTCAGTGGTTCCTAATGGTACCGTCGGCTAATGGCTCGTCGCAACATAGCCGGCTTCTTTCCCGGAAGACTGCTCTAATGTCCATTAGGGTTCCGGCGCGCCACCAAAGATGATCCGGGGTGGGGGTCAAACCGGGGCGACAAATAGACTGAGAACGATCGAAGACAGGTAGGTTGGGAGATCGAAATTGTTTTGGGCCTCTGCCGGGGTGTGGGGGGTTGCTGGGCGAGATTTGGGAAAAACGCTGTGGTCCTGGGGTGGAGTGTTTTAGGTGATGGGCTAAAAAGCCTGCACCACTCCGGGCGGACAAAAGGAATAGAAATTGGATAGAAAGGTGATCATTCCAAAAAAGAAAGCGAGCTAAGAAGCCGGTCCGCACATACACATTGTTCCACGACCACCAGCGTGTCGACGGGGGGGGAAAGGTCGGATCTAGGCGGGTAAAAGCGATGCGGGCTGGTTAGTGGGGGGGGGGCCGCAGAAATAAAGACTGGGCGGGGAGAACAGGAAGAAAGGGGGTGCTGAAAGAATGATTCCACGGATGCGGAAAAAAAGAAAAAGGTGACCGTCATGCTTCTCCATCGTCAGGCGAAAGAAGAAATGGAATTGGCATAATCAGGCGGAGGAGGGGAAGGGCTGATCGAGCAAGTTGGAGAGGGAATTAAGGGTGAGAGCGAGATGTGCTCTGGCGACGAGAGTTCTAATGGAAACAAGCCCTTGAGGAACGCTGTCACCAAAAAGGGTACTGAACGGGAGAAGCGGAAGTCATTGGAGAGGAGAGCACGCCGCTTTAATTTCGCTTTCTGGCCGAAGGTGGAAGGAATCGAGGCTGGAGAAGGAAAAAAAACGAAAAAGGGGCTATGAATTACGTAACTACTTGGGAAGGTTTCAGACTGTAGGCAGTTCAGGGAAAATACTCATGAGGAGTGACACCGACGGCGCCTAGGGTTGCCTATTGCTCGGAAAAACAATCCGGAGGATTACTGCCGAAAAATCTTTACAAAGAAGGAGGTTGAGAAACGGAGGCCGGACAGAGGGATGGGGGGGGAAAATTGGAGGTACATACCCACCGTGTGCAAAGGGCATAGGGAAATGGAGCCGGGGGAAGAACAATCAAGTAGGCCATTGCTGGCGCGTAAATGGGCTGGGGGAGTGAACGGGAGGCAGAGACGTCGGGGCTTAGTTCGGAAGAAGAAGAAAGTTGCAGTCTCTCCGAAGCCGCGTCAAAACGTCAAGCGACACAGGAGAAGTCAGCCGGTGTCCACCGTATACGAATGCGCCAGGCCTGAGAAAAGGAGGGTCGGACCGGGGGGGGAAGCCTGGGAATTGGCTGGGGGGGGCGATCAAGGCGGACCTTCGATCGGAAAGGACGGCACGCCGGATGGAAGAGTAAGTGCGCGAGCGTAGATGATCAGTGAGCGCACGGGCCAATACTATGTTGGAGATTACAGAAGAGGTGATACATAAAATGGTGCTGAAACCGCAAAAAGACTTGAAAGGTTGGATCGTAAGAGGCCAAGTAACCTAAGCAAGGGCCTAAATAGGGAGCGGCACGTATAAGCTCGGGGGGGGAAAAAGAACAGCAAGATGACGACAATCTCGAAAAATATGGGGAAAGCGGTGGCGCAGCCTAAAGTGGTGTGAACGGCCGAAAAAAAAAATTTCAGGGGAGGGTTAGTCCGATGTCTTCAAGTGGCACAGGGGCTGGGGGAGAGATCGGTGGGAGTCGTCGAAAACGAAAGAGAAACAACATGAAGTAGGCTTTATATATATGATTACCTATCATCGCACATAGCTAGAAGACATCTGTGCAGAGACGAGCTGCGACCAAAGAAAGTAGCGGAAAAGATTTCTGCGGACCAAAATCAGCGTCAAGTGTGGAAGTGTTTAGACTGATCGCCAGGAAAGCGGCGAAAGAGATGGTAACGATTGGCCTAGGGGGGATGAGTGGGAAGTATCGGACGGAAATAGAACCATTACGGCAAAAAAAGGTACAGAAACAGGGGTGAGGAGGCTACGAGGGTGACGCTAAGGAAACTGAAACGTCGGGCAGAAAAATGGGTGAGGGGCGCGAAAAAAAAACCTGCAGCTCGATCATTCCAGTAAAACGCGATCGCGGGGCCTAAATTTGGGAAAAGCGCAAAGGGGTCGGCCACATTGGCGCGAAAAAGCCAGGGCAGGAAAAAATCGGCACACCACCTCCGTGCTGAAAATTTCGAAGAGAAGGTAACAATGGTGCGGCATGGGGGGGGGACAGGGGCCGCCGGGAAGTCGGGGATTTATTTCTAAAGAATCAAGACAGGGGGAAGGTAAGCCGCACTGCTTGCTACTGATAAGTAAAAGGACTAGGAATACTAAGCCGGGAATTCCAGTTCGGTAGTCCCTATCAGACCTATTCTCAAAAGGGTTTGGGAAACGAACAAGGAGATAACAAGAAGAAGCTAGACAGCCGAAGGGCGCATACCGAAAAACGAGTGGAGGGAGATCCTCCGAGGTTTACCCGATTGAACAAAGAAAGAGGTCAGGCGCTGCACGCGGGAGCAAAAAAAAAAACAGAGGGGAGAATGGGCCGCCAAAAAGGAAAAAAAGACAAGCGCGTATAGGAAAAAGGAAGAATTTCCGATCCTTGAAGAACAGCAGACGGACCTGGGGAAAGAAAAAAGCCCTACATTTGATCAGAAAGTTAAACGAGAAGGACCGGCGGGGACAGGAAGGTTGAGTGCGAGGGGCCAGTACTGTGGAAAAACGGTAACCAGGGTAGGGAATCGCCAGGCACAGAGAGCGACCGCCAGAACTGGGCCTAAGAGGAAACCCGGCGAATAATAAAGCAACTCTCCGTCCTAATCCTGAAAGGTTCCGGGAAGAAGGAATGTGGATATCAGAGACGTAAACCAGTAAACCAGGATGAGGGGGACGAACGACATAATAAAGGGAAGACCCGAAGAAGGGGAGCTCTCAACGCGTGGTATCTGGCTCAACGTGAAAAAACCAAAACTACGGTGACGTGATACCGATAGAAAAGAGAAAGGATGAAAGAACAGATGTTGGTCCATCTTGGGACAATGTGGAAAGGAGAACTCTTAAGGTCTCTTGCTGGGCAAGGAAAAGGGAGGGTCGTAAACTTGGTCCTCCAGAGGCGATGAAGGGGAGACGATAATCAACAAGAAGCAAGGGAAAACGGGAAAAGCCTAGGAACATAAAAGCATCAACTTAACAAATTTACCTGGACTAGTAACGGCTAACGGGGACTCCGGAGTCGCTACCGGAAGATGGAGCAACGGTGAAAAAAGAGATCATAAGCCATCTTTTTAGGGAGGATAAAAAAAATAATGTATAGGCTCTGTAAAATAGACCGTCCTCTTCAATCCGATTCGAATGGAAGAGGGAACCACTGACAAACTAAGAGGAAAGGAAAAAAGACAAAACAGGTGATCAGAGACTGTCTAGCCATAACAGGAGAGACTCAGATTTTTCTACTGTACGCTATAAGGGGCGCAAGGGAATCGAAAGGGAGGAAACCCAAATAGGGGATTCTTGAAAAGCAAGATTAACTTTTAAAGAGAGTAAAGGAGGAGAAAAGAGAATGACCCTGTCGAGTTCAGAAAAGAACAGACACTGAGGGGGAAAACAGAAGCGTCTTTCTCGAAGGGTGGGGGGGGGGATGCATTGAGAGGTGTCATGGGGTGTCGAGCGCATGAAAAGAAGGGGAATAGCGTTTGACTGGGGGGCACCCTTCTTGAGAGCAAATATGAGGGGTAGTGGAGACGAGTTCTCAAAAGGGTGTTTTCAAACATTAGAATTGCAGGGGTTGGTTCAACCTGAGGAGAAAGGAAATCAATGACGAGACAGAGATGACGCAGAGAGAAGCTGGCGCAAATAAAATGACGCGAAAAAAACGGTCGCTCCTCCGAGAAGGGAGGGGAATTTCACGTGAAAAGTCAAAACCTGTCTGACTTAACTGAGCTTTCTCAATCAGAGATCACAAAAACAACTTATTATAAAATAAGGTATTGATGGGGGTGCTCTTGCATTCTGGAAAGAGAGCGTTTAAGAAAAAAATGTGGGCGTCCGAAAGAATCCGCCGGAATGCGAGGGCGGAAGGTCTAAAGACAGTGGGACCGTCAAGACTCAGGAATAGATCTGTCGAGGTGGATCAGCCTCTCAGACCAGAAAAGAAAGAGGGTGGCAAGGGGAAGATCGTGGGAGGTTGCCACCAAAAGAAAGGCAATAGGACGAACCGCTCAGTTGATAAGGTAAAACTAAAGAACGGGCACTCGTTTAAAAAAAACAGGAAAGGAAGAGAAAAAAAAGATGCGCAAGGGAAAAGAGTGGGCAAAAGGGAGAAAGCCTTGATGGTTCGGGGCTACCTCTACCGGACCATTTGGGAGCTATTAAACAAGGAATTGGTGAGGGGTATAACTACTGTGGGCTGGAAGACCGGAGGGGGCGGGTTTAAGGCCTCTTCGAGGCCCGTAGAAACCTGGCTCGGGCGAAAAGGGGGGGGATCGCACGCCACATAGAACCTGGCGGGGGCAGGGGGAATTGGAGTTGGTCGGTACACTATCAGGGGGTGTGTCCCGGTCATGGAGGGACGGAGTACTCCGGGCAGAGAGGGGAATGATGGCATTAAATTGTATGGATTACTGAAAATTAGTTTTTGTCAAAACATTCACTCTAAGGCACAGATGATGATTTGGGAACCTGGTGTAAATAAAATAGAGACGTTAGAAATCTCGGAGGACAGATACTCGGAAAGAACGGGGATTTGGAGCCCGACGGAATTTGTCGTAGGGGGGATGGGTTTTGCAAACGTGGGGAGAGGGGGGTTGCCCGATGTGATCAGAGGCAAAGGGGGGAGGGTTTGAAGGTATATGATGGAATAAAAGGCCCTTCCAAAAAAAAAAAAATCGGGGCAGCCGAGATTAATGTGGGAATGGAATTGGAGGGCCCACGAAAGTGCAGGTGTCTCGAGAAAGGTCACAACGAACAATTGTTCCAATCTGAGACAACCAGACGGTGAGACGCACTGGGCTGGAAGAAAAAGTTTCTCTGAGAGTAAAAAGCGCATTAAGGGGAGTAAAGAAGTGGGGCCGAAGAATCAAAGCATCTTTTCAGTGCGAAAGGAAGAAAGGGTTTTCCGGACGATGATAGAGTAGGGCCGTCGGAACAGCAGCAGGGTGACAGTTGGACTGAAGGCGAAATCATGAGACGCAAAATGGAACTGACATTGGCGAAAGAAAATTACGGGAAGGATATTCGAAGGGGGGATATTCGGCAGTTGGCGTCGCAGCGCTTATGTGTCCGGAAGACGAGTCAAAAAGAAGGAAAAAAAACCGATGAAAAAAGGAAAAAATACGGAAGGTGCGGACGGCCGGTGGAAAAAGCATGGACTGATAGAAAGACGTCAGTGCTGACTGAGGAAAATGGCCCGGGTGAAATCTCTTAGAAAATAGGGACAGGAATGGGAGAGGTCATGGTCCCGTGGAAAGTGAAAGTGGGCATGCTGTGGGATGATCTTGACTCGTGGCGGTCGGGTCGAGGACGCGAGGAAGTGGTGTGCCTAGGGGGTCGAAACCACATCAGAGAAGTATAGCAGCAATCGTTACCTAGGTCGGTATGGAAGCCGGAGCTCGGCTGGGGGACTAAAAGTGGCCGGGGGAAAGACCAGGAACTGGAAGTATAGGCGCGCCGGAGACCCCGAGAAACACAGGGCACTGGCGCGTAATAGGCAAAGTGTACTCTGACTTCATTGACCCCTAAGAGTATGGGTTCGTGGACTCAAAGGAGCCACGGGGAAGCATAACGCAAGGGGGGGGTGGGAGCCCCGGAGCCTCACCGATCAAGCAGCGCCACCAAAACTGCAGAAAGTGATGAAAAAGGACTGCCTCCCAATCCTGCGAAATGGGTCTAAGGTGACAGGGAATTGTTGGGGGTGCTCGAAAGAGTGGGCAATGGAGCGTCGGAAATTGGTTGAACGGAAAAAGGATCGTCACGAGTCAAGAAGAGCAAGCCTCTCTTCAAGCACGTGGCCAGAAAGAAACGACGTGTTTTAAAGGTAAAAACTTCACCATAGCGTTAGACGAAAAATCTGGTGACGAAAGGGTCCGCGGGCCTTAAAGGGGGAAACTTCACCGAGAAGGGAACAATTAACTAAAAAAAACTAGACCCATCCGAAAAAAAGCAGAAAGAGAGGGGGTCAAAAAAGATCAGCTAACGATCGCAATGACCGCCAAGGCAGAAAGTGAGCTGGTCTCCAGACAGGTTTGCCTCTCAGTCGTAGGGGTTAATCACACTGTAGGTCTGAGAACAGCATGTCGCAGCTATGGGGCGGATGATCGGGGAAAGTCTCGCTACAACCAAAACAAAGGAGTGATAAAAGTATAGCTGGTCCAGCGGCACCGCAAGCTAGACGACAGGCTGTATCGAAAAAGGGACAATTGCGAGAATAGGAAAAAGGAGCGCACCAATTGATCGTGCAGGGGCAAATCGAGGGTCATATCGAATTGGGGAGCAAGATTAGCTGGAGAGGGAAAAAAAGGATTAACGCTCTGGCGCCGCCACTATTTGGACCTAGGGGGGAAGGACTTTGGTACTTCTCAAGCTATCTTCACCTTAGAAGGCTCAGAACACAGGCAAGGGGAAGCTTCTCGAGGGTGTGATATCAAAGTCAGTCAAAGCAGTTCTCTCGAGCACCGTTGAGCAGAAAAACGCAGTCGGAGAACTAATAAGTGGCGTGAAGGCATTTTACGAAAGCGCATGTCGAACCTGTGCGAGACCAAGCCAAATTGCCCAGTCAAGCGCACACGATCCTTTGACCGACTATGGCGGCTGCAAATGGGGTCCGGGGGTCGAAAAAAGGTCTGGGCTCTCACTGGGCTATCGCCGCACCGGGGGGTTTCGAGGCGAAAGGCAGGGAGGATGGGGCCTTATAAAAAAAGGCCCTTTTCAAAAAGATGGGTGCATGTCATCGGCGGAGGTCTAAGGAAACAAAGAGGGTTGCGGAAACATGGGGCCTATGGAGCGAGGAATACTCAGGGGGGGGAAATTCGCGGGAAATCCTAAAAAAAAAAGACGGGACGATGGGAGCTTATCACGCAAGTGGTTCGAGAAAAAATAAAATTCACCAACATCTTCTCTTAAAGACTGGCAAAGGACTAGTCACGACTGAAGAAAACCGCGGGAAAAGCAGAGGAGGAAAAGCATTGCTCGGACATTTAAGGTAGAGGTCCGATAACACGAAGAGGGAAGTGGAAAAGAACTCCGACCAGGAACTATCCGAACGAGTGAAAAGAGACCTTGAAACACTGCCTTCCCGGGAGTGAAATTCCAGGGAAAGAACGGTCGATTTTGAAACGTAGTAAACAATATCTGAAACATGAACAGAGATCTAGACTAAAAGGTGTCAGCCGATCAAAAAGAAGGTAAGCTCCGGCCTACGGCAGAGTAAAATGGGGACCATTTGCGTCTCATGACAATGCGGAGAGGACGTAGGCTAAAATAAAAAAAAGATTCAATTGTCACTACTAATCCAGAAGAAGTAAGGAGAAAAACGTCTGAAGGTTCCTACCGATAAACAGCTGGTGGGAGATGATCGCGTCCACCAAAATAACACCCGACCTCGCGGTGTGATAACCCGAATAAAAAAACTACACTGGGGAAAGTTTGGAAGAGAGTTGGAAGCCATTGGCTTTTGCGACAATTCGGAAAGGTGGATCTCACTGCAAATTCAGCTCCAGGCGTAACGCCACGGAGAGGGTTGTCAGGGCGGTAACGCATATAAATCAACAAGAATAAGCCTGAGGAGCACAGAAGCCCTCAACAGAAAACAAAACCACCGCAACGTCATGACAAAATTACGAGAGGCCCAAAAAGCTGTCCGAGGGTCCCAAGCTCTACCCGATAGGGGGGGTAGCCACGGTGAACTCAAGATAAAAGCAAGACAGTGGCGCGGGGGAAAACTGTCTTGTACCTTTGTATTACTTTTTTTTAGTCTTTTTTCCATTGTTTTGGCTCTGGTTTGTTGGGTGTTGGGTTTGTGGGTTTGTTTTTTTTTGGTGTCTTTTTGTTGAGTACGCACGAATAGCTCTTTTTCAGTATCCACACTTGGTGTATGGGTGGCTGGTTTCCGTTTTGTTTGTTTTATTAGCCAGTTATTTTCACTAGGTTTTGTCGTGGAAAGGCTTATGTCTTTTTTTGGCTTGTGTTTTTACTGTGGTTTTCATAACGGGTTCGTTTTTTGTTTTTTGTTGCTTTTTTTTTCTGGTTGTGTTTGTTGTGTTGTGTTTTTGTATATTTGTTTTTGTTTTGTTTATTTGTGGTCTTTGTACCTTTGTTTGGTTCTCCACAAATTTGGGTAAAATCTTTTCTTTCCATTTCGTTCCTTTCGCTCCATTACCCATGTACTGCGTTGTTGCCGGCATCGCTCTTGGTTCGGAACTTGAAATGTAACTTCTCTTCATGTTATGGTTGTGTGGGTAAGACTCTTCTTGGATGACCTGGTTGTGTTTGTGGATTGAAGTAGGCATAATTCTGTCTTGTCTTTTGTTCTAGATTCAGTCTTTTCTTTCTTTTTCCGTGGCTGGGCCACAGGTAATTCTTTCATGAGGTTGTTAGGGTTGGATTGTTATTTGGGCTTGTTTGGGGACTGTTGTTTGTTGGCTTGGGTGTGTGGTTTTGTTTTTTCTTTAAATTTCTTGTTGTGTGGAGGGTCATGACATGAGCTGTATGGGTGGGTTGTTGGAAGCAGGGGTTTGCGTTTTCCCGTCTCCCGGCACTTCCTGTCAAAATTGTTATGGATTTCTTGTCTTTTCTGGGCTTAGTTTTGTGTTTTTTTTTTGTCCTTTGCCTTTGATCTAGTTGTTTGTTTGTGTTTTGTGTGTTGTGTCGTTTTTTCTTGGGGTTACACTTTCGTGGTGCAGGGTTTTTTATTTGTGTCTGCGACTGCTGTCTTTTGTTTTTTTTGTACTCTTGTTTTTTTTTTTTTTTTTCCAATGTTCATTTTTTGTCTTGTTTTTTTTTGTTGTCTTTTTTTGGTTTTTACCTCGTTGCGATGTCCTGTGGTGGTTTTTGCTTTTTTTCTTCTGTGTCGCAATACGTCTGTTGTGATGTTGTCTATTCTTATACTCTTGTCGCTGCGTTGTTGTGGGTGGGTTGGTTTTCATTTTATACTGCTTGAGTCATGTTGGATTAGAGGGGTGTTTGAAGTTTCTGTTGTGTTGTTGTTTGTTTGTCTCCGGCTGTCTATGTGCACTGGATTTACTAATCTATAGCTGAAAAAGAAAGTGAGCCTTTCTTGTATTCTGTTTCGTCTTTTTTGTGTCTCAAAGTACGGCATCCCCCTGCTCGGAAGAGAAGTCGCTCTCGGGTCAGTTAGCCTACTGAGCTTCAGGTTCCACATAACATTCGGACTCGACAACAAACACAACTGTGAGGAGAAGAGTGGAAAAACCTGCACATTGTAGGGGAGCTCGGGTTTGGAGCGAAGACTGAGCCAGCCCGAAAATAAAGGAAGCGGTCGTCAGAGGACAGGGTTGCGACCTTCGAGGGTCAGGCAAAAGAAACGGCATCTCGTCCTTTGACATAAGAGAGAACTGTAAAAAGACAAGATTGGCAATGTCAGCCGGAGTTGCCACCAAAAAAATGACGGCAGCTATTGACACTCGAGGGGGCTGACGAAACCTATGTGAAAGAACTCGGAAAACGGGTATTGGGATTATGGGCCAACATGAACCGGACCTTGCCGAAAACAAACCAGAAAGTGGACAAGAAAAGGGATGGGTCCGTGCGGCGGAAATCAATCCTTTTGCATTGTATTTGTGTGCTACCGGCCGGGAAGTGGTGGGAATGTCGCTTTCGCACGAGGAGGACCTAGGACAGATCTGAAAAAATCCACCCGCTTTGGGGGAGAAAGTGTTGACGGCTTGGAAGACTCTTCTGCCCCCGGAAGCAACCTGAAAAGGACTAGGGGGGTCGGCGCAAGTTTTGAGAGGCAGAATCATGATGAAAAACAGGGGGACGTTGTGAAGGAAATGCGTTGGTCGTGGTCCTATCAGTTGGTCACCGGACGTTTCTGCAGGGGGGGCTAACAAGTCCGGTTTCTGTACCAAAGGATCATGAGAGATTGCAAGGAGGGGTTCCGGAGCGGCGAAAAAACGGGCGGATATCGAGGTTCAAAAAGGAGGGCAAGATCATAGGGTATCTCTCTAGGAACAGAGCAATCGTGATTGGGGGACGAGGACGGAATTTTTGAAAGGAAAAGGGGGTAGGTTGGGGTTTCATGGGGGGGGGCGAAAGGGAGCTTTGCAAGCGGGAGAATAATGATTGTTGAATGTTTGATTATCTGCTTTACAGGAACAGGCTATGGAAAAAAGTAATAGGGGCACAGGTGAGGAAGGACACAAAGGGCGGGAGGAGCTCGATAGCGGGGACCACAAGACAGTGTGAAAAAAGAGATGATAACAAAAATTACGGGAGGTAGCTCCTGGCGTGTGATCTTAAAATTGACGTATCGGGGAAAAGAGTGAATGGGGGGGGGAAGAAATGCAAGCAAGACATCTGGGCGTGGAGAAAATTGAAAACGGGTTGTCACAGGAAAATATTCAAGGAGGAAGTCGTGACAAATCTCATGTACGGGCTACGTCTAAGAAGAGCAGAGTCAGGAGAGAAAATGGAAACTTTCAGGGGAGGGAAGAGGCGGAAGGAAGGCTGGAGAGCGGTTGGCGAGGAGCAGTGAGGGGCGGCGAGAAATTTGCCTGGCGACTATCAGGGGGGGAGAAGGGTACAAAGAAGGGGAACCGATTGATGGGCCGCTGCCCTCCATAGGAAAGAAAGTGACGGACTCGGAAAGCCGGCAGGGGGGTTGAGAAAACGAATAAGTAAGTTATAGGAGCGTTCCTATAGAAAAATGCCCGAAGGACTAGTGGAAGTTCTAAAAGGAATAAGGGGGTGTACATAGAAAAGCTGTCCGTTGGAATAGGGGGGAGGAAGGAGTGACCTCTAATCTTCTTAGGAGGAATCGCGCAGTTTTTCCGGTGTTCAAACCCACGACGTAGTAAACCTCACTCAGTTACAGGGGGGGGGGAAAAGGGGCGGCCGGAACAGAGGTATTGGTGTCATTAAAGGGACGGTGAAAGGGAAACCACGGTCCCTGCCTATATTTCGTCTCCTCCTAGGAAAAGAAGGTGCGAGATGCCATTGGGGGAAGGGATGCGGGAGTTAAAAAAACCACTCATTCTGCTTTAGATTACGAAACCTGGTGCTGTCGAACTAACTGAAGACACAGGCGCCCAAGAAAGCAGCCAATTTCAGGCCACCGTAACTAAGAGGGAAAATTCTTCGCCAATTAGGTGCCTGAAGGGGGGACTTTTGAAATTGGGGAGTGGCAGTCAAATTTGACACTGCACGTTGCCAGTTTCCTTCAAAATAAGGAGAGGTAATTATTGTGCTAAGGGGGGAAAAAAAATCAGGACCGATGACCATAAAAGTGGAGATCATCACATCACTGGGAAAGTAGTTTAAAAAGGGAGCGCATAGGATCGTAGAAAGCCACCACCTGTTGGGACTTCGTGGAACAGTCAATGGACAGGTAGCTGTGGGGTAAGGGTGAAAAAGGCAAGAAAAGATGGAAAATAATCATACCATCGATTCCTGGCTCAGAGACCGGGAAGCTCGGGTTCAGTGGGAAAGAACTAACGATTGCAGGGCCTCATTCAAGACCCTCATTTCCGTCGATGGGCGGGGCTGGATAGTGCCGAGAGGGTAATTCAGGAGGAGTTCGGAAAAGGGGAGGGAGGAGAGAAAGGGCTGTGTCGGCGATATATGGGCTGGGGATTGAGGGACCCATAGAGACACACAAGAAGGTAGGACGTAAATGAAGGGTACGATATACAGCCATAACGAAAGAAGGAGGGTCAGCAGAAAGAAGGCGGGCGATAAAAGTCATAAGGAAAGAGAAACAATAATCAAGGCCAATCTCTTGAAATTGAGAAGGACATGTTATGGGCTGTATCTTTCACAGAGAGGGAGAAGGAGGAGATAATGGGAGCGCGGTGGGAAGAGGGTGAAGGGGGAGGGTCATCCTTTCATCACGGAAGGATCAGGAAAAACAAGTTACCGTTCTCAGGCTGAATAAAAAGATTCATAATGAACTGGTGTAGCGAACAAGTTAACTACTGCTGGGCGTCAGTGTCTGGCGGCGCGACAAAGCGACAGCGAAAGTGAAGCTCACTCGACGATCAAGTTCACGTCAATGGAAGACTCGCATGTCGACAACGGGGGGAAGATAAACAAGCAAAATTAGAAAATACAGCGGGAGGAAGAAAAATGCCTGTGCGAGGGGCCGGTTCGCGGCGCTCGGGGCGTCATTGTGTCTTTCTTGTCAGTGCTCATGGTCTCAATTGAGAGTCGACGGAAAAAGGGGGAGGGTGAGAGAAAATAAGAGAACAGGGGTACCTGCTTCAGAAATTAGTACGATAAGCAGGGACAGAAGACTCGGGAAGGTACACGGCGCAGCCCTAGGCGGGGGGTCAAAGAGGGTGCCGGGGTGGGAAAGACGCTAAGGGGGGACTCCCGGTAAGAGAGAATGAAGGCCGCAGATTAAGAAAACACGAATGCTTTTACGATGGGGGCGGTGCGACGACAACGCGGAGTTGGGGCGTAGAAAACAGGACAACCCTGGTAGCGGAAGGCCGATACGGACAGGTATCTCGGTAACGATTGCAGAAAACCATGAATCTATTAGAGAAACCGGCTCGTAAAAAGTGTATCATGCGGGGTCCGAACGAAAGAAGGGATAAAGGAAAGATCACGAAAGTCACTATGATTTTGGAGCAAAGAAGGCCCTTAACGTCTGGCCGGACTTCAAATTGGGGGTGAAATCTTGACATAAACGGTGAAACCTGATAAAAAAAGAGAGGTGGAGCAATAGGCACATCAGGAGCATAACGAAAAAAAATCAGCCGAGACAAAAAAAAAGCTAAGATATCCCGGCCGCGAACGACTGGGAATAATGGAAATTTTCAAGGAAAGGGATGCGAAAGAGGAGACGGGAGAAAAACCCAGGTCTCCAGGAGGAGATGGTTTAAAACATAGGTAGCATCGGGAAAGCCAAGGTTCGATACGACCAGAGAGGGTGATCTGCGAAGAAAAAAAAGAAACAGAGTTACTATACCGGGAAGTAGAGAAAGGGTACTGAACGACACGGGTTTCAAGCTATTTGAGGGGGGAAAGGGATTTGAGAATGTGACCGAACCGGTAGTGGAAAAAGCTACAGAAAAGAAAAAGGAAACTTCTATAAAGGTAACAAACTGAGTCTTTGGGCATTTCTGGAAAATATTACAAAATCCAGAATCCAGGAAAATGGGAACAATGCCGGGAGAGAACCAAATCCACCCTGCCTGGAAAAAATAAAGGGGTCGAGGCTCTCAAAATCCCGTTCAGGAATAGGTCAACGCCTATCAACTGCTACTAGTAGGGGGGCCTCACTGTAACACTAGATCATCCAGCCTCGCGTGGAAAAAGACTGGGAACCAAGATGGAAAAGAAAGAGAGGTCAAAGGAGAAAAGAAGGCAATCGGCGCGCCTAGGAGAATACTGACAAATCTGATAGAGGGGACTCACAGAAAGGGGTGCCAAGGAAAAAGAAAAGCGGGGAAAGATAATGATTCTTGGGGGAGCAAGGTCTAAGGGAAGTCTAGAGTTTTCACGGGAAAAGCGGGAATTAACTGACAGTAAAAATTTCTCCGGGGGCGAACAAAAAAAAATTGACGAACGGATAAGCGATTGTTCAATCTTCAACAAAGAGGGAGAAAATGTTGGAAGACAAGGGAGGAGGTGGGAAAGCAAAAAAACATGCACATGAGGGGCCGCAGAGATAGTTCGTTGCCGAACGTTTTTTTGGAGGCAAAGTCAGGTCATGTTGGAGCAGCAGAAGGGTACGGGGAGGGAAAATTTCGAAGGGAAAAAACTTAGGGGAGTGCAAGGGAAGCGTGCATGTGCTTGGGGGAGACCGTGCTCATTTGGTGGAAGTACTTACATTTTGGTGGGAGCAGAGTATGATGGAAAGGGGGAGGGAAGAGCTTGAAAAAAAGAAGGCCAGAGAGGAGGCAAGGCATCCGAAACCACAGGGAAAGGCACCGTCATCGAACTATTCGTCAGTTGGGGTCTGCTGGCCGCCACCAAGTGCCAAAACGAAGAAGGGGACAGCATGCAGGGGAGAATCCGATAGAGCAAAAACCACAAAGGAGGGGGAAGGGGGGTAAAAGAGATGAGCTTGAAACCTGCAGGATGTGAGGGAGATTTTTACTCTTGCTGAACATCCAATAAGAAAAAAAAAGCATCGGCGTAGGAAGGGGTGTCCAGGAGGGGAAGAAGAAAAGCCGATAAAGAGGGTCGCAGGCTCTATTGAATCAAAGTCTCGACCCGGGAAGAAACACCACTCTTTGCACTGGAGCCTTCTGGAAAACAAAGAGCAGGAATTTGGGAAACTAAAAAGAGGGGGGGGAGAGAGTAAAGAAGGGGACATATGAACTCGCAATAGTTTTATGGTGCTTCGCGTCTAAAACCAATCCATCCCAGAACGGGGGGGGGGTAACAAAAACGAGGAAGGAGACCGTGGAGGAGGAGGCAAGTGGGGATCAAAGAGGCGATTGGGAGTGGCTTAAAAGAAGTCTGAAATTGGGGGAAAGGGCGACGCGAGGAACAAGGGAATATTGGGGGGAAGAGCGAAGAAAAACTTCTTTGGGCAGGGTCGAAGGAGGACAGGGGGGAAAACATGGTGCTGGCAGGACTCGTTGAGAGGGCAAGCAACCCTAAGAGAGGAAAGGGTGGAGAAAGGGGGGCTCTACCGTCACTATAGCCCTGGTCGGTTGGAGGTTCTGCGGTTTGTTAAAGGGGGAGCAGACATCTGGTGCAACTGGGCGCTGGAGGGAGGAGAATACGCCGGGAGTGATTGCCCGTAGTCAAGGCTCATTTTACATTGTATTGGGGTAAGAAGCTAGACATAAGAAGGGTGGAGGGGAAGAATGGGGAGGTGGTGGGGCTGTGTCGAACGACGAGAATCAGGGAGGGGATCGAAGGGAGGGATCGACGAAAGGGCGGTGGGGCTGAAGAAGCTTTTGTGTCTTAACACTTTTTGATGTGGGGGGGGGGAAAAAATGGTCGAGATTTGGAAAAAGATCATAGGCTTTGGTATTGTTGGTTGAAAGATGCGGGCCCAAACCCTAAAAAAGGAGAATCGGAGGAAAAGGGGAGAAGGAAGTGATTGATCGCATTCGCAGGGGTGGAGAGGGCCAACAGCGAGCTAGAAGTCGCACCTACATTTTGCCAGAAAAGACAAAGCCGTGAGTCGCATTGTGGAGTGAGGACGTATTGCGGGAGGCCGCGGTCGGAGGGGGAGTACTTGTGACAGCAAAATAGAAAGAAGCGGTCTGGGTCGAACAGGATGACTTAAGGAGTAGTAAAAGGGGGAGTAGGAAGAAATCAGAATGTGACATGGGGCAGCAGTCAAAGCAAAGGGAGAGAGCAAAATGTAAACCTGTAAAGTGGCTAATCTGTAGCCCAATGCCATGACGGATATTCGCCGGACGGCTAGGGGGAGGGGAGCTAAAGCGGAGAAAGGGGGCCTTGGGCGAAGATCGTGGGGCTACGGTTCAAAATGACGTTTTGTGGGAAAAAGAACCATAAACCTTCACTTAACTTTAAAGATGAAAGGCTTAAGCCTGGCATGCTAAGATAGACTCCGTCAGTCGCGGCGTGTCGGGAAACCAGTGGGGGCAAGGGAAAAAGCTGAGAAAACCGGGGAAGAAGTAAGGACTGATCGAGGTTTTTCATTCGGGTGGTGAGGAGTACGGTGAAGTGGTATTCGGGCTTTCATACCGAAAGGCGGGTTGTTCCGGTTGGTGAAGGGACGAAAACCCATCCTTAGAGGAGCACGTAAACAGAGGTGTAACATGGGAGGTATTTTATGAAGTACTGCGGGGGGGAAGATAGCTCTATTGGGGATCCTTTCAAACAGTAACCCGTAAAGTGTGGTCCGGGGGGAAGGTGTGAGGGAGCAGCGTCGACCTCCCGACTGCCGGCCCACTGCTGGGATGGATTAGGATTTGATCTGGGTTGGTCAAGCCCCAGAGTGTTCACTCGGCCGTCTCGCGGCGGGGTGGGATGCACGGCTTATTCGTAGTGCACCAAGGAGTCGTCCCAAAAGAGAACCCTAGAAAGACATGCTAGTGGCCTCCAAAGGGTGACAGCCACAGGGATCTCCAGAGCCAGAAAATGGTAAGATCAAAAGTCTTTGGTATTCCGGGTAACTAAGTGGTAATTTATTTTGGACCTAAAAAACCTCGAGGTCGTCAAGGAATGAAGGAAAGGATACGGACGGTAGTAAGAAAGTCTCTCAGAAGAAAGCGGGAAAGGCATACATGCGAAAAAGTGATCCTATAGTTTAAAGGAGAGGGCACCATCTAGAGATGGTTCCTACAAAAGGGTTTCAGGCCCGTCAGAGAGAAGGGAAAAAGGTTGGAAAGCGTCCTATATTTACAAATAAGAACGGCAAGGCCGGACCTCTGAGGCAAAAGACAGAATCGGTGTGGAAAAAAATCGAAGATGATGAAAAGGCGACCCGCATGGAAGAGATGGGGGAGACAATCAATCAAGAGTGGTAAACAAAGCAGGTGAGAGGCGCGAAGTTCAGTTCTGCGAAAAGAATGGGTCGGCGAGAGAGGGCGGAGCGGGGGGACATAGCGTATTCACCAAGACACGGAGGAGTAGTAACAGGGAAAGAAAGTAGCCCCACATATCAGCGCCTACATTCAAGGGTAGGAACCATACAGATGCGAAGCAAAAATAAAGAAAGAAAAAATGATCGGCAGAAGGGAATAGAAGAAATGACGGGGGGAGAGTTGCCTCATCGTGAGAGGTGGAGGACCCCGAGGAAGCAGCGACGAAGAACGGAGAAGGATTTTGACGATGGGGGGATTGGGAACATGGCAGGAGGAAAGAGGGTCAACCGGGAAAACCGGCTCAGCGACCGAAACATTTTTGATATTAATCGGATCGAAAACTACACATTGAAAAAAAAGATCACTCAGGCGAGGGACACTGGGCGTGAGACCTCACTGTGACGCATCTGCGAACGAGGGGGGGGCGCAGCGGTTACTAACAGCATTCGGGGCCGGCAAAAAGGAGTTCCGAACGAAAGGGAGATTCGCACCAGGGGCGGAGAGAAAATAAGAAATACGCAGAGGAGTCCATCAAACCAGACTTGCTAAACCTGCCGTGTTAATGAGGAGAGTAGGGGGAAAAAATTAAGTACGGCGATAATTGTGGAGAATTTATCGGGGAAAGATACCTGGGCGATAGAAGGGACCTGGGTGGTTTCAGAGAAACTCAAAGATGCGGTCTGTTTAAAGGTCAGTCATGCAGCATTAACTATTAGACAAAGTTATGAAGAGCGGAGGTCTCCGGGCTCAAGCCCGAGGGAACCAGGATGTGGTAACGACCAGAGGCTACGAAAACACGAGCAGAGCCAAGGGCCGGGATTCCTAAGCCGCCTCGTGAAACAGTGAAGGCTTACTCCGCCGGTGGTGTGCGCCCCATAATGACCCGGAGGACGCAGACGCCGGAAGAAGATAGGCTCAAAAAAGGCACCAAACAGCATTAAAAGGCACATCTGTCGGGAAATAGGGGAGCGAAATTTCCTTCGACTTGGCCCAGAAGAGGATGCACAAGAAAGTAAAACGAAGTTCCAGAAGGGGGGGAGAAATCAATGGCCGGGGATTCATGCGGCCGTTCCGTTCAGGATGGGAAAGAGGAACATAAGGCGAAGTGTTGGCCCGTATAAACAATCAGGGAGACAGCATCCGCAGGTCTGAACCATTAAATGCCGCCGAGCAAAAAACGTGGAAGACGAGCCCGTCGACCAAGAGCGGAAAATGAAAAGGGGATGAAAAGAGGTGGGCGCGACAGAGAATGAGGGAACGGATCAATACCAAACAGTCAGTGAAGGCTGAGGTTATCAGGCGCAAATAAGAGCGGTCACAATCGTACAAAGGAAAACCCCGCTGAAGAGGCAACAGAAGTCTCTTTATCTCGGAAAACAAAGACCAGAAAGGACGCGTCTGAGGGAGAAGAATGCAAAAAACGCCGGGGCCGAGAAAACGGGATGGGGTTCCTCGATGGAAAAAGGTGTGGGAGGACGCGCTGGAAGTGGGTCGTGAGTAATCAATCGTTCCAATCGTTCGTGTCAACAGGGGAAAAAGGGCAAAACGTGTGAAGGCGGGGGAAAACACGCAGAAGGTCAAAAATACAACCCAAGGAACAGCGGGACAAGCAAAGAAACGACCAAGATCAAACCTTCAATCCAAAAATCTCTATGACAAAAGCCCGTGGAAAGAGGTCAACGAGATGAGAAGCGGAAGGGGGGGGAAAGGTGAACAAGAGGCAAAGGTAAGCCAAAATTTGCGCGCGCCCGACAGAAAGGATAGAGGAGTTCCGAAAGAAAGCGCTATGGGAAACCAGGACAAAAAAGAAAAGGTGACAATCGTAGGAAAACAAGGAAAAACGAAATCGTCGAGCCGAAGAAAGCAAAGATGAAATAACAGAGTATATGTCAAGGGACAAACCAGGGACGCAAAGAAGGAGAGAAAATCATTGTGTAGACGGGACCAATAGAAAGAGTAAGAGAAACCGCACTAAGGCGCCGTCTAACGCCTTTCCTTCTCCGAAAAAAGATGTTGGTCAAGAAGAAAAGCTCTGAATAACTTGGGGAAAAGTCGAGGAAAACGAAAATGCACAGGATTTGGAAACACCAAAGAAGCGGGTAAATTTCGAGCGGGGTGTGTAAACCTTAAAGTGGGAGAGGCCGCAATAAAAGCTGTGCACGCTTTGAGGGAGGGCAAAAAAAAAGGAGTAGCGGAAGCAAAGGGAAGTCGGGGCAGTTGCAGGAGCTGGGCACGTCTCATGGTGTGTTGAATCAGGCTGACGTCATGTTTGGATTTGGTCAACAAGAGATATACAATCGAGACGAGAATGGCCAACTCCTGCTGGCATGATAACCCCATGGGGGGAAAAAGAAACCCACCGGTAGCTGAAGAGAAATGAGGAAGGTACTTTCTAAAACCACGCCGTAATGCTTCAAAAATCGATCGTCTTTAGAAAAAATGCAAGGTGGTCTCAACAACAACAAATGAGGAGGAGAGAGATAGGTGGGGGGAAGCACCGGAGTTGGTAAAAAAGGGGGGGGGGGAATCATGCGTGGTCCGGGCCAAGAAAGAAAGCAGAACTCTCTTCAGGGAATATACAGTGTGGCCGCAGGGGCGATCAGCAAAAATCATCAAAAAAAAAAAAGAAGTCGAAGGCGATCAAACGGTAAAAATCTGACAACAGGGTAAGGTCTAGCATGATGTGCACACCCAAATGAGCAAAGTGCATCTATAAAAGGGAGTGACACCCACCAAGAGCCCAACGGGAGCGGATAACAAGAGGGGGGAATAAAAGAGAAGAGTCAAAACGAAATGGGGTGCGCTCCCAACAGCCCTTTTAAGCCTAAGGTCTAAAGAGAGTGTCATCGGGTTCTAAAATACTGGTGAGGTAGTGGACTAATCCTAGAAAAAGGTCAATGTCGTCGGAGGGACCGCTACTGACTCAGATCTAGTTTTCAAGAAGCCAGGACACTTGGTGGGAGGCGAGCGTAAGACTGGGGTTACGGGAAAGGGGGGAGATAGAGTAAAGAGCAAAAGAGGCTCTTAAAGGTCGGCTCCAGTTTTGGGGCAAGCAAATCAGAACACCTGGGTCTTTTGTTAAGGTTGCGATGGGTAGCGGGTCCTATCAAGGGGGTAAAATTTCTGAGGGACTGGAAATCTGGCTCCTCATATTCGTAAACGTTAGGCCAAGGAACTAATAGTTACCTTTTGTGGGTTCCTGAGGAAAGGAGGAAAGTCGGGAGGGGGATGATCTAGGTCAACCGTTTTCTACCCGGACCAAAGATAAGACATAGGTAGAGAAAAACGGAAAAAGAGCGGATGAAAAAGCTGGGAGCATTCTTTTTAAAATCTAGGGGGGTGGGAAAAGATTTGGGGGGGTGGCTGCAGGATGGGGGAAAACTTGTGATCCTCGTCTTTGGACGGCTGGGGGGGGATTATCGATCGAAAACAACACGACACGAGGGGCTGAACCCGGGAAAGAAGAGGGGATCTCATTTTACTTTAAAAGCGCGAGCTCAAGGGCCTAACCTCACATGGTGGTCCGCCTCTGAAAGGCACAAAGCGAGTCTGGGAAAGCAAAAGTCAGTGGATCGATTGACAGGTTGTATCGGGAACCTCGAGGGAAAAAGGGGCAGGGGGGCGTGTTGTCCGCAGCTCAGCCCACGCTGGTAAGTAACGAACCTGAAACGCCTTAAAATAAGCTTCTGGGGGGGGGATCCGGAGCGGCAGGGAACTCGAGCTTGGAAATGCCTGGGGAACGTCTCCGTCTGACATGAAGAGAACGAGGGTAAAAACACCGTTCTTTCTGCTCGTCCTCTTCCCCGGGTATCGCGCTTCCAGGGAAGATCACCTTTGAATGAAATCTGAGTTTGCAACAAAGGGGGAGACTGGGATAGAGGGGGAAACAGGGTGTGGAAAAAGGGGCCAATACAACCGTCATGACCGGGAACGGAGAGCCGCGGGGCAAAAAGAGGGAGTCAGGAGAAAATCAGGCGTGAAGTCGCAAGAGGGTCTTGGTACCCATTCCTATCGGAAGGAAGGAAAAAACGAAGGTAAGAAGGTGTATCTTCTAAAGGAAAATTGGGAAACGGTTTCAAGCATTTTCGCAGCGGAAAGCGAGGCTGCGGGTCAGTAGCCAGGAACCGAATGAAAGGGGCTGTGGGACGAGGGGTGGAGGCGCAGAACGCAACCGGGGTGAAGAGGGAAAAAAGAGGGAGGGAAGGGGGGAAGAGGGGCGAAAATCTAGGGCGGGGGGGGGAGTAAAATGGTTCCTTCGCCATAACAACAGCCCCTGTGTTCACCCAGCTCCGGAGAATAATGCGATCGGGACATCTACGTTGAAAATGTCAAAGGAAAATCGGGGGCAGGCATTGGAGGGGGGGGCAAAGGCCTGGGCATGGAGACCCGACGGTCCTACTATCCGCATCATTCTGTATTGAAAAGAGGGGGCAACATAAACCTGTGCAATGGGAAAGTCGCAACTGGGACCGCCCAAAGAGAGAAAGGGACTCGCCGCATCAAATTTCGGAACCGATAAAAGGCAATGCGGCAAAAGGGTGAAATTCGCGGTCAAAATCAAAGGAGGGTTCCCGGGACGAAACGGTGGTTCTTTTTCAGAAAAAGGGAAAAAGTAGCGACGGCAATTGCCGGAACCTGACAATCAAGGCGCTATTAATAATATCGCCATAAGGTCGGGGCTTAAAACTGTGGAGCCAGAAAAACTGGAAAAGAAAGTTTAAGGGTATCTATCACCAATCAGAGGATGGTCCAAAGGAGGGGGACCAAGAGGGAATGCATCTGAAATGGACCCATACGCAGAGCAAGGTGAAAAGGTGTTCAAAAAACCATGAGGAGGGGGTACCTATTAAATACAATAGACAATCCTGCTATGACCAAAGAGAGCGGTTACCTCGATATCTCTCTGCTTTGGTCACCGAAAAAATGGGGGAAAGAAAAATCGAAACCAAGGAGGGGCATAGATTTGCGAGCAGCCCTAGAAATTGGTGGCCGCGAATGTCCATAATTGGCTCTCGCAGCTTGAGGGTCTGACGAAGAATGTAGGGCTAGAAAGGTTTAGGGTGATCGTA
>Ga0179593_1479301_pt1 | contig 22340 bp, 16 predicted proteins | sample CZODoug2_1_08_16_FD_185931 | JGI IMG/M metagenome (GOLD analysis project Ga0179593, IMG submission 185931) | Vadose zone soil fungal communities from Angelo Coast Range Reserve, California, USA - CZODoug2_1_08_16fungal (PacBio error correction) | ecosystem: Environmental > Terrestrial > Soil >...
GGGGATTCACTCCTAAGACACCGCGTCCGACGCGGCGGACAATCAACCAAAAAGAGGAAGAGGGAAGACGAGGCGAAAAAAAAGCGGATGGAGAAATGGGTCTAGCGAAAAAGGAGCAAAAGCGCCTGTAAGCCAACACGGTTAGAAGGCAGGGGTCCGTATACTTTGGGGCGCGGTTTGTCAAAGAAGAGAAGAAAACAAGGTTTTGACGATGACTTCACTGGTACAGGGCAGGGGAGGGGGAGGGTGGAGACCAACTCGTCTCCCGTTAAAGGAACTCGTGAGGAAGAAGCGCGCACTCCCAAAAACTGTCTCATGGAGAGTGGCATCCGGGGAAGTAAAAGGCGCCTGGGGGAAAAATGGAGATAAATTTAGTCTTTTATTCTGACGCATCGGAACAGTCATTTCGGTTGCTCAAAAGGAAGGGTCTGCCTTTTCTGCCGACATGAGTGAGGAACACGCACTACCTGAAAGGAACTAATGGAAACAAGGCGCCGTTAAACCCGGTCAATCTAAAACTGGAATGCTTCTTGCCCTCCGAGAGCCCAAAGGACCTACTCTCGTATTAACCGCACGGGAGGAACAAAGAGAAACAATGAAGACTTGACGAAAAATCCTGGAGGACTGCAGGAAATTGAATCAATCTAGGTCTCATTCCGCTTCTCACGCCCGGACAAAGAGACGGCGCCATAGTCAGCGACAAACGATAATCCGCTACCCTACAAACCGCTTGAGGAGTGGTCGTGCTAAATAAGTAGGGAGAGAGCAGCGTCCGGCGGGGCCGGGGTAGTGAAGAGTGTAAAATCGGACAGCTTCGACGGACGACGACAGCGCTGCTCATTACTCAGAGGAAGGGGGGAACGGGAAGAACGCGGCCGGACCCAGCATCGAGCCCAAGCCACTGGAGAAAGTCGTCGGGAAGAACATCGAGGAAAGGAAGGTCGCCTTCAAATGGGAAGGTCCGTGAACCAAAAGAACTTAGTCAACGAGCAGAACTGGGACTTCGTATGCAAGAGGTGACGCGCGCTAGAGAAGTGCAAAGCTAATCAGTGCATCGGCGCCTTAAACGAACTCCACTATCAGGGAGGACTGTCTTAGAGGAGGGGAGAACGAAAGACGTGGGGACCGAAGTCACAACCGAAATCGCAACCTGCTTCTAAAGCGAGCAGGAGGTACTATGGGGCAAAGACGTGAGGGTAAAGACAGGGAGGCGGCGGTCGGGAGGAAGGTGCGCCGTAATATAATCCGAGGGCACAGGAATCCGCGAAGGTCGATCATTATTTTCGGAAGAGAAGACATGTGCTGAACGAAGGGGGGGAGTCTTCTGAGGCACTAGGCCATAAAACTACCCCCGAAAACGGCCGCGGGAGAATGCGGCATCGTCCCGAGGGAAGATCGGTGAAAGTGCCGCTTCAGAAAAAAAACCAGCGGAGAAGCAGCAAGGGAAGGTGCGGTCGGGGGACGTGGAGGAATTCATTGGATCAAACGCCGAAGGGAGGCCGCTAGGGGGAAGCAGAGACGTCAATCTGGCGAAAAAAGGTCAAATGGGTGCTCAGAATTGATAGGAGTAAGAAGGCGACACTTACTTGTCTCAGGGAAAAATCGTAACCTGGGGAAACTGGTACTGCAATTCCTTCTATAGTCTGCAAAGAAAATGCAGTAAGGTTATTCCGGGGATTTACCGAAGCTAAACTCAGTTCTCAAATGGAAATTTACGGGGTTAAGAGTTTTGGGGTCATTCCTGCCAGACATCGGTAATGGTCTCCGTGCCCGCGAAGTTCAAGGGGTAGAGGCAGCGGCTAGAAAAGTAAGAGAACCGGTCGTCATTGCTGCTCTGACAAGAACAGAGCACGATAATTGGCAAAATGTCAGGTGAGTCATCAAAAGAAACCGGCGGGCGTGAACTTGAGGTTAAAAACTCTTGGAGGGAAGTGCTCGAGTCATCCTGAGATCCAATCTCAAAAAGGGCCCAACACCCGTGAGGATTCGGCAAAGGGAGGGGAAGGAGAAGAAACCCCTCACGTGGGAGGAGGGGTCTCCTGTCCTATCGAAGGGTCGCCAGGCACGAAGTTCAGCTCCATAAAACAGCGGCGGAGCCGGGGGGCCAAATTCTCCGGTCTAAAGAGTTCGATAGGCAAAATCAGAAAACACAAGATGAGAGAGCCGCCAGTGAGCTCTGAACAAAAAAACGAGGGGAAGGAAGAAGAAAGGGAAGGCGAGTGGAAGCGCGTAGAAGATGCGATCAGTGGGGAGCAGCAAGTCAAAGCCGGCTAGCCTGTCCGCTTTAAGAAAGGTTATGGGTGCAGGATTAATATAGAAAGTGCCTTGCGGAAACAGGGGAGTTAAAGAATAACTTTCAGTCTACCTACGCTTTGAAGGTACTTGAACGCCGGGAAAAGCAGAAAAAAGGGGGTGTTGGGGCCCTGGGGAGCGGGGAAAAGACTCCGAGAGAGACCACATCACAAACATCTGTCAAGGCGTACAAAACGGTCGACGCAACAATCCTGTGCGAGTGAGAAAATGAACAGTGGCAAAATTATCTTTGGAAAAATGGGAAGGATCTCATGACTCGGGTTTGCGTGAGAAGGGAACCGCTATCGAACATTTTAAAAATGAGAGTAGAAGCGCCAAGCCAATGCTCTAAAAAAGGACCACCCCAAACCGATCAGCAAATATTTAAGCGTCCTTGGACGGGGAAGCAGAACGGCCGCATCTTAAGAAGAGGAGCATCGCTCAGAGCGACATCCTGGCCCAGACGCGTGCGTTTCTGGGGGCATTACTACGGAAAACAGAAACACCGCGGGCAACCTTGGCCTCTGAGAACGCAAAAGACCGAAGAGAGGAGACCGAAATACGGAAAGCCTTCGTCGGGGGGGGAACGAAATGCACCTTCTGGAACACTGCAGGGAAGAGGACGGGACGGGGGAAACTTGATAACAAGGGGACAAAGACGCGTCCAAGAAAAAACGATTGAAAGCCTTCTCATTCTCTGTTCCATTTGTTGGGGGGGGGTGTTTGGCGGCATAAAAAAAAGTCGGGAGGAAGGGGGGGGCGGGAAGGAGGGCGCAGTGGCGAAGAATAGGAGACGCTCGGGCGTCAAATCATAAATAACGCCGGAAAAGAAAGACAAACGCAGGACAGAGATACAAGAAGGCGAAAAGGTCTCCGCTAGCTGCACAGCAGTCCGTTCGAGGGACATCCTCGGCAGGAAAAAAATAAGGGCGGGCTACACGCCATCACAAGAAAGGTGAATCAGATTCTGACCGTCTCAAATGATGAGTAGGGGAAGAAGAAGTGGGCCGGGATAAAAGGAAGACCCGCTGAAGTCAAACGCTGATCTACTGAAAAAAAGGCGCCTCGGTCAACCGGCGCGCCTCACTTAAAAAGTGAAAAGGGCATATATATCAGAAACGAAGAACGTTCGTACAATGTGAAAGAGAGTGCGGGTCCTTAACTCAGGCATGGGTGGCAAAAACCCACACTAGAAGACGCGGATGGACCTTGGAGCATACATAACATAGGGAAAGAGACACTGAAGGGCATCACGCCGAGATCTCACGGGAAGGGACTTGGTGCTTAAAAAGACCACAAAAAACAACCGCAAAGGATCTCTACCGGGGGAGATTAAAGTTCGCCGGGGGAGAAAAAGACAGGCGGCGAAAGAGAGCGAGCAATCGGAGACCCCATACGCTGAATGCCGGATTCTTAGGACTAGAAGGAACTCTACTGGGCCGAAAAAAGACGATAAACTCGTTCATGTGTGAGACTGGAAAGGGGGGAGCAGATGGCGAAGGGGCAACTCGGAGCCAAGCCGGCCGGGCGTCCGCGGGGTGAATGCTTTTCAAACGGGTCATCCAAAAGGTCACAAGCAGCAAAAAAAAAGGTCTTGGGTGCGCACATTTCAACCCTTGGCACAGCCCGAAGATCCGCTCCTAAAAACAGGTCCGCAGCAGGGTGGGAAGAAAGCAGCCGACGGGAAGAAACTTATTAGAGATGCAAAAAATGTTTGTGCAAAATCGAACAGTCTGAAGATCTTCTAGTCCTAAGGGCGAGGGCGCTTTCCGACCAAACAAGGAAAAAAAAAATTCCAGAGAAAAAACTCGTGTGGATACTCCCCAAATCCGCCACGAAAGAAAGGAAAACAGGAAACAGGGGAACGCGGGGCGTTGTAATAAGGTCCCAAAAAACTCTATACAGAGTGCTTCAAAAGACGCCGCATGGGGGCGTACGAACGCCCGGGGCCGGACGGAGGGGCTCCGAAGACCTGTCGGGGCTGTAGCCTAGTCGGGAAGACGACGAAGCAGGGGAGAATACGACGGGAAGGGCCGGCATAGCCGGGAGGTTCATTAAAAACACCCCAAACATAAAAGGAGGAATAGGGAAGGGACCAAAGAGAGGTGTCGAAAAGGCGGTTTACATTCGGCGTGAAAAAAAAGGTCAGAAAGCTGGTCAAAAAACCGGGTCAAATTTACAAAACGACGGAGACGCCGGACTGGCCGCCGACCCAGATGTGAAACTCTGCGTGGGAAATCCGCAATTCCTGAAGGGAAGAGAGGGCAACCGGCCGGTCACCAAAAATCCTAGAGGATGCGGAGAACTCAAAAACGCCGTCTAAACGGTGACAAGCTTCATGTTGATAGGGGGGAGGAAGAAAACTCCAAGCCGGTTCAGAGGAAAAAAGAAGGAAAATCTAATCGCCGGGCACAAAGTAAACGAAGAAAGAGGAGTCTGAAGTGGCTTGCTACGCGGCCGAGAAGTCGCGCACCCGCGGCTGGGCCGGCACGTCAAGAGAAAAAGAAAGGGACGAGATGGCCAATCCTCAAAAAAGATAAAGAAAGCTCAATCAAGGAGAATAGAGAATAAAAGGGAAGAAGGCGAGAGGACGGACCTCCACTCCTATCCGAAAGGCATAGCGGTCGCTGCCGGACTAGAAAGCTTGAAACGTGGACTTAGGAAGTCAAGAAAGAAACAAGCATAAACTCACGATGGCGCGCAGGACCCCCACTGGAAAAAGAAACCTCCCTGAGTTCAGTTCTGCCACCCCTGAGACAAGGGAACGTGGACGAGAGGCGCAACTCATTCAGAAAAGAGAGGAAGGGGGGATTCTGGGAGAGTCTCGAGGCAAGTGGACGGGGGAAAAGGAAGAAAAAAGATCGTAGACGCCACGGAGGAGGGGTAGCACATATGCTAAAGCGAAGTCGGGCACTGAGCACCATCTCTGGGTGACCGGGAGTGGGAGAGGCAGAAGAGGAGGTGGACAACATGGAGGAGCTGACCTCCATGTGAAACATTAGGAGAGATACGACTTCTCAAAAGGGGAACTGCGAAGGGGCCTGATTGGCAAAAATACAATAAACCGAATAAACTGTGAGCGGAGGTCGGCAGGGGGGGGCTGGTGGGGCCTAAAAAAAACCCAACGGGGTGACTTACATGGAGACACAAAATGCCACCGAGAAAACTACCGCAGGGGAAAAGGGAGCTGGAGTCTTTGGCTCTGGGGTACTAAAAGGTCGGCCGAAACAGTTCGGTCTAGAAGCCTGAAAAACGAGTTACGGCTGTTGTCTCCTATTTCGAGGAATTGGAAACACGTCTGGAGGTCGATAGGACCAACTCGAGAAAAAAAAGAGGAGTAAAAAGAGAGATATGTTCCTAACTCAGCTAAAGGGTTACCCCTACAAAGCATTCTACTAAAAACAACTCCTTCCGGAGTAGGACGAGCAGGGAGAACCCTAGCAGAAAATAATATCAAGGAATAAAACCATCACAAAGAAAAGAGAGAGGGGAAACACCCTTCCTTTCATTGCAGGAAAGAAGTGGTATCCCGTTTAACTAAGGGAGAGTAAAAGAAGCGAAGATAAATTTGTACAGATGGCGGGTTCTATTAAGCGTCTGAGGGCTATTCTCAAGACAGGGGAAGTTTGGGGGGAGACTCCTACCTGGGTGGGAAATGAGGCAAACGATAAGGGTCAAGAGAAAAAGGGAAATAATTGCTTAAAAATAGAGGGGAAAAGCCTAAACATATATAAAAAGAGGGCCCACTGATGAACGAGCCATATTTGACGAAACCGGCCCTGAGTATAGGCGCCGAGAGGCGGGAAAGAGAAGGCCAATGAAGAGGGGAACGATAAAAAAAGGGATTCCACGGACTCTCTGGTGGAAAAGTTCTGAAGAACTCGTCTGCGCGTCCACATAGGGGGCAGGTTGACAAACGTGAAACAATCAGCGGCGGATGCAAAAAGGGGAGGAAACAAACGCGCCATCATGTGAGCGCGGAGCGAAACGAGGCCTGACTGAGAAGATTCACGTTCAGAGTGGTTGAGAGATAGGGGGAGACCGGAAGGCATTCCCTCGCAGTGTCGGAAAGCGCCGAGAGAAGGCCCAGGAACCGTAAGCGAAACGTAGTTAGACGCCTTTGAGGAAAATTGTCTCAGAAAGCGGGAGTGCAGAGAACTGACGAGAGAACGCGCGGGTGGAGGCCGAGGAAAAAAATCGCTTCCAACATGGGGATACAAACGAATTGTATATTGCGTAGAGAAATGGGGGAAAATCAAGGATTCTATTGAGCGGACCAGCCGGCTGGCCCGGAAAAAGAAAACAGCAGGAAGAGAAAATGGAATATCCAGGTGGGGGGGAAAAGTGTCAAGCAGTTTCTTCTTATAGACCCAGAGTCGTACCGGCTGGAGAATTCGCCATATTAACTATGAGCGGGGGGGACGGCCCTCGGAAGAGCTTAAAACAACTCTGAATAATTCTGAAGCCCGCCCTGCAAGGAGTAACTGGGGGAAGCTTAAGAACGGACTACTTATGTTTTCACTCAAAGTCAGAACGAGCAGAGGATCTAAACGCGAAAACGTCTTCTCGGCGAGCTGCCCGAGAGCTACTTGGGGTGGGGAGGAAAGAAAAAAGGGAAAGGAGGAAAGGGGAAGCATAAGGTCCTAGGCGTGCTGCGCGTCGGCACAAAACGTCGATCGGCCAAACGCCGCACGAATACAGGTCCGTGAGGTCAAAGGAAGTCAAATCCGGGTCAGAGACACCTCTTTATGGTGTTATACAAATAGGACGTTCTTTGACAGAACGAGGGGGCTAGAGGGGGTCGTTCCAGGAGGTTTAATGCATTTGCACCAGCGGTCAAACAACTCAAGGGGGGCAAGCAGAGATGCACAGGATTTGACGAGTCTCTTGGCGGACTTGTGTTTTTTCCGTTGTTCAAAGAACACCTAGGTGGGAAGGACGGAAAGGTGGCGTCCACCTGTTCTTATGTCGGTTGGTCGTAAATATGCATCGCCGGGTCGGACACTGCAAGAGAATGCCTGCTGCACAAGAAGATTAAAACTAAAAACTAAAAAAAGATTCACTGAAAAGCACTGGATGCAAGATCGCCGGGAAACGGAGGGCGCGCCCTGGTATGCTGAGGAAGGGATTGAAGAATCCACTAAACTAAAAACACGAAAGTAAAACGTAGCAAAACCTCTGTACGGGAGGTCCGGGAATGCGAAACTCGTGTGCGGGACAAAACCCATGAACAGCTATGGGAAAAACAGTACAGTCCAAGGGAACGTAAAACTTGCACGCAATGGCGGCGGATCCCCTTCTTACTGCATAACAACAACCTAGCAAACATTCCCTTAGGAGGACAACGAGCAAACACGAAGAAGGTGAATAAAAATCCCATTGGGAGAATAGAGATCCACTCGTCGGGCCTTCTCTTAGGGGGACTGCTGACCAGCGCGGTCAGTGCCTCCCGTATCGAAGGCGCTAAAGCGGGGGAAAACCTGTCAGAAATTTACAGGCGGACCTAGACCTAACCCTTCTTAATTGGTCAAAGGGGGATCAAGCCGAAGTACAGGAAAGGTAAGCCGCGCCATGGGGACGTGATCCGTTTTATGGGACGATGGCTAAAAAGGCCGCTACTCGACCAGTGGAAAAGGCGCCGGGGACTGAACATCATCGCTAGTGTGCCGGGTAAAAAACGACCGTCAGACACGACATCGAAGACCCAGGAAAAAAAGGGAAAAAGACATGCGGTGGAACTAGGGGACGTCCTGCCGTCCAAAGAAGGTAGAAAAGGCCCGAGGGAGAACGTATGCGCGGAAGCTCAAGAGTAGTCAGTCCATCTTTGCGCGGAAGTGACGAAGAAGTGGATCGAAAAAGCGTGGGAATAAACAAAATGTCTTCCTGACAATCGGAAAGGAATAGGACTGAGAAGGAAAGGGAGTGTATCACAAAGATTGCGGGGAAAAAATCCACAACGAACGGAGTGGACGTACGCGAGCGGCGCTGAAGGTCCAGCAGTCTGGGACGCACGGGGAGGACGGGGGTGCGGCGGTTCGGAGATGAATCAATCGAAGAAGCAAGCGCATCCTCTAATGGGCGTCCGCACTTAGGTTCTACAAGACCGCCTGCTCGTAACGCAAAGAAAGGGCTTTATTGCTGGGGAAGGGCACAAGGACTATCACAAGATAGCAACAATCTACGGGGCCTACAAGCCAGGGAAGCTGAAGGCGGGCATCGTAGGAGCTAATCTTGTGACCATAAGGAGTTTACGCTTCTACCACCTCCCCGAACTAACTGTCGGGCAAAGGTGGGGGATTCCCATTTCTGAAGGAGTCAAGTCAAATAAAAAGCAACGACGTCCCGAGGGACCTGGCAGAACTCTGAAAATAAGGTCTACTGGGTAAAAAAGGGGGGACTTATTGCAGAGGGGGGCGCGCACTTTCCGAGCAAAAACTAACTGAAAGCCAGCCTCCTAAGCGTCAGCCCCGAGAGGGCCATTCCGGTGCAGGGAGATAGCCCGACTCGCGGATAGGACCGTCGGATTGGCCTATATTCAACGACGTCTCACCATGATACTGCCCGTAATTGATCGTTTCTCGGTGGGTTTTGAAGGCCGGCCGATGCATCGGGGCCCGGGGCGGAGGTCTGTACGGGAGAAGGAAATGGTTTAGGACAAGCTGCCGACAAACGAGAGAAAAAAAAAACCGAGTAATAGTCACAGGGACTGACAAAGGAAACGCTCAGGGGACAGGGGAAAGTGACGCAAAGCGTCAAAGCGGGCGTCCGACGGCTTCATGGAATGCGGGTACTCTGCAGGGGGAGGGTGTAGAGGGCAGAAGCGGGAAGGCCGATCCAAAGCCCCCAGGCGAACCCGTGGGAGGGGGTAAGGAACTCTTTTAAATTGCTTCGAGTCAAGTACACCCGCTAGGCGGCAGTTCGACCTGCGGAACGTGAAGATCGAGGGGTTCCTCCATTAAACGCATTCAGCCCCATCAACAGGGACGGCGGGAAAACGAGAAAGGGGTTGAGCAAGATCGAACTTCCAATGGCGGGAATGACCGGAGCGATAGGCAAAGAACAAAAAATGTGGACTCACGCCTTAAAGTAATCGCTCTCAACAACGACCGTGGTCGTTCCACCCCTCCGCCGCTCTTATCGATACTACGCGGGTTTTTCGAGATGCTCCTTATGTGAGCAGAAGTGCGCCGCGACGGACACCCCTGCTTCCGCCTACCTGTTGAGGGATGGGGAGAAGGCATCTGTAAAACGCCGCAGGAAAAGCCTCCGTACTAGCGGATCGAGTTTATGGCTATGAGGAGAAATGCCAGAAGGACCGAAGATCATAACTTTTGGGTGGGGCAGCTATCTGGATAGAATGTCTCCTGAAATATCCTCCACATAACAACTCATATTTCCCGTCAAAAGAGCACCGGAGACGCCACCTACTTGAAACGAGGTGAACGATGAAAGTGTGCACAGTATAGTTCCCTTGTCATCTGACTCACGGAAACACTTCGGGGGGGTCTAGGAGTCTTTAGACGCGTCTAAAAATTAAAAGCAGCGCAAGAGACTCAACGTCCCGAAATTATCATTCCTAATGAAAAACCCCCATCGCTACAAAGAATTAAAGGTTTAGGGAAGTTGTATGAACGGAGGTCGCTGCGGCAGAACTTACCAAGGCTCGGAGCCGGTCTATCTAGGGGTACTGATGGGAAATAGACCGTGAGGGGGGTAAGGAGGACGTCGGCGCCAGTCCGTTGAGGAGCTCGAGCACACAAGCGGCAAAGAACCAGTTGCCTCGTAGAAAGCCCCGCGCGAACGATCGCAGTCCGAGACGAACGTGGAAGATTTTCCTCACGAACCGAATTGAGTCCGTAACTGCGGCCGCGGCAGACTTTCGGTGTAGGGCGGGTAGAATTAGGCCCATCGCGTCAAGGATCAGAAAAAATACTCTGCAGCCTTAGCCTAAGTAGGCCGAGCGGAATCAAGGGAGTGGTCGGCAATCTCACTCGGGGGAGTCCGATAAGGCGCAGGCTGGCATACATCAGCAAAACAGCGAGGATGGCCGCTGGGGCCTCGGAGATATGCAAAACGGAAGAACCTAATCCACTGCAGAAAGAGCGGAAAACTAAGCTGACTCTGTCTCACCGCGATCAGCATCAAGGAAAGGTTGCGCTGTGGCCGACGCCGGCGTCAAAGAAAGAGACGTACTACAAGAACCAGGAGGTCCGACTCAGAGGAAGCCGCGCAGGACGAAATGAAGAACAATTCGAGAAAGAAGGATCGCCGAGCAACGCGGCCGCGAAGCCAGCTGACGGCGGAGAAGTGCTAACACGGGGCGGCCCCTCAGGGCCAAGAGGAAGAAATCTGAGAACCTACGACTTATTCACAAGTGGACGATGGAAAAAAGGGAAAAAAGGGTGGCCGTAGGGAGTACCGGCAATAAGCGAGAAGGAGAATCACGCTGCTGGACTGGAGCCGACAAGTAAGTTTGAAATCTCAAAGACAAAAGAAGAAGACGGCGCGTGCCAAGGGCGATCTTCTTTAAAAGAAAAAGACCACAACGATCATGAGGCGGGCAGAACGATAAACAGTGGGAGCTGACACGAGGGAGGAGGGAGAAGAGTCTTCTAAGAAGCGGGGGGCAGGAATATCTGACAGACGAACTACCTTGGCCGATACTAAAAGAGTATTAGTGAAAAGATCATGTTTGCTTCTTTGAGCCGAACGGGTCCCCATTCGCGGAGACCTCGGGCCTGTTGCAGGCAATAAAAAGGGTGGGAGCTCGAAGAAGATTCGTCACGCCAAGCGTGGCACGGAAAAAGTCTCTTTTTAATAGACTCTGGTGAGGAGGGGCACGGTCTTCATCCTTCAGACGCATAGGGCCTTGGTCACCACGGTCAAGAAATGCATGTTCACGGAGACCAGGGGGAATCATACAAGTCTCGGAACGAAGTGGAAAGCTATCCGAGGCATCCCACCGTGAAATGTACCGAATCTCCGGTTGGCTTAATGAGGCTCTCCAAAGAATCTCTGACTGGACTACGACGAAAAGACTTCAGTTTTCCTCACCGGCCTCCGCCAGGGGTCGAAAAGTGTCCAGGAGGGAAACCTAGGTTTATGGTAAAAACGACCCACGTATCCGGCCCAACACTCTACTGTAAAACGGAGAAGGGCCGAAAGCTTTAAAGCACGGGGTGTCCTGATGGTCCATCTATACCTCCGAATGGACGACCTAAGCGCTACGACCTCGAGTTAAGAAAGTCAGAGTTGGGGTGACTTCACCGACCAAAAACGCACGCGGTCAAGCAGGGGACGGCGTTCGGGGAAAGAAGACGGAGAGGTCATTGGAGGCGCAGGGGGGATATCGGGGGGGGGGGCCGACGCAGCGCGGAATACAAGGCGCGGGAACGGAGAAACTTGAAAGAAGGAGTGAAGAAAAACCAACACCCAAAGTCGATCTACGGTCCTCAGACGAAGACGAAGTGGAGAGGGAAGTCCGGGGCAAGCTTGATAAATGCATTGAAGCACGGGAAGTGCTCAAGTCTTCAGGACCGGGCTTCACTACTTCAGGAAGCGACGAAGGAAGTCTTACACAAGTGATGAAGAGTACGAGGAGGCTACACTTTCCGGCTAGAGGATCTAGTTCGCAGATACTAACCGGAAAAACAAGATACGGGGTGGCTATCGTCGAAGACAAACGGGGAGGGGGGCCCTGGAATAATATCTTCAAATTTTATATGGCGGCGACTGCTGCCAGGAACCGGGCGAGGACGAGCATAGGGGGGGGAAAATTCCCATGCTCCAGGACCCCCAGGACACTACGAACTCGAGAGAAACTCGAGGGGTACGGAAATGAGAGCGAAGGTGAGAATCTCAGAGCTCACCCGCTTCTAAAAGAGCAGTCGCTTCATCGGAAAATACTAGATTGCGCATCAACGGCATACACAATGGAAAAGGACGCCCGCTCAAGGCCTTGCCGCCTAAAGAAGGCGCGCGGACCGCCACAAGCGAGGGAAAAAAGGTAGGAGGGGAGAGGGAATATCTAAGAAAAACTACCGCTTTCTTTAAAAAGAGGGAAAAGTGTCTTCACTCATTCGAGCGGCGCGCTCCGATGCGAAGGGACAAAAGCCATCGTGACTCTCAAGACGCGGGGGGTCACGTAGGCCACCAAAAAGGGGGACACCGAACTCCCTCTACGGAAGGGGAAAAGAAACTCCCTATTCTCCCGCGGACGATGACTTGTATTCCGTGGTGAAGGTCAAAGACTAGTTCGCAGGTTGACTGGAAAGAAAAGCTAGAAAAGAATGATGCGAGCTACGGGAAGGGGGAGCGTGTCCTTGGAGGAGAGGTCAACATCTGGCACTCAGGTCGGATTTACGGGATCCCCGAGTATCTCCTGGCCGGGGCTTTTGAAGAGGCAGCAGCAAAGAGGACTGAGATAGAACCAGGATGGGACGCTTGAAAGCAGTACCTCGAGGGGGAGAATAAATCGCCAAAGGTAAAAAGTAAAAGGGGACTCATGGACTAACACTTGCGCTCGCGACCCCGCCCGAGGGGTAACCTTGATCTAAGGAGTCGTAATCGTGAAAGGCGAAAAAAAACCCGGTCAGGGACCATAAAAGTGAAGTGCAACGGTGACCAGCGAAGGGCTTGCTCTTGCTGGCGTGGGAGGACGGGCGCGGAGGAAGGGAGAATCTCGGAGGAGTCTTCGAAGGACTAACCGTAGGAGAAAGGTTTGATATAAAGTTTCTATTCTTACATGCGGCCGGCTACTTCCCGCAATAGAGATACAACAAAAACAAGGATTATTACCATATATGAAGAATTGGTCAAAAAGCCAGGGCAGCCTTAGTCCCATACTAACCGAAGGGATCTACCATAGACAGGTACGTCGTCGCCTGAGAAATAAATGAGCACCCAGCTCGAACTACTAAATAAAAAGCCTTCCGCCACGAAAAACTAAAAAGAGCGAAAAAGCGGTCAACCGCCGTCGGGTTTCTTAAGCGAGGGGTGGGCCCAAGTCCCTATTGCAGAAGTTCCTAAGGGGGGGAGCTCACGGTGGTACCCGAGGAGGGGGTTCGGATTCTCGGGGGGCAAAGTCTTCTGACTCATCATAAGGAAAGGAAGTAACCCCTTGGCTAGCCCGTGCAGGCAGGGACGCCGGGTGCAAGAGGGGAGATGCCCGCATACCGGTGCAGCAGTGCAGCGGATATTGAGGGGGGGCACCCTACTTAACACGGCATTCAATGAATCCTCTGGTTCCGTCCTAAATCAAGAAATTCGAAGACAGATGTACGACCGGAAGAAAGGCCCCGCCAATTCGTCCGGGAGGAGGGAGAAACCTGTCGTGATCGCTGGGTACGAGAATACAAAGGCCCCCGAGTCAGGGGAAAAAAAAAACCGGAATTCCACCGTCCTAAAGGGTCGAATCCGGCGTTGTGGAACCTTCAGAGAGGAGGCAATCGTCGAGACACAGAGAGCAGCATTTGAAAGACCTTACCTCTCGAGGGAAGACCAACGTCGGAAAAAGCGCGCAATCCCCGGGAGCGCCTACTAAACACGCCTGGAGGTTAACAGGTGAGAAGAAGGCACTTTCAAAGAGCGGTCGAGTGGGCGAGAAATATGAAAAAAAGAGGAAAGCGGCGAAACGAGGGGAGGGGGCAGACGATCAGACGCTGTGGCGGCAAGGAAAAAGGAGAGGGCGTCAAAGGCTTTCCTAGGAGAGTTTGGGGGGGGGGGGGGTAGTTGTCAGGCCAGCTCGAAGGGTCCGGCTAAGATGGAAAGTGCTAGGTCAAAACAGTCTGGTGAGGGGACGCGCAGAAGTCTTCGTGGCCGAGCTCACCATGGACGAAAGACGAATGCGCGTACTGGGTTAGGCAAAGTTCCTAAGCATTATGAAGGGGGCGCATGAGCTAAATTTACTCTTCATGCTTTGCGGGAGGAAGTAGTAAACATCCATATAAAGGAAGATCTGTAGAACTGAGGGCACTCCTTGCTGACGAGTCCTCAACATAGTCCGGGAGGTGACTCTGGGGGCACGGCTATCTTCGCCAGATGATAGACGTAGTAGCAGGGTTTTATGCCAAGAGGAGAAAGAGAGACCTCTTTCAGAAAGGAGGTAGCTTCCTCCGCGGTTCATATACTATGGATTCCCGGGTAAATTAATACGTGAGCATGTTGGGTACGCAAGAAGGAGAACACGGCCGAGATCTAAGAGCGCAATGAGTAAGTCGGCTATAGGCCAAGGAGAAAAGGACTACTTTTTGGTGTAGTCAACTACAGCGGGAAGGCGAAAGAAGGAGGTCAAAGTTAGGTAAAAGGGCTCTGGAACTGCGGCACCGTTTCACTACACGACTTCTCCAAGCGGAGCTATCCTCCGTCGTGTCACGATAAACCCGATCTCGAACCGCGGGCGGGGACGGTTCGCAACCACTATTGAATTTTTGCGACGAGAGGTCGATCGGGGCAGGGGGGGACGAAAGGAAGGTCCATGCCCCAATCGTCACCCCCGGGACCTTTCAAGCGAGAAACGTTAGGTTACCAGGGGCGGGGAAGTGAGACGGTTGGCCTAGTTGTTGTAAAAGGGCAGTTGCAAATCCCACAAACTAGGGGGGGGGCACGGGACTTCACTGGTGCGTCATTGAGGGTGAGGAACCACGAGCGTCTAAAAAGCAGACGGAGAGGACGCTAATTATGAGAGGAAAGAAGGGGTCCATCAACACGGCTATTGCCGGAGAGTAATCAGTGGATGAATACTCACGGACTGATGAAACTATCTGCGAACATGGGAGTCTAGCCGGTCGGGAGTCCGCAAGACAGAGCAAAGCTTCAGGAATAATTTTCCGGGCACAGGGGAAGCTGAAATTAGTGGCATGGCCTTGAAAGACCAAGAAAGCCACTCTCATCAAGCAAGCGTGGTTAGAAATACAGAATGACCAGCGGTCTTAAAGCACTGGCGCTTGGAGTCCTGCTCAAGGAATGAGAGGCAATCTCAACTGAAACAGACTAACTATTTTCACTTGGGCTTCGACAACACTGAATACTTTCATAGACGGTGTATCAGGAAAGACGGCGGGGGGGCTTATAGAGAGGCTCGGGGACTCTTCTTTCAAAGACCGGAGTTCTCATGGCATCGGGTAAAAATGGAGTCTAGAGTCCGGCCTGAAAAACGCCGCCAAGAGGATGGTCGGGCTCAATCCTACGAAACTTCTGCGGTTAGGCCGCTCCATTCGTGATGAATTTGGAGTGGATATTTATCACAGAGTGAAGCTGGACGAAAAAAAGTTGACAAAGTCAGGCGGATGGACTTAGACGGATATGTGCCGTTCACGACGGGAATGCCGTACAAAGACCGTTCGAGCCAACATGGGAAGGACGGGCGTAGTGTGCGAAGGGAAAAGGCCGGAGAAGGGACCTGCGGGGAAGCCGTGCCTAATGAAAAGGTCTTCGAAAGAAGAACAGCGGGAGTGGTCCCGAGGGGAGGGCGCGGCGAGAGAGGCTTTCCTCGAGGAGGTGTGCATACGTTTGAGCGGGCGGGGAAGCTGGAAAAAACCTATCTTACTGGGGAGCGGAAAAAACCCCTGAGGGTACACACGCGGGCCATCACGAGGCGGAACTACGCGAAAGGGAATTTCTGGGCGCTCACGGGCGGCCTCCGAGGTCAAGCCGGCGTGTGCGCGCGGGAGATTTCGTCTTTTCAGGGATCAGGACCTGTGGCAGAATCAACGCAAAAAACCGCGCAATACTCGAAAGTCGGCGTTCTCGAAAGTTAACTCCAAGAAACGTACGCTTTCGCGGGTACTCCGCCTTGCTGGCTTCGGGAAGACCATCCTTAGACGTAGCCTTCCAATACGACCATAAGCTTGAATCGTTCTGAGGGGGATAGCTTCTTGAAGGGGGGGGGAGCTTGACACGAAGAAAGAAAGCGGAACAGAGGGACTCATTGGGGAAGCGGCGTTTACGAGATTCGTGCCAGGCTTCCACGAGCCGTACGTTAGCAGCGTGCTTGTACCTGAAGATCTTCTGGGCCGTTACGACAAAAAGGACAAGGTTCCGGCTCTTTTGTGCCATCGGAGGAAGGAGCCGCCACGGGACGCTTGTCTAACATGTCAACCCGACGTTACCGCCAGGAAAGTCCCCCGTCTAGAATCGTAAAGGCGAGATAAGTACAAGAGGGAGGCCGAAGAAGGACGGGAACTATAGAAACGTCCTTTCTACACTTTAGCTGGACGGTAGGGGTGGGGGGTTTTGAATGGCAAAGGACGATCATACTGAAGGTGAAAACGTCAAGCTCAGGGGCCAAGGTTAGAGGCAAGAGCTCGAGGGGAACGACCAGGGCAAAAAAAATCACCAATTCGATACGGCTGGCCAACGGGAAGAGCAGGGGGAAAAAAACAACTGTCAGTCGAAAGAGTAACAGGAGGTGCTGTCATAAGAGTATCAGGGAAGAGTGTAAAAATGGGGCCTGGGGTGGATGGGCGCGCTATCGGCCCCCTTCATATCCCTCTCCCCCGGAAAACACCGTGCTGATTCGAAAACGGGCGGTCATGGATCAATAACGTGCCAAATCGAGGCGGAACGGTACGACAGGCGTGGATGTCCGGCGAGGTCAGGACAGTCACTCTTCGAAGAAACAACCTATCGTGAACATACAGGGGTTGGGCGCAAGGATCAGACGCCCTTTCAATATAAAGTCCGTTATCTATCAGACAGACCAGAGCGTACTCAGATCTCCATGATCTTCTCACAAAAAACGAAAACGGAGGGACTTAAAAGGCTACTATATCCGGGCCGGCGAGTATACCTCTTGTGTTTAAACATTGTCTGCTCTACCGTACAGTTAGGACAGACGGTGAAAAAAGGAGACGGGTCAGCAAACGCGGTCCGCCGCATGGTGGAGTTTGCGCTGGGATATTCAGTTTCTAACTCGATTCGAAACCGTACCGCCTGAGTATTCCCTGATCGCTGTAACTTTCTATGGAAAGCCAGACAGGGGCCGGTCAAAATCATAACTGGTTTGGGAAATGTTGCTAGGCTCAGGCTTCCTATAGTAGTCGGAAAATAGCAAGGCAGAGTACCGATACCCAATGCAATCATTCTACTAAAAGCCCCCCGCCTGGGACTCTGGCTGACTGCATTTGGTGGAAAATGAAAATAGGACGGGGAGGGTGCAGAGGAGATCATTACCGAGTTTTGGGTACGGGCTTTGGACAGGATGCCTCGACAGTTTTGGGGGGCACGGAGTAGTGAAAGCAGAAAAGTCCCCTGGAGAGGAAGTGACTGAGACAAACCCACCAACAGAAAATTTGAGAACGCCTTGAAGATACGTAGGTCAACAAATACGGTCAGGCCTCCTAGGTAAAGGAATGAGGGACTGGAAGGTGCTGGATCTATGAATGTACACAGCATGGCGGGTAGACGGGAGGGTCTGCGCAAAAAAAGTCCGTTTCGCGGTAAGGTGTAACTAGCCCCACTCTAAGCAATTGGGCCTCTGGCGACCAAACGCCATAATCTGCAATTCCGGCGACGAAAAAGGTAGGCGGTGAAGACTAAAGAACCGACAAGAAAAGGCAACGAGAGCTTAGAAAATCGTGTTGGGTGGGAGTGGAGAAGACCCAGAAAAGAGTCAAGATCTAAACCTCGCGCTGCCAAGCATTCGAAGGGGCGTAGGGAAGGAGAGGGGGGGGATCAGGGATGGCGGAAAGAGAAAGTCTACCGGTCACGAAATGGTGGAGGCGGCGAACTAAGGCGAGAAAAACAGTGCCCACGAGGGAAGGGCGTGGGGGTCCATCAGAGAATACTGAACTTAAGGAACGGCAATACTCCTCCTCCGCGCCGTTCAGAAGCGGGAAACGAGACGATCTATACTGCGTCAATCCTCCGAAGGGGCGCTTGGACCTCCTACTGTACACTATCGGCTTTCTACAACCAGGCGTCAGCGCCAGTCCTGATCTGGTCAGTAGACATTCCTCAAGGGAATGACCATCAGGGCGAGAAGCCGATCTCTCTCACTTCCTCGGGGGTAACGTACCCCGAGGAATATCGGAGAAAATGCGAAGAGGGACGCGGGAAAGAGGCCTCTAAATCGGAAGGCTAAAGGGACACGTCTCCCAAGGTGAAGAGGGAGCGGGTAGGGGGGAAGGGCCGAGGAGTGAAACGCCAACAACGAAAGACGAAAAAGAGCCGCGGTCACGTCGTCCCTAAAAAGCCGAAAATTTGAAATAATGGAACCACTACAAAAGGAAGCAACGCACGGAGCGCAGAACGCTGAATGGGTACGTCGGGAGTGAGACAAAAAAAGAAGACGGGAGTTCTCAAGAGTGGCCGCTGGTGTAGAGGGCCCGATTATCCTTCGGAGAATAAGGGGCAGGAGCAAGCCGGCATCTGCAGAGATCCGAAAAAATGGCAAGGATATCAAGGAGGCAAAGTTCAGTAGAATTGGGCATTTTCGCCGTCACGGGCCATCGTCGGAGCTCTGGAAGGGGGGGCTTAAAGGGGAAGGATGGGGAGCAAGGGGGGGGACAGACAGGAGGGCCGGGGGCCCCGTTCACGAGTGTTGAAATATCAGGCTGTTTGGAGCGTGGGAAGCACAGGGTAGGGAAGGCAAGCAAACGGCAGAGGGCCTTGTTATCCAAAAAGGCACTCCAACAGGGGGCCGCTTAGCCGGCCTGCTCCTCCTCCGTCATGGCGGTCTAAGCATGGGGGCCAGAGAGCCGTAGAATCAACCCGTGAGGAACGCGCCCAGCGAAGGTGGGAGGGGGAAGCGGATGACGACAAATTCCGCTGACGCGACGCTAGACGCTGATTTTTAAACCGAAACTCCTCCTCAATGGGGGGGGGGGGGGGGGGGGGGGGGGGGGGGGGGGGGGTGGGGTGGGGGGGGGTTTGGGGGGGGGGGGGGGGGGGGGGGGGGGGGTTGGGGTTGTTTGGTGGTTTGGTGGGGGGGGGGGGGGGGGGGGGGGGGGGGGGGGGGGGGGGGGGGGGGGGGGGGGGGTTTTTTGGGGGGGGGGGTGTTTTTTTTGGTTGGGGGTGGGGGGGTAGTTTTTTGGTGGGGGGGGGGGGGGGGGTGGGTGGGGGGGGGGGGGGTGTTGGTGTGTGGGGGGGGGGTTTGGTATTTTGGGGGGGGGGTGGGGGGGGTGGGTTTGTGTGGGGGTTGGGGGGTGTTTGGGGGGGGGTTTTTTGTTTGGGGGGGGGGGTGGGGGGGGGGGGTTGGGGGGGGGGGGGGGGGGGGTGGGGAGGGTTGTGGGGGGGGGGGGGGGGGTGGGTGGGGGGGGTTTGGGGGGGGGGGGGGGGGGGGGGGGGGGTTGGTGGGAGGGAGGAGGGGGGTTGTTTGGGTTGGGTTTGTGGGGGATGGTGGGTGGGGGGGGGGGGGGTTTTTTTTTGTTGGATTGTTTTTGGGGGGTGGGGGGGGGGGTGGTTGGGGGGGGAGGGGGGGGGGGGGGGTGTGGGGTTTTTTGGTGTGGGTGTGGATGGGGGAGGGAAGGGAAGGGGGGAGGGGTTGGGTTTTGGTTTTGGGGGGGGTGTTTGGGGATGTTAGGGGGGGGGGGGGGTTTTGGGGTTTTGGGGGTTGTGGTTTGTTGTGGGGGGGGTGGGGGGGGGGGGGGGGGGGGGGGAAGTTGGGGGGGGGGGGGGGTTTGGGGTGTGGTTCTTTTACAAAAACCTGAATGTCCAGAACAAGAAAAAAACACAAACCGAAGTGGGGGGAGGTGAAGAAAAAAAACGCGCCCCAAGGGAAGGGCCCCGCACGCGCGGCAACGAACTTGCCTCAAGCAATATAGTTGAGATGTTGTGTCCAGTGAGAAAACTTTCCACACCCGCTCAGACCTCGTCGGAAAGAACGAGAAACGGGGGGGGCGGCAAACCTCCACAAAAACTCTGTGGAGACTCTTCGTCATTTAAAACCTTCCGGGATCTGAGCGGTGGCGCACGGAATAGAGGGGGGGGGCGACGCGGGGACAGAAGGAATACACGCGGCGCAAAGGTCTGCCTGGAAAACCTCTGGGCTTAGCCAACAACCGTCTAAGAGAAAAGTTCCGGGAGGGAAGAGAGAAGTGCGCGAGAGCCGAGGAGGGCAGGAGAATCTTCTTTACCAAGAATGCTAAAGGATTTCACCATGCTTATCCTGAACCGAGTGCGGCGCCGACGGCTTCAACCGATGTTCAGAGCTCATTCCGAGGGTAAAGAGCCACGGAGAAGAAAGGGCTATCATCTGGCTCAGGAGCAGAGGGTCACCTCGACTAGATTTCTCGGACGTAGAAAAGCCCAGCCAGGTCTTTCAGAAATACCTTATGTGGAGGGGCTACGAAGAACGGGGAACGGAGAAGGGGGGAAAGCATCTCAAATTACAGATAGAGGGACCGGGGGAAACTAAGAACTCGCACTTCCGGAACAACGCAGGTCTAAAGAACGTAGCGGAGCACCAGGACGGAAGGGGGAACGTCCAGAGTAGAATGAACTGAGGGAGGGCAACGCATCCTCAAAGCCTACAAGAGATCTTACTAATGACGCAATCAAAACGGGCTTGGCCTCCTACGGACGGGGCCGAAAACAAGAAAGGAATCGATACGAAGCGGGAATGAGAAGAGCCCCGAGACCGAGGGGCGGAAAGTGAATCTTCTTGCAAGTCTCACGCATTAGACCGCTATCTCGCTGAAACGGTCTACAGCGTGTCACAGCAAGGACTACAGCGCGAAAAGGGGGGAACTCAAATAAACCACGGTATGTGGACGAACTCTCCTCCTACCGGGTGGGGAAAACGCGATTCGCCCAGGGCGAGGAAGTTGAAGGAATGTGGGGCGAGGGCCTCAGGGGGACAGTTGGGGAATATCTCAAGCGAACTCTGCATCGCCTGACAGAGGAAAGGGAGCGGGGCCGGGAGGAAAGGGGGCGAAAAGATTTCGAGAGAAGGTCTTTTCTTATTCAACTAGATAATAAAAGGGTTTCAAAAGAGGGCATAAAGAGAGTAACGTTCCGCAGGACCGGATTGCGGAGGAACTGAACTCATGGAAAAACGGAAGCGGTCGTCTACAGGATGCTCAGGTTACTTCGATATGGCCTACGAATACTTCTCTACAAGGGAGACCAAGCCAGCGGGTAAAAACAGGTGGAGAGGAGGAAACTACACACTCGTCCAATGTCATCCCCCACTGAGAGGGGGGAAAATTAAAACCTGGTGGAAAGTCGAGTTCGTGCAGAGGGGAGACTGTGCGGTGGGAAGGGAGAATATCCAAGTGCCTGATCTGGAAGACTGAGAAGGGACCACGGCCTTCTTCTTGTTCGTCAGAAAAGGAGGCTAGTAGTGAGCCTGATCTTAGAGTCGGAAACAGATGAGCTCAACAAAAACGGAATGAAAATGATAATTTGGAAAAAACAGACGACTCAGCCTCAAGGCGTAAACTAATACCTATCTTTCCGCACCCCAAGTCATACTTGCTTAGTAACTGCTCAGAAGGGCGCCCGCAGCTGAGGACCTACGAGTCCCGTCCCCCACTCCATTCACGCAGAATTACGCTGGCACCACACGCAGTCAGGGGATGGGGGGAAACGTAGGGGGGAAGCCCCAAAGGGGACCGAAGGGGCGAGCCAAAACTCGATCACGGTGTACACGTCTTTTTCTACCAATTGGGTCAATGCCCTCAGCACGAACCATTGGCGTCAGGAAAGTATAAATAGAGAAAAGGGTTAAAAGTCAGGTCATCTCCGCCATAAGGTGAAATCTCAGGCCTCTCGTCAATGTCCAATAAGTGAAAAGAAGGCAAGGAGAGTACTCTGTTCCTCCGAAGCCGACGGTCTCTAGAAAGGTATTAGCCAGGGAGCCCGCCCACCGCGCCAGTCTTTCTCGGAGGGAGAGAAGCGTGATGCGAGGACTAAGACGCCCCTTAGGACGTCAGTCACGTAGGGGAAAAAAAGGAGGAAACGTACATAATAAGAGAGTGCGAATCGGCGGGTGAAATGCCGTAGGAGTCTGGTCTGAAGGGGGACACAGAGATCATCAAGGGGTGAATAACGGTTTACATCTCGCTGGAAGGGTCCAAAAAGGAGGGAACGAGGACGCCATCGTGAAA
>Ga0179593_1378599_pt1 | contig 22339 bp, 28 predicted proteins | sample CZODoug2_1_08_16_FD_185931 | JGI IMG/M metagenome (GOLD analysis project Ga0179593, IMG submission 185931) | Vadose zone soil fungal communities from Angelo Coast Range Reserve, California, USA - CZODoug2_1_08_16fungal (PacBio error correction) | ecosystem: Environmental > Terrestrial > Soil >...
GTCTTTTTCTGAGCATGCGAGCAGGGAAAAAGGGCGATGTCGGTGCTGGTAACGAGCAAGACTGTGAGAACTGCAAATACCTGTGGCCGTTATCTGGCGCACCGTTGAACTCGATGAACGATGAACAATTTCCGGGCCTGATCGCGAGAGAGGGGCGGGAGTGTAATCTGGCTGTAGCAACGGAAGAAGATACAGGGAAAAAAATTTCGCAGTGGGTGCGAAAAGGGACAAGATTCAACAAGTTGAGGTAAAAAGGAGCTGGGGTAACTGTGGAAAAATGAGGGGGGAGATGGAAAACGAGGGAAAGGAGAATGGGAAGCCGTGAAAGACGCTTAGGGAGTGGCACATTAGCGCGACCCGGGGGTCAGAGGGATCTCTTGCTTGGAATGGATCAAAAGGCAAAACGCGAAAAGAATGAGAAAAATAAGAGAAGTACTGGACCGGGGTAGGGAAAAAGGCTTGGCAAGTCACACAACACCTAACTCCACCGACACAACCTCTCCTCTTGGGGATATTCGGAAAAACGGGGGGGAAAACGTGAAGTCGATATTAGCCAGCGTGAGTCCATAGGTCGGGGAAAGAATCAGTGAAACAACCGCCCGCCTTGGGAGAGTGGGGGGAGGGTGATGCCTATGTAGCCGGGAGAAGGTTCAAAAGGGTGGTCACGGCGGGTGGTGCTTCTGGACGGCTCCCTCACAAGCGCCGTGGGAAAAAGACCTACCAGATACGAGGAAATCGAGCAAAGAGGGTGGAGCGTACGGACAAAAAATTATTGACTAAAACAGAAAAGGCAAAGGGCAGGGTCGGCCAAGGACGTCCGAACTTGTAGCGGGTCAACGAGAATACGCGGAAAATGAATTCTGGCATCCAGGACGAATAAGCTGAACATGAATGCCCAAGAGAAACCATGGAAGAAAGACACCCTCTCGCTAAAGCAAGAAACAGATCACAGCCCTGGCGGGGAGGATGAGATGGCAAAAATTAATAGATAGGGCGGCAAGCGGGGCGTTTGAACGAAAAGTCAGTAGTACGCAAAAAATCCAACCCTCAACCTGGGCTTCGGAAATGCGAAGGAAGGACTTGAGTTCGAATGGGGGCAGAAAGCCCGAGGCACCTGGAAAAAACAAGAACAAATAGACGTCTTCACGGAGATCGGAGGGTGGGGGCCAGGTGGCAGCGCCAGGGGGCACCCAGGGGGTGTCATCAGGAGGCGACCAGCGTCTCGGGGCTGGCTCTCGGCGTGAGGGAGGGGGGGAACAGCTTCGGCCGTTCAGAGGACAAGAGAATGCGGTCGCGGCCTGAAACGATCTAACGTGAACTGGCGTGGGATGTCTAGCAAGGCGGGAGCAGAACTGAAGAAAGGTTCGATGGCAGCCTGGCTCACAGCATGCCAGGTAATTCACTGGCAAAAAAACCCTTGAAGACATCGGTTCTCATAGAAAGTGCAGGGACGCACCGCAGAAGACATCTGTGACAGGCAAGACGAACTCAGCAACGAGAAGGACGAAAAACCAACTGGGGAAGGGTAATATGGGCGGAAAAAAACGCCCGGGCGGCATTGCAGGTGGAGAGACTTGGCGAAATGGGGCAAAACATCCCGCGCCACCAGTTCGAAACCACCAGCCTACCCGCACGAGCACAAGCAGCAGTGTGAGGCGCACCGTTGAAGGAACAGGCGAACATACGGAACGCGACCCAAAGGACGGGGCGAAGAAGATGATTTCTGAAAGTGTTTAAATAAGCAGAAAGGCCCGGCTGGCAATTGGGAAGAGGGAGGAAAAAAAATGTGAGTTGTCCGAGCCAGAGCTCAGAACGATGGTGGACAACGGTCAGGCCCGGGAACGTCAGCGGCAAGGAACGCTCTCCCGATTCCACCTTTCGCAAAGGGCCCAGAGAAAAAAAAAGAAGAGGGTTTTCCGGAACGGGACTGGCGCAAGATAAAAGTAGGACCAACAGAAAGGAAGTGAAAAAGAAGGGCTCGGATCATAGACATGAAAGGAACCCACCAACCAGATGGGGAAATGGCGTATCCGACCGGAGGCAGACATGGAAAATGAATCGGCGCGCCGAAGCCATCGTTGGAGGACGGTCCTCTCTAGACATTCACCGGAGTCAAGCCAGCAATTCGAAGAGGACAGCAGGACGGCACTCGGGCTTACGAGAGACGATTATAGGTGACGTGTCAAGTGGGTCCGAGCTACCTCATGGTCAGCGTGGAAACCAAAGCAAAATTTAAGCCTAACTCCAGACACGGAAGGGAGGCAGCGGCGCAGATATGAGACTCGGGCAGCAGGGGAGAAGGCTCTGAGGGCCCACGGACAGATAGCCTTTGTGAAGAGTAGGGAGAATCGAAATTCAGGTGCCTCCTACGCGGGCAGGAACAACGAAAAAACAAACGCGTTGGGGGGACTCAGGGATTGAACAGGCAACAGAAACCCCTTCTCCAAACGTTTGCCTGACGGCCAAGGGGGGGGGGAGGGTGGAAGCCTCCTTCAAAAAAAACGGCGGCCCCAGACGAAAAAAGCTGCGAAACGAAAACGAAAAAGGGTAAGAGGAACTGGGCGTCGAGAGCCGGTCGCACAAATAAACACAGAGCAAATCAACATTAAATAAAAGACTAGGAGTGCGCGAGAAACGGGCAAAATACGAGCGCTCGGTGGGACGCCGAAATGAGTCTCGCCACCACGGAGCGGTCAGAGGAGACCACACCGGCGAAAAACAGAGCTCTGCGATCAGGAAGTGCGAACGTAGCAACAGAGAGGCGAAGGCACGGTGACTGCTCACCAGCAAAATGGGGAAGCCATTTCAGCCGTGGACTAGATACCTGGCCGGCGGCAGAAAAGGAAAACGAGATGGCCCCAGACCAGCCGAAGTACTGGGGGATGCGGTCCCTGGAAACGGTCTCAAAAAAAAAGAGCACAACGTGGAAAACAGAATAGGAGGAGCCAAGTCGTGCAAAGGGTCTTCCGTAGGAAAACTTGCCGGACCGAACTGTTTCCAAAGATACGTCGAGGATGTAAGGGGGTTGCGGCTCGGCCTCGAGTCCCAATCTATCAGAATAATCTGGGGGTAAAGAAAGGAGGGTCTAGGAAACCTCAAACGCACGCGATAGTACCGAGCGAAGAGAAGAGCCCGCGCCAAACTGCGCGTCAGCAGGGGAGGGCAAAGGCCCCTGAGGGACCGGGAAGGGTTCAATCGGTAACGTACATCGGCTAGGAAAAAAACTCAACAAAACAAAGGGTGCGGGCTTCACTTGGGAAACCACCGAGAGGGCGTCAAGAGAGCGGGATCAAATCGCTCGTCATTGGCAATTAAAAGAACACGCATACTCAAACAAAAAACAGAAAGAAAATAGCAGCACGGTTGGTTTAAGGCGGCTCTGGGAGAAGTGGAATCGACGTATGAAGCCCCACAGGATCGGACCACCCTATCTGACGGTGTAGTCGCCGCAGTGCATTTTACAATGCCAGATCGGGAAAGTCCTGGGTGGGGTTAAAAAAGAAGGACCGCACGCCAGTTCACACAAACTCTGCCAAGGAACGGAAAGGAGGGTGTCGAAGGCGAAACTATTGTCGAGAAGAGGGAGATGTAGAGTCTCCTGTCTATCCGCGGTGACGGGATTTGGGAACAGAGCAGACGCGGGTCAGACCCACTAGGTGGATCTTACATAGGGCGCGAAGGGCCTGATACTGAAAGAACAGTTAAATAGAGGGAAGTAGAAGTAGAGGAAGGCACGCAAATCGGCGCTGGCAGTAAGAGACGTGGAAAAAAGAGGTTGTAAGTGATGAAAAAGATCCTGGAGCAGCCCCTCTGCACGTCGCCGGAAGGGATAAGGTCGCGGTTTCCGCGCAGGCGCCAAAGGGAAAAATAAGGCCCAGGAGGAAAATGTGAAAGAAACTTGTTGCTGGTAGAAGCGCAAGCAAGGCGGCATTACGGCGAGCTGACTGGGGGAAAGTCAAACACTGCGCGGAGCCTGGTGGGGGAGTGTACACGGAAACTTTGCCTGTACCCGGGAAGGGCGAAACGGGAAAGCCGTCGGGACGGCTAGAACAAAAACTGCAGAAAAACAGAACGGATAACGCGGTACTCGGTGAGGACTTTATTGGAGAGCGGGCCGTAAAGTGACTCGAGGCGAAGGAGAGGGGTCGGAAGTCGCGGATTGAAAATGGCCGAGGGTCCGGAAGTGCGGGTTCGGAGGCTGTGTCGGGGCGACGCGTGAGGACGTGGGGTGATTCAAGTCGGGGTGAAGAACAGAACCGAGCTTGCGTCCCGGCCGGATCTAGCTGAAGGGGCGATGTTGCTTCGAAAGAACAAACGTAGGGCGAGAGGGTCGCCTTGTCGGCTTCGTTGGCTCAACGGGATGACGATTAAAACGGGGATTGATATAGACTAAAAAGCAAAAGAAGAATTGTTAACTGAGAACGTGAGCCGGTCAAAGCGGAGCATCCGCGGGGGCTGGTGGATGCGTTTCTTGGAGAAGGGCCGGCACGAGAATAAGCAGGCTCTCTAACCTGCTCACGACACTAAATGCCGGGCTGAAGTGAATCATTCGGTCGTAGGTCTTCCTGTAAACGCTGGGAAGGAGGCAGAAGATCGAGAAGGGGCTGGGGGATCGAGCAACGAGTTTCTGCTTGGGAGCCGGCAAGGCGGGGGTGGGTAAACTGGTCAAGTGGGGACTATCTAGCCAATCGAAAAGTAGGAGCGCGTGACAGTTGGGAACAGGGGATGATCCGACAGTCGTTGTCAAGGAAAAAACCGTGTGTTTTCCGGTGGAAAGAGAAAAAGGGGAAAGAAAGGCGAGGAGCACGGGGGTTCCGGATGCACTTGGAGAGCGATCGAAGCCCCGTCTAGGGAGTGTCCTCCGGTCTGGTCCCGCGGGTCACAGAGGCACCCCGGACCGAAGGGAAGAGGGGGGAGGGGGGGGCAGGGGGGGGGGGGGGGGATAGCGAATAAAAATCATAGTGCGGAGGGGGGAAGAAAAGAGAAGACCGGGTAGGGAAGGGGGGAGGAGGGAAGAGGAGGAAGAGGGGGGAGGGAGCGAGAGCGGCCGGGGGAAGGGGAGTAGCAGCGAGGAGTCAAAAGGCGGAGAAGGGTACACGGGGGCGGACGCGGGATAGGGAGAAGGTAATGATAAACGTGAGGAGGGCGATTTGGGCTGGGGGAGGCGAGAAGGAGCAGGGATGGAAGTGATGATGGCCAAACAGGGGGGGATCGGGAGACGGGAGAGGAAAAGACGAGGGGGGGGGGCTTTAAGAACACGAAAAGGGAAGGAGGAGGACAGGGAAGAGGAGAGAAAGGGAAGGGCGGGGGAGGGGGTAGAAGTTGGCGTAGGGGCAGGTGGGAAGGCCCCCATGGGTAAGCAAAGGCGAGGAGGCTCTTGAAAAGCCCGCAGGGGGGCGGACGGAGGCGGACTGCGGGAGGGGTCGGGGGCGTTAAGGGAGGGGCGGGAGGCGGGCCGAATCTGGGGGGAGCGCAAAAGGCGGAAGAAGGAGGACGGGTGGGAGAATAAGGGAAGAGGAGAGTGCGGCCGGGAGAAGGAGAGAGGCGGAAGGGTGTGTGGAAAGGTAGGTGAGAGGAAAATGAGCGGGTGGAGGAAGCGGGTTGCGTGGAGGGGCAGGGATGCTTTGGGGAAGACAGGTGAATCCGAGGGGAAAGGAAAAAGGAGCGGGGGGGGAAGGGGGGCGCGGGGGCGGGGGAGGGGCGGGGCGGCGCTGGAGAGGGAGAGGCGGGAGGGGTGGCGTTTGGGATGGGCTGGAGGGGGGAGGAGAGCACGAGCAGGACGGGGAGAAAGGGGGGGAAGCAAAAAGCGGAGCATGAGCGGGGGGAAAGGAGGTCGAGGGGCAGGGGGGGAATTAAGGGTGGGGATGGTTCGAGGGGGGGGACGGAACGCGGGGGGGGAGGCGTAGACCCGTCTTGCTAAACTGTGGGCCATGAGAACATTAATGACCCAAACTCATGCGGATTTGGTTACGTGAAGCTAGAGGGGTGGTGTAAACGGGCGGATGAGACCGCAGCGCTGGCGAGCCGTAATGGCATGGTGGGATGGAGGAATCACGAGGTAGGGGAGAGTTGGAGAACCAACACAAGGAGAGTAGAACACCCGGAGAGAGCGGCAACGCGATTTGAGAGGGCCTGTTTATTGGTATGTGGGTGGAGGGGGCGTTGTGGTCGGAGAGGGGCTAAGAGAAAACAGGGCCAAATGGAGCCGAGGTGGAGGAGGGAGGGGGGGAGCGAGGGGGTGGGAAGGTGGGGATAGGAAGGGGGGGGGGGGAGGGGAGGGACGGGGTGAGGAAGGTGTGGAGGCGTCACCGGGGGGGGGGCGGGTGAGGTGAGGGGGGGAGGGAGCAGGGGAGAACCAGGAGTTTCGGCCGGAAAACCTGGGAGCGTGCGGCAAGTGGACCTATCCAGTTCGCACGACGGCATGCAATGGGCGGAATCGATAGTGGGTAGGCATGGCCATGTCGGCCTAAGGGCGAATAAAAGAAGAAACAAGAGGAAACCCGCGGAAAAGAAGAAGGTCTATTCAACCGCCTATAAGGGAGGAAGGGGGCGACGAATCTCCAAGGTGGAGCCGGGGGTACGCTAGTCGTTTCCTGTGTACTATCGTAGGGTAGATGCGATGTCACCTTAACCGAAACAGGCATCTTGGTATGCGAAATTTTACGAAAGTGGCTGCAAAAGGAGAAGGATGGCAAGTCGAAGTCTGCTGTAATGGCATTACCTTCGAGAGCAGGTGTTAAATTGGGGTGCGGTGATGCTGAGAATCAGCAAATAGCAACCGCCAGGAGGGTCTCGTGGCGAAACTAAGAAGATAGGAGAAACTGTTCCTGTATTAGGGGGTAGAGAAACCTGGCTCTGTTACGTATTTGGTCGAAGTGCGGAACGAAGTGGAGCGAGCCTCCGGCTTGGGGGCATCGGAGTCGGAAGCGGCATCTCGTTCTGACAGGAGGAAAGGTACAAAGAAATCTATAGAGGAGCAGCCAGCGAGAATAAGATGCGTAGGGGAACGACGCTCTTCTAGTGAAGTGAGAAAAACGTATACTCGTCTGTGAGATCGGCGGCGGAGCAAAAAAAAAAGGGGGCGCGCTGCAGAGAAAGCTTTCGAACGAAACAGAAACGGGGAGATATCGGGAGAAGACATGATACGGAAATGGATGTTGCCGTGGGGTAGAACATGGAAGGGAAACGCTGGCCGACATAAGAAAGCAGGTGCGTGGCGGGGGCAGGTGCGAAACATTGTTGGAAAGTCGGGGGAGGGTCATGATGTCGAGTGGAAGCTTAGGGAGGGGAATGAATGTGGTGGTTGGCTCCTCCGAAGGAAACGGGGGATCGGGAGAGAAAGGTCACTATTAGATGCCGAGGGTCCCGAGGGGTTGTCTCTATGGACCTCCGCGGAAAAAAGACACAACAAAACCGCGTCTGATCAGAGGCGAGTGTCATAAAACAGGGGTCAGATTAGAGGGATTGAAGAAGGACTGGAAAAAAGAAATCATAAAGTCCGGGGGAACCTCTAAAGAGAAGCCCTAATGGGACCGGCGAAAAACCAATCACATATGCCCACGCGTGGGACTAGGCGCAAAGCAGAGCCCTTCAGTTCTCGTGGCAATCACGGCGCTCAGAATCGCCTTTCATTCAAGGGGAAACACGAGGTCGATACTAATCGTACCCGTCTCCTCTCGGAGAGGGGCGGGGGGGAGGTCGTGGAGGGTTAAACAAGCGAGGTGCAATCGCCAGCATCTTAAGCGATTCACTCCGGTCATGGCAAGGGAAGCCTTGGGGGACCGGCATCCCAGGCCAGTGTGTCTCTCTGGTCCTCCTGCCAGATCGTTTTGGGAGGAATCGCAAACGTAAAGGAGGGGAGATCACGTGCACAGTAAAGTGACGGCAAATTGGTTGCCGGGGAAGACGGGCCAAGGTTGAACGTGTGCAAGGCGCAAGGGAAGAGAGCACAATTTGGAAGTTCAACAATGAACAAGCCGGGCAATCAGCAAAGCGAACGGAAAGGGAAGGGCCAAGGTCGAGATCTCTGGTCACGACTCTGGGGCCCAGAAAAAGGAGCAAGGAAGTGAACAGATGAGTGTCTGTAAATGTAGTACCAGCAGACAGAAGCGTCAGGGGAGAGAGGCGGTCGGGAATAAGGCGGATAAGAAAAGGGAAGCGGGCGATTCCTCTCTCAACGGAAAATATTAGCAAGAAAAGATAGATAGGGGGGGGAGGTTTTCGTGGTCAGAGCACGCCGCGGACTGGAGCTGATTGGTAGGGCAGATCCCGAAAAAGACAGGCCGTACCTGCGCTTTGGGAAGAGAGTAGCGGAAAGGAATAGGGAAACCTGTCCAGGGGAGCGCGCAGCGAGTTAGGTTGAAGAAAACGGTAGTGGAAACCAAAGACTTTGGCAAAGCGCTCAGGAAAAGGAAAAGTCAAGGGGCAGTCAACCTCGGGGGAAGAAATGACACTGGCACGGGTATCTAGCAGCAAAGACTTTCTCAATTTTCCGAACCTCTGGCGCGTCCGAGCGACCGGGCCATTGCGGGAGCGTGGGCTGGGCCTGTCAAGCTCCAGGCAATAAAGCCAGGAATTTGGGGTCGCAGGGGGCTTGGCGAGGTTGAAGAGACTTGGGAACGATGGGGTCAGCACAGTCAAAAAGAAGCCAACCGCGTCTCAAACGAAAGGGGTAGAGGGGGGGCGATGGAAAATAGTTCTTCATGTAAGGTACAGTCGATAGGAGAAGGCAACGGTGCTGTCAAAGAAAGAGGTGGGGAAAGCTCGAGAGCAAATAGCCCAGGTGTGATAGTTGTGTTGATTGGTAGGGTAAGCGGTAAAGTGACGCATTGATACAACGTCGAGGGCAGCTTCTGCTGGGATTGGGTAATTCTGAGCCAGGGACGTAACTGCCTGAAAAAACGGGACCGCCTCCGCAGAGGATCGGCACTAGGGGTGGCTCAGCCGAGGCTACTCTCGCCACGAGCAGCGTCCCTGTGAAACGCCAGGGAAAGCCCAGGGGAGAAATATGGGACGCCAGTCACCGAGAGGGGGAGAAAACAGGGGGAAATGACGAGAGAGGAGGAGTCAGGAAGACACACGAAATCAGCGACAACCCTGGGCGAAATAAGAGACGATTGGCAGTCGGAAAAAAGGCGGGAGGAAATACACCGAAAATCCTTCCTCACCTTTCCAAGGGGCCAAGCTCCGCTATAATGGTCAATAAAAACTGTAGTTCTGAAAAAGGGTGCTGCGGATAGGGGACTAAATCAAGTGTGAGTAGCAGGGACGGAAGTCTCAGATAATGACGAGTAAGTGCGGGTTGGCTGACAAGTAAAAGCTCCACGATGGGCAAGCCCACAACGGCCACGGCTGACCGACATCGGGAGGGGATGCAAAATATCGGCTGTCGTCATCCGGTAAGAAATCTAATTCACTTCCATTTCCTTGGAACGGGCGAATGCGCTGAGTGGGCGAGGCACGAAAGAGATGTAAGCCTCCAAAGGGGACCTCAGCGCCCCGAAAACCAAGAAGAACGTGCCTAGAAAAACACAAAATGAACACATCTCAGGTGAAGCAACAGCAAAAAAACCGAGGGGCGCTCTCGGGATCAAAAACCCGCGTACCGCCAGGGGGGGGAGCGGGAGGAGCAGACGCCCGCAAAAAACCACGCAAATGACTGACTTCAGGGATCAATGATTCAGGAGATTCGCTTGCCGCAAGGAAAAAGTAGCCAGTTCCCACAATTATGGGAAAAATAAAAATGAGTCTCAAAGAGGCCATCTGACTAAAGTCAGCGCTCGAACCAAAACCCAAACGCGCGGAGACAACCAGGGGAGAGCTAGATCTAAGTTATGCGGGACCATCGCGAACCTCTTTTCAAGTTTAGGGAGGGAGCAATGAAGGGAGGGGTGCTCGAAAAAAATGTCAAAACGCAAAAGAGTAGGTGGCCTCGGATAGACGGTAAGGAATAGTGGGCGACGTCATCAAAGATCCAAGGTGTCAGAGGCCCGCGCACCACCACATTTGGGGTCCGGAAAATACTTCGGCCGCGAAGTAAAAATTCGCACCGTTTTTCTCATAGGGCGAGGGAAATTGAACCAGAACAAAAAGCGGGTGGTGTCGAATAGGGGTACCGAAGTCGGAAGCCAAGAGAGGGGGGACGCCGCCCTCGGAAAAGTGCGAAGCCTCTAAAGGGAATTAAAAAACAAACGCAGGAAAACTAGGAGCAGAACGCGGCAAAGGACAACCACCGGGAGTGTCAACGAGCGGGCAGAGCGGGACGCAGGTTCAAAGCGCCGCCTTCAGAGTGCAGACAATTCGTCAGTGAAGAACCCGCCAGCACAAGGATTACCGAAAAAAAAGGACCGCGCAACATCGGCTCAGAAATGCCCAATTCAGCGAATTGGCCTAAGATGTAAAGCCGAACCTGCGAAAGAGGAGCCACTAAAGGGGGGCGTCCACCGGGCGACCGCCTATCCGTGTTCTGGTACATCAAGACGCCTTAAAACGATCCAGCCGGGACGCCGGCGAGGGTGGGGAGAAAACCTGAAGAACACCACATAAGCGTAATCAAAGCGCCTCAACGGCGTAAGGGAGGAGGCCGGAAAGCAACTGCTAGGGAAAGAAGAGAACAAAAAACTCCAGAGCCAATCGAGGACTCACACGAAAAGAGAGCCGGGGACCGAGACGATTCAAATTTGGCGCTCCGCCCCGTCTGGTCGATCTCCACAAGATCACGGGGGTCCAGTGCCCGGTCGTCAAACCCGACCAAAGCCAGGCGTCGCGAAAGCCGTGGGCAAATCGGAAAGACAAGCTAGTGGTAAAAGAGTCAGACTGGGGGCTCGGACAAATCAGTCTTCGACATTTCAGGCGGGAAGAGAACCCGTTGTGATCAGCTGCAGTATTCCGACCTAGACCAAGAAGCCAAGGCCGAAAGGACCGGTCGTGCATCCAGGGAAAAGAAGGACCAGAGAAGGACTCAAAACCAAGAGAGTCGTGCCATCAAGTCTGCGAGAAACGGGCGCCGCGACTGGGACGCTAGCAAAGGTCGGCAAAAGGTTCGCTTAAAATGCAACCCTCCAGGCAATTTGTCACCCGAACCGGGCTGAAACGAAAAAAGAAACGAAAGATAGAAAGGCGTCAGAGAAGACGACTCGGAAGGACAGCGGCGCTATTGCGGGGGAAAGCCCTGGCACGGACAGGATTTTGACCTGTAGCCCGTCGTGGAAAGGAATAAGTCGGAAAAAAAAACGATCTGGCCAATTGGAAACCTGGCCGGCTTCACTGTACAACAATAGAAGGGGGGGGACAAGGAGAGCTTGGCGCGTCGGACAGGGGAAAATTTTGGCCCAGCGCATCAACACTATTAGATCGAGCACAAATAGCGGAAGGAAAGAGGAAAGATTCAGCTTTTTTGATGCGCTCCGAGAAGGAATAAACATAGGGAAGGAGAGGAAAGACGCCCCAAGCTCTGATCTCAGCCCTCGTGCTGGGTAAAAGGAGCCGCGAAAGTGAAAAGGCCAGAAAGGTGCGTTAACGACCCTGCTCAAGGATTCAAAGCGGGGACCAAAACGACGGGCCGCAAAACCGGGCCCACAGCGGCCAAAAGCAGGTCGGGAAAGGAAAGGTATGACAAGCAAGCTTTGTCGATCTAGTATAGCGGGAAGTTCAGAGACTCGTCTAATAAGAGGCGGAAAGTTCGAATGTTGGGAATCAAGGACCACGGGTCAGACCACTAGACAAAGATATGAGGGGCGCGCCTTGCCCGCGCAGGACAGCGACCTTACCGAAGTTGCACCAGGTCGACACGCAGGGAAAGGCAAAAAGGGGAAGAGGCAAAGAAACACTTCCTCGACAGAAGGGGGTTCAGGTGGGGGAACCGAAAGGGGAGGCGCCGAAACTCGGCCGGATTGGGGGCGAAAAAGGCCTTTGCTATGCGAGGTGCCGAGACGCTGCGGCCACGGAGCGAAAGGCCATCTGAATGCCCAACTACTTGTTGAGTTTCGAGCTGCCAGCTAGGGACGGACAACCTGAAAAGAGGCTTCGTTAGTCGACATGAGAGCGCGTTTTACGTTTGGACCGACCTGGTGCCTGAGAACGACGAGGGTGCGAGCGACCAAGATCAGGAGAAGACTAGAAAACTCAGGAAAAGAGAAAAAAGCCAGTCAGCGAGCGGGGAGAGGATGAATGTCATGGCCAGATGCAGGGCTCGAGTCGAAGAGCAGGGCGGCGCGACGGGTTCGCCAAGGGCGCGCACTCAGTTTTTCTAGCTCCGAAGTTACGAAAATTGTTGTGAGGAAAGGCGGTCGCAAAAAGAGGGCACTGCCTGTCACCGGCCGGATCGAAGCAGGGGGGCGAGGTGCTGTCCAGAAAAAAAAGGGGAGAAACAGGGCAGCGTCCCAGTGTCTAGTGAAATTTCTCGCTGAAGAGAAGCGGGCTCGCGAGAAAAGGCAACTTAGTTAAAAAGGGGGGGGGGAAGTTGGATAGGGATCCGATAGGGAGGAGTCGGCTAGGATGCATCCTTGTGCGGGAGGGGTCTTAAGTCAAAAAACTACTATGGGGCAGCACACTGAAGGAGTCGATCGCGAAACCTGCCGGAGGCGCGAGTCCGCCGGAGAACGTTGGGGAAGGAGTCGCTGGATCGGGGGACTCGGCAGTCACAGAGGCGGGTAAAAGATCAACAGATGGGGTCGGTGCGGTCACTTTCTGACTGGTCTCGATTCGAACACGAGGGGTGGTTCTGGTCAATGCATATCATCAGTCAAGAGCAAAAAACTGAGACGGAAAGTTGGTACGCTATCTTTAAAAAACAGCGTGAAGTGGACCCCGGACGAGGGGGTGGTGTGGCGTCGGACCTCGACAACTTACGGTCTAGGTGGGAAGGCAGGGTGGAGGAAGGAATGGGCTCAAGTCGAAGGGAAGACCGGGCAAATACGGCTGATGGCACTCCAGTAGGAAAGCTGCACCCGAAGAGCAGGGATTTGCGAGAGGGGCAGAGGGGAGGGATGGGGGGGGGAGGTAGAGAAAGGAAGAAGGAGGGGGGGGGGTCCGGGGGGGGCAAACGGGGGGGGGGAGGATCTTCCTCTCCGAACCTGACATCAAGGGCGCGTGACTTTCCAGAAACGGAAAGCGGGCGTGGACGGAGTAAAAGATCAGGGTGTTCGCCGGAATCAGGAATGGATTGGGGGGGGTGTCGTAGGGCATATAGGATCAGTTGCCGTAACCTGGGGTGACACGCCCCCAAGCTTTGCGGGCGCCAGGGGCGACTTGCTCGCTCGCTGGCAACAAAAAAAAAGCATCTCATGATCGGAAGAGAAATTGGTTGTTGATGCGGGGAGTCGGAGGGATGGCCGGAAACGCCCAACCGTAGTCCTAGGAGCCCTGATTCAAACGTGAAGAAAACGCGGGGTCGATTGTTTAATGATTCAGACAAAACTGAGTTCGAATGGGGTGCGATTAAGGAGGAGGGGACTGGTTACCAACGCTCAGCTTCTCGGAAAATCAACGTCCCGCTGGAGCGAGAAGAGCGGCCGAGAGTTAGAGGCTGGAAGGAACGGTGAAACGGGGCAGCTCTAAATCTCTCCATGCCGAGCTAAGCCTGTCGGATAGGATTGAACGGATCGCCGGCCATGGAAAAAAGCTGAGGACATGGAGATCGGAGAATCGTCGTCACGCCCATTTGGCAGCGAAGCGCGACAAGCTGTAGGAATCGCAAGTGAAACTGCGGCTCGCGCTATCATGTCAGAAAGACGGCACGGGATGGGCATTTTGTCGCCGAAACTGGGAAAAGACGGCCAGGAACGCCGAGCAGTGGTGGGGGGGGGTCGAGCAGTTGGAGAACAAAAGGTTTGAGGAGATCTGTTCAGGGGAAGGTAGGGGTAGACGAGGGCCCGCTTGTTTTTGGGAATTGCTTTGGGCTCCGACCTCGCCGGGGAGGGGCGCGCAAGCAGGCCACTTCTGGAGAAAAAATGTGTGCAAAACGTAAAAATGAGTGTGGGGGCGAGAGTCCCCACTGTTCATCACCCCGCGTGCGGATCCTCGGGAGGGCCGAGAGGGCGGGCGGTAGAGACCTCTCGGAAGAAGGAGCTTTCAAAAGAAAATCAGACAAAAGGGGGGGTCAACCTCGGACCTTCTACCGAGTCGACCTCACCATCCAGAACAGTCACAGCTCACAATCTGGTGGGGCGATCGCTCAAATATCGCCTACGTAGCGGTGTACGAACTGGGAAGCAGGTCGCCGGTGAATTCACGGGTACTCACTCGGACGCGATCGCAAGACTCAAGCTGCGCGGGAGCAGGGGGAGGGGGAGGGGAGGGGGGTAGGGTCCAATCGCTGTAAAATCAAGACAGAAACGAGGAAGAAGCGACGAAAAAGCAGGGGGAACGGGCATTCAAAAGGCGCGGAAAACCAACCAAACGGGTCGAGAGGGCGCGGCTGCAGGCCGCCCAGAGTCGGGCAAAGGAGAAGGAATCTTGAGAAAGTGGAGAATCACGGGTCCATGCAGTGAGAAATGTGTTGCACATGAGAGAGGGGGGCGCGGTCGGGCTAGGTAAACGACGGGAAGGCGGCGGGTTCTACCAGGGGCAAAGAAACGGCAGCCAGAAACCTCTAGGAAAGCGGAAGGAATACTTCGTCAGGATCAAGCTCGTCGCAATGGGGCGCGGAATCAACACGCTCTTACGATAGTCGATCGAAGAAAAAGAAACACCGGGGACGGAAAGAAGGGGGATAAGGGGAGCAGCCCACACGACCGGCCTTCCAGATCTACAACAAAAAAAAGAGAGGTTACCAAAGGGATAATATTAATTGACTTTTTTGTCGCGACAATGAACGAAGGGGGTGGGTGTGGGGGGGGGTGTGGAGGAGGGGGGGTGTTTGGGGGTGGGGGGGGGGGGGGTGTGGGGGGGTGGTGGTGGGGGGGGGGGTGGGTGGTTTTTGTGTTGGGGGATGGTGGTGTGTGGGTTTTGGGGGGGGGGGGGGAGGTAGTTTTGGGTGTTTTGGTGTGTGTTTGTGGGGGGGAGGAGAGCTGGGTTTTGGAGTTGGGGGAGTGGGTTGGGGGGGGGGTTATGGGGTGTGGGGGGTATGAGGTTTGGTGTTAGAGGGAGTGTTTGTTTTTGGGGGTGGTTTGGTGGGGGGTTTGGATTTTAGTTTGGGGCGGTGTTGGGGGTGGGTGGGTGGGGGGGTATTGAATGGGGGGGGGGAGGGTGGGGAGGTGTTTGGTGGTTTGGGTGTGGGGTTGTGTGGGGGGGGGGGGGGGTGGTTTGGGGGGGTTTGGGGGTGGGAATTGTTGTGGGGGGTGCGCGGGTGGGGGAGGGGGGGGGGGAGTGTGTTTTGTTTGGCGTGGGCGGGGGGGGTGGCATGGGGGGGGGGGTATGTTGGGTGTTTGGGTGGGTACGGGGGGGGGAGATTGGGGGGGGGGGTTATGGGGGGGTTTGTGTGTTGTTGGGGAGGGGGGGTGGGGTGGTGTCGGGCAGGAGTGTATTTGCGGCGGGGGTGTGGAGTAGGGTTGTGGGGGCAGGGTGGGGGTTTTGCTTTGGGGGTTTTGTGAGGGGAGTTGGGGGTTAAGTGAGAGGGGAGGGGGTGGTGGGGGGGTGAGTGGAAGGGTGAGAGGAGTTGGGGGGGTTGGTGGGGGTGTTTTTTTGTATAAGTGGGGGGGAGTCGGGGGTGTTAGTGTGGGGTGGGGGTGTTTGGGACTGGTTTGTTTGGTGGGGGGGGTTTTTGTAGGGGGGGGGGGTGTGGTGTTAGGGGGGGGGGGGGTGTTATGGTGTTGTGGGTGGGTGGGGAGGAGAGGGGGAGGGGTGGTGTGGGGGGGGGGGGTTGGGGGGGGGTGGGGGTGGGGTTTGAGGTGGTTTTGTGTGGGGCGGTGTTGGGTGGTTTTGAGGGCTGCGCGCGGTCGGGGTAGAGATCCGATCTCCTCCTACCTTCTAACGGGAAAGTTCGGGAAATTCTAACGTAATCTATACGCCTCCGAAGAGCGGCGCCGCAGGGATGGGAGAGTAGTGCAAATCCGAAAAGGGATCGTAGGCTCTAGACCATTTCAAAAAAAGAAAAGGGCAACAGTGCACAGGCCCTTGTCAACCATTTTCCCTCCCGGCATGTCACTTTAGAAGGAGTAACTACTATGACCAAGGAGGAAGACAACCATCTGTGAGGAGAGAAAGCAGACCCAGGGCAAGCGCGCTTGAGGGAATTGCAAAGGCGAAGGGGGACCTGACGCCAGCGCAGGGAAGGGATCGCAGCGCGGGCACAACTAACCCAAGAAACTCAAAGAAACTCCCGCTCCGCTGGAGAGGGGCGAAAACCGAGGGCGAAACGTGAGTACGATCTGGGGAAGAAAGAGACTGTCAAAGAGGGAAGGTCACTACGCCAACGAAAACTCAGGGGAGGGGGTGAGGGTGAGGAAACAGGATGACGTCTCCGAGAAAGTCTTGCATACCGTCGCAGTGGAGGAAAAATGCAAAGCAGAAGGAAGGGAGCCGGGAGGAAGATGCGGAGGAAAGAAGAAAGGGGTTAGCGCACCGCGTGGGCTTGATATCGAACACGAGAGACCCAGGACATCTCTCAACAGATAACTTGCGTGCGAACTCAAAGATAAACGGTACGGGGTAGGAAAAAAAGGCCAAGCGGAAAGGCCCTCGTCCCCTCAAAAGAACAGATCGCAGGCAAAGGACCTGGCGCGCACGAAACTCTAAGAGAGAGAGGAGTCGCCCAGCGTCTGGTAAGAAGAAAAAAGACCCATGAACCCTCCCGTCCTACAAAAAGTTAAGGCGAGATCGCGCGTTGTCAAAGAAGAGGCCAGACTCCCTTGCGCGTCAGCCTCGCCAAGGAGGAAAGAACGATCGGGTCCATCTGAAATTCACGAATAGGGGTCGCCAAATGAGAGCAGGAGCAAGGTGAAGCTCCTACTGAGCGGTAGGGCAGTAACGCTTTGAAGCTGATCAGCTGCGAAGTCCCGTTACCGAGAAAGAGGAAGGGAATAACTGCCGCTAATAATGCGAGAAACCGGTAATCTCCGCCCTCTGAAGACGGGGGAGAGGGAGGGGGGAAGAAGACTTGCATCACCACGGAGAAAAGAGATGCAGAAGGGTCATCATAACAACCACCAGCGGTCAAATCAGGAGAGATGAAGGAAAAGCACGCGAAAAGGACTGGGGGTGGAGATCTTCTTCGTAGACCCTCAAAAAAAACAAACACAACACGGTCAGGAAAGAAGGTGATGCTAATGATAAGGGCAGCCGAGTCCAGGAAATCAAGTTATGAACACCCGGTCCTGCCCTCCGCGGAAAAGGGAAGGGGGGCGCAGCGGAAGCAGTTCCAATCTCGAACTCTCCTAGACGACAAATCAAAAGATAGGAGTGCTTGGCATAGGAAACACTAGATCGCGCTCCGTGTTTATCCGGTTAACATCTCGACTTCTTTCCGTTTGCGGCAGGACAGCCTGGCGGCAATTCAACCTAGGTTAGAAAAAGAGAAGGAAAGTGCCCAGGGGCTGTAGGAGCAAGTCGTAAAAACAGAAGGCAAGCAGGAGGTAAGAGTCACTTTAAGGGTCCCCGCGCAAACAAACAAACAGGGGGTGGTCCCTAGGTAACCAGATGGCGGGCCTAGCATAATAATGTCCCAACTTCGTCTAAGAGGGGTGTTCAGAGGGGTTGAAGGATACCGGAAATAACCACACCGCTTCAAACTAAGAGGAGAGAAGGAAGAAAGAGAGGGACCTGGTCCAAATAGGGTGGGCGACGGGCCAGACGACCGGCGAAAGCAACCTGACCGACCTAAGGAGACTCTGGGGCGAAAAAAACTGCGCCCGGAGGGGAGCTCTGGATTATGGAGAGAGCTCGAAGGGCCTTCGCTGCCGACGATTAAACTGTCCGGAAGCTAACTAAAGAAACCATTTGGCCTATACTAACGGGTACTAGGGGCTCATATGAGAATCTAAAGTGAACACTGAAAGAAAGGTCAAGTTTGCAAAAATAAGAGAAAAGGAAACGTCAGGCTTACTAGTCGGGGACAAGAAAAATTGGGTCCACAAGGGTGGGGCAAATCCGGGGTAATAAGGGGAGGGGGGAAAACATACCGCCCTTAGAAAATCGAGCCGTGCCGTTACAGCCGGCGTATTTTGGGAAGGAACCACGAGCCTATAACGCCACCAGCGGGCACACCCTCCGTGGTCTAGCAGAAACGAAACTCGCAAAAGGGGGAGCAATAACAATGGCATCTCAAGATGAAAAGGTCGCCTCGTAAGACAGCAAGCGCGGAAAGCTCTCAATACATTACTCCTCGTCAAAATTCAAGAAGTAAGCGACGAGATAAGGTGTCCCGAAGGCGCTGAGGAAGGAGAGAAAAAGGGGGAGAGGATCTGGTTGCCAGTGGAAGGGGTTAATAAAAACACCTGACCCCAGTCTCTCCTAAGCCTGCGAATCGGGGGGGGGCGCGCATGAGGGAAGGCCTGGCAGGAAAAAATAGAGAGCCTCGTGACAAGAGTAAATTCGGGGGAACCGGGGCAAGAATAGAGAGACACGTTGTCACATGCTCCCGGCCCACTATATAAGCTCATAGCCAAGTCAAGTAAACCGGGACGTGTCGCGCATGACATGGACAAGTCAGAAAGGAAAAAAAAACGAGTCAAAAGAACGTCGTTAAACATCTCGGACGTGAAGGACCCAAAGGAGGAACCGAGGGCTACGCTTTGACACGCGATAAAGACGAACTTTCGCGGACTTATCTACCAACTCTCAGATGCAGGAGAGATCAGAGGTGTTCGACCGGGAGATACTACCACAAAAAGGACCGTGCAAAAGGTTCGAGTTGAGCGAAGGAGCCTCACGTCCAGCGTGGCGCAAAGACTTTGCGGGACCGCCTGGAGCACGGAGCCGTCGTGACCAGGGAGGAGGGAAATTCTTTGTTGAAAATATCGGGAAAAAGTCGGCTGCAAAAATTGGTGGGAACGCGGGACAGTACACCGAATCTCGGACGAGTGCCGGAGTGGGGCGAAGAGGTCGCCATGGGGAAAGGCGAGAAAAAAAAGCAGCATACACAAACGATGAATATCTACGTACGACAGACCACTTATTGTGAGATAGATTCAGAAGGGGGGTTCTCTCTGGGAAGACAAAGGGGGAATCGACTAGAGGGATCATTAAAAACGAGTCGGAAACATCGAGGGAAAGGGGTAAAAAGCACTGGGAAAAAAGCGTGCACGGACAAGAGATCAGGGTGGTGAACCGACTCCGGTCGTCCAAACGACGGGGAAAAGGCCCCCCCCAGGAAAAAGGGTCCGGGGGGGAAAAGAACAAGGGGGCTCCTTGTTCGTAAGGGGAATCCAATGTCGCAAGCGAAGGGGGGATAGGTAGAGGAGGCGCAGGAAGCCAGAGTGTTGAGGTGGCTGAAAGGGGGGAATACAAAACTGAAGAAGGAGAGGAGCGGTACGAAATGGAAGAGCAAAAACGGACAGCAGGATAGAGATAGCAGGTGAGAAGGAGGAACGGCCGCGTACGAAAAAGGCATCCGTTCACAGAGACTTTTCCGAAGCGAGGAGGGGTTTCTTTGACGAATGATGCGATGGAAAGGCGTCCCCGTCGGGGAAGGGGACGGCTGGCTTGAGGTAAATAGTCCGGTGGCCGAGGTCCCTGCGCAATTTTATTCCAAAAAAGAGTGTTGCCGAGGAGACTTTGATGGAGGTCATCAGAGCGCATAATACGAGCTGGGGCGTTCGAAGGGACAGGCTTCAAAGCGAGCATGGGGTAGGTTGTTGTATGACCTGTTACCCCTAGTCTGGCCTGATACGAACAAGAGCGGAGGCTCAAAAAAACTAAAATCTTCAGAGGAAAGATACGAAGAGACGGAGGATGGATCGAGGATGGAAGGAGAGATGGTGCTCTAGGCGATTAAGCAGTTACGACGAGAAGGGGGGTTAGCTCAACCTTTCTCACGACTGGGAGGAGGCTTTTCGGGGGGCGAGCGGGAGGGTCGAAGACGGGTGTGGGGGGGAGGTCAGAGGGGGATGGGGACAAAACTCAGAGATTCCCGTCTTAAGAATGGAGAAGGTCGGGATTTTGTTCCACCTATACATGCTGTCCTCCATGTCTGGAACTTGGGGTCCAGTTAGGCGTCCGAGGAAAAGAAAAATTTGCTGATGGGACGCCTACAAGGAAGGGGGGTGGCCCGGGGCGGAATGATGTAAACGCCTGGAGAGAGTCAGCGGGGATTATGCTGGCTCACGACTAGTTCAACGAAGAGCGGGTAGAGGAAGCTGAAAGGGACCGTCACTAAAGGCCCGAACACTGAGGGCGTTGGCTGTAGCGGTCTTGAGGAGCGTTAAGAGGTGGTCGCTTCGTCTCTTGCGTTAAACCTCGGGGTGGGAGTCGGTCGTCTACGATGGTAGAAGGAGGGGGAAGGGGAGAGATTCGAAGCTGGGTTGTGGGTCTGGGGAGGGGATCAAGCAAAAAACTCAGGATCATCCGCGTTGTAAATAGAATGTATAGGGAGAAGACGAGGAGGTGGAATGACAACCCCTGGTTGGTGTGGGAGAGGGGAAACCGGGCGACAAAAATTGAAAAGGGGGGATATGCTGTGGAAGGAGTACCTGGCAGGGAGCAAAGGTGACTTCCCCCCGATTTAAGAAGATGACCCAGAGGGACCGAAGACGTAGCGGGGAGGGGGGGGCGAACAGTCGAAAAAGAAAACAGAACGGGTTGGAAGGGATACATGGGTGGGGGGTGTGGGCTGCTCGCAGAACGAGGAAAAAAGGGGAACGATTAAATAACGGACGAAGCGATCTGCCCAGGGGTGGCGCACTTGCGGGTCTGTTACAAGCGTGGCGATGTCCAGAAGTAGGGAAAAGGAACGGGGGCGAAAAAAAAAACACTGGTTGGCTGGGCGGGAAGGTTTCGAACTTCGGCGAGCGATGAGCAGAAGGAAATGGAGGGGAAGTGCATAAGAGGAGAAGAAAGGTGTGGTGTTGAAAGTGGGGAGTGAGGAGGCGTCTGCCGCCGTAACGCAACAAGAACGCGGACGTGGCGTCAACGAAAGAGGAAAGATGTGCAGGTGTTGTACTATGGAGGAAAGGCGGCGGCTTTCAATGGGCGAGGAAAGGGGAGCGGAAGAGTAACACGCTAAGAGCCCGGAACACTGGAGAAGCAGAGAGGAGGCCGAGGGGCAAATTCCTGTGCGGACGGCGGGAGCAGGGCAAGACCTCTATAGAAGAGCCAAGAGAGGGGCTCGCGGGAGGCAAAAGGGTTAAAAGGAACTAAGTAGGGGGAAAACTAAGATCTAGTGATGTAGAAAAAAGCGGCGAAGTAGTAGTCTTCAGCCTTGTCGCTAACAAGGAAAAGGAGAGCAACGCATTTGACCTCAGCGCGCGAGGAAGGGAAGTAGCATGCTGGGGAAGGGGATGGAAAGCCGCGGAAAATAGCTGGAAGAAGCCGCACGGCACTGCGAGAAGGGGCACGCAAAAAAGGGTTTGGCTCAGAGAATGGGTTGAGGGCTGAGTGACGTATGGTGACAGAGTGCGGGCTTGAGGGGGGGGAGGTTTTTCTTCACAGAAAAAGGGGATACGGCGAACAGGCATGAGGGGAAGGAGAATAGTCAGGCGCTCTCGAGAGAGTCCGAAAGAGTGAGAGCCAAAAACGTGGCTTATACGGATGCCTAGAAAGCTTTGGTCCGAGGACTGCAGGAGCTACAGAAGACTTCAAAGAAGCAGGACTGCAAGGTCAAGGCCTCGAACCAGTGCACCGGTGAAAGGCCGAAGACCCTCAAAGGGGCCCCAACCGACCCTCTCCACTAGGGGGGGGAAAATAGGGGTGAGATCGATAGCAGGGCCAGAGAGTTGATCACAGGGAAGAGAGAGGCATTGACATTACGGTAACTAACTGCGGCGATCAGAATAGTCCCGAGCTCCCTGCTGATTAGGGGTGATTGGGGAGGCGGGGGTAGGGTTAAAGAGATGGAAAGTCCGAGCAGCCAGAGGAGGAATGATGGATAAACAGTTCCTGAAGGCTTCGGGAATTCAAGGACGCGGCAAAATGGCCGGGCCGAGGGGACGGGAAGCACAGAGCCGTTTCGGAGGAAAAAAGGTCGCAGAAAGTCTCGAAGATGGAGAATGAAAGGAAGGCAGTTGGCGGCACAAAGGGCCAAGAAGTCAGGGTTATGAAATTGGCAACTGCACAAAAATGGCCTCGCGCAAGGAGGGGGGCGAAACCGCGGAACCTCTCCCGCATAAGCGAGGAGCATCACGTATCGGCAGTCGCAAAGATCCTTTCATTCTGCCATAAAGGTGACAAGAAGGGCGGGGAGAGTAAGACCAGCCACCCAAAAGATCTCACCAAAGGACGTGAACGCGACAGACTACAAGTAAGTAAT
>Ga0179593_1502212_pt1 | contig 22339 bp, 23 predicted proteins | sample CZODoug2_1_08_16_FD_185931 | JGI IMG/M metagenome (GOLD analysis project Ga0179593, IMG submission 185931) | Vadose zone soil fungal communities from Angelo Coast Range Reserve, California, USA - CZODoug2_1_08_16fungal (PacBio error correction) | ecosystem: Environmental > Terrestrial > Soil >...
TCGCGTGGCAAAGGAAGGGCGGGATTGGAGGTGTTGCCTCATAGTCGCGTGGGGTCGGGTGCAAGGAAGAAGGACAGCACAGGCGGGACTAGTGTTTTGTATGTTCTTTCCCTTTAATCTGCGTTGGGTGCAGCAAGGGGTTAGGGCCCGAGGGAGGAAAAGAAGCGGGGCACCGGAGGACAATAACGGTAGGGGGGCGACCGGAAAAGGCGGCAGAGAAAGGTGCCTGAGGAGGAAGGGCAGGCAGCAGGGAACGGGAGACTAGGGGGACGTCAAAGGGCCAACGCACAGTCGAGTCCAGGCCAGGTCGCCACAGGGGAAAGAGTCGATCTTAATGGGAAAGGCCAAGACTACCGGAAAGGGACGTGAGTCCCGTAAAAGGAGAGAAAGGCGTGCGAACCAAAGCAAGCGTCTCGGAATGCGATAAAAGAAGAGCTGTCACCCAAAGGGAAACGGGTTGGGAATAGACAGGAAAAAACGTGGGAAGGCCGTAGGTTAGCGAAAACGGGATGGTGAAGCCATTGGAGGCGGCATACTAGAGGGTTCAAATAAAGTGCTAAACGCGTAATCGGAAGACAGTGCGGGGGGGAGGGGAAAATTAGGTGTCAAAAGAAGGGTCACGAAAGAATGGAAAGGGGGGAGGGGAGGGGGACTCGCAAGGAGAACCCAAAACATCCGAAAGAACGTTTAGGGAAGGGGGAGAAATAGCACGTAAAAAGGTAAATGAAGGAGGGGTGTGGGGAGGGAAAAAGGAACCGTGACAAATCGCCAAATTGTGGAATTGGTGGGAACAAAAGAGAATTAACGGCCGGGGAAAAAGGTGGCAGGAAGGAAGGGAAAACTACGAAACAAGGAAAGGGGGGGGTTTGATGCATAAGAGGGAAAGGGAGGAGATCCAGCCGATCCTAATTGTTCTAGTGCGGAGGAGGGATCCCAATCTCCCTCAACAGAAGGCGGAGAAACACATAGACAAATGCTTCTAAACTGGGGGTGGGGTCGCGGGGGAATCCGTGAAAAAAAAAACACCCGGGGAAGGGGAAGAGGAAATATTATTCCCCTCTACAAAAAAGGGAGAAGAGGGGGAGGTTCGAGGTTGGCAGAGAGGGGGGACTAGGCTACGAGAGAAAGAAAAGAAAAGAAAAGAGCCGTCACGAGCACCTCCCACCGGTGTGTCACATGGGTTCTGGAAATGAGGGTAAAAAAAACCTAGGGTGCTAAGTGTCAGTGAAAGACCTGCCCTGAGAACAACAACGATCGGAACAGAGAAGCAGGGGGAGATTCGAACGCCCTCTCGTACAGTTGGAGAAGGAGGGGAAAGGAAAGATGAACAACACAAGCACTGGAAAGGTAATTGGGGGGCGACTCGTGCACAAGGAGGCAGACACTTTCTGCTCCGGAAGGGGGTTTGTGGTTAAAAAGGGACGGTCTCAAAGAAGGAAGGACTCCCGAGGCCAGGGGACAAGAGTGTCATGCAAACGGAAAGCAGGAAAAATGATTGGACGGGATGCAGTGTGGGGGCAATCTTAGTAACGGCGTTCTGAAAAGAAAAAAAAAGTAAAACCATGGGCGCAAGATTCCTCGGGCCGAATTAAAAGAACGCTTCAAAATAACCATTGACCCGAGAAAAACTGAAAACTGGGCATGTTATCTATATATGGAAAAAACTTCTAAAATTTCTTCCCCGCTTTGGTCGCAGCTCTTGGTTCGGAAACCTTTTACGGGACTGGAAACGACGTACCTGAGTTGAAGGGGGACCCGAAAAAAGGATCGCGAGAAATGACCCTCGTGGTCCCAGGGAGGGGGGTCTAGCATTTCGGAAACGAACGTTGGAAAGGACACTACATCTACAGGGAAGGGGAGCTGAAACTCATCAACGAAGCTAAATGAACGCCGGTCGTGCGCACAACAGAGGGAGTATTGAGGACTAAGACTCAAGCTAATTAAAGACCATTAGGAGGAGGCTTCAAGAGTGAAAAGAAGAAGGGGAAATACGGAAAGAGGTGAAGGAGCAGCCATAGAACGATCCGAGGGGTCGCGTCTGGGGGACCTAGGCGGCCTCAGCGTCCCCAATTAGTGTAATCGTAGGGGATCACAAAAAGGGACATGAAGAATCAAGATCAGAACCGGCCGCTTGCCGGGGTCTCGAAGGGGGGGGAAGATCACAGAAAATTGCTGACAAGCACATGATCCCCCTTTCTCAGGCGCCGGCCGGAGGGAAGGTCGATCAAAGTGACGGCTATAAGAATTGTCGTGGGGGGGGATGGACTCGTGGTAGGGACATGTCGAGGAAGCAGGTAAAAAAAATGTTTCCATCGGTTTACACGCTATCAGACCACTGAGTGGGGACCTTACATCTGCACGTGTCTAAGTTCTAGCTCCTCGGGCGTCAGCAGACAGGGCACGGGCGAGAGGGGGGCGCCAGAAAACACGGCTCTCGAACCAACAAGACGCAAAGGAAAAGCAGTGTGGCGCGAAACGGACCTATCTGGGAAAGTACCAAAATTGGGAAGGGAGGGGGGGTATCTGGCTTGAGGGGCTCACGTGTCGGAGAGAAAAGGGAATTTTGGTCTGCGTCGCATCGGGGAGGAGAAGACAAAACGACCAGGCGAACAAAGCCAGACCAAAGCCAAAAACCAACAATCCAAGAAAAAACACCGAAAATCAAGACAACCCAGGCGTGCTGCGCCAAACAAAAAGCAACAGCACAGGATAGTAAAGTATCCTGGGACAGTCTCCGGAGTGGTAAACATCATCAATTTCCCAGATCGAGCCTGAAAGAATAAGATTAAAGACATCATACAGGACGAGTGATGAAGGATCCAGCACCACCCTTCAAAAGATGAGCCAAGGGGTCAGCACCCAACCCGATAAATAATTCCGCCTATTCTTAGGACCTAGAAACACTTTGTAAAACATTGCACAAAACTCACAAAGACAACGCCAGGCACAGGGGAATCTCGTTGAACAAAGACGACGCACAGGATCTATAGGGGATAACAACGCTGCGGCAATCCAGCAACACAGACCGGCGTCCCAAAATCACACAGTACTGTATGGAGCTGAAGAAAGTAGTAGCAACGACGAAGGAAGCCGCAGGATTCCGCGGTAGGACTGACTAGATTCCAACCAGAACATTCTCCGCCAAAAAGGCGGGAAATTAGGACACTGGGGGCAAACAGGGACGGCAAGAGACCTAACACTAGAAAGCGAGCCCAGGCAGGGAAGGTATTTCGCATAGAATCAGAAGGGGCGGGTGAATATGGGAAGGCCTTAGACCCCGCTTGGTCGGAGGACCGCAACCTCATAGTGAAGGGATATCCGAAACTTAAGAAAAAAAATAATAGGGTAGGGCATGTAGAATAGAGGGAAACGACGAATTCTATTCCGATGAAAAGGATAACGTCTGCAATTGGGCACACAAAACGACGAAAAACCTAGCAGGGGTGCAAAACCTTCTTGGATGAAAACATTCCACAGCCCCCCAACTACAGCATACTAGAATCACGGATATGAAAAATCAATTTCTATCTTAACTCGAAAAACGCGTTTGGGATTCAAGGGAGGGGAAACAAACACCCCACATCGACGGGCAGATCCCTGCCATGGGTAAGGGGGATATCCGCGGAGGTCCCCTGTATCATGATTTCGTACTGGACTTCCATAGCCTCGAAGAACAAGCTTCGAGACAGGACAAAAAATCATTAAGAGCTAGCAATCCAAAAAATAAATACGGCGGATCGGGGAACGCCTACAGCCGCTCGCCTCATAAGGAGGAACTAAGGCCGGCCTAAAGTAGAAAGAGGTTTTTGATTAAAAATAGAACGAACTGACAAACCGACTTCAATTAGGACCGGGGGAAATCTCCTCGACGGCGGATCCCAGGTTTCTGCATTCAGAAGCCGGGAAACGAAAGTACCACACTCAAATGTAAAAAGCCTGAATCGCCAGACTATAACAACATACACCATCCTAAAGTTCCAAAACCAAAGGGGAAGGGGCTTAATCCCGAAACCTACCGCGAAAGTCACCCCACAACCCCCCATATGGGGGGCCAACCATGGGTCAAAAGAGGAGCGGTCATTATCACCAGCAGGATAGACCACTAGGGGGGGCAAATACCAGATAAACGCACGAAAACAACAGACTAGACTAGACCTCAAAAGACAACAACTTATAGGAGGGAAATATATATATCGTGGTAGATGTGGGGGAGTTTTCTGGGCCCGTGGCAAATCAGGCTGTGATAGGAGCCGCTCGACGGGCCCTTTGACCACACAGCGGGGCCCCGGGACCGAGGAAGGGGTATCAAGGTAATTCACATAGATACAGGTTTTCGTCATGCTGGGGGAAGTTTTCTTTTTTAGAGTTGACGATCCGGACTATGCCTTCTTTGAAAGAGGGGGGGTCCTGGAGGTTGGCAGGTGCAGGAATGGTGATAAGGTGCCTAAGAGCCGATTCTATCGCGTGTCATAAGAAGAGCTTTTGTCTAGGTGAGTCGTAACATAACGGGGGCGCAGGAGGATAGTGAGGGGCTGTGGCAGGAGGGGGGGAAGGTACGATGGGGGACTTTAGGGGGGGAATCAACCTCTTGGAGAAGGAGGGGAAGAGTGAGGGACGGAGGCGGGAGAGGGGAAGGCGGTCTAAAGCCTAGTTACGGGTTAGGGAATAATGACGTACGGAAATGAAATGCTACTCGCGAGGGGTAGAGCAGACATGCCAAATTGCAAAGGGATATTGGGCGGTGGTCACAGGACACAAAGAAAGGGATACATGTAGCGGAAAAGGAGGGGAGGTTTTTGCTGAACCGGACGGAAGGGATGAAAGGAGAGGAAGACTGGTGATCTTGACATCAAAAGAAGAGGGGGACAAGTTGAGGGTTTGATGGCTGGGTGGAAGAAGTGCTGAAGTAATCGGGGAGCGCATGAGAGTTTAGGGAGCTGTCTGACCCGGGAAGGAAGGAAGACGAGTTTTTGTAATTGCAGAGGTTCCTTCATCGGAAGGAAGGTTTTTGAAGTCGGGGGTTCACCGTGCGAGCGAGGTGTCAAGTAGAGAAGGGGGCAGACTTGGACTTAACTGACTAACTACGCGATTGCAAAAAAGATGGAGGGGAATCACGCCTTAATGCTCTGGCAAGGACTCATACAGTGAGATGGGGGGACCAGCGGGAATGGCGTAATGGTTGCAGTGGAAAAAAAGATCTTCGTAGCGCTGGAGGAGAGAGGGGAGGAACATGAGGTAAGAGCTTCCAGGGACCGACAGGATGTGAAGCGGAGGGGCGGGAGCCGCAATGGTCGAGCCGAGCTGTTTCACAGAGGGGACGAGATTCAGGTCTTAGTATGTGTGTCAGCAAGATAGATCGCTCAAAATGGAAAATAGGGGAGTTTTTCCGAGCTTTTGGGTGGAAAAAAAGGGGGGGGTAGCGTCATCATAAAAAAATAAGGGGGAGGGAAGTGGAGAGCTGGGTGGAGAAACCACCTTGGGTACTTACCGTTGGGACGCCTTGAATCACGCTACGGGAAGCGCGCTTGGGGGATCGTGGATTGGGGAATCGAGCTTTTAGAAAGAGAGTGTGGAGAAATCGTTAAAGAAATTCTACTGTCACGAGGACTTATCGATCCATGTCTGGCGGAGGCCAACGCGGAGATAGTGGGAGGATCGGGGGTCGGGGGGTTGATTTTTATCTTTGCTGGGGGTGGGATCGTCTTGTGTTGGGCGGGTGGATAAGAGGAGGGCCGGATATTCTGGCAAATGGAAAGTGAAGCAACCATTCTGTGCACTCCTCTCCCGAAAACACCCTCGGGCCGGGAATTGCCGGGGAAAGCGGGTGGGTACGAAAACACGTGGGGGGGGGTCAAAATTCTGGTGGAGACATCGGAAGGTGAGAAGGGGAGCAGTTTTAAAAGGAAATGTGACCACAGAAAAGGTTTCACAGATTCACGCGAAGGTCACGAACGAGCAACATAGAGACAAGATGCGGCACCGGGACTGGATCAATTGACGCAAAGCCACGCGAAAGCATACCGTCCGGTCAAATGAATGGGGAAGCCATAAACTTTTCCAGGAATCGGGATATCAAAAACCAAAGGGCAAAAGAGGAAGTAGTGAATTCACAAACCAAAAAAACCACAACGCGAGCTAAAGCATGGACAAGTTGCGAATTCAATCTACGATAATGGGAGGAATTAGTGCGGGATCCTCTTCAACGAGAAAATTCGCAGAGGGGGAAGGACCGCGGGGACTAGAATCGACGATGAAGAAAGGTCGAGAAGATAATTCAAAAATCCACCTTTGCCTTCTTTAACAAATGGAATACTAATCGAGGGCCCGGGCAGGCGCAGGGCGAGGAGACGGGTTAAAAGGATGTATGGTAGGTGGATCGGGAAAGTAAGAAAAAAAGAAAAGGTCCATAACCAGGAGACCAGAGGGATTGGGGGGGGCTTAAAAGAAAAAGGGGGGGGAACCTACACCGGGAATTGTCCGTACACGTAAAGTAGGAAACCGACCTGCTGAGACCCACATGAAAAGAAATGCTACAAAACGGGTCATGAAACTAGGACGGGGAGCAAAAATGCACTTAAAGGGGTCCTCCTTAAAACGGGGGAATGCCGTCGGGGGGGGGGCGAAGGGGGGGCTGAGAGGAGGGAAAAAGAGAAGAATAGGGTACCAAGGTGGAGAGAATAAGTTCGGGGGGGGGGAGATGAAGAAAGGGGTTTAAGGGATAGGGGTTGGAGAGCCGGTGATGTAGAGTGGGGGGGGAAAAAGTGAAGAATTAGAGAAGGGGAGAAAAGTAAGGGGAAGAAAAATGGTCGGTAAGATACGGCCTGTTCGGCGGATGACTGATTTTACCTGGTAAAGGTGGAAAGGTACGAGCCCCAAGAAATTCATAGGCAAAAGTGTGAGGAGTACTCTTCTGTCTCAGAAAAGGGATGGGACCTATGGCGGGGCTGGACGCAAGGACAAACAAAAAAAATCCGCGACGCAGAACGGGAGCAGTGGATGAGCGGGACACTAAAAATTCAATCCGACGATTTGGGGGGGTGTCCACTTCACTCAAAGCGCAAAAAAGTTAAAAGGAGAAGTTGATTTGATCTGAAAAGGGGAATAGCGGAGAAGTTTGTCTAATGGGGCAGAGAGGAAACAAGCTGAGTGGGGTTGGTAGCGCAGGGCAGACTCGTTTGGGAGAAAAAAAGGGGAGGAAGGCTCGGACACGCAGGGTGGGAGCGATTAGGCAGGAGTATCAGGGGAACCATCGTAAACCACCGAGGGAGAAACCAAAACGACATGCATAGCCCTGGGGTTGGGAGGGACGGGAAAATCATCTCCCACAAACGGAAGGAAATCGAGGGATGATAACCAAAACAACAAAGAATAGCGGTGAAGACTATTTTGTGACATCAGTCGTTATGCGAGGCCCTAGCTTACGGACCGAAAGACCTCCTAGGAAAAATGGGGGAGAAACTCAGGCTTGGCCGAGCCAGCAAAACTTTGTGAAGTGAGAAAGGACGATAACCCCCCACCGCATTGGGGGGAGTCTGTTCCTGCCTAGACCGGCAAGAGACACCGCTGAATTGAGGGGTGCAAGAAGAGCAGGGTACCAGGTTTGGTCGAAGGAGGTGTCAAGTATGCTGCAAACACAAGCGCGGGTCATTGACTTGTAAGGGGCTCAATGCCAGAGACTTTCAGTGGTCTGAGGCGCGGGATGGGGGGGGGGTTCTGTACACTTGCGAAAGCCGCCGGCCGAACTCCCGGGACGATGCCTGGAAAAAAGAGGTGCTGAGAAAACGTACCGGAAGAACAAGCATTTCCATGGGGCAGGGTGGGGGGAAGGGACGCGGAGGGGAAAACTTGAGGCATCCAGCCCCGACGATAGAAATGCCGAGTAAACGACGGAACTTTGACACCGCTTGATAGAGGGGCACCAGGACTGGGCAGGGATCTAGTGATGGTCAGGGGAACCCCGTCACGAAAGTTAGAAAAAAATCAGCTGGGGGGGGTTCGAAGCACGGATCTTGAACCTCTACTGTTAACGGGGGGACAGAAAGAGGGGACAAAGGTCCGGTGCAATTGGCCAAAACAGAGAGCGTTAATCAGGGGGTCGAAGGGAGGGGATCGAAGCAGGCTGGTTGGGGACAGAGGCACTTTGAAAGAAAAGACAATACAATCTACAGTGAGGATGACTACACAGCACACGCAGAACGTCTCGTGGCAAGGTACGTAGCCAACAATCAAACAGGGAGGTCAATTGAACAGACGGAAATCGGGGAGGCAATACAATTCTTACTGTCCAGAGAAGTCATAGCGCGGTCCAGGAAAAGAAGAATTTATAAGAGGGGGTTAAGGAGGGGGTCGCCCTATCGACCAATTCGAGAAAAGCAATTGAGTGAATCGCCAAGACATGAAGAGAGAGACACAACTCATAAAGGGAAGCGTTGTGGTGGATATCGATGAGTGGAAGATCCAAGAAATTGGGCTTCCCAAATGATCCACGGTCAACAAAGGGTCTGCAGAGTGTCTGGTAGAAATAGAAATCAGGCACGTTTAGAACCGTGAGCCAGTGAAAAATTGCATTTGAAGGGTTAGGGAAAGGTCGATATCGGAACCGGGGGAAAAGGTTTAAACAACGACGGGGAAGGAACGAAGCCCGTCGGGAAGCCACCGCAAAATCCACCCCACGGGAACAGAACAACAACCGAAAAAGGACAGTGTCCGGCCGCGTTCCGCTGGGCGCGAGGGGCCAATAATGGCGCCACAGAAGCACCAGAAAGATACATAAAACCTAGGACCCGAGAACAAACAAGAAAAAAGAGCCATCAAAGACCCGACCTTCCCTCAAAACGAGTATGAGTCCGATGACTTGGTCCTATCCCAAGGGGTGGGACAGGGTGCCGAGGTGACAAATCGAATGAGTACAGTCTGAGCAAAAGATCATTGATTCTATCCTGCAAAATAAGATTACATCGCCCGCCAGTAAACAGGCGTGATGGGAATTCTACCCTTCTTCAAGGGGAGACAAAAAGTTGTTTCTAGCACCAAAAACGATCATCACTTCGGAAGTTACTGATGACGCGAAAAAATTTTCCAACACGTACATCAACCATCAGCGAGGATCGGATGTAACAACTAAGACCTATCTATCGCGGCAAAAGCGAGTCACCCAGCACCACTAAGGCTTGACAGACAAACGAGATCAACCACGGAATGCTCGGTGAGCGTAATAAAGAATGAACGAAAGCGCAGATGATTACGAGAGAGCGGACGCGTGAGTTAAACCAAAAACAAGGAGCGCCAAAGCTACTTCTAAGTAGCATTGGAACAAGGTAGGGTCATATCAATTCTCCTGAGCCAAAGTGGCTAACTTTCTTGTTCGAGTCAGCAAGGACCCGCATTGACTATGTAAGGGGTCCGATCGCGGGAGCAGAACCATCGAAGGTCCAACCCGAACCCCAAAATAAGAGAGGAAGTGCATATGCGCAATGGATAAAAAACGAGAAAGAGTGAGGGAAAGTTCTACCTTTGGCAAAGAGAAAAAAATCGGGAAGCCGTCATATTAGAACAAATATTCAGGACCAGAAACGTCTTCAAAAAAAAAAAGAAAACAGGAGGTTAAAATCCTTGTGATTGAGTAAAGGGAATCCAAACCAAAGCTCCGCAGCATATCACCCGGGGTCAACAAAAGCAAGGTCGATACGCACCGCGTAAAACCACAACCTCGGTGGATCAGTTCTGGGTGAGGTCGAAACAATCGACCGGCAGCTTACAGACCAACTTTGTTCCCCAGGGATATTACAAATCAGGCTCGTAGGCACACTGAAAGCCGGCACAAGCGGAAGTCGAAAAAAGAGACCGCAACGAAGAAGGACTCATACACAAAATCGACTACGAAGGGACTAACCTACATTCCCCAAGCGTGCCCCGCAGCCCATGAAACGAACAAAACTAGCGAACCAGAAACGGTTTTGGGTGGAGAAAATAGGGAAAACTAGAAAACTAGGGGACACTATCCCGCCTCTCGGCACGGGCAAAATTTACTGGGGGAAACGAAGACACCAAAAGACGAAAATGGCAAACCACAACGCCTTGAGGCAAAGACCGGATCGACTTTTAGCTACCGCACAAGAACCCCGTTCAAAAAAATAACGCAAACGAGGGACTAGGGAAATGCCCGCGAACCTAGACTAAAAGGTTCACCCCATTCTTTGGGGTGAAAAAGGTCAACGCTCGCGGAGACATGTATCAACAGGGACGGATAGGTATGCAAAAAACCCATCAACCAGTGCCCAACTCGCAAAAAACCCGGATTAGATAAATCTTAGTCGGGCGTCTCGGTCAGGGTATAGTTGGGATCGTCCTACTGATAGTTAGCATCACTACTTGTTGTGGGAATATAGAGGCAAGGAGGAAAAGGGGGGGGGTGGGAGTAAGAAGCAGTGCAGGTAGAATGGGAGAGAGGGGGAGGAGCAATGCAGATGAATGTGGTGTGAGAAGGGGAGGTGACGGGGAGAATCGAGTGGTGGGATATAGGGGAGGGGGCTAGGAGAGTAGTGAGGTGTGGGGGTGAGGGGGAGAATACGCATGGAGGAGGGGGAATGGTTACAGATGGGAAGGGGGAAGGAGAGGAGGGCAAATGGAGAGGGTATGGGGGGGGATGTGGGGTGACAAAACCATGTTCAAAAAAAGGGGAGGGTTTGAGGGGCATACCAAAGGACGGCGGGAAAAGGGTTGGAAAATCATGATGGGGCGTTAGTGTCGGCACCGAGGGAAAAGTTTAGAAGGAGGGGGGGCACTCGTGAGGAATGCGAATAACTGTGGGGCATCCGCAGGCCGAGGCTAAGACCGTCTATAATGTCCGGGGGGTGTCTTCTTCTAGGGAGCCCAAACCGTCGCAGGTCGGGGAAAGGAAAGTGGGGCGGTCCTGTGCAGCTGGCAAGAAAACGATGGGAAGTCGGGTTAGAGGGAACGCAAGGGGAGATGAAATATGGACGGAGTAGGGCGGCGAAGAGTTTGGGGAGGAAAAGCGGGACGGCCTTCGGGGAAATCGGCAACCGGAGACACGGTGTAATACGCGACTGGGAGTCCAAACAGGACGATCTTGCCAGGGATTGTGGGGGGCAACCTGGAACCAACTTAATCCATCAACGCGGTTTCCGCGGATGTCGACTCGACCTTAGGGTGGAACATTCGGAGTGATTCGGGCGGGAGCTGGGGTGGGAGGGGCCTGTATTCAAGAAGGTTTGGAAACCCAGGGTCGGTTTTCGGGGATGGGGAGAAGGTGAAGGATGTCATAATCCGAAGGAAAACCATCGGTGGAATGGAGAAGACTGACAAGAGAAACGTTTTTGTGGAGCGTGCGCAAGGGGACAACATCGATTAATTTTGGGGAAGCTGTGAGGGGTTGAAGCTGCAGAGCGGGGAACCAAGGTCAAAAATAGACCATCGGAAAAGGAAAGGCTTACGCTAACTAACGACGCACTCGGATTCAACAAAAACGGCGCGTCAGCAGAGAGGCCGCTCCTCCTGCGAAAGAACCTCCGCCTGAACATTGTGGTAAACGAGGTGGGAATAAGCCTAAGAAGAATCGAAGGCTTCCAATAGGGGCGGACTTTAGAACTTCACAGGGAGCCAGGAATCAGGGGGAAAGGAGGAGGTGGGGGGGGGGGGGGGGGGGGGGGGGGGGGTGGGTAAGGGAATAGGTTGCAGGGTGCCGCCGCAAATTTGAAGATACATGGAAGTCGTTTGTGGGGGGACATCATCTGACGGGGAGGATGATCGAGACAGGGAACCTTCGGTGGACAGGTTGTGGGAGCGGCCCATAAAAATAGGCAGTTAGGGGGGGGGTTATGAGTACAACATTGGGAGATTGAAAGGGTGGGAGCCAAGTAATAAAAAGGGAGCGGCTCTTTGGGGAGGGAAAACATTTGGCCGGAGAGAGAGGACATGTGGGAGACAGAGAGAAATGAATGTGAACCGCAGCAAAGGACAGAATCCAGGCTTTCTTGGGACGCATCAGGGGGGTTGCGGATGAACTTTTTTTGAGTGGGGGAAACGGGTGGTTTGAGGAGGGGGACGTGGGGTTTGCGAACGGGGACGGCTGGGACTGGAGTCTGTAGGAGACCATTCTTTAAACTCGCAAGCGACAAAGAGTCAACCCCGGGCTGGGGGTTCGGGGAGGCCGGGTATGGGATGCATGTGTGTCATCTCGAAGGGTCAGGGGGGGTCGGATAAAGATGTTGCCCTCTGGGGTCAAAGGAGGCTCTATTTCCAAACGAAAGGGAAAGGCACATAGTAAGATAATGATTAAGTGGGAGAGGAGATCAAAAAGACGAACAGCCGAGAAAGGAGGAACCAGGGGGTCGGATCATAAGCCAATTGGTTATTGGGAGGGGGGCAACATCGATGAAAAAAAAAAACAGCAATCTTGAAAAGCTGCGCGCATCATTAATCAATTGAAATGCGATTTGAGGGAAGGGGGGCAGGGGCCGCAAACGGGCGACGCGAAAGTCGGCAGGAAAACGGGGGAAGGCTTCACGGTCGCTGGAGTGGAATGGGGTCTGGCGAAGATGTATTATAAAACCGGCGTTAGAAAGTGAAATACCGGATAGAGGGTGGCGAAACGACAAGGCGTCCAGTGGGAACGAGGGGGGCAGGAGCAGGGGTCTTGAATGGAGAGGTAGGGGTGGCATCGTCAAAGTGCGAAAGTAAAAGAAGAAATAGCAGATCAAAAAGCTAACCACGAGATTGCTTGAAATCGCGGGCGGGGAACCTTCCACCGTGGCCGTTATAGCACAGTACCCAGTAGCGAACGACGCGGATGCCACAAAAAAGCTCGCGTCGCAGATGGAAGTGGGAGAAAATAATCTGGGGCGCTCAAATGCACTTCATTGTCCGATAAAGGGCAAACGGGAAGGCCGGCGTTGGGACCAGCGAGGATTTGGGGAAATCATGGACTGAGGTGCGCACAGACTTTGTCGGCACAGCGGCGTGGAAAATCGTAAATACACCTGAAAGGGTCTGTAAAGGAGGTATGGCCATCCCAGCCTTCCAGGCAGCTGGGGCTGAACGGGGGGGAACGTCTGTCTCCAGGTAAGAACACAAAAAAACACGAATAACGTGGATGAGCAGGTGCATGAGCGCCAGAAAATTCATATTGGTGTGTTTGAGAGTGAAACAAAAAAAAGGTGAGACAAATTGTGAAGATTAGGTGGAGACAAAGATATTCACAGGTAGCAATAGCAGGGGGGGGAAGGGCCAGGGAGAGAAAACGACGACCATGAGTGGGGGGGGTGCAGGGCCAACCAGAAAAAGGGGGGAGAAATCCACCGAGCCGCCTGGGGTCGAAGAGGATGAGCTCGGGGACGGGAGCCTCGCACTAGAGATCTTACAAACAAGGGAACAGGTCGATAAGCCACGGTGGGTTGTCTCGGGAAATAATCCTCTCAACGACAAGAAAGTGGTTATTAAAATGATATAGGGAGGAAAGGACCAAACCCAGGGGAATATCGCATTTTCGATGGGTTTGAAGCCTTGACGGGGGGCACAAAAGCCGAAGAAAGAAGAGAAAAATTCGCTCTGCGAAAAAAGAAATAACTGGGGGGGGGGGGGGAACACAAGCTTCCAAGTCTTATAACCCAACAAAGGGGTTCCAGTTCCTGCCATCATACTCACGGGACATGACGCCAGCGGGACGGGGTTATCGGGGGGAAACACAAGCAAAGTTCAGGTAGTTGGGCAATTGTCAGGTTGTGTGAACGGGAAAAGGAGGCAAACACAAAAATTGAGGGGGGAGTGGCGCTCTGCAACCGACAAGGGGATGGCGAACGCGGATGGGTGGGTGGGGGTTCTTAAGTTGGCGAACTCCTCTCCACCAGCTAATTCCGATGCAGAGTAAAAGAAGCGTACAATTTCCCAGAAGGGAGTGCCAGCAGTGTTTGCGACCTGAATGAAAACGGGTCGGTCTTAAAACGAAAATAGCCCCGACGGACGGGGCAATCTCTCGGGCGAAAAAACAGTAAGGGAATTCACAAAGGGGCTCGTAACACCCTTACGTGCTTTCTAGATGTCAGGAACCACGCAATTCAAGCGCCAAGCGATCTGTGGTGGTCCGAGCATCTTCAGTGTTGTTGGTGGGGTGTGGGGGGGGGGGTGGGGTGGGTTGTTTTGGGGGGGGTTTGGGGGTGTTTGGGGGTGGTGATGTTGGGGGTTTTTTTTTGTGGGGGGGGGGGTGGGGGGGTGGTTTGGTGGTGGGGGGTGTTGGTGGTTTTTTGGTTTTTGTTTTTTTGGTTGGTTTTTGTTTTTTGGGTTGGTTTTTTTTTTTTTTTTTGTTTTTTTTTTTTGTTTTTGTTGTGGGTTGTTTTTGGTTGTTGTTTTGGTTATGTTGTGGGTTTTGTGTTTGTTTGTTTTTTTTTTTTTTGTTTTTTTTTTTTTTTGTTTTTTGTGTAGTTTTTTGTTTTGGATTTTGTGGGTTTGTTTTCTTTATTAGTTTTTTTTGTGTTGTTTGTTGTTTGTGGGTGTGTTGTTGTGGGTTTTTTTGTTTTTTTTTGTTTTTTTATGTTTTTGAGTTTTAAGTTTTATTTGGTTTTGTTGTTTTTATTTTGATGTTAGGGCCCCACCCCAACCCCACCCGAAGAAAACCTCTACGTGGAATCACGGACATTCCCGAGTGCAGGTGCCACGGACCATTCAGGAGGATAGCAGGAAAAAAGCGTGGTCAGGGGCCTTTATCTAAGCGCGGGTGACCGCACGGGGACGAAAGAGGAAAAACTACATAGAATGGACCGAGTGTCGCGAACCTGGCTCAAAAAGAGATCACTCGACGCCGGGGCTCGCCAAACTCGATAAGGGAGGCAGGGTAAAAGAAGACCGATCACCGTACGATAAAGACTCGAGTTTGAAAGGAACTAACCGAGGGGTCGTCGTCGCCCGAGCGAATCCCTCTTGCCCAAAGGATAGAGTCGCTGAATCGAACAAAGGACATGAAAAAGGAGGCATCGGGACATACAAAGAAAAAAGAGTCGTGTTGGGGGGGGATATAGGCGGTAGAAACGAAATTGAGTCCCCAGCATGAGAACGAATGTCACAGCCGGCTGGTAGCATCAAGTGAAGAAGGGAGAGGACTAGGGAAGGTGAAGTTTCGTTAGCTTCGATGGGAAGCTTAAGGGGAAGCGGGGGACAAAGCTCAGCCCTCAAGAACCTTCAAATGAAGAACCGCAGCAAAGAAAACGCTGAAGACCAAAAGCGTCCAATGGAACAGGGTCAAGGACAGGGGGGGTGGCGAGCGAGGGGCCACAGATGGTTAAACCAGCCTTCCAAAACACCAAACGCGGGATCCGCGCACAAACCGGATCGAAACCACAGATAACCAATCAAAAAGAAAGATAACGGACGCCGCGCGGGGGGCAGCCATGGGATAGAGAGGGGAAGACGGGGGGGAAAATCGCTGGCGTCCAGAGGGAGAAAAAAAAATCAAGAGAAAGCCGTACAGTCCGATTCAAAAAAGCCAAGCCAGGAAATCGTGGTAAGGAAAAAACATTCGGCAAAGGGGAACGCAGGTGGTTAATCAACAACCCGAGAAGAAAGAGGCCCTAAACGGCTCACACATTTTTCCTGACACAGCGTCTGGAAAAAGAAACGGAAAAGAAAAGCAGAAAGCGATCTATCTGGAGGCACAAGCATACCACTATAGAGAAGTGCGAAAAGAGGAAGGGGACCAAAAACGACTTCCCGCACCCAAATTCCAATCACCCGAATTCGAGGACTTGGACGTGGTACCGCAAGCCGAGCCCCGATGTGCCTAATAGACGAGATGCAACAGCGGAACAGGCGCCAGGCGGGATCTTTCGCGTCCAGGGGGCTAGCCAAAGAGGAAGGACGCGCCTCAAAAAAATCCAGATCCGCTGCGAGGGAGTGGTCCCCAAGAGCCGGAGAATGGCTACGTGGCTAAGGAGCGCGTTGGAAAGAGCGGAGGCACCAAACAAAAAAAAATTCAGAGGGAATTTATAGAAATGAAATCAGCAAAAAAAACCTTAATCCAGAAAAAAAGTTTAGGCGGGGGGAGAACAGGCTAGGAAAAGAAAAAGGGTCTCTAATCCGAGTAAATGGGCAGCACGGGGAAGGAAAAACCGAAAAAAAAAAAAAGAAGGGTGGCACCAACCCTCGGTTAATGTCCACACAAAGCCAAACAAAAAACAGGGAAAGAAAGAAAAATCAAGTTGTTCAAAAAACTCAAGGGATCTCATAACGCTAACCCGCGGGGGATTAAAAATTTCGGGGAGTGACAAAAGCCCCACGCGCAAAGATAAGCATGTTTCTGATCTACCCGCGAGAAGTGACAAGGACTGTCGGACATTCTTAAAAGGCCGTACCGCGACGACCAACCAGGGTTAAAAGTCCCGAAAGAGATAAATCATAAAATGCTCACCCTAAGAGAAGAAGCGGAATCAAACCCATCGTCCGGCCAACGCCGGCCAGGCCTAGAAACTAAGTGCCGGGGAAAAGCATCGGGTATGGCCGTAATAAAAAGACCAATGGATGTAACCGCAACCGAGGCCTGAGGAGGCAAAATTGCGGACAGTCCGAGCACGCAAAGAAAAGGGCCACACGACTTCTTCAAAGCAGAAACGGAGGGGGAAAATAAAAGCCACAAATCAATGAGAGTAAAAAACTGAAGGAGATCGATGGAATAACAAACCTAAGATAGCCAGTGAAAGTCTGAGCCAACATTTCAACGCATAGAGGGGATCACGCAATTTAACTTGCAACGTAGGCAACAGTCAACGCCGACCAACAATCCTCAACAAAAAAAGGATTCTAAGAGTTGTGGTCGGACGTTGATAGGGTCTTTTAAGACGTCTCGTCCAACATGAGGGGGCCAGGAGCATAGACGGCCGCTGGGGTGACCACTCATGGTGCATTTCGGGCTGGAGGTGGGACAGTCATAGAGCGCGCGGGGGGAAAAACGACCAGCAAAGGGTGGAGGGTGCGGTGAGTTGCCAGGTCAAACCTTCATTAAGGATTTGAAAAAAGGGCGTAAAGGGCGGGGGGTGGCGGTGGGACTGTGCGTTGTAATCCGGCAGGAGAGGGGCTATAATGACAGGTTTTGGGGGGCTATTTCTCATTACAAACCCAGAAACCGTTGGGCATTAAGGAATGGTGGCGTGCGGGGTGCCAGTCTGGGGGCCAGGACGATGGGGACGTAGGGGGGTGCGTCACCGGGGGGGAGGGGTAAGAGAGTGATCCATGTTGATCTCTAAGTAGGGGGGAGGTCTTCTTTTCGACGCCGCGGTAAGGTCAATAATAAAATAGTAAGAAGTGGGAACTGTAAAATAGAGAGGGTAAAGACCGAACAGGCCAGAAAAGATTACAAAAAGGGGAGAAGTTTTCTTTTAACCTTCAAACAAAAAAAAAAGGGAAAAAATCCAGTGAAGGAAAAGAATACCGTGGTTTGTGGGACGTATTGAGGATCTTTATTCAGGCTGGGGGGGGGCTTTGCCTGGGAGGCATCAAAAAAAGGGGTTGGGCAACTGAGTTTTCATGGAGGTGGGTGAATACTTGGGAAGGAGAGGATCTAGGGAAGATCGTCGTGGGAAAAGGTACAGCCAGAAGACGCGTGTTTTGGAAGGGAGAAATATACACTTCATCGTGTTGGTTTTGGGGAGCTATAGTGGAGGGAAAAGCGATCGGGAACCCGGGCACGATCCCATAGCCGGAATTGCTGACAAGAACTACCGGAAGAAGGGATCGTATGACACGAAAAAGCATGCTGAAAGCTAGGGAAGGGAGACTAGAGACTTGCTAATCAAGAACCGAAGCCGCCAGATCTAATGGGAAGAGGGGGAATATCGAAGTCGATCGAAGTAAGCGCGGCTTCATGTAGGAAGTTGCAGGGTAAGAGCTAAAGCGATCATTTAGATTTGAATACTTCGGGCCGGGTTAGGTTAAACAAAAGGGTTGTCGACTATAGTAGAGGTCGGAGTCTGGTGAAAGATCAGGATGATCTGGCGTTGGGGATTGGTCGACCCTGTTCATGGAAAAAGTTTGTGGCATCATCAAAATATGAGAAGATGATGGGCAGGGGGTGAAACCTTGCGTCTATGGTGAAATGCATTGGGAATAAACGGTCAAAGCGCGTATCGGGACGGAGAGGCTGGAGAAATGTGTCGCAACATCTGAAGACCATTCGGTCCGCATCGCAGGAAAGAGTAGAAGAAAAAAATAAAGGGGGGGATCGTCGGGGGTGGGATGGATCTTTGTTGTCTGGTTGGATCGGCGGTGGTACGCAGGTCGGCTGGCGAGGTGGGAAGGATGGAACCGACTTCTTGACGAACGCCCTCTACTCAACGCCTGGGAAAAAAAAGGGACTTGTCCGGGAGGAGAAGGGGGGATTTTGCTTCTTTTGTCTGCAGCGAAATGGTGGGAAGGTGGCTAGCGGGTAACAAATTTTTCAAGGTGGTCCAGATTAAAAAAGAGGGAGGTCCAAAAAAAGAGGAAAAGGAACATGTAAGAGACAGTCAACCGGGAGGAGTAGAGAAAGGGCAGCAGCCGGGCGACAGATGGAGTCCGGATCATGCGGGGAAAAGACAGGGGTGTCTGTCAAAGAATAAGATCAAAAAAGAAAGGGGAATGGGGACTGCTCAGCTTCGGGCATTGGGAGATTCAAGGAAAGGGAGCGTGGACCGGAAGGATGACGGGCAGCCTCTGTACGAAAAGGAGGAAGGTGGAGTATTTGCTGGGAAGAAAAACAAGGGATAATTCTCTGGGAAAGTGTCCGGAAGCCAGCGGAAATTATAAGATCGAGGGGGGAGACGAAAGGGCTTAGGACGCGGGAGTAGCCATGTTTTCTGGCCTCGTAGAGGTAGGGGAAGAGGGCCAGTGAAAGCAGCTTCGAGACATCCAGCAACTCGGGATTTCGTCCGCGGTAAGAAAAGGCAGTCCAGGGGGGGGCACCTTAAAAATGAAAAACCAGGAGGGAGAACTAACCCACATCGAGTGAAATAAAAAATGAGAATGGTCGATCAGTACTATGAAAAAAGTGGGGGTCCAGAGCCGGTGCAAGGAGGGGTAATAAGTATTGGTGCCACTAGGAAAATTGAGGACTTCGGGGGATGATTTAGACGGTTTCATTCCGCGGAGCAACACTGAAGAAGGGGACGAAAAACCTGCGGGGTCTACGCTTCTTGGGGGGACCGCACCGGTTTCTTACCCCGCGGCTTGGTGGGCGGCGCAGTGGAAACCCAAAAAAAACCTCCTAGAAGAAAGCGGGTCTGAGCGGTGCAGGGGCGCAACATTCAATTACCGAGGAGGGGGGTGTTGCAGACTTCCCTGAAAAAAGACATCTAAAAGGGTACCTGATAGGGAGGGTGAGAAAAGGAAGGGCTGCAAGAGGTCGCAGGCAGTTCATCAAAAAATGGGGTGGGGGGTTTTTCGACGGGCAGATAGACAAAAAGGGTTCTCGTCTAAAAAGAAGGAAGACAAACTTTGAAAAGGCTAGGGGAGGTCGGGGTCGGAGGTTACTAGAAATCAAACCAGGAAGGACAAACAAAGCGGATCGCCCGGGGGGTTCGAAGAACTCTCTAAACACACTGATATGAGAAAGAGTGGGAATTCAAACACGACAACCCCTGCGATAGGAGGTGGTCCGATGTGGAAACTTCTTGAGGGGCACTTAATACCTAACCTCCTCTAAGGACTGGGCAGGGAGACTCAGAGGGTTGAGTCACAGGTCTGCCCTGCGATACCCCAAAACGAAGTGGGGAGTATAGACCCTGACCGGCGACCAAGCTGAGGACTGAAGATCTCCTCTCAATTCAGGGACAATGGGGGGAGACGTCTTGAAGGGTTGAGGACAAAAAAAAAAATGGGGCGCGGTCATTGAAAATTGTGTATTTCTCTCAAAAGGCACCAAACACGTTCGAAAAAATTCTGGGTTGTGGTGGGTGAACCCTCCCGCCCCAGTGAAGGGGAAGAAAAGAGGGGAGGGGAAGCAAGAAGGTAACCTGACTCCATCGAAGGGGATGGGAGGCGTGAGACGCGAATGAAAACGTCGTTAGACTCATCCCCACTGACGAAATTCTCGTGGCAGACAGTTCAAAACTTTAACCTACTCACCCGACGGGAAGGGGAGATAATTATTGGAAAAACCCTTAGAAGGGCCGAACCGGGAAAGGTGGGGGGTTCGCCAGCACGGCAGGGTTGGAGTCAACGTAGAGGGGGGAATAGAAAAATTCACAAGGTGCAGTTCACGCAATAAGAGTAACAACCCGAGTGCGCCTTAGGGATCGAACAGGGGGAGTTTACGAGCAAGGTGACGAGCCACCTACAGAGACATTGCCGACCGGGAACTGACTATCACTCTCCACTGAGAAGAAGAGGGAACCAAACGAGGGGATTTCATGTCTAAGACGGCAAGAAGGAGGAGGCAATTCTTCGTACATAAATTCCGAAGATTCTTCCAAAGGAACGCAGAGACCAGAAAAAGGTCTCGTCGAACCGGAGCGGAAAGAAGAAGCCCGGTAGAGATATGGTCTTGAAGAACGCCAAGGGGGGAAGAGCTAAATCAGAAAAGAAAACCGGCACAGTAACGGGGGGTGATATGTGGATTGGAAAAAAAAAAATCACAGAGTCACAGATATCCGCGGCGGGGACAGGCAAGGCTGAGGAAGAAGGGACGCTAAACGGTGAAGAAGACGTATTACTATTTGCCTTTGAGAGGGGTTCGAAAAAGAAGTGACCTGGAACAACCGGGGGAGGGGGAAGCTGGTTACTGGTTAAAAAACAAAAAAAAGCCACCGAACCAGGGTAGCGGCCCCATCAAACAGGCGAACCCACGCCGGGCAGGCCAAGGGGGGGAGGGGGAAATCCTAATGGAAGCGGGGCTCGGGGACCGCAAAAGAATGGCGCGCACAGAACGCAAAGCACGATCAAGAAACAACACCAGAGATCCAAAAGACCACCACGAAGAAACACCACGAAGATCCATGACTCTGGAGAAGAGTTAAAAGGGCGGAAGACGCGGAAAAAGTGACCTTGTCTTCAAAGACAACAATTAAAGAAAAATCTCGAAGACTGCCAAACAAAAAGTCAAGAGACCATTACGAGGTAATTCAAGGCTACAAATCTTCAAATATGAAGAAAGGGGGGGGGGGGGGGGGAACCCAAAAAGTAATCAGAGTCTCCGGAAGCTCAAAAAACTTTTCGGACCACAAGGAATGTAGAACAATAAAGGAAAAGGAGAAGACGGCGTCTGGTATCACAAATGGAAGCATTGGATAGCGCTGGAGAACCCGAAAGGCAATCAGAAAAAGACTCTTACCGCCACGAGCATTGACGATGCACACGGCGCTGAAGGACAGTAAAAACGCCGAAGATGAAAGAGGAAGATAAATCCGAGAGAGGGGACTACTAGGGAAAACCGAACAATTAGAGCAAGGTCTGTCGATTCAGACCGGTGCGAAGAGCATCATGACCTGATGAGCATCCGAAACGCCACTTGAGGATTGGATCTAGTACAGCAAGTAGAGGGATTTACGGTTTTCCGAATTCGCCGACGGGGAAACAGAGACCTTTTTCAACAACGGACATCTGAATTTGAGATGCGACGTCTCCCAAAAATCTGGATCTTGTGAGGGGAAGGTTAGCAAGGCAACGATCGACTGCGTCGCCAAGGATGACTTAAAAAAAGTCTTAAACCAAACCAACACGCCAGAAAACCCGACGGGGCCCAACTCCTCGTGGATCCATACAGGAAAGAAACAACTCACGCATAACGAAGAATCACTCCTAGGGTTTCAATACAAAAAGGCGAGCGCAGAAGAGGGAACGTGAAGTTAAGGGTGACACAACAAGAAAAAGAGGAAAAGGCAAGATTCAATTAGATGAAGAGAAAAATCAGCGATTAAAAACAATCGGAAGAAGGGGGGACTCTTCAGAACAGTCGGGGCAAAAGAAACGAACAAGCTTTAGAACGACCCGATCAGTCAACCTCGATGACACCCTACTGCAAATCGGGGTAAACAAATACAATCGTGGGCCCCCAAGAAACATAACGAAAACCTTCCCTACATGCGCCAAAGGGTTTAGGGGTAAGAAGGGGTAGCGAAGAACACGGCAGAATAGAAAGGAAGCGCAAGACTTGCGCCACGGGCGGGGAAAAAAGGAAGTCCATTGACCCAAGCCCTCTTAAAAAAATTCATCGAGGGGGGCCTAAAGCCGCAAAACCACAGCAGCCGGGTGACAAAAAAAAATCAAAAGGTGCAACCGAAACCGAAATAGAAATGAAAGCTGCTGGGGGGGCCACAGGTCACTCGCTGATCATGTATCCAAAACCAATTGCAGACCCGAGAAACCT
>Ga0179593_1341653_pt1 | contig 22338 bp, 28 predicted proteins | sample CZODoug2_1_08_16_FD_185931 | JGI IMG/M metagenome (GOLD analysis project Ga0179593, IMG submission 185931) | Vadose zone soil fungal communities from Angelo Coast Range Reserve, California, USA - CZODoug2_1_08_16fungal (PacBio error correction) | ecosystem: Environmental > Terrestrial > Soil >...
GGCGGGTGATCGTACAGTGGGGGGCGCTGGTGCTCTCGAAAAGGTTGTGGTGTCAGATTTGTCAAGGCTAGAAAGAGTTCCCAGGTTTCAACCGGTCGAAATGGGCGCTCGGAATGGCAATAACCTGCTCATTGTGGAAAACTGTTCACGCCCGATCACTTGGGTAGTGAAGCTCGGGATCTTATCACAGCGCGGACACCAACGCAAAGAAACCCTAACGAAAGATAGAGAAGACGCTGCAGCGAGGGACTGGCGCGACATAGACTCGGCAACCCCTTGATCGTACTTTGGTCTCACTGACAACGCCAACAAGGGAGTGGTCTTGTGAGAACAAAATAGGGCAGCCAAGAGAGAAAAAACCAGGGGACAGACCAAAAAGAGAGGGAAAACGATCCAGCCCAAACATAACCGAGAATGGCAGCGAACAGAGACAAGTACTACGCAAACGAACTACGCTGGAACAGCGCACATCATGACGCAATGGGGGGAGGTACAAGCTCCATCATGGAAGTTTCGAGTCACGAAAATGATTTTCCAGAATTGTCAGAAAAAAGGGCGCTCCAAGGACTTCTCAAGCAGCCAAACAAACGCATGAATTGAGCGGCCATCACAATACCGCCTAAAAAAAATACTCCTGATCGTGGTAAATGCTAAGAACTGCGTGAATGGAAGCTAGAAAACTGACTTAAAAGCGAAGGGGGACCACAAGACAGGAATCAACACGAACGAGGCCCCACAACACAGGTGATAACCCGGGCCGACGCTTCGGCCGGAGTCACCTGCAAAGAAGAGGAAGTGTTCAGAAAAGGGGGTAGGGTGTATTGGTGAATCGTTCAAGTTCGCGCAAAGTGGCGTGTGGGGAGCTAGGGGGGGGAAAGGGGGGCATGAGAGCACTGGTTATGGCTTGGCCAAACACCGACGAAAAGATCGTTCTCTGGAAGTCGGACAACGGAGTCATCTGGGTCCGGGGCTCGCATGCGGTGGTGGGTAAAGTGAGTAGGGCGGGGTACCATAGGTGAAGGGCTAAGAAAGAGGACAAGAACACCCACGGTTTTCAAAGGGACCTGGTTCTTTGGGAGGCGCTGTCTAGGGTGACGCGCATCAGGGAGCGCTGGTGGGAAGTTCATCGAGTTGTTCTCGGTCATGACTGGGGGGATACCTTGGGAGGGAGGGGGGTGACGCGGCGAATGAAGTGATCACGTGGCGAATTGGTTGACTGGATCCGGCAAGGATGGGGCAAGGAGGCAGGGAACATTCAAAAAGAGGGCGTGATCGTGAGAATAACAAACATAAAGACGCCAGCGGAAAAGGGACGGCATCGGGATGCGAAGGAAACTGGACACGACTGTGACGAGGCGGCCAGCTGGGGGCGGGGAATACCGATGGCAAGATAAGAACGGAGGACCAGACACATTCTCGAAGCACCGATGAAACGGTTTTGAAACAGGGAGGGGGGGAGCGGATGGTAAGGGGGAAGAACTCCGAAAAAAAAAGTGGCCGCAACCGTCGTTTTCATAAATGCGTATGCTTCTCGCAAAAACAAGACAAGCGGAGGTATTAGACAACCTCAGCGATACAAAGATGGAGAAAACAAAGCAAGTTGGTCAACAAACACATAGAATGGGGAAAATAGACAACAACAAAACAAAAAACAACCGTGAGAAAAACCCGCAACCAAACCAAAAAGCCGAGGAACACAATGAAATCGAGCAAGATAAGAAATTAGTGTCAAGGTGCACCAGTAAAAGCCTGTGTCTATGCAAAGACTCTCAATGGTCGGCACACAAAAGAAAAAAAAAAAGAAAGATGGAGGTGGGCAAGATCTTGCATTAATTGAAACCGTCCGGCATCAAAGACATCGGGAGTGTCACATCCAAACCACACGACAGGAGCACGTCAAACTAGGTAGATAATATCATCACAAGCTCATATTTCGGATAAGGCATTCATCAGCAAGAAAATGGACAGCAAACACCAAAAAAAAAAACAGACCATAACCACACAAAACCCAGACCAACAAAGAGACAAAAACCACAACTCAAAAAGACAGAATCACGAAAACCAACCAAGCCAAGGGGGTGGCCTTATAGTAAATCGCACGCCGAACAAAAAAAACGGAAACCCAGAAAGCAAAGAAAAAGGGGACGGTGTGTCGGGGGGGGCAGAGGAAGGTGTGCGTGAGAAAAAAACGATCGAGACAACAGAGGTCAACACCAATGGCGGAGGATTCTCGGCACAAGAGAAACCAAAAAAAAAAACAAACACCGCAGGGGGGCCGAGTCGTGAACAGCAAGATATACACCAGTCAGATAATTCGGACACCGCCTCGAGTCTAACAAAAAACAAAAAAGACTGCAAGCCGCCGGCAGAAACAGGCTGCACCAGAGGAGGGAGAGAGAAGATGGCGAAATTTTGGGAAAATATGAAAAGGACAACAAAATTTCGAGAGATAACGTAGCACTACCACCGGATGAGGAAAACGCGAGCATCGGGGGGGAAAAATGAATCGGTTGCCTATTTGAACAAAAAACAAAAAAAAAAAGCCAGAAAAAAGGAAAAGGATGCACAAAAGCGTCCATAAGCATGTATCTTACTAGAAAAGAAACATTGGGGTCGGTTCGAAAACAACAAAAAACTGATACTGCAGGAAAAAAAAAAAAAATATGGGAAACACTAAATTTGGGCACAGAACTCCTTCCGTCTGTAAAGCGTCGTTAGTCATGCTTTGGTGGGGAGGGGGTTGGGGGGGGGGTTTTCTGCATTAGCACCAAATTAAAAAAAAAGAAGTCCTAGAAGCACCTCGCATCAGTCTGCCCCCCCCCCCCTCTACATCCGTACTCAATTCCTGACACCCAAACCACTCCAACCCGGGTTCACTCCATCGTCCCGTCTTAGAGTTACAAAAAAAGACCACGCAGACTGATAAGACCAGGATCCAGACACACACGCCGGCGCGACTTAGCGACAAGAAAAACACACCCCAGCTTTGATTTCGGCAAACGAGGGAAAACCCAGAAACACAAAAAACCCAAAGCTGAAAATCTCTTTTTTCACAGAAAGATCAACGATTGAGGTGGGAAAGAACAAAGCTTGGTTCATGAGGAGAACTAGGGTAAACACACCTCACACCGTCTCACGAAAGTTAACGAACAAGCAAGCGTACTCGTAAACAGCAAGAAATCGGAGGGTTGTCTAGTATGTTTCTTGGGTGGTTCTCTAATTTTCCCGCGGGAAAATGGGTGGGGATAGTTTGGCTGTATGACACCAAAAAAAAAAGAAAGTCGAACACGATTTGTGTTCAGTAACTGATCACGCGGAATAGAAGGGAACCAAGCCACTGAGGGGTCGCGTGAAAAAATCGACCAAAAGGAAAAAAAAACCAAACGGACCAACACAACGGACACAAATCTGGGTGAAATCAGAGAAGAAAACGACGCGAGCACCAGGATCGCGGAAGTGGAAGGTTTCATAAACAAACTCTAGAAGACACAAGAACAAAACAGAGAAGTTAGCGTGCGACGCTCAACAGCGTTTAGATAGAAAAAAAAAAGGAAGGAAACAACAAGAAAACAAAAAAAACAAAAAAAAAAACCAGAAGAACAGGATGGGGGGTGTCCCCACTAAGACAATTCACACCAAATTCTTCATCCCGCGGGAGTTAGAACCCCTCGGAGTATGTTTCGTTGTTGTTGAAGAACAATTTGGAAAAACAAAATGGCTCGCACAAACCAACGCAAAATCTCACCCATTACGCCGTGGCGCGGGGGGGTGGGGGAGGTTAAAAGCGAAAAGGAGAAGACTCGCTCAAGGGTCCACCAAGGTGGGACGACGGGGCTGTAAGGCGATGACACTGTATCTCGAAAACCCCAAACAACGCTCCTCGAAACAATAAGCACATTGAAGGTAGAAGAGGGGGAGCCAGGGACAAGTACCTTATCCAGGTTTTATAACCGCGGCCCGGACTTCCGGATACGATGAAACAACAATCAGAAGGACGAGGCCGAATAGTACTCATTACAGACTAAAACAGAAGGAAAAGACTATGCGAAGGTGGGTAGTGATGCGGGTTCTGCTACCAAGACTTGGAATCCAGCAGTCTTAAGATGATATGCCGTGTGGCAGACTCCAACGCCGCAGTGCGCGAGCTGACTCGGACAACCCAACAGAAAAAAAAACCGTTCACAAAAAACAACACACCCCCAGAACAAAAACAAACCAACAAACCAACAGACAAACCCCGAATTGAAACAAAACAGAACAACCCCAAGGAAAAGACAACAAAAATCGCAGCCGGTGCCAAGAATTAACGCAATCATAGCGACGTCACCGTCAACAAAATTAAGGCGACTGACAGCCACTGCAACCACCATGCTAAGAGAACCGGTCGAACGTAGATACAGAAAAATTGCCCAACCGGGGGGGGGAGATCTACGGCGACAGACGACCGGCCGGAGGATACCGTCTACATCAGAGCAGACAACATCAACACGAAACAGGAAGTATTATTAAATGAATCATTGAGGCTAAATCGTAAATTCACAACAAAGGAGCAGGGCAGGGGGACGCGCGACCATTCTATTTCAACAAAGGCGTACGTCAGTCGTCACAGTAAGTAGGTTCCTCCCGCTCTGTCAACCAGGCGTCTTATGAAAGGTTTGACTGCATAAACGCCGGACGAAAAGAGCCCTCGCCAAAGGGAATTAACAGAAGCTCAAACTTTTCATTTTAAATCAGGGAATTAGGGCACTCGGCTCAAGCGCGACAGATGAACCGAACAGACTACAGGGGCAAACCACCAGACCGGAAGAGGTAAAATACAGGCACGGAGACTCGCGCATCGGCTCTCGTCCGACACTTGAGGACAGGGTGCGCTCGGCCCTGGACAGCAAGAAAATTGAACGGAAGACCGAGGCTCATACAGGGATGAAGTAAGTTCTGGGGGGAAACCCGTATAAGGATTCAGCAGCGACGCAAAAATTTTGATAAAAACCAATGTGTTCTTCGTTCTTCACTACTGGTGTGATGTAGCGGAAGCCGAGGAGAAACCAGACGCGAGTGGAACCGATCTTTGAACATGGGAACGTTTCGGAACCCCCGGGGAACGCTCACTCAAAGGACGCGGGACCGAAGTTTCTGAAAACAGACAAGACAACTCCCTATTCTCGGACTAACTGTCAGTCCAACGACGAGGAACAAACAACAGAAGCCAGGAATGGGCATGTGGGTTAACGGAAAGGGTGGGGGCGTTTGGGTTTCGTCGATTGCTCTCCGGGTTGATCGTTGGTCACTAGAAATCAAATGACAAACAGGAAAAAAGGTGGTAGGGGGGCAACATGACATGGGATGAGAAACGGCAAGATACTCTATACTGCGCCGTTCAACTGCTAGTTGTGTCAGAACCGGTCCGATCTAAAAAGCAACGTAATGTGGGGGCAAACAAAGCGGAACGGGACCACAAAAAAGACAAAGCTAAGTCGGCTGTTGAGGGGAGGAGGGGACAAGTTGGAAAGCTCTCGTGGGTGGGTGTGGGTTTATCGCGGGGGCTTGTTAAAGGGTTTTTGGGGCCCGGTGCCTAAAAAAAAGGCGTTCTCCGCGGTCAGGGAGTTGTGTGGTATGGGGTGACAGACAGATGAAAGCCTTCAACCGGGAAGTCAGAAGCGGTCGGACATCGGGGGCAAGAGAAGGAGTTCTGCGGGGATAGACGTGGAATCACTTGGTGCGCTGCCTAAACACTGGTATTTCCAAAAGACGAGTAGATTAAACTTCAAAACGTTCTAATATCACAACTAGAACCAAAATTAGCAGGATTGACTAACAACAATTTAGGCAAAAGAAAGTCCGGAGAGAGTCACGACAACATAAAGAACTTGGCTGTGGCAGTAGGTATATTCAATCAAAAGCGAAGGATCTGCTAAGGCAGTCTCGGTCTCAGGGCCATCGAAAACAAAGAAAGGACAGCGCAGAAATCAAAGGCCACCCCACCCGCCATTCATGTGCCAGAAGGAAACGCTGGCAGCCACCTTGACCAATATCATTTTGTGGGAGTTGTTGGTTCCTGAAAAGTGGCGAGGGGGGATTCCGGCAGCTCAAGCAAAGAACGCGTACCGGGTTTCTGAGGTATTGTCGTGAGGGGTGGCTTGGCAACGCAAGATGTTCGACACAAACGGGGGGTGGGGGTTCTGGAAAGTTTTTCTCTGTTGGGTGGAAAAAGGTATAAGGGGGCAAAGATGGAGCGTTTCTTGGGTCAAAAAGAGCAGGCTGCAGGAACTTGTTCCTGTGCTCGCGTCAAAGCGAAAGTGGGCTCTTCAACAAAACTACAAAAATCAAACAATAACAAAACCCCAACAAAACAAAAAGGCTCACAGAGGGGACAAACCCCAGCAAAAAAAACAAAAACAGCCAAAAAAAGGCAACCAGTATCGCACCACTGTAAGTAAAAGGGGGTATGGTACCCCACTTTGGGGGAGGGTGAAAACATGAGAGACGCACCCTCAATCACAACCAACGACAAACACAAAAACGCATGGTTTGGGAAGACCAAACCAGGGTTTTGGGTGAGGTTTGTAGGGGATGGTGTCGCTTCCGTTATGGCAGATCATGAGGAACAGACCTTATGAGGGGGAAGAGGCAAGAGATCGTGGCTGCACTTATCCACGGGTTTCTCTTCTAGTTCTGGGTTTCAAAAAGAGGTGGGAATGGGGGGGGGGGGCAACTGATCAATACCATCACGAATGGAAGGAGGGCACGCAGAGAAGCAAGTCGGAGACAATCGTCTCAACTCAACGGACCACAAAAAAAAAAAACACCAAAAAGAAGGTAGGAGGAGGAAAGAAAAAATAAGGACGTAGCTTTAGGACTACAACGGATCGTCTGTCTGAGGACAAAAAGTGATGCAGACCTAACGCCAGAACCAGTTAAGCACACCAAGGCAAAGTTTACCACCCGAATCGTTGCGAGACAAGAGGTATCGAGAGAACAAAACAAACAAAAAAAAAAATGACGGTGCCGAAAAACGAGACCACAAACAACATACAACCAAACCCCCCAACCACATGAAAACCAACCAGGTCATTGCGTTAAGCCATCCTCCCCCACCTCGAACAGGGGGCAGGGTAAATCAACATTTGCATGTGGATAAGTGAGAGCACAGGACGTATCGGAGGAGGGATCAAAAACCGCTCTTGCTATCGTAACATGACACCTCAGAGGCAGGCAAAAAAACGCCATTTGTTGGGTTTCCCTCTAGACTGTGAAAAGAAAAACCAAATTGGGGGGTTTTTCACAAGAACAACAAATAAATAGCCCTCACCCACAAACACGGAGGTAACACACCAGGATTTCATCGGAAACAAAGAAAGAAGCCTAAAAACGACACAACCGCAATCCGGAAGAGGGCCCCAAAAACTGTGAGGCGGTGTCGAGGTGTTTGGGTTCGGTAATGGTCGACAATCACCCTACAAAAAAGAATCAAGCACAAAAAAACGAACCCCAGAGTAGTAGGTGGTCAAGCTGGTTGCGGGGGCACGCTAAGCCACAAAGTCTTTAACGACACGGTTCAAAGAAAAAAACATACAAATACAACAGAACGGCACCAACCAATTAATAGATCTAAAGAAAGGCTGGTTAATGGGGGCACAGATGCAACAAAATGTACAACTAAAGTACTAGTGAGCATACAAAACACCAAGCCGGAAGAATCGCATGAAAAACCATCACAAATCGATAGCGGGCGGACTCGGGCAGGACGGGCAGACACGCCATACAAAAAAAAAACTAGTCGCGGAAACATCAAAAAAAAAAAACCATAACCAAACGCTCTCTAAAACAAGGAGAGAACGACGGGAGCATCGGTTTTGTGGGGTGGGGCCGGAGGAGTTTTTGAGGGTCAGCCGGGGGGGGGGGGATAAAACATACTACCAACAATTGGTTGCGAGCGGTCAACAAATCCCAACCAAAATAACGCTATCGCGAACCATAAAAAAAATTTTGGGGAGGGGACTGGGATATTGTATAAGATTACTACCCCCCCGTAAGGCGAGTAGAAAGAGAAGTGGTGCAGGACCAAACACAAAAAACCAGGGGCGCATAAAACAATTAACGTTCCGACTCCACCACAAAAGGCGTAGACAGGGCAAGGGCGCGGGGGACATTATACAAGAGGTGGAACCTTTGCAGAAAGCAAAAAAAGAAACGCCACAACCAAACAACCCCCATACACACACGGAGCCTCAGACCCAAAACACAATGCTGGTCAGTAACTCCAAACCACACCACACACACTAATTGAGGTGAGAGAAACAAAACCATTGAGTCATATTGCTACGCAGAAACAAGACAGGGCGAGGTATCTTGGTAGATTGATAAGGCCAATGATTGACACGATAAAAAAGACACACGATATTGGGCATAATGCCAAACGAAGAGTTAGTTCATAAAATAAGCAGAGTAGGAACTGGAGGAAATAAAACCAAGAATCTACCTCGTCAAGAAACAACAAAGCCAAAAACAGAACCAAAACACACACCCAAAAAATCCCAAAGTGTCGTATGAAAGAAATGACACAAACTGATTACACTTTTACTCTGCGTGATGGTTTGGCGTAGGTAAAAGGGCGCATCCGTGGGAGACAGCCGGGGTTTGGTGGTAACGAGTGTTGCATAATCGGGTGGCAGGCTAGTCTGAGCCAGTATAAGAAGAACATCCCCAATTCAGAAAAGGAGGGTCAGGCGCAGAAATAACTAAGCGCATTGCTAAGCAAAGGATGTAAGACCCGCCTGCCATAGGGTGTGAAAGCGGTGAAGCTCGGGGCGAGACAGCCAGGAAACCTTCAACAAAGTAAACAAGAAAAGAAAAGACGAAAGACTAAAATTTGGTGTTTTGATTCGGTTCAGGGGCCGCAAATAAAAACTGGCTAAACACCGAACCAAACAATGCATCACAACGCCTAAAAAAACCCCATCCAAAAAATGAAAGAGCGAAAGAAGGAGACACGCGACCAGATAGGGGCGCCAGAACGGGGTGTGGGTTGGTGGCGGAGGTTGAGAGGGTGGTGGGGCAACATGCTATTCCAGAAGCGAGAGCGAAGCCACCGACAAAGGAACAAAGATCTGAATCGTGGCGCGGAAAATCCCAAGGGACAAATGGGTGGGGGCGGGTTCAATTCCTTCGGGCTTGCGGGAGTTAGGGGTGCGGGGGTTTTGGACTGTGGTGGAGAGGGGGGTGGGTTCAGCTGACAATAGGGGGGGGTATTGGCGAAGTGAGTATGCCTCAGAAAAAAAAAGAACTGAAAATACATGGAGGAAAACCAGAAAAACGAAAGCGAAAGTCGACACAAAAGGATGAAAAAGACCAAAGAAAAAGACCTCATCAAAACAGTTGACTGCTATGCGTGGGACACAACCTGACCCACCAAGACACAGGAAGGCCCGGCAAGGGGGCGGAACAAGAGCTGCGGAGGAGTCGGTACGAGGAGGGCGTTATACGTCGGTCAGACGACAGTAGAAGAACGAAGACTACTGCGGTGCCCCTGGTTTGGTGAAGATAGTGAGGGTGTTGGAGATTCGAGTCGGTGAGGGTCACCAGGCGCTTGCGATTGGTGTGCTGGTATTGCTGGTGACCCCCATCAGGCAAACACGGCGACATCACATAGAGACCGAACCAAATCGCAGTTACCCACCTCGTCATATATCGCCATGGTGAATTCAGGTTCCCGGGCCGAGCAACAACCCACCCAAGCCACAAAACAAAACCCAAAAAAAGAAACAAGGGGGGCACACAAACAAAGATCTGAAGAAGCATAGTACACACACCCACCAACCATCTGCGATCAGGCAAGGACGACAGGGATAATACACACACAACCAAAAACGAAGGTAATCAGAAAACAAAAAAAGAAAAGGGACTCCAGCAGGGCTCTGGAGCATGGTAATTGGCGGCAGTCGCTGAATGACCTCCAGGAATGCCGGTCATCACCTGAAGACAAGAAAAGACACTGAGGGGTGCAACGTCCGCTTCGTAGTGGGGGGAGGGTGAGAACGGTCGGCCGTGCAGGTGGTTCTACTCCTGTGCCGGCGCCAAGGGTTGGGTGCGCAGCGAAGCCAGACTATAAGACTATCGGTTCAAAGAAGCAGGAGGAACGGACAGACGCAGGGGGGTAGGTTGGGGGAAGGAGAGGATGGTTGGGAAGGGATGTTCTTGAAAGGCTGGTAGGACTACGTTAGAAAACCAAGTCCTTTGATATAAAAAAGAAGGCGACAACTCTTTCACAAAGCGGGAGGCATGTGAAAGACATAACACAAAAACTCACTTCTATCAAAATCAGCAAATTCAAATAAACTGAAAAAAACAGAGAACAACGCCCTTTATCGCAAGGATATCTTAGAAGGGGGAACTCAAACGGATGGATCGCGGGGTGGTCGTACGCGGTGCATTGGTGTGCGGCGGAGAATTCTCGGACCAAAACCTCAAGTGCTCGTGTTTACTGAGTGGGTAATAACGTCCCGGGGGGTGGTGGTGGGTGGGGTGGGGGGTGTGGTGGTGGTGGAAACGCGGGGGATGCTCGTTGTGAGGCTTCGAATGTAAGAAGAGCGCTACGGGGGGGGGGGACCTCGACAAAAAAAAAAAATACAGAAGTGACCTATAGTGCAATCCAATACCCTAATCGAAAAGAAAAAAAAATCATAAAAAACCTCAAAAGAACGCTTTGGGATCGCACCACCCAAATCGCAGACGGCAAGGCAAAACAGGTGAATAAAAAACACCACAAAAATCATCAGTGGATTGATCAAAACAGGCATGCTAGGCCCAATGTTCGAGAGGGGGGTGAGCACAGCAGGCTATTGAAGCTCACAAAACGTGAAGTCGACCTCCCGGTCAGGATTGTTGCTCGTCAGGACTAATTAGCCGGGCACACTATCAAGAGGTCTGTTTCATGCTTCCATTCTTTCAGGGGAGGGGAGAGAGGAAGCTTAGGGAAAAAACTAAAATTCTAATAAGAGTCAAGGGGACGTCAAAAATCGACACGACAAGCGCAGGCTCCGAAAAGGGCGGAAAGAATTGGGGGGACAAGGGAATTCTAATGTTCCGAAAAGAAACATTGGACCTCGTAGGTTTGTGGAGGGGGGGGTGGGCCTTTGGGCTGGCATAATGGGGGGCGACTCAAGGGGGGGGGGGGGGGAAAAAAGCACGCGCGAAACTCGAAGCCATTGTAGCAAAAAGGTAGAAAAAACAACAAAAAAGGGCAGAAGAGTGGGTGCGAGTCGGGTCAAGTAGGGTGGTGGCTCGCCAGACGAAAGGAAAATCATCTCACAACCAACAATTGGGGGTGGCTGGCGGGGAACGTGATGAGACAGCAATCATAAAAAATCCAGAATAAAAAGTCCCGGAAAATGGACAAGACTGACTGCAAGGCGGAACGAGCTGGGTGACAAAACAACAAAACCAAAATAAATGGGGACAAACGCCCAGTAACCGTGTGTAGGAAATAGTAATCACCAGTATGAAGAGATTGGTTACAAAACCATACCAAATGGGGTAGAGGTGGATTTCGCAGATCGGGTTGGTTGAATCAAGACAACCTTGGTGAAAAAAAAAGGGAGGTCTTTTCTGATCGGCCGAGTAGAGCGGGGACCTCTTGAATAAGAATGGTTGGGAGCCGCTTGATCATGCCAGGAGGCTGTTCCAGAGGAAATAGCAAAACAACGTTAAGAGAGAAAAGATCCGCAGAAAGCCGTAAACTCGGAAAATTTTGTTTTGATACCGCGGGGGAATGGTGGGTAGACTGGGAGGGTGCCAGGTTTCTCGTTCCTAAGGCAAAACGCTAACAGAAGGGAAATGTGGGTGGAATAGTGGGGGGACAGTATTGTTCTCAGCGGAGATAAAGGGCACGCGCGATTCAGGGGGGTGGGTGTGGGCACAAAAGGGTGACCGAGAATAGATTGGGGGGCAAAAGGAGAGTGCCAGGGAGTCATGGAACAGATCATCAGCCTGATATAGTGAAATAGGATCGTAGGAATACACCGAGATGTCGGGGGGGTAGATCGTTACAAAATCACAACACGGTCTCAACAAACAAAAACAAAACGAAAGATAATATTCAGAACGATAGAACTAATTTAACTGTGACAAACGATCTAACTTGCACCATACAAAGAACAAAGAAAATGGGAAAGCAACAGCGGAGACAGCCCCTCCAGAACAAGGGAAAAAACCAGGGAACAAGTTACACACAGAAGACATAAAGGCAGGAAATAAATGGAAATAGCATGAATAGAGACACCACATAAGTCTGCACGCGCGCACTCCACACCCCCAACAAGGTCGCGCGCGTCCACGCAAGCCAACTGTACAGACAACGGAGACAACGAAATACAACTGGAGAAACACATTCATGACATCAACGAGGATCGACGAAACCTCAGGTGTGTAGAGGAGGGTGTTGGTTGTGGTCATGAACCGGAGAGCCAAGACTGTGGGGGCGGATTCATGGTTAAGGAGTTGTTCGGGCCGCGGAGAGCAGCTCGTTGGTTGCCATTGAGTTCCTGCAACTTCCTAGGATGTCGGTCTTATAATTTTCCAGGGAGACATGCAAAGGTGCCAAGGGGGGTGTGCCACCAATGGGTGTCTTTTTATGTTCAAACAGGACTGTACCAGGGTGGCTCGGGTGGGAAGCCAAAACAAGGGAGGGAGGGACGGAAACAAAGGCATTGCGTAGGAATGTGTGAAGAGGCTTCAAAGGGGAGTAGCCAGGCGCACAGCAAACCTGGCAACCGATCACTCAGAATAATGAAACCACAAATACCAAGGGGCGGGGGCAAGACTCCTTACCTACCATAATAACTTGACTGAGGAACAGATTAACTAATTTTACATACAGCTGACAGAAAATAAAGAACCCGACGAACGAACAGGTAAACCCAAAGACAGCACGGGTGAGAATGAACATCAGAGAAACACTTGCTTCTCCGAGCGAATCACACAGCCAAAGTCCCATGTAAACACAAATCCCGTCGAAGTCACCCCGTTGGAAACACCAAAAAACGAACACGAAAAACAAACCGTCAACTTCAACACTTACAACAAAAAATGATCCACGGTGAATCAACAAGAGGGAAAATAAATCAGGCCTCGGGTACACGCAACTCCGAAGTCTCGAGGAAAGAATAAAGTCAGCTGAGGGGAGGAGGAGGATCGACCAGATAGGTGGCAAAACAACGCGCGATTAGGCCGGGAGAAAAAACACGCCCAAGGAAACGGAGATCCCAATTGAGAGACAAACCGAGAAAACCCACCGAAGAACTGCAGGGCTGTCCAATAGGACCAAAAAAAAAAAACTGGAGGGGGAAGAACAAAAGGAAGTTCAGACACTATCAACGGCGACACACATAAAATGCTTAAGAGGGATGTAGAATCGATACTGATCACGGAGAAACTAGCTCTCGGTTGGCATGGACTAAATAACCTGGCCAAAAAAAAAACAGTGAGCAGCAGGGGATAAGTTCACCAACCAAAAACACACACCAAATGGGATCTTGTGAGGGGAGTGACGGAGAAAGACTGGGCAAACTAAAGTAGCAAAATAAGGAGCGGGGCCAAAGGGACCCGAAAACAATGCAAAGGACACTCGAACGGCTACCACATAGAGAAGTGATTCGAGGATAATCACAAGAGCACCATTCAGTTTCTTACGTTTTCATAAAGGTCAGAAAACTGGGAGCGATGAGAAACGGGCGAAACTACACAGCAAAAACCCGTCCATAAGTCGGGAACACACTATGAACTGGCAGAATAAAATAGACATTAAAAAGAAAAAAACAAAGTTCACAACAAGCGTGTGAAAGAACGGCTCACGAAGAACCATGGAAATTCTATTGACAAAACCCACAACAACGAATACATAAAGACACACAGACCGCTTTCCGCAGAAACGAACAGAGGTAACTAAAGCAAAATACAATGTCTCTGATAAACCAAGCGATACTCATGACGAAAAAAGCGTTCAAAGAGAGACCACCGAAAAAAACTCACCCCAAAGAGAATGCTGGTCATAGAGAAATCGTGGAATTCACTTCAATACATCTGATTGAGGAGGGGGGGAAAACAGTACTGTAGGAGCGAGTGTCTCAGACAAAGCTTCTGCTAGGTTCAGGCGAAAAGAGAGAAAAACGCGAAAAGGCGTCGCGTGGGGGCTCAGTTAAACAAGGTCTCCTGTTGGAAAAGACGGGGAGGGAGTGAAAAAGCTCGTTATAGAGAGAAACCGTGAATTGGGACAAAAACCAGGGTGGAAAGACAGAATAGAGGCGTCATAAGAAGTGACGATGGATTTTCTCGGTAAAGCCGATGCTAACAAATCAACAAAAGAACCAAAGAGAAAGGACGTGAACAACGGAACGAACAATATTAAATTACATAAAAAATCGGAAAAATGGGGAAGAAAGATCTGGACAACATAACTAAGCGCACCACAAGTGCGAGGAGAGCTACCAGTATTTCAGGTGAACAGAAGACTCTCATAAAGTAAAACGAGGGCAGACCAACACAAAAAAAAAAGCACGGGGACACAAGGTCAAAACCAAAACCACAACAAAACCAACCAACCCAAAAAGACAAAAACACACACAAACACCAACGGGACAACACCAAAAGGGGTTGGGATTTGTGGCTTTATTTGTCTTTTTTTTTTTTTCCCACGCGACACCCACCCTCCTCCCACCCACACCCCCCCCCACCCGCCCCCCCCCCCACCCCCCGCCCACCTTGAGCTCCGCCCCGCACCACCCACGCCCCCCCCCGCCCCACCCCCCCCCCCCACCCCCCATCACCCCCACGCCCTTTTGTGTGTCAGTTTAACTTTTTTTGTTTTTATCGTGACCCCCCTTTTTCTACTTGTGTTGCCCCTCGGACGTACCCCCCCCACCCCCTACCCCCCGCACGTCGCTGTGGCCCCTAAGCAGCACGGCACTAACACACCACCACACCCCCCCCCAAAACCCGAACACCCCAACGCACCCCAGCCCCCCACCCCCTCACGTCCCCCCCCGCTCCCCCACCCCACCCGCTAGCCGCCCTGCGGCCGGCTCAGCCACCATTTATAAGAACCCCCGCAACCAAGACGACCCCGCAACCAGTTAGCGGGCTACCTGTAGGGCCGCTCCCCCAGCCCGTGCGCTCGTCCTCCAAAAAAGACCGATCCAATTCTGAATGGGAAAAAGGGAGCGACAAGCACGATAGTACGGCCTGCGTGATTTAGAAAAAAAAAACTATAAGGCTAGGTTACCAAGACGTGGGCGGAAGGTGACCCTCAGGGAGCGAAAGAAAATAGGGGAAGAACTCGCCTTAATCAAACACAATATATTTAACGAAGGACAGAAAATCAGAGAAAACCAACATGATTAATCAGGGACCAAACCAATGAGATCTGGAGTGGAGATCCTTCACAAGCAAGGATGACGTCCGCAGAAGGTGGACTAATAATTTAATGTGCGTACAGTGCAAGCACAGTGGTGTGACCAGCTAGGCTAAGGAATCGAAAAATGAGGGATTCGCTGTTCATAGCACTAAAAAATTGTGGGACGGTTGGGTTTCAGACTGTGTAACTCGCGTGGGGGATAGACAGTTCACAAAAAAAGAAAAAAGAGGTCTTTCGATCGGTCTATAAGAAAGTCTTCAACTATTCGTAACGGGGGTGGAGGGGGTGGTTGGCTGTTGTGGTGGTTGTTTGCAGGGGAAGAGGTCGAGTCAAGAAAGAAAACCGAGTATCCTTTAAAATCGTGCCAGAAGGTTTGTCGTGCGAATATGAACTAAGAACAGCTGGCTAGTGGTCTACTGGGCCCACCAAAACAAGCAAGACACCGACACGGGGTCAGGGGGGTGAGTGGTCTAGTGGGTTGGGGGTACCTGGTTGGGACTAGAGCCAGGATTCGTGAGACAGGGATTACGAGGGCAGGGAGTCGTCATGAAAGGCCCGACGTGGAGGGTGGTCTCGCAACAAGTGAACGATCAATGCATAGAAGTGGTGCGGTGCTGCACGCAATAATGAGGAAAAGTGAAAAAAGTTGGAATAACCAAAAACATCCATTAAGTGGTGGTGGGGCGGCGTCAAACTGGTCTGTCCTAAAAACCGGAGGACGAAAGTTTGACGCTGTCAAAAGTTCATCTCACAGCGGGATGGCTGGTTGTCCGAGATAGGACAGAAGAATCGTCAGGCCGCCTACTCAAGGGGAGTACACTCGGGCCAAACAGAAGCTCAGCAGGAACCCGAAAACATCAAGGACGAAACCGCTCACACAAACAACACCACCCCGAGGGCGGCAACCGTAAAGAAACACACGAGGGCAATCACACCGGGGGTAGGTGAGAGGAACAACAGCCGTGGCGATTCGCAAAATCCGCCCTTACTGCCATTAACACCCGGGTAGTCACCACACAACCCACTCCCAAAAAACCCGATTCAGCGGAACCGCTAAAACAAAACAACAGCCACCGAGCTGCATTCTTTCTATAACACGAAACAAAAAGCAGCATGGCACCACAAAAAACAAAACAAGAAAACGGGCTCGGCTCTCAAACGTTCATAAAAAGAACTCAAAAAAAACAAAAACGAAGAACAACTACTACACTTAACCACCTCAATCCCATCCAGTCCCGGCGAGGAAACAAAAAACTCCGGCATACAGGGGGTAGAACAACCTGGGGTGACATGGAGAATAATGTGTGTCCCTTTTTTCTTTGGGGGTGTTGCTTGAGCTTGAGAATGGTTGGGTGTACAGGGGGGGGGATGGGCAAAAATAGTGGGCCGAGAATTCTCTTCGCTAAAGTTTGTACTTTAAATTGGGCTATAGGTTTTGGGAAGAGATGGGGGGAGGGACGGTACCGCGAGTGTGTATCTTCTTTCTCACTTTAGAAGTCCGTTGGTATTCTGATAGAGGCTGCAAACTTTTCACAGAAAATGGTTGTGGTGTGGTTTTAGGGGGTGTGGGCCCCTGGTGGCAGGGCCATGATGCTGTGGGGAGAGAGAGAACACCGGGAAGGATAGGAGGATCGGTTTTGACTTCCGCAGGAACGGGATTACAAGTGGCCGTGGGTTGGCGTTGAGGATGGTACGAGAAAAAAACACCAACGGCTGCTTGGGGGATAAGAAGAGGATAAGATCGGGGAGCAAAAAGAGGAGATCCGGTAAACAATTAAGCTCGTAACTGGTGGTCACAGGGTGGGGGAAGTTCCGGGGGGTGGTTGGCGGGGGTGACATGTCGGGGCAGGAAGAGGTCTGCCACAGAAACGTGTTGCTGCCGAAACGACATAAAGTGGATAAAGCAAAATATTTATCAAATAGACCAACAACAACAACACTATGAAGTAATTAACGGAAGTAACGATGTCTAACAATAGGCGCTGCCGCACACAAAAGGATGAGACACAGCATTCTCACCCCGGAGAATCGATCAACTCAAGGAAAATCTGGTAGGAGGGAACGGAAATTAGAGGTTGATCCTAGGAATCTGCCAAGGCACCACTAGACCATGCTGGAAGTCTAGGGTACGTTGGGACGGGGGGGCCGGTTGGTAGTGGCGCTTGGTAGACGTGGAGAGAAAAAAATCGACAGGCATTAGTGGTAGCAAATCACAGGTTTGCGATAGACTAGAAAAATGATCGAGCATTAACCAGGCCTGCCACGACGATGCAAAGACAGCAAAAAAACCAACAACACCCGCATAAGAGAAGAACGAACAAAGCGAAACAAACAAACTCGAACGGGAAAAAACGCAGGACGCACGGTTGCAAAAGAAAACACGCTGTCACAACGGGACAAAAAGATTAATACACATTACAACGAAAAGCTATGTCCCAAAAACCACCAAGACAAGGAAATGAGGTGTAAAAGAGAGGGGAACATAAGTGTCGTTGGGGGTAAAAAGACACTTGAAGCGGAAACCTTCTGGCAGCTCATTGTAAATAAGTAGTGGAGTCAAAAAAGGTACACAGAGAACGTGCGGCTGAGCAATAACCAATACACCAGCCGGCATAAAAAACAGGAGTCCCCAAGAAGATGGGAAAAAAAAAAGTTTTCACCAAACATTGGTCCTGAAACAACGAAGCACAGAACGAATCAAGCGACAAGAACTGTGATGCAAAAACAGCCAGCCAAGCGATGCAAATAAGCGGCGTAATCAACAACAATGGGGGGGGAAGAGGAGGACACGGCGTAATGGGTGTGCATTTGTGGTGGGGTGGGATCTAAGCGGGTCCGGCCTTCTGGGTTGGACTCCCAAAATTCGCGACCAAATAAATGGGGGGTTTGGGGGTGGCATGCCCAACAAAGAGCAAGAGACAGCAACTAAGAAAACAACCAAAAAAATCAAATGCCAAAACCACACCACACCAAACACCCAACAAATAAGTCACAAAACAAGTTGGAAAAATAATCACATATGTAATCGGATACAAGAGGTCAAAAGAACAAGAAAGTGTTGTACGATTTCAGGCGGGTGGGGGATTCTGGGGAGGATGGTGTGATAAGAGGCAAAAAGAAGAGAAAAAGAAAAAAAACAGAGAAAAAACAGGTAATTAAATAAAAAAAATGATGAAAAAAAGGATGCAAGTGAAGAAGTTCAGGCGACTGTGAAGTAAGAAAAAAATCATTGATTTCACACAGGGATCAAGAAAAAACAGCACCAACAATAAGGGGAAAAAAACACAGGTGAGTTACTTTTTGGGGGGGGTGGAACGGGGGGTATGAAATAATAAAAAAACAAGAACAAAATGATGTTTAGTTCCTTGAGCCGGACTGTTTTTTTTGGTTGGCGTCCCACAAAACGCACCCCACCCAAACAACCCACTCCCTCATTAGTGTAATTTGTTTGGGGTAGTTTGTGTGTGTGTCCGTCCCCAGCATCCAACCAAAAGGCACTTAATGGGGGTGAAGTGATTTCATTTTGTCTCAACCGGAGCCCCTCCCCTTTTGTGTTGGTTCGCTTGTGTATTTGTCATTATTGTCACCAAAAGAAATATAATGCACACACCCCCACACCAACGAAAGAACACACCCAACACCAAGGTAATTATCGTTGAACCGCCCCCAACACCAACCCACACCGACCCCCACACCCCCCACCACCAACCCCTCACCACATGACAACAAGATTTTTTTGTACCCCACGGTTTTTTTGGGTTTTGTATTCACCCTACCCAAAAACCCCCGCGACTGCACCGCCAACCACACCCACACCCCCACCACCACACAACAAAAAAAACGCACCGCCCACCCCACGCCCCCACCGCAACCAACCAAACTCCACCGAACCCAACACCCCCCCTCCGTCCAGCCAATTGTCGTTGCCTGGGAACTGTAATAGTATTTTTATCCCCGCACCGTGTAGCCACAGCATTGTGTGCCAACCCCCCCCACCACCACACCCCCCCACGCCAGATTTAACCCACCACAGACACCCAGGGGGGACCCCCACCTACACCCCAAAAATGGTCGGTGGTAGTGTGGTTTGTTTATATTGCACACCAACCCGGACAACACCCCCCCCCACTCGTGCACCAACCCAAACCCACCACCACAAACCCCCCAGCCACCCCCCCCACCCACCATTATTATTCTGTCTTGCACCGGGGAGGGCTGGGCCCCCCACACCCCCCTGGTCTCCCAGTGCGGCGACGCCCCCCTCACAACAACTGTCGTTATTCCAACCCTGGGTCCCCACCCCCCGGCTTCCCCCCCCCACCCCACACCCCCCCCACCCCACCCCCCCCCCCCAAACACCACCCCACAAACCAACACCAGCACACCCAACACCACACCAACAAAACCTCACACCACGCGGGCCGGGGCTGTACCACACCACCCACCCACACAAACCAAACACCACCCCCACAACCACACCCCCCCCACCCTGGCCCCCCAACGCCATGTCACCCCACCCCCCCCATCCACCCCCCACAACCCCCCCCACCCCCCACCCCCCACACACCCCCCACCAACCCTTGATAGTTCCCGGGGAGGGGGCCAACACCAACCCCACGCCTAAAACACCCAACATTTCCACCCCCCCCTGCACTGAACAGAAAAACACCGGACCCCCAACCCAACCTGGCCCCCACACACAACCTGCACCGCGAGCCCCACACAGCAACAACACACACACCACGACAGACCCACCAACACACAACCCCCCCCCCGTGCTTTGTTCTGCTTTTGATCACACCCCAAGCACCCCCCCCCCCCCCAGCCCAACACCACAACACACACACCACCCCACCCCCACCCACGACCCCACACAACACCCGCCTCGAGCCTGCTCCAAAAACACCCACTGCTGCCCTCTTCCTCGTGTGTCTTTTTTTTTTTTTTTTGTTGTTTTGTTTTACTTTCACTTTCTTTGGCTTGTCATTGTTCCTCTCAGGTTTATCGTCCAACACCCCCCCCCACCCGACAACCCCCAAACCCCACGCCCCCACCCACAAACCCACCACGACCACACGCGCGCAGGCAAACCACACCCCCCCCCCCCAACAGACACGCCCTGTGCCACACCCCCCCCAACCCACCACCCACCAAACCCCACACCAACCCCCCCCACACCCAGCAACATCGCGGCGAGCCAACACCCCCCAACCACATCCAAATTACACGTGTCCAATTCTTTCCGCGGTTGTTAATGGAGCATGCTCCCACCCCACCCCCCCCCTCCCACCACACCAGCAGGGCACCAGACCCCCAACAACCAACCCCTACACCCCCCAACCTCCACACGCCACTCCCCCCCCCGCCACATAAACCGCCGGCAAAAGACCCACAAAGTTTGGACGCTCCCCCCCCGGTGCACGCCCCCCCCAACAGCCCAGCTTCAACCAACACACACATACCCCCCCCTCCAGAAACCCCCCCCCCTGCGACCTACCACACCCCTACACAAACATGAAAACGCCAACCACACCACAACCAGCACCACCCACCCCAAACAACCCCCCCCCCCACCCCGCACCACTCCAAACACAACCAGTTGTCGAGCCCACACCCCACCCCACCCCACCCACCCCACCCCCACACCCCCAACCCACCGCCACCAACAACCACACCACAACGACCAATCACCCCGCGCCCCCCTCCTCCCACAACAACCCCCAAGCCACAAAACACCCCGCCACCCTGGTCACACAAACCCAAAAACCCCCCCCCACCACACGACACCACACAACAGACCCACCGCACCCAAACTTATGTATTCCCCCCTCACAACGCAGCCCAACCCCGCTCAAAACCCCACCCACCGGCCCACCCGAACAAACCCCCAAGACAATCTTCCACACAACGTCACCCAATCTTTTCTTTTAATAATCACACCCCGTCTGGACGGCCTCCTATAACCTCCGCTGCGCGCCACACAAATCTTACTTAGCGTGGGCAGAACCTAAACTGGCCGCCAGAAGATCATCTACTCACTAAGTAAAACGTGTCGGGGCGGGGCACGAAGCCCGTAGCGTTGTGGTGGTCAACGTAGAGATGCAACTGGTCTCAGGACTACATGGTCAAAACAACACAAAAAGAACCCGTGGCGTATAAGTGAAAAGCCGTCATAACCGACCCAGAGACAAACAACAGACAAGTTACGACCGGGTTTTTTTTTGTGGGGTTCACCATTCAAAATCGACAACCTTCCCTACCGGGCGAGTGAAAGAAGCTGAGAAGAAAAGCACAGGGAACCAAGGCAGAACGTGGTCCAATCGCAGCATAACATGAAGGACCACGAAAAGAATCGAAAAACAAGAACCTATAAAAAGGGTATTCCAACTCGGGGGAAACTTTAAGTAGTATCTCCTTCAGAAACCACTTCACAAAAAACCAACAAGCGGGTGAATCAAAACGTCCGGTAACAAGGTTCATAGGGGTGGGTCAGTAGGGAAGGGCATGCTCTGCGTAACACGTAATTCCACACAGGAACTTTCAGGGGACTAAACAAATCCATAACTTCTGAAACCTGGGGACAGATACGCGGGGTAAGGGGGACTTGCCAAAGGAACAGTGAGGCTCAAGAAAATGGGGGAGAGAATCAGAGGGGGTGACACAAGCCTTAAACAAAGAAGTCTGAGAATAAAAATTGGTAGGAGTGTGTGCGATGTCGGAGGGGCGAGGGAGAAAACTGAGGTGATGGGTACCTGAGGGAGATGTTACTACAAACCGTGCAAACACTAAGAGCGGGGGCAGCAATAAAGCGAACTGGATACGCAAGGGATTAAACCTTACATTTTGCTGGTGGGAGGGAGGGAAAATTGTTCCGGGGGGAAGGTGAAAGAGGTATATGATGTTGAAATAGGTTTCAAAATGAAACCCCAAGA
>Ga0179593_1449097_pt1 | contig 22333 bp, 11 predicted proteins | sample CZODoug2_1_08_16_FD_185931 | JGI IMG/M metagenome (GOLD analysis project Ga0179593, IMG submission 185931) | Vadose zone soil fungal communities from Angelo Coast Range Reserve, California, USA - CZODoug2_1_08_16fungal (PacBio error correction) | ecosystem: Environmental > Terrestrial > Soil >...
CGAAAGGCTAGTTCCCGTCTTTCAAGTAGAAAAAACGTTTTGTCGTAAAGCATTGGGGGGGTCGAGAAAAATCTATCATCGACGCTTAATCAGCCGCCAATGGTCGTATAGTCGCGAAGAGGGAGAAATTTTAAAGGGGTCGCACAGATAACATCCGGGTCACAAAAATTTACACGAAAACAGGAAAAAAATAACTGGGAAATTTCGCTTCCTGCCCCACGTGTGCTGTCGTAATGCGCAGACCAGCGCGAAGCGACAGAAAGACGACGCAAATTCAAATCGCCCGTGCTTGGGGCGAGCGCGAAAAGACGTTCAAAGGTGCATTTGTCAACTTCTTCGATCCGCTTCGGTAGTCCTGCGAAAAAACCAGGGGCCCGAAAAAGAATCCAAATCCCAGCCGAGAAAAAATCCTCGGGAGGATAAACGCCGAAAAAAGGCCTAGGACATCGTGAGCGCCAAGATCATGCACAGCAGAAGATAGATCTAGAGGGGAAAGAGAAGGAGCTTTTAATATGTCGACAAAGGACGTTGGGGTCTCGATAAGGAGAATACACGCTCCATAACGGTTGCACCACAAGCCGATATCCGGTTGGGGGAGAGATCAGAGTGGGTTCGCGAAGAGGATCAGCCGAGCCAGTCTTCGGCCAACAAGCGTAAGAATCGACCGGTGCGCGTGCTGGCACAGGGTACGAACAAAAACCATCAAAGATTCAATCTCGGATGGCGAGAGGGGAAAAAAAAAAATATCATGTCCCTGGCTCATCGGGGTCCAAAAGACAATGGAATTCGCAGAAAACAAATCGTGAGTAACCATGTCCAGGGAAAGGAGAGCGTGAAAGCATAGCGGCTAACCGCGCTGCGAGGACGAAGGGGTCTCTTCTCGCGGAAAAACAATTCCAGGGAAAGGGGGTATCGTCGTGCTGGCTCAAAGGGTCTTTGTTCAGGACGCTTAGGGTCGTAATTACAGATAGCAGGGCGAGATGCTCCGGACCCCAAACAACTATTTGGGGGAAAAGGCTAAAGCCGCTCGGTTCATGATCGCGGGAATGGCGAAAAAGTGGAAAGCGAGATGGAATATCAAAGGCGCCCCCCAGAAGCTGAGTTGCAGGGAAACGTCGCGGATTGGACCTCATGATGCTGGGGAACTCCTACGACGACACAGCAGCGGAACCGCGGAGAAACGGGATTCATCAAAGGACAAGCTGAAATCCTGTGAGACGCACCGCCGACGAAGCATCACCTCGAACGCCGCATGGCATCTAACAAGATCGCGCCGGGGCTTGGGAGGATTGCTGTGATGGCGTCTGAGGAGACTTACCAAGGGGCTGCTAGATTGGAAGTTGGTGGTCATTGGGTGAAACGGGCTTACTCCTGCTGAGGTTTAAAAATGGGGGAGCTGTGAATATGAAGTCACTTTCGCAGTATAGGGAAAGATTTCCAGAACTCAAGCCGGGGGGAGGGAAGTCGACAAAGGGCGTATCTCGGACGTTTATGGCAGTCCGGTCAAGAGCGAGCTGATGGGGGCCAAGACTTTCGCCGATGGGTAAGTGGTTTTGGTGTTAAAGCGAGCGGGCCGGATTATGTGTATGGTAGTGTGTCGAGGGTGCGTGTTACGCTTCCAGCGCACCTCGTCGGACAGCTGTCGACCAGAGACGCACCGCGAGCGTCTGAGAGGGCTTGCAGCGTGGGGGTTTCACGAAAACGTGTGTTGTCCAGTTGTGTGAAAGGGCGTACTACAGACTGATTCTGCAAGGTCCGGGAGCTAGGATGCGCGTTTCCGGCGGGAACAAACGAACCTCGCAAAAGAGAATTATCTCGGCTATTAAAACGAGGAGGTCGGGAATAAAACGCCGGCCTCCAAGCTAAGAAAAAGCCCACTACCTCCGCTGAAGACCGGGGGGGTTGGGGAATTTCAGAGAATCAGCGCTAAGTCAGGGGGGTCGCAAAGGAGAGCACGATCGTCGGACTGAGGAATTGCTTACATAGAATATCTGGCAAGAATGCCGCCGTCAGTACTGGGGGCGGTGAAAACCTCATTCTGAAGCTTGGAACACTAAGCTCGCACTAGAACATATTAGACCGCCGAAAAAGGAGACCGTAAGAAGGAAAACCCAAAAAATTCAAGAAACCAGGATTGCAAAGGGTTAAAACGGCTAAAGAAGAATAAGGTATAACAACGATCGAGACGTCAGAATAAAAGTTTATGAAAAACCGATAAGTTTATTGCGAAAAAGGGTTGTGGGCCATGCCTGGATCAAAATGGTTACTGCAGGTGACTACAGATACTCCCCGAAAGGAATACGCGAAGACTTAGTTGGGGGTCGAAAAAGAAAAATCCTGAGGGAAAGATCAGAGCAAAGGCGCAGGTCCATGACTACTGTGAGACTGAATATGCAGAGGGGTGGTCGGATCACGGAGAGGGGGGTCGTTATGCCCAGCTCGACGTAATGTCTGCGCCATCGGAAATCTCGAGCCGAGGGTTTCAATCACGACAGCAAGAATGTTCGCTTCTGGAACTCCACGGAGGGCGCGCTCGCTTCGCCGGGGACGGACGGCGAAACGGGGGAAGAGGGGAGAGAGCGGCAAGATTGACCCGTGGATAAAGACGCAAATCAGAAAATCGCCTCTCTGATATCAAACACCAATCCGCTTGGGGGCAAAGTTTTGTACTTGTGACTGGCTCGGGGGAGGACACGGATAGGCGGGAAAAGCCTCGACCCAGGCATCGAGACTTTAAATTTCAGATTATGCGAGCGGTTAGAGGAGGGGCAGGGTCAGAGCCATGTCGAGAATCGTGAAATCTCGGAACCCCTTTCGGTAACGGCCCGTTTTCCCAATCGGGAATCCGGACTAGCGCCGATCATCGAACAACACACAAAGTAGAAATATGACCGCGAAGTGCCGGTCCCTATGGAGGTCAGAGTAGCACGAAAAAACTGAAAGAAACTGAGAAAAGAGACGGGCCGGAATATGGCGCCTCTTCCTCTAAGTCAGATCGATACTGACACGAGGTTTACGGAAGATAGATGAGCCTGGGGAGTTTAACAAGGGGAACTCTCGGGGGTCGGTCAATTCAAGGCAAAAAATCGCGTCCAAACAGGAGTAGCTACAGAGACCGTTTTCCATCCGAGAGGGATAAAGGGAACAGTTCCGCAAAAAAACAAACGTTGAGACCAGCCCGAGAAAAAGTCGAAGCGAATCGCTTCTGGAGGAAGAATTCTCAATCGGATTCACTACATATCGTGCAGACTCGGAGGAACACGTGGCTAAACTTACGAGATCTAAGCGAAGACTAAGCAGAGTTGTCCTAACTAAAAGCATAACCGAATGCCGAAGGAGAAGGTTGGTGAGAGGCGGCTGACGCAAGGCATGGATGGGCGACACGAGGCTTTCGGCCTCTCCTTCAGGGGCGGGAGCATAAAGAACGTATATTGAAAGGAACGGGCACGACCAGCAAATACATAGGTCTTGTGTGTAATCGCTCGAACACGTTGTCGATTCGCTAAGTGGTTTGAACATCGCTTGGGGTGTCCGGGAGGAGCGAAGAGGAAAACCAAAAGGAGCGTTTCACAAACGTTAAAGGTTTGAGGAAGTCGGGTTCCGGGAGTTTTCTAGTGCGGTTCGTTTTGTATAGCGCAAGAAGAGGCCAATTTGCTAAAAAAAGCGTAACGGTTTTAAAACCGGAGTGAAGTCCTAGCTATAGGTAAGCATGGAGACTGCCTTCCTCTAGCGTTGCAAAGGGTTGCACCTTAAACTGGGAGGAAGGGTCAGAGGAGAGGGATGCTCAAACCGATACAAGGAAAACGGGAAAAGTGTATTGGGCGAAAGCTGTCCTTCGGATGCCGGCAGGGGTAAAAGCGAGCCCTCCGAAGGAGAGATAACTAAATGTGGCATGACACGAGAATCAGATACTTGGCGAGGCCGCCCGGGAACCGAGAAAGAGACCAATCAAGGAAAGGAATCGGCCAGAATGAATAAGGACGCGACGTAAAAAAAAAAGTCTATACAGCGCAACAGGCGCGCGGGGCATCGGAATTCATTTTTGCTCGGCAAGGCCAGTGGCAGGACCGTACCACGTAAAGGAAGATCACTGACAGAATTTTACTGCCGCGATTAAGTTTAAAAAACGGAACCTTCTCGTCTGAAGAGGAGTAATTCTCAGACCATAATGCAAGGTTCGGCGCCGCGTAGCAACCTACCGCTACTCCCTCGATCGGTAGGGACCCGGTGAGATAGAGTGAAAAAGTAAAACTTCACGGAGGCCGACGAAGTCAATAGTGAAAAAAGAACCACCCCGAAGCAAGGATACTCAGCCGCACCAGAGTTCAAATGCAAAAACGGAAGGAAATTGGTAGGCGACAGTAGAGACATCAAAAAATAGACAGGAACTTGATTACAGATGGAAAATAAACGGTGCTATTCGCCGTGGTGAAATTTCAGTATGAGGCCTGCGACAAAGAATACGAAGGAAGGATGAAGCCCCACCGCGGGTGAGAGAGTAGTAGGAGATTCCAAACATGAGGATGACACTTGGCCTCAGACCTAGAGTGTATGAAAAGAGCGTTCGAAAAATGTGAGCCATGCACGACGAGCCAATATACCTAGCGGGTACCCGTAATGAAGCCTTTTCGTGAGGGTTGTTCATGGCCTATCAGGGCTCGGTACCATCAGGAATTCCTACGACCAACTCACTAGGAGAATGCGTGAGAAAGGACGCAACAAAATAAAGGAATAGGACAGTACGAACTTCAGAACGAGACCCTCGCGCGCAGGGGGAGCAGGGCAAGAAATTGTAAAGTCCTAGAATTAAAACATTCCGACTTAATGAGCGCTATTTGGAAAAGAATGAGACCGGGAAAGAGCCAGATAAGATCGCGACAGAACGCATGGGCATGGCAATATCGGAAAAGTCAAGTAAATGCTCAAAGTACAACCGGTCGAGTGGTTTACGAGTGGCTCTCGAAGTCGAAAAAGCATGCGAACGATGAGGATAGGTAGAGGTGAAGTGCGGTCATCGAGAAAGAGAAAAGGATAACCGTATAACGTCGTCGAGATAAACCGCCGAATCCCGACAAGATAGAGGAGCGTTGCAGAAGATCACAAGGGATAGGCGAGAATCAATAGGTGCCCAGGAGGGGTTCAGGGGGAGCGGCGTATTATCAACTCCAGGGCGCGGGAGTGGAAGGGGATTTCCGCTCACATATGGGCGAGTCATCGCAGGCGGCGCGGAATTGGGAACGTTGAAAATTGACCGAAAAAAATCGAAAGAACTCCCGCGGAGGGCTTGGGAATCGCGGATTCGAAAAAAGTCAGCTGCGCATTACCATCGATTTAGCCCGAAATTTCCCAACAATTCATTGTCAGCTGTTTCCTTCAGTCCAGGAGGACGGGGAACAAGCGGCTGAGATGACCACAGATGTCGCTGGCCGGACTACGAGCTTGGCGGCGGCTTCAAAAATCTAATGAAAATCGTGGCTGGGTTCAGACAAGGGAGAAAAATCTTACCAGAGATGGCGGGATCGGCTCAGGAAATGGCTGACGAGGTATAACCCATGGTCGAGTCATCTCAACCAAAAACTTGAGAAAAAGAGAGAATGCGGACAACTCGAGAAAGATCTTTCATCCAGGTAAGCCGCGAAAGAATCGGGGGTTGTCGTAAAGCATTTTTGCGAAAATGAAAGGAAGAACACAACATAAGAGGCTAGCTAGATCCAACTTGCGTAGAGCCGAGAAGAAAATTGGAAGATGTTGTCGCAAATCGAAAGAGTCAGCTTCCCTGGACAAGAATAAGAAAACGAAGGTTTGGGAAATCGGCGCACTGGCGAGCCGGTGATGGCAAAGACAGCGCGCGCGCCAAATCGAATTCAAATCGAACCGAGGAGTTGGTTTGGGCGAGCAGCTCAAGGGGGAGGTGCGGTGGGTCCACGTCCTCCGGAGTGGGTATAGAACCGCATCAGGAATAATGACCTCAAAACGGAGGATATACCGTGCCGAAAAAAAAAGACGGAAAAGAGAATGTGTAGAGAAAATTCACGGCCGTCCTATACATTTATCGAGGTCAGCTCTATTCGAGGGCACAACCGTCGGTCTCGGGTATAATTTCGCGATCTTCCTTGGAAAGCCGCTCCTAACTGTCACCAGAAAAACAAGGATATCCGATTGAGACAGGAGACGGAATGTTCACAGTCGTGGCCGCGGCGGACCGCGTACCAATCGACCGGGGACTCTTGTAAGAACTCGTCGATAACAGTGACGCCGCTATTAGGGGTAGCGGGATTCAAGTGCTGTCAGGGGATACGGGTTAAACACGCATGCAATTCGTCGCTCGTTGAAGTCGCCATTATTATACGCCCGCTCGACTTAAACAGAGGGCCAATACGCGATCAGGCGTCCCCGCGTCGGGGAGAAGTGAGCGTCTTCGATTTTGCAGGATCCACCGCAATGGTTTGACAAAAGACTAGCGCGTGCAGGGGGGGGGACCTCTGAGGGGGCCGACTAGAGGCAGATAGACTATTTCATGGGCCGGAATAAACGTTCACGCTATTACTATAAGAAGCTAGGGTCTGATGGCGACCCCGTAACACACCAGAAGAGGAGACGGCAGAGCTCCACCTCGTTTCGGCACGGCAGTCGTCAGCGAGGCATGTTGAGGCCTCTACGACGAGCAAAAAAACCGCGTCGCGGGGAAATTCATCCGAGCTAAAAAAATCTTTCTTTTTCGCGCCAAGCCGACCGGAGGAAACAGGCGAACGCCGAATTGGATTTTCAACAGAGATCAAGCCCGTCGGAGTGTGGGGTGGGGAACTGAGGGCGGCGTAGCTTAAAAAGACGGATCAGTTTTGCATTTGCCGGCTAGGTGTGCGACTTTAGGGTGGGTGCTGTTTAGAGCTCGGATCTAGCGTTTCCGATTTCTCATAAAAGAAAACAGGGGGTGCAATGCATACACGCGAAGTCGGAGTACTAGGGTGGTAAAGCGCCGTGATCTCAAAGGCCAAAAGGGTGGGAGAAGGCCTCAGTTCTTGGTCCGTTTTTAACCGGTAAATCATCGCGGGACGACTACCTTTGTGTTGGAATCTTCATGAGGGGGACGGTGGCGCGCTCCTGCCAGCGAAAACCCGCGGAAAGATCCTGAGCGAAATAGAGGGAACCGCGAAACGCGGATAAGGATATTATTTATGGGGGGGGGGTACGGGAGTCATTCGGGAATCGAGTCGCGATAAACTAATCCTGCCTGAGTCTGCCGCCGCTGCAGATAGGTAGGGCAGAGTTTCCAAAAAGCGCAACACTAAAAACCTGGATTCTTAAGAAGCAGGGCGATAGCCGCTTTCAGAAATAGAAATGACTGCGACGCATCTCCCCGGGAGAGAGCCAACAAGACCACTACGTCTGATGAAGGGGGGGATTTGGCAATAGAGTCGCTTCATGCCTTTACCGAGCTACAGTCAGCCCGTTTCTTGAGCAGATAGTGCACGATCTAAATTCAATGCAGTATGTACAGATCTAATGCGCCGACGTACAAAGAGTACCCTGTGAAAAACCTTTAAGTTTAGTGAAAACTTGGCATCGCATCTGCGCTTAAAAGAAGGAAAGAGTCAGTCTATCTGATAAAAACTAAAACACCCGGACAAAGGACCAAATCCAACGGTTCAGAGTGGAATCTTGAAATCCGCGACGTGCGGACCTAGAAGAGAAAAAAATCTACTTATCTGGGATCGGAAAGCTGGAAGCGTACAACACCAAAGTAGGTAGTGCCACTGGTCGGTCGCTGCATCTGCATCGGGATCATACCTTAAACAGTAGGGGACTCTAGAGAAAGGTGATCCAGAAAGTCGGGGTAAGACGCAAGAGCAAAAGCAGCAAATTACGACGTGGTTTTGCTGTGCGTCGGTTTCGGGAATAACGACGAGTCCTCTTCTGCCCAGCGACGTGGAGGGAAGAATTACTACCGAGCGCTTGCTGCACTAGGAGTCAGAACGTCGCTACAAAGCTATTCCGAAACTCTTAGAAGGTCTCGGTACGTGTCGACAAAAACAGAGGAGTCGATAGCGCGAGGACCCAGACACGCCGCTCATTGTATAGCAAACAGATCGCGTTTACCGGGTTTGTCTTTGGACTGACGAGGTGATGGAATCGATAGTCGGTAAAACTGCCACTGCCCGAAACAAAGAAAAAATCGATAATTCAGATAAAACGTTTCATACATCGATCGCCATGAGGGGAGGAAGAGGACAAAGCATCCGGCACACGTCGAGCGCGCAAAAACGATTAGGTGGGGTTTCAAAGCATTGCCATCTTGAGCCAGCTTCGCGCGCGAAGGCATCGAGTAGAAAAAAAAAAACACGCGGAGGAAAAAAGAGAGAGGGGGACGATCGAGAGAATTCTGTGTCACTATCATATAAAAATTTGACTCCGCTGCGGCACGGGTCTCTACTGAATTGCCGCCTCAGCCTCGAGGGGAGCTTCGAAAGAAAGAAGGGGGCACGTATCGGGCAAGGGGTTTCAGCGGTTTCCACGTAAGTCCGCGGCGGTCATCCCCGAACGAATCCAAAATCGCGGTCACACGATCGTGGGGAAAGGGCAGCAAGCGACGAGGGAGAAAGGGTCTCGAGAAGGAGGCGCTCAGAAAACCTGGCGGTGTCGGTCGAAATCCCGGAAAAGTCGAATCGCCGTGTATTCAAGAATAATAACAGAAATCGGGCCAGAGTTTCACACTCTAAGGTCGGATTCCCGCATTTCAGAATTAAAGTTGATATCTACGACGTACGGAAACACTTGCCGATCTCAGCATCCTAACGTGTTTTCCCCACAAACGAAGGGTCTGTGTGTCGAAGAGGGCACGTATTTCTGTTTAAAAACACCGCTTGCGGAACTAGTAGCGTCTAGGCGGGCATCAAAATTTGCCCGCCGCAAAAAAAGTTACCACCCTTATTCTTGGTTTTGAGAGGATCTCGCAGCTTCGATCCGGTTAAAGAGGGGAAGGGGAGGCACGGACCAACCGAAAACTCTACTGGCCAGTTTCGGTGGGCGAAAGTTGGGGGAATTCCGGGAGCGGTTGGAGCGGTTAAGCCATTTTTGTACGCGAAAGAGAGTGAGTGAAGAAACACAGGAGGTAAAAAGAAATGTCATACTACGGTGAGGCCAAAAAAAAGACGCAATATAGGGTTATCGGACCAGTACGAATCAGGGGGAGGCTACACCGGCGAGAGCGAGTCTATTCTGCCTCGGAAAAAGCACATCCCTCAGCTGAGGGGGCTCGCAAAGGAGAATTGTAGTATCATGCGAGGCCCTAACTAAAGAGAGACGATGATTGGAAAGACGAGAACAATAAAGAAGGACGAGCAGGCCCGCCGTGAAAACGGCGATCATAGAGACAAGGAATCTCAAGGGACTTGAAATGTATTACTACCGCAGCCAGGAAAGGTCCCAACAAAAGTCGCAGGATAAACTCTTGGCATTCGATTCGTCGCGGAAAAAGGCAGATGGGAGCCGTACCAGGCGCGAAATAGATTCATTATACTCGGAGAGGAACTTGACAACAGTGACTTAAAGAGAAAAGAATCCTGAAGAGGATCGCCCATCAGGCCTATAGAGGAACGAAAAAAAACCGCACCGGAAAGGAGAGAATGGGGGAAATTTAACCCCGTGGGCTCTCAGGGAAATAAGTCGAGAGTGCCGACGCGCGTGGAAGGGAAAGAAACCTCCAAACAAGAAGAAGGAGGACGCGGAAAGCCAATGACAAAGAAAGCAACTTTTTGAGCCAGAGACTCATCAAGAGCCAGAGCCCGAACCACAAGAGAAAAAAATCAAATACGACTGAAAAGAAACAATGAGCTTGAGAGGAAGGGATTGGCGACGTCGGAGTGGGGGGTTCTCAAAAAACTGGGAGTGTGAGATCGTGATCAAGCGGTGATGAGAGGTATTATGGAGGAAAAAAAGAAAAAGATGGACGACTTCGCTCCCTAAAATCGTCCGTAAATAGGCCTTGAGGACCCGCATAAAAAAATATAAGACGATCGATAACTTGACGGGAGAAGAGTTAAATGTTTTTGGGTCGGGACCTAGAGAATCCGACAGCCGCAAGAGGAGGGGAAAAAAATTCTTAGAGCACGAAACGCTCCCAAACATAACTCGTCATAAATCGAGAAGCGTGAGCCGACTCACCGGGCGCGGTTGCGGCTCATGTGGTTAACCGTCTATCGCGTAGCTCGAAGACATGACTTCAAGAGCCTGGTACCCGAGACAGAAAGATTAGGGTGGGAAAGCGACCACTCCACAATTTCCTCGAGAAAGCGAAGATCGGGCGCTTAGCGACGAGCGATGGTACCGCGCAAAAAGAAAGTTCTATACGCGTGGGCCCTAGACAGCGCTAGAGAGAAGGCGTACCGATAAAGGCTCACTCAAGAGTTACGGTCATGGTGAGCACACGAGTTCATTAAACTAGGTCGCTTATCAAAAGGAGAAGCGTAAAGTCTACCGCTAAGAGCGCCTAATACAGCAGATCAGCGAGAGATGGATGCGGTGCAAGATGAATCAACCGCGGAGGTCCTCCAATAGCGACGGATTGGTCGGCAGCCGTTGACAGAAACGTATTATCCTCCCCGTTCGGCTGGCCTCCTTATGGCGGGTGCGCAGAGAGAGACGAAGTTGTCATCCACGGTCAATTGAACGAAGCCTGGATCCTCTCCGCCTGTGGAAAGGGGTCAAGAGGGGAAACTTGCGCTCTTAGGAAAAGAAATCACGTTGCTCATTACTAGCTACGAATAAAGGGGCCTCGCCTAATTGAACACCCATTTTTTTAGCGTTTTCTTCCCGGCCGCTTACAGTGACGAAGCGGGGCGGATGCTACACCCGCTCAGAAATCTCGCGAGACCTCATTGTGTCGGCGGCTTCCACACAGAGAGCATATCGATGAGCGGGTCTGGGGCCTCCGTAAAAAGGTTGAGGCTCGCTGCGCGATCTACCCTGTATGCGCAGAAACGCCCGAGACTCGGCGTCGATCTCTCGGAAACAACAACAAAAGATAGGACGCCGATAAACTAAGACGGGGAGGACCGCATCCAGGTAAAGCAGCGACAATCGGGAGTTTTTTAAAGGTTACTAAGCCATTACTATAGGACTATGGACGCCAAAGGGGGGACGTTAGATAAGCCGCGCGCCCAATTATCTTTGGAAACATCGTCTCACCTCATCGCAAAATGGACAGAAAAACGAGAAAAACGTGGTTGGGAAAGTTCTGGGCGAATCAGGGACCGGCTCTGTAATGAAAAAAAACATCTGACGCGCCGAAGATCAAAAAAACTACCACCGGCGGGAGGGGGGAGACGAGCCTAGCGTTTTTCGGGGAAGTGGTTTGACAACTCGGACGCAGTGGATGACTGGAGAAATCGGACGGAGGATCGAAAGCCACGAAAGTAATCGGGAGGATAATACGTTGCCAGAAAAGGCCGAAAGGAAGGCATAGAAAAAAACGAGGGTTAGCTAAATCCTCAGCGCCCGGTGATTACTGCACAGGAGAAACCTGATCGTTCGGGCCGGATCTTCGACGGGTCGACGTTAAAAAGACAGAGACTAAGGGAGTTGCGTCTGCTGGCGTGGAGGAAGCGAAATAACGTGGCAACCAAACACTACGCCTAATATCCAGCGGAGAGATCGGCTGGTGTTTTCCGACTACGCGCGGACGCTAGCTCCCCCACGCGTGACCACGGAAAAGGGGGGTACGATTGCGCAGTACACTCTGCTACTGCTTCTAAAGGCGAGGAGGAGTGAAGCGGGAGTGTCGCGATGATGAAATAGGGTATTAGCCTTGCTAAGCTTCAGAAATCCACGAATTCGTAAAAAACTAGTGACTGTCGCCAGGTACAGATGACCGTACAATTCTTGGACCTGAAAAAAAAGGGCGCGAGTCAAAAACGTCGCAAGAAAAAGTCAGGGTCTTTATTTGTCTGGAGCGTCGGATCTCACCGACAATTTGTTTGAAAAAGGGGAGGTTGGTGGTTCGTTAGATTCAGAAGAAAGGAAGAACTCCTGACACAAAACTGGATTGGAAGTCGAGACTAGCGGTCATATTGGTCTATCTAAATACCGACGGAATCAGGACGTCATCAGGAGTAAAAAGTTCTGCAGCGGCAGTCGTCATCCAAAGGATGAGACCTCGGCAAAGCGGAAGACTCGCGGGATTACTCGAAAAAAAATCTGGACCAGAAGTAACGCCCACGCATAAAATCGAGCACCTTCTAAGGAAAGTTTCTTTTCATGGGAAGAACCGCGGATTGGGTGGCGGCAGGCGCGGGAGGGGAGGGCGACTTCCTTACCAACACGGGCATTGCATCTCCCAATATCCTTGCTTCGGCAAGGAGGGGGGGTTGCGATGACAGCGAAAAGTATTGAGCTGAGCTTGGTCATTCTCATCAGAGCAGAGAAAATTTGGGATTCCTCCAACCTCGGGGGCCGTAAGCGTCAGGGATGACGCGGAGCAGTTGGCCGAAAGTCTTTTCGAGAAGTCACAGAGAGCTCAGTCTCGCTAGAATCAGGTCGAAAGAAAAGGTCTATCATCAAAATCCCTTTGTTTTTATGTGATCTTAACGCCTGGGAGAAGGGGGGGGGAGCCTGCGCCCGCGTCGAAAAAAACTGAGCTACAGAAATAACAACAATGGCGCTTGGGGGAGAAGGGGGTTATGTGGCGAGCGGAAAGGGTTTCCGTTGTCGGGAAAGCGGGGAGGAAAAGATACTCCTGGATCGGGCCATCTGAGGATAGGTTAGCAAGATCTGTTTCAAAAAAACTCATCTCAAAGAAGAATCTCGCTATTCAAGAGCGAAGAGTCGAGATACGAGTGAACGGTTCCAGAAACCTACACGTAGATCAAACTAACGGAATCCTGCCCGTTTTCTTTGAAGGGGGAGGGGGTATTTATTTCCGGCGGCGAAGCTCCCGAAGATACTAGTTCTTTCATGTCTCAAGGCAAAGGGTCAAAAGATCGCTGACTTCTTAAAGGAATATATATCCGATGGCCGGGACGCTCATGCGTAACCGGAAAAAAAGAGGGGGACGCTGTGTTGAAGCAAACCTTGTAAGAGCCAGCGCTATAAACAGAAAAGAGTCTCGTCTATCTGAATAAGCTAACTCTAGCGAAATAAGGACCTCAAAGACGAATGGGGGAAAAGTCCAGGTCGATGTTAAAAAAGTCACTAAGACATGACAACAGATGGGGGGAACACTACTAAAGAGAGGGACTAAGGATACCCGTGGAGAGCGTACCACACCGGTATTCTCTTGGTCCAAAACGTGGGCGGCCTGGACTCAGAAATCTTGAGTGGACATTCGACTTAATTCCACGAAGCTTGTGTGGGTAGAACCTAGACAGCCGCGATCAACAGGATCGGCATTCGAAAGTACTCTGCCGGAGTTCAATGAAAAGAAAAATTGCTAAGGTGGCCCATGACGAGAGCCCTGAGAATTACGCCTCTGAAACGTCACGCGTTACGTTTGGAAGCCGATTTCAAGGTGTCCTCTTGAAAACACAGAAATGACGAGAGTTCGGGAAAAGTGCCGACACACGGGCCGGCAGAGAAACTAAACCACGGGAGAAGCTCTCCAAAACGGCTTTGGACCGAGAAAAAATAAAGATTGGAACCAGGGAGAATGCTGGGGAAGGCTTACGGCGAGGGAAGGGAAAAAAGCCATCGACCCCGCGGAAAAAAAAAGAATATCGTTTCAAGAGAATGCGGAGGAAACTGAGGCGGACAACTCACATACAGGCAAGACAGAAGTCTTTCAGGAGACGGCCAGAACCGGTTAGTGTAGAGGAGAAGTTCCATCTTAAAAGTCGACATCGATCATCGATCTCTCAGAAACACAAAAAATAGGAAGGGAGAAGAAATATCGATCGAGCGCGAAGCGGATTCAAATTGACCGAGGACGGAAGACAAGAAGTCAAGGGCTTCCGACTACGGATGGAGAGTCCGCCTCATCCACGGTCACTAAGCGATAAAAGGGTTTAACTGAGAGTCTCGGGGGTCGCGGAGGGTTCCAGGGAGGAGACCGGGGAATTACCATCTCCAACCGCGAGAGAGTTGTTCGCGGTAAAGAGGGAGGTCTTTTCGGTCGAGGATAGAGGAAGGGTATGACTCTGGCTGCCACGCGAACGGGAAATACGACCAGTCGGGAAAAAGTACGAATCTCAAGGGAGTAGAGCGAAGAGCGGGCTTCAACCGAGCTGCATCATATTAGAAGATTCATCGCAGGGGGCGACTGAAAAAAAGTCTACACGTAATCCCGGCGTGGGAGACGTACAAGCAAATAATGATGAGATAATAATTCACGTCTGAGGCAGGCCGCACTAAGGGAATTTCTACCCTCACACCCACTCGTCAGGATCGTCTGTCATAAAGAATATATGTAACCGTTGCCCCACGCAACTACCCGTTTTGTAATCGCTCAGACCACGGGGGGATAGCCAGCTCGATCTGGGGGTGACAGCAGTCTTGGGGATCGAGTGTAACTATAAAGACCGCGGCGTTTGTATTGGGAAGGTCCTTATTGGGACTAAATTTAAGGAAGAGGATCGTCTAGAAGCCTTGTTGTTGTGCTCGATGAGATTGCCAGGGGATCAACCGCTAGACGTGTGCATATGCCCAAGCTCTCTGCCGGGAGCGGAAGAGGGAGGGATCTGGAGGGTGGTGGGGGGGGACGCAGGTACGCGATGTGTTACAAAGGAGGTGGCGGAGCGGTGGGAGTGTTGGCATGGGGGGCAAAACAAAGCCGAAATAGAACAAAGCAACAATAAGGCTCGACAAGGCGTTCACAGGTGGGAGGAGGCCGGAGAAAAACCTAAAACACACATCCAGCGAAGAATAAAAACAAAAAAAAAACATCAAGAGTGGGGGGACCCGACGGGAAGGTTCAGGGTGCGGCGGGGCAGAAAGACGGTGAGGAACGGCTATGGGTAACCGCAACGGGGTGTGCGGGTGCGATCTCAGTGCAGTGGGTGTGGCGGTAGGGGGTCACTCGGGGGTACACGTATTCGTCGCAGGTGAGCTGGCGGGAGGACATGGCAGAGCGCCGACGTGCGAAAACGATACACAAAATCGAGGAACTTAAAGAAAAACGGACACACGGACGAAAATAATGAGGAAGTGACTAAGAACAAAGAAGAATTCGAAATCAGCCTTCTCGTTGGTAAAAAAAAGCTAGAAAGGGCAACGAGAGCATGAGAAGAAAGATAGAATGAGAAATAGAAAAAAGAGAGGAAAGCGCGTAAGAGAAAGATAAACCATAAGTAAAAAAAGGAAATAGAATGCTGAAAAAAAAAAAGACCTGGGGGAGTCGACGTCAGCGCCATCAAAGACAGAAAAACCCACAGGACCGAAGAGCGAGGGGGGAGGGAGAAGGGGAGAATGCAGGCAGATTGTAGAAGGTGATTTATAAGAAGGAGATGGAAAAAAAATGAAAGAGCTAGGAATCAGTATTATCCAAAGTCGAGAGAGTCGTCGTAGTCTAAAAAAGAAAAATAGAGACTGCCCGCGGCCTCAAGAGAGGGGAAGGAGAAGGGGTCTCATTGAGGCCGCAATTTAAAGTGAAAAAAGAAATGAAACGGCTGAACTTATCGCCGTTGATCGTTCGCCATAAATAGTGCATGAGCCTGAAGCATAGAGAGGCCCATACCTAGAAAAAAAAACCCAACACGACGCGCGCAGGAGGAAAGCGGAAGAATAAGAAAAAGGATCGTGACTCGTCCCGAAAACGATTCTACTGCTTGAAAAAAAGATATCGCGGCGCGGTTTGGATAAGGGGGGGAAAACTCGCGTAGCCTCTTGGAAATGCGGGAGGAAGAGACGATCAGGCTTTGTGGAAAGTGGAGTCATGCAGTAAGCGAGAAAATATCATCTGAAGAAATATCGACACAGAGTCCAGGCCTGCGAAAGAGGTGTTCGTGGGGGGCCAGGACAAATGGCGAGAAGTACGGAAAAAGCCGATCCTCAATCGGTATTGAAGGAAGGGTCATTGGTCATTTGGATGCGAAACGGTCTCGAACCTACAAAGAAAGAGGAAGAGAAATCGACCTCGAAAGGCCCGACAAGTAGGATATGGAATGTGATTGAGAAAAGGTCGCGGCGTTTTCTAAAGAAGGACTGGCCGGATGGTCGGGCCGGGGGGGCTCGGCACTATTAAACCCACAAACGGAGGGTTGGGGACAAACGCCAATGGCGGTAAGGATATCTAGAGGCTCGAGAATTTTGTGAATTTACATTGACCCGAAAATCTCCCGGAGATACACCCCGCCGGTGCGATTGAAAGCCTAAGTGACGAACGCAGTGAGGCTTGCGCAAAAAACAGAAATCAAAGGTCCTCAACGTCCCAACACGTTCGGGGCGGGGGGGGAGGGTTCTTCGTGTCCATGCCGCTCAACGTAGCGAGGAGAGATGTTCTACCACTGCCTAAGCGCGCGTAAGAGAAAGTTGGCGGCTTCCCATCTATCAGACTGTATGGGGCTGGTTCTCATTTCGAAGTGGGATGGAAGAAAACAGAGGACGGGAGACTACCGTGGAAGAAGATCTAGAGAGGGGTTGGGGGGTGACGCTCCAAAAAAGAAAAATAAAGAAAGAGGAGGCAAACGCAGAGAAGTAAGCGCTCTCCGCATCCAGGGGAAAGAAAAAGGAGGCCGTAAAGAAAAGTTTTGGGAGAAGATAAACGAGATGCTATGGGCCGCAGCCGCTGTGAAAATAGCGCCAGAGCTTCTGGGGGGGGAGACCCTCATCGAGCATCGGAGAGGGAACAGCGGCATGGACAAACAAAAGAAAACAAGTTTGAATTGCCATGCACCGTAATGTCAGAATGACAGGCATCCAATCGCGAGGACGGAACCCGCTTCAAAAAAGCGCCAAGAGGGGGTATTGGAGCGAAAAGCGGTCAATTTGTAAAGGAGGAAGGGCACCCTTCGTCGCAGAGGGGGGGCTTTGAGAACCGACCAATTATACGGACCGGCATCCCGCCGCGATCCAAGGAGTAAAGAGTCAGACAACGCCGAAATCCGCGCTAAGGAATCGTGACGGAAAGCCCTTGATATAATCAAATAATTAGAGAACGGAAGTTTCAAAAGTTCTGACAGTAATCGTCTAACGAAGTTCAAGAAAAGAAGGTTCTCGGATTGACTCGTTAGACTCGCGCTCCAGAAAGTTTGAAAAAAGGAAAAAAGAAATCCTTGGGGATGATCCGGGTCTCGGCGACGCAGGGGCGGGGAGAACCCCACTAGACCGTGTACTCGTGCTGTCGCATGACAGGAGGATCATCATCACGATTCAGGGATGCGGATGGAAAGGATTACTGGATTTCAATTCAGGAAAGGTCTGCCAAAAATATCACGCATGGGCTAAGTTCGTCGCGACCCACATCGGAATTCCGTGATCCGGCTAAACAACTGGACGGACCCATGACGAGGACTCGAAGTCCCTCTGCATTCCCGCCGTAGAGGCGAGCGCATTCCCTCCTTTGGGCGAGTCGTGCTTCGCACCTCATGTTTTTCAACTCGCCAAAAAAAAAACAAAAGGAAAATCGGGTTGTGGTCGGCGGAATCCGAGGACAGAGAGAGAAACTGCTCCTGACCGCAACTATTGGGAATTGAGAGAACGTATATGACGAAAGACTTTCAGAAAGTGACGTCGTGATGGACAATAGCCGGAACCGAGTTCTTCAAAAGGCAGGCAGCGCGCGAGGCCCTAGGGGTGGGGCGATCGCGGCAGAGAAGCCGACGTTGCGCGCTGAAAGAACTCGGACCTAGGAGAGGGATGAATTCTCGACCAAAAGAGCGTCTTTTCGCGCCAAAGATATCGACGGTACCGAACCACGGCGAAATCTACTCATGGTTTTGGTCATGAAAGGGAATCGACTGGTGGGTGGGACGACGCTCGGAAGTGGAGAAAGGTCAATCCTCCCTGTCGGCGAGTAATCCTGCTGGGGAGTGGTGATCTGTTTTTCGAGGGAGAGAAGCGGCAGTGTGCCGCGCCGATTTAAAAAGGAGGAGAGGGGAAAACGTGGTCTGCGAATCACGCACGTCTCGGTTTAAGGGGGAAGAGGTAGGGATGGTACATAAGAATCGTCTAGCCTTATTCCAGAAAGGCGAGATCATGATGGGTTTGCGAAGTTGTCCGTTTTTCGAGAATTCGTCAGCGGCGGTGGCCGGCTGATGTGGAATCTTCTGCCTAGGGGAAAATGGATACCCAGCGGACAAAGAAATCTCACCTTCACGAATAAGAACTCCGCCGGCAAGGATTTTCTCTGTATTTCGGGGGTAAAATTGCATTTTGTCAAGAAAAAAAGAGGAACGCGGGGAGACTAAACTAAAGGTGTATTCGAAGAATGGCGACTGGACTCTCCGCGTTTCCAAGTCGAAACTCGCCCCTTCTCATGATTTGAAGGCGAGACGCGAAGGGATCGTGCGAAGACGCTATGCTACTGCAAATCGCAATTCTCCACCGTCAGCGATAAAAAACGCATCTGGCCGCCAGGGGAAAAATTGGATTGTGCTTATTTAGGGGAGGAGAGTCAAAGAGAAAAAGTAACCCGTTTTCGGGTCAATCAGGGGAAAAGATCTGCGTACTCCTTGAACAGATATGTTACAGATCCGGGAGAGGTAACAATGTGCTTTCGGTTACGCGGTGGGGGAGAAAACTGGCATCGCAACGGATATCCGCGCCTTACCAAACGGACAGATTTCTACGAAAAGCGAAAACGCGCAAACCGGAAAGGAGAAACGACCCAAAGACGGAATCAGCGGAGTCTCGGTATGTTTCGCCGAAATAAGGACCAAGATAGTTCCAACAGAGAGCTGAGCGAAGCAGACAAAGGGGGAGGCTATTCACAAACCAAGAATAAGATGTCTTTGTGGTTGGTGGTCCAACACCGGGGGTGAGCTGCATCTTTAGATACGCGACAGCCGCGCTAAGGCTGGAAAGTTTGGTATAATCCATAAATCATTGGAAGCGCGATTCTCATCGAAGTACAAGGGAGTGATTGCTGATCGGGGTTATACAACTGGGCTTGCTTGGAAGAGGCCGTCTGAGGGAATAGGGGGATTACTCCTATCGATATGTGCGTCCGAGAGAGCTGTCCGATTTCTAAGGGGGGGTATAAAAATCACAGTATAGCGAGGCAAGATACGATATGAAGGGGAGACGTAACCACTTGGGGGGAACCGGAAAGTGAACTGCCTAGATCCGTAACTTGAAAAGAAGCTCTAGAAAACGAAAAGGAGATTATATCCTCGAACAAAGAGTGAATTTAGATTTTGGGGTTTTGGGACTTACTGATTCGGTGTTACGAAAAGTATCAGAACTCTAATCGACAAGAGAAGGGGACAGTTCCGTGAAAAAATTGATAAAGGACTAAGAGGAAACTGCGAGAGAAACACATCGCCGGCCACGTCGAGAGAGCATGGAGAACGTCGGCCAGCCACGAGGAGCGCTCCTGGGCCTTGAAGTCACTGCTAGGAAGAGATAATCATCATGATCGAACTCAACGAAGGAGGAGACAAAGAGTATTCGCGAGCGATCCTGATTCAAGGGACGGCGAAAGAATTCATCCAGAAAAGAATGAAGATGAGCAGGAGAGAAAATCGTGAGTGCGGAGAAGGACTTAGGGAAAATCACAGAAAAGGGTGTATCCAGAATGTTTTACTGGTAGCCTGGTCGATGTATTGGGAAGAAAATATCGCGTCGTTGACCGAGCGGGGGAAGAAAAAGAGCGGTCAAACGAGTCGGGGGAAAACAGTCTGGAAGAGCTCGCTATGTCTCTAGCAGGGCACTTGGCAAGTTCGCGCTCTCGCCGTCACAGGAAAAAGGGGGGGGTCTCTACAAATTCACCGATACCCGGCAGAATCAGCGATTCAAGTGCAAAGCGAATACTAGCGAAGGTAAGGGAAAACGAAGAAGGGAAGAAGTGCTCGGATACCGCATGTAACGCGATCTGTGAAACCACCGACGAGCGACCATGCAAGTTCCAACCGGCGTTCAGCAATACACTTCATGAAAGAAATCTTCCCGAACGCACGGATTTCTGGATTTCGAAAAAAAAAAAACTCGGTGTGGAAGGGCTGAATATTAGAAAAACGAAAGGCGCATTGAGCCCGCTCTCAAACATTTACCACAAGGAGTGTTTTTACACTGGTTTTTCCAACTCTGTCGGTGGAAAATCTAGACGCATTCGCGGCAATTAGAAAAAGAACCAATGAACGAGGGTTGAATTGCGGTCGGAGGGGACTTAGTTTTGTCTTCAACGGGTTAGGCGGATTCGAGGAAGGAGGCGGCTTCGTGGGGGAAACGCTTGCTGATTGCCAAGGGTAGCTCCACAGAGACCGTTTTGTCACCTCGGTAACTCCTCGCGACGGGGGGGGGGGGCATTACGGGTGGAAAGAAATGTACTTGGAAAAAGTGCCCTCTGTAGATGAAAAAGAAAATGTCTGAATGGGACTTACGTAGGAACTCGCCCCGAAGTAATCCGAGAACAACGAAAAAGGTCATAAAGTGTTTGTCGAGAAACCGGGAAGTGGGCCGGCATAAGCATCGAATAGAACGAGGGCGTCCAAAAAAGGCATAGAAGTATTACGGGTCTATCGAAAGCCTCCGGAACTCTATGACTCCTGACCAAGACGAGAGGTTGAAAGAGGCGAGTGATGTGTAGAAAAATTACGCGATCCAGACGGAGGAAAGGAGCAAAGTAAACCAGGCGAAAAGTCTACCTCACGCGCCTTCGGATGAAGGGGATTCGGAAGTCTCTTCAGTAAAAACTCTGTCAATAGGAGACCAGGGAGAAAGAAAATGCGCAGAGTCACATCATATAGTACCCGCAGAAAAGGTAGAAAACGGACCACTAAGAAATAAAGACCATCCGTGGACAAGTCCCATCATGGACTCGACTATTTCAGGGTATACGGAGCTCAGAAGGATACTAAGCGGCGTATTTAAGAGGTTGGGCGCTCGATAGGATCAGGATGATCATCGAAAGTTGAACGCATGCAGAACTCTCCCGTCCGAGCAAGAAGAAAAGCAACATAAGGGAAATGAATCCGAAAAGAAAAGGTGTATCGACGTCGCCGAATCACGAAAGAAGAGAAAGAAACCCCAATCCGCCGCGCGAACGGTGATGGGGAAAAAAAATGCGGCGTGCATTTCTCTACGTCAGGCATGCTGAAAAAAAGAAGAAAGGAAAGAGTGAGGTCGCGGGGGAACCTAAACCCGGGGAGAGAGTAAGGCGTCGCAAAACATCAAGAAATGAAGCTGATACAATCGATCGCTTCCGGTCTCATGGTCCTCTGAAGGTGTAGAAATCAGGACATCCAGAAGAAAGAATCTGAAACGTGACCGTTTATGTCAGGGGAAAGTTAACAGGAGCCTCGACGCTATGCCCATCGGAAGACGCTAACCACACGCTCCAAATCGGGGGAACAAAAACAAGCGGTGAAGAAGCTAGCCAGAAAATAAAAGAATAGGTATACTTCGCGACCTGAAAGACAGGAACCGTTTCGGAGCTTCAAGGTCAAAAGGGTAACCCAGCGCGAGGAAGAAAAAAGGAACTCACGATGCTGTCGAGAAATGAGGGGGAGGTTTTGGAAAGATGATCCGATCAATCGCGGAGAAGGAGACCAGAAATCGACTCGGATTGATCGGATAAAGATTGAAGGAAAATGCCCAGCAGCGTACAACAAAAAAAGGTTGTAAGAGGGGGTGACACAAGAAGGAGGAAAGGAGTCGAATCGCTCATCGGATTAAGTCCATTTGTGCCACGTTGTGGATGTCTTCTAAACTAGCAGATGAGAACCGTATCAACGAGAGACAATAACGAGACAGCGAAGAGAAAGACAGGTATGTAAGGGCCTAAGTGACGGGCGAAGGAAGGCCGAGAGATTTTTAAAGAAAAAAATGTACCCCACGGTTTTTCAGAAAGGAAGGATCCCAGGCTATGTCAAGAATATGATGGGAAAGTCGCAGGCATACCAGTCTCGAGAAAGGGGGAAACAACCTTGAAAACCGACTCTCAGAGATCAAAATACACTCCCGCCGGTGGCGAAGGGTAAGGGCGGGCCAGGCTTCTCGCCCGCTGGCAGTGGAAAAAAAGTTGAAAGGCCGCGGGAGAAACCAACTTTCTGTGGCGACTGGGAAAAAGAGTGTGTCCCATGGGACTAGGAGAAAAGCATGTTTTTGCCCATAAATGGACTAAGAAAGAACAGGGGTTCGGCTGGGAAAGACCAACGATGATCGATGGCTGGAGCCATTTAGAGCTTTAAAAAAACTGTCTTTGCGCTGGCTCTACAAGGGATTCGGCGGAAAAGACCCGTTTTCAAAG
>Ga0179593_1473533_pt1 | contig 22332 bp, 38 predicted proteins | sample CZODoug2_1_08_16_FD_185931 | JGI IMG/M metagenome (GOLD analysis project Ga0179593, IMG submission 185931) | Vadose zone soil fungal communities from Angelo Coast Range Reserve, California, USA - CZODoug2_1_08_16fungal (PacBio error correction) | ecosystem: Environmental > Terrestrial > Soil >...
GGATCCTAAGAATGGAGGACCGTGAAAACAGAGCCTTTCGTTTTGTGGTGGCCGCAAGACAAACGAGAGATCAGCGTGTGGTAAAAAAAGGGAAAAAGCACTATAACGCGTCGCTGAGAAGTAATTTCGACTGGAAATTGTTCTTACAAAATCAGACTAACACTCCGAGGCGTTTCAAAGCTTTCCTGCTCTTCTACAATGTTGGGGATTGCGATTCAGAGGGAGGGGGTGTCCACCCTCTGTACGGGTTCGAAAATTCGGCGCCAGAGGTCTTCCTTTCCTCATGAACAAAAGCCCGGTCGACGTTTTGTCTAAAAAAGCTAGGATGCTCTTCGCAGCTGGCGTGAGTCCTATGTCGAAGAAGCAGGCATATTCTGGGAACTTATCCTCTAGGGTAATGTCACAATGGTGATGGGCAAATTTTCTGACGTTGGGGAGAGGCGCAACATAACGAGGGGGGGGGGAATTTACGCCATGGAAAACTTGTTACTGTCTCTTACGTAAATTGAATATCTAACAAGGCATAATCTTTAGCCGTCACGCTTTCCCCTCAGTAAAGGGGTCAAGTGATCGTTCTTCTAGGCATCCGCAAAGGGAGGTGGGGGGTGAGATCTTGGGCCTTCAGCTCCCACCTTCTCCGTCCCAAAGAAGATTAGGGTTCTATCCCACTGCAGAATGAAAACACAGGCATAGGGGACGGCAAAGAGGGGTGCTCATGGGTGGGGGAAGTCAGACAAGGCCTCAAATAGTCGGCCAGTTCTATCTGTAGCAAAAAAGGGGGCTTCTGCGACACCCAGGTAAGGTAGCAGGAACTTGTGTTAGTGTTACATCGGGGGTGGTCTAAACGGAAAAAGAAAATGGTGATCTTTCATCTGGGTGAAGCAACGGCCGAGGACAAAAAGGACGATAGGGGAGCGGAGGCTAGCATCTGGGGGAGAAGAGAAAAGGGCAAGCAGTCCTTAAAAAAATTAACTCCAAGGCAAGGGTAAAAGTTCAGAAACTCGGGTGGACAACGAAGGGGTCCAGAACCGGGAAAAGGGACCAATCGGATTTTGAGAGGGAACAAAAGGGGAGGGGCAATTTTCCAGGAATTCGGAAGAAAAGGTAGCGCCACTAGTGGCAGACCGGGTTCGGGCTACATAGACCGTTCAAGAGTTTACATTTAGGGAAAGTTAGACAATAAAAGGGGAAGAAGGAAAGGTGTGCCATCGGGACGACGACCCATTGCAGACAAATTGGAGGCAGGCGCATCTATATCCTAAGGTTAAGTAGGGGAAGAGGGGAATGAGGTTGTATGCGCCAACAAAAAATAGGCCAGAAGAAAAAGAAAAGGGCTAAACTGGGCGTCGGTTTGGAAACTTAAAAAAAGGGTTAAGGTCCTGAACGAGCGATCCACGAAGACCCCCCACATCGAATGAGGGAGTCTCAAAAGGAGTATCACTTTCCCCCATAAGTGTCTGGACAGGAAGGAGCCCAGAAAATAAAGGATACAAGTTGGTTCCGTACTTCCGGACTCAAACCGGGGACCCCGTTTCCGAAGTTACGTGAATGAGGGAGGGAAAGCCGCTCCTATCAGGAGGTGATGTGGAAAGGGGGGGGGGCGAAATCCATTTCCGCGACGGGAAGGGACGGAAAAACAAGGGGGAGATAAAAATTGTGAATCCCGTCCTCAGAATAGGGAAAAAAAAAAATTCGGAAGTTCAAAGCAAAAACCCATCAGGACGTTTTAGCGTAGGTCATATAAAAAGGGGGGGGGGGAGGCAGGACTGCAGTAGCGCGATCGGTTTGGGGGGTCCGGGGTTTCGAGATCATCTAAGAAAGGTGGGAGGGTCTCAGGAAACGGAGGACAACCAGAAAGAACGAGAAGAAAGAACAAGGAGAATTAAGTAGAAATCACACGAAATATTGTACGCAAGTCGCTTTGCTCAAAAGATTGGGGGGGGAAAAAAAGGCGTGGGGTCGTGCCTGGGCCGGTGAACAGAAGGGAAGAAGAGGCCAGGGCAAGAAACGGAGAGTCATTGCCAAATAAAGGAAGTTCGAGCACCTGGGAAAAAGGGGGGAAACCTCGGAGGGAGGATGGGAGAGCTTCTACGACAAATTGAATCAGGAGTCGGCAGAAACTCCAACAGGCTTGGAGGGATTGCGACATAAAACAAAAGGAAGGAAGCGTCTAAGCGGGCTTATCTGCCTTTCCAGAAGGTTAAGGAATTGATAAAAATCCTTCGACATTGGCCACATCGGGGATTCGTGCGATTTACCTTGGAGGAGAGGATAAACAGGAAAGGGAACATTACCACCTTGGTACAACCGACAAAAAAATGGGCGGGAAAGTGTTCAGAAAAAATTCTGGCTAGTGGGATGCAGGGGATCAAAACGAAGGATCAAAGATTTCGCATACGGAGGAGGAAAAAAAAAAGATCGGGAGGGAACGGCGCCTTCTGGGGTATTTCAGGGGACCAGAAAAAGTCCCCTGATTCGGCGAGAGTGCTGCTAATAATCAAACTAAACCTTGAGTGAAATACCCCTGTCTAGCAAGAATGTAAAAAAGGGCGGAGGTGAATGAAAAGCTTAGGAAGGACAAGGACCGAAAAGAAAAGTCAGCATGAAACAGATGTGGGCCGTTCCCGGTTCTGCTGAATGGACCGGGCTGCATCAAACTAGGTCCGAACCGTGACGGGGGGAGTAAAGGGAGAAAGGAGTTTGGCACACATGGTTAACCCGGCCCCGCGACGCGACATCCAGACCGAAAGCAGAGGGACTCGATGCCCTTTTTTGCTAGGGACGAGAGGCCATCACCTGGAGAGGACCCAATGAAAGTTAGGCGATCGGAATGAATAACCTAGTATTCAACAACAAGTGAACTGGATAAGAGGAAGGGGAGTAAACGAGCGCGATGGACCTGTCTAAAAAGGGGGGGGGCCCGAAACCACTAACGCTGGGAGGCAGGCGTACGGGCAAGGAAAAAAGCACAAGAGGAGGGGAGATGAGCACTTTTTTTATAAACGACGACAGAGGCAAACCGTTGAGCTCGAAAAGTTGAAAGGGAGCGAGGGCGCTATATCGACTGCAAAAAAAAAACCGACGGCTGCTACTAACAGCGATCTCGCCGTGAAAGGAAGAGGGGCCCGAACGTCGGCAAGATTGGTAGCCTACAACGCGGACCGGACTCAAATCTATCAAGGGTGCAGGGGAGAAAATCTCAGGGGGAAAAAAGGGAGGTTGAACTAAAGAAGGTGGGGGGACCAGCCGAGGCAGAATTGTTAGATCTCCTTCGAACAACGGAGACCGAAAAATCCTTCCGGAGAAGGACATACTGGAAAAAACATGAGAGACGACAAAAGCAACGGTCAGGCTTCCAAAAGGGAGACCTGATTCGTAAAATACTATCCCTCGCTGCCAAAAAGAGGCTTTAGAAGACTAAGTGTACTACGAAAAGCAAAACAAAAAAACTATCGGCATTCTCAATCGGAAATAAAAGTGGAGAAAGAGCCCGAAAAGAAGTAAGGGGAAGGATCGGAAGTGAAGGCTCAAAAAGGGCGTTGAGGGTTTCTCATCAAAATAGCGACAGTTAAAGACACAGTCTAAATGCACAGGAGGCCCAAATACACTCGAGCAAAAAAGGATTAGGAGAAAAGGGTGAGCCTCAGACAATTCGTAGGTGCTAAAACAAATTCGGGATAGGGGGCGCAACCCAAAAAGAAATCAGCTTTGTTATAGTGAGGGCATACGAAGCGGGAGTGCGGGCCCAGAACTTAAATTTTTATTACCTGACTCTGCCGAGTCCCGGCGTTGAGGAGATAAGCGGTCTTACGTGTCATTAGCGGGAAGGGGGGGGGGAGCGTTCACGGGCGAAGGCGGTAAAGATGGAAGCATGGGGAGAGTTGAGCTGACTGCTCCGATGCCTTGACGGAAGAGGCGGATTCTAGTTTGGGACCTCAGGAAAAGAGGACGTGGGGTAAAAAGACACTTGAACCATTCCGGCCTAAAGGTATGGCGTGTTATAAATGGCAACGAAAAAACAGGAGAAGGAGACGTTGACGACTAAAAGGTGAGAAAGGAGTAGGGCGTTGCAAAAAAAACAGAAGTCTCTTCACGCCAAGAGGGGAAGAGGGACGGGGCGGAGAAAGCCGAAGGCACCCAGAAGGGAAAAGCTCAGCGACAAAAATTCCATAGGAATTGGATATACACGGGCCCTGATAGAGCATTCAGAAAAAAGAGGCATCGCCCAAGTGTGGGGGGGGTGGCTCTGGTCTCCTTTGCCAAAAAGCGTTCAGAAAGATGAGTATCGAGCAGGCAAAGGGGGACTTCTCTTTCTTCTCTCCCCTGTCCTTACTCCGTCGCTTGGTGGAATATAGTGTTCGGCATCAGGTAAGAAGGGGGGCCGCGGCCAAAAGGAGGGGTCCTAGTCGAATGGGGCTACCTCAAAGGAGGTAGAAAGCAAAAGGAAAAAAAAACGTGTTCACTACGCTCCCTTCAGAAACGCCCGCAGGGGAGAAACTCACAAACATCAAAGACGGCAATCAAAAAGGGGGGCTCTGGTTCAGGGGGGGAAGAGCAAAGGGAAAATCGTCAGAACCGGAGGCCAAAGGTTAGGGAGGAACTCAACCGTTGGGCATAATTCGGAAAAGAGAGGAACAAGCCGCCACGAGGCACATCCTTGGCGGGCAAACACTGAGTTTTGATGAGGGGTCAAACGCAGAAACAGAAGCGCCTAATCCTGAAGGGGAAAATCAGGAACGACCCATAAAGGAGCGGGGGGGGGGGGGAAAGAATTCGAAAATCTAATTAAAACTTATAGTGTGGAAGGGGGAGGAGGACTCCAACGCAAAAACCTGGGTTAGCCAGAAACACAACCCAACTGGGGAGAAGCTTGGGGAAGGGGGTGGGGGGGGGGTTTGTGTATCCGTAAGGTGTAAAAAAGTGAAAGTTCCCTCAGCCACACGAATGACCATCGAGTAAAATGTTTCTCACTTGCCATCCTGGCAGGGGGAAAACCTAAAAGGATGGATAGACTCTTCTCGTGACTGCCGGGGAAGCAAAAAAAAAGGAAACGCCGCCAGGAAGACAAAGAGTTGTCTTCCAGACACAGGGGGAAAAAAAAAAAAAAAGAACAAGATGCCGTGTAGGGGAAAGGTCCACAAACAAAAAAAAAAAAAAAAAAAAAAAAAAAACAAAAAGGAAAGTCAGAAAGGGTCCATGGCCGAGACGTGTCTTTGTCAATGAAGGGCAGGAAATGGACGAGGCATCGAAGTCGGGGAGGGTTCAAACCAAAACGGTCAGAAGGGAAAACAACCGTCGCCGGCCCAGGGGACGGGGGGCGTTGAGAGGAATCGGGTCATCAAACTTCTCCTGAGGTGTGTCAGATGAGGGGGAGGGGATGTCGAGGTTGGCCTCCGGTGGGGAAATTCGAACGGAAGGAGAGGAAGAGGAAGAACATGAGAAAACTGGACCAACCTATCAAAGGCTCTCTCGAAAAAACAAGATCAGATGACTATCAAAAGAAAGAGGTACGGTTATACCAAAAGATGGGCACAGGACTACTAACGGTTTTTAGGGGCATGGAGAAAGAACAAAGGGGGGGGATACTCTTCCTGGGAAATAACGGCTCCTAAGGCATTGCAAAAGGAGAGGGGGCCAGGGGAAATGGGGCCAGACCTGTGAAGAAAGACGCAAAAGAAATGATTCTTTTATCGATGCTACAGAGAAAGAAAGACGTAACTCTTGTTCTGACCTCCACGGGGGCGGGAAGTGAAAAAATGCCTGCACGGAAAAAAAAGGATTACGAATGCTTATCTGGCAGCGGGGGACGAAAGTGTTGGAAAAACCTGGCTGGGTCCGGCCATTGTAATGCAAAGGAGGAGGGGGGGGGTAGGGTGCCTAGACTAAGGAGGCTACATTTGAAGCCAAGGAAGGACAGGACACAAAAACCAAGATTTAAAAAGTGTTGTCTTACAAGGATGATTGGGTATCATAAAACTACGAAAACCTTAATACGGCACTAGGAGGTCTAATCATATGTTTCAACACGAAGAAGGGTGTCGACGCAGATCGCCACATTCGAGGGCGGCAAACGCCAAGAATCCACCGGGGGAAGGTCCTATAAGGGAGAAAAAAGGTGGGACTACCTTGGAAAAAAGGGGATGCCGGATTCGGAAGCAGGGGGATAGGGGGATGAACATGCGGATGGGGGGGCAGGCAGAGACGCATTGCTGACTGAAGCCCAGAAGGTAAGGGCCACCCTGCTTTAGAGTCGTTCATTGGGGGGTTGAAAAGAAGACCCAGGATTCCGGGTACTCCCGACCGAAAGTATAAGAGGACCAAGGGGTTCTCATGGGGGTCTACATCATCTACTGAAGGAAGAAATGAAAAGAAAGCCAGGAAGGAAAGAGCCAACACCAGTAGGTAAAAAAAGGCACTAAAACCTTCGCCGTACAGGTCGAGAAAACTAGGTCCGGGCGGAAATCTTGCCCTCCAAAGGGGTCCAAGCGAAAAAACCAGATCTTTGCCTGCGGCCTAAGGGAAAAGAGGGGAATGCACGAAAAACTTCTCGTCAGCGCTCGAAAAGATCGATGGAACGTCCTAAGTGTCAAGAGGAACAGACACAAAAACGACTCGGGGTCTCTCCGGAGTCTCGCCGTGACCAGGGGAGAGGTAACCAGAAGATGCGAAGAGGGGGACGGCTAAAGACAGTCCTTACTCAGTCATCAAGGGCAGGGGTTCGTGGTAAAAAAAAAAAAAGTCGCAGTCTCACTGCAGGGAGCGAAAAGTTAACGGGAGGGTCAAGGAAATGGGGGTAAAAGAGGATCGGCGTCCCTACCTAGATTAAAAGAAAACGGTGCGGGCTCTATTCAGAAAGGTAAATGCTAATCAAAAAAAAATACACCGCCACAAGGTCTGCTGCTCATGGCGGAATCGCAGGAATTGAAAAAATCCAAAGGCAAGATGAAATTCCCGAAATCTAGAAGGGCTACTAAGCACGGTAATTGGGAAAAAAAATATTCTCTTAGGCTCTATTTACTACAGGAAAAAAGGAAAAGAGGCGAAACTATCGGGGAGCTGAAAGCAAAGAATTGATCTATCGTTTGGGGGTTGAAAACAGATTTAAAAGGAGGACTTGGAGCGTCTAAGACTTGAACCGGGAGCTCATCTAAAAAACAACAAAAAAAAGGGAGTATTTAAACTAATAATTGAAAAAGAGGATTAGACTTCTCTCATTTGTGGATATTAAGGTGTTGGCTGGCAAAAAGAAAGGCATACCTTTTAGGAGGTCCGAACGAACGATCTCGGATGCACGGCACTTCGTGACGGGTTGTTAGTGATGACGAGGACCCTGAAGAGGAGATCCCATTTTCAGAGGGCTTCGTAGAACTTGAAGAAGAAAAAGGAGGTGAGGGGGAGAGAGGATACGGAAAGGCCGGAGAGGCGGGAAAAAGGGAAGATCAAAAACTGTACAGGGGAGCCGTTTGAGGAAGAAACTCAAAGAAGAAGGCGCAGATCTGAACGCGGTAAAAGGTGCCTGCAGATCAGAATAAAGACGGAAAGACAATCTTTAACTCCAAAAGGCAAGGTCTGGCATTTAATGGTTCAAAAAAAAGGAACGTGACAGGAGAGGGTGACATCGGGCATTAAAATGAGGTCAGGGGGGGGGGTAGGGGAAGGTGGGGGACCTACAGCTGTTACCGTCTTCTGGTCAGAAACGAGGGGGGGGAGAAATCGGGGGGGCGGAGAGGGGGGGGGGGGGGGGGGCGGGGGGGGGGGGGGGGGGGGGGGGGGGGGGGGGGGGGGGGGAAAAATCAACACTATTCGGTGCGGCTTGTCTAAGAATTCAGATCCCAATGCGAATGAGCCAAAGAGAATCCAAACGCAGTCGAAGCGGGATCAGATGACCAGAGTTTCAAGGGGTGTGGAAAAAGATCGGGAAACACTCGTCGTTCGGTTCAGCTTTAACGGGGTCAAAGAAAAGAAAGATCGGGGGGGCCCCCGTATTGAACCTTGCAATGTACTGGGGTGAACTACCTCAAGGCTTCAGAGGGATTAAAGGTACTTGGCAGTTCCTCCAGGAAAGGGTTGGGGGAATCAGAGATTCTGACCTCCGGAGAGAAAAAAGATGGAGAAGAGGTACACTTTCTTCGAAAAAGAACCCAGGAGGGGGGGGGGAAAATCGGACGCGGTTGAGTCTGACCAAAAGGCTCAGAATAGAAGGAGCGTTGCATTCATAAAAAATTGGACAAGGAAAAAATCAATGGGAAGCAAGAACAGGGAATGGCATGCAAAAAAGGGCAGCTCGTCGATCGGAAAGGGTCAGGAAGGAGGGGGCATGTCAAAAAGGAGAGCCAAGAGTGCACAGAAGGGGGGAACCTTATATACTTCATGGGGGGGGGGGGTGAGGACGCTGAAAAAAGGGAATCAAGAATCCTGAAGGGCAAAACTAATCTTTTCTACAGCAAGTCATGGGATCCAAATTTTTACAGGTCATCGAGGCCGCACCGTTTAAGTACGTAAAAAGGGGGGATGGCGGATGCTCCATCGAGCCATAAAAAACGGAAAAGAAAGGCACCGAAACACCCGTGCAAATCATAGGGGGAGAAAAGGGTGGTGTTTGTGGGCGAGTGGTATGGTCCTTGGGAAAAGAGTGGGCTATCGGGTGAAGAAGCGGCCAGCCGAAGCCCATCAAAGCAACATGGGGAAGTTCCTGCCAGGTCTCTTTCTAGTTAAAACCAAAGGCAAACTAGAAAGGCAGCACACCGGTCTCCTCTTTTGTTATTGCCTTTCAGTTCCGTGGGGAAGTAGGGAAGGTCCCCGCCCAACCAATTTGGGGGTTCCGAAAAGCTTAAAAGGGCTTTCGCTTCTCACGTTGTTGTGGGCCTGCGTCCAAAAAAGGGCCGGGCTTCTTGTTGTACCAGGGGGGGTTTCCACCACAGTCTGGACTAACGGTAATTGCAAAAGAAGAAAGGGGGGAAAATTCCAGATAAAAGGGGGTCCAGAATAAGATGGTGCAAAAGCAAGGCTTAGCAGGGGTTCATCATTGCCACAGAGTCAGAAGAAAAATACCAAGGGTCCAAAAAAGAAGGGGGGGGGTAGAAAGAGTCGTCCCATCTTTCATGACGAATTCATCCTTTCTCCCTTGAGTTTGGGTCTCAAGGGCCTGAGGGGATTCGTTTTGCCTCGGAGTTAGAGAGAACACCAACAAAGGGGGGAGCACATAGAGAGATGGCTAAACCAAAAAGAAGACCGATCTCCGCCCGCCTATAGAAAAAGGGGAGGGGAAAAATAAGAACAAGAAGTGGAATCGTTTTCAGATTGAACAAAAGGTGTTGTTCAGGGATGAAGACGCATAAAAAGGGGATGCACATAGGAGCTAGGCGGGTGCCACAATCGGGACCAAACTAATCGCTTAAATGACGTTGACGAATGCCTAAAAAAGGGGGGATTAAACACTTTCAAAACCTAAACTATTATATGGCGATGGGAAAACCAACTGCTTAAATACTAACCCGTGGAACATACGGGTGGGGAGGTGTGTGGGGGTTCTGTCATACATAACAGGGAAGAAAAAAACTATTAATCTAAGTCTTGGGGCGATCAGGAAGAGGGGGGAGTCCCAAAGTAAATGGAAATACCTGGCTGAGGTGCCATTGTACTCAAGGACATGGGGGCTGGGAGATCTGCCATGTCAAAATAGGAAAAAAGATTTTTAACGGAAAAAACCAACAAGGTTTCTCAGGGGGGGGGGGGAGGAGGGGATACAAGGGATCAGTTATAGATTGTTTGAGAAGAAAAATGAGGAGTGGAAAGACTTACTTAAAAAAAGATGAGAGAAGGATCGATGGGTAAGGAAAGCCTGAATGGGATGTCGACACGCTCGGAGACAGGATTGAAAAAAAGGGGGTCTGCAAACGAATAGAACATCCAAAGGGGGAGATCAGGGGAGGGAAGGCTCACTTGTATGGAACGAAGGGGGGGGAAACCTTGGGAATTCAAGATGAGCTCAGGAGAACTGCCCCGAGGCATCTTAACATCGGAGGAATATGGCCGAATTCGGCAAAAAGGAAAAAAGCGTTTGGAAGAATAGCCCTGAGAAAAAGGGAAAGGGGTCATTGTATTACGTGGAAAAAAAGGGGACACAAGGAAACAGGGGAAATAAAAGACTTATCATTAGGAACGTAAAGGGCTTGGGGCTCATCTCCGAGTGATCATCAAGACGGAAGGCATGAACGAATAGGGAGAAAATGCTTCAAAACAGATGTCCTAAAAGGGTCAGAAAGGCCGATTCCGTTAACTTTCTCGAAAAAAGGAAGGTACTATGGAAAGGAACTATGAAAAAGTCACACCCCGAAGCTTTCGCAACTGCTACGCCAAAAAAAAAAAGATGGTCCTCGTGCTATGTGCCTCGTTGGGGGAGGGAGATCTTCTGCATCAACTCTCCACAAAGTTTGGGAAAGTGAAGTTGTTGAAATCTTCCTCATAATAGGAGTCAAGTGAAAACTTCGGGGGACTAAAAAAACACGAGTCGCGCCGGAAAAAAGCAGGGGAAACAAAAGACGGGAAAGCATAGGTGTGGGGGGGGGGGGCGAGGGGCCCGACATTGTCCAGGAAAGAAAGAGGAAGGGCAATTCTAGAAAAAAAGGTAAGTCCCGGCGGGGATTTTAAAAGAGAAAATGGGAAGGGAGTGATGTTCCGAGGCGAAGAAGAGAGCCAAGAATCGCCGGACGGAAACAACGAGCAAAGCCTAAAAAGCAGGGGAAGGGCAGAGCTCCAACCTCAAAAAGCCTGAGGACAAGTATAAACGCCTAAAGCCGACCGAACGCGGCGGCCCACAGAAAAAACGAGGCAGTCTATAAGGCAAAAGGAAAGGTCGAGACTATCTTAGAGTATGAGGGGGAGACTAAAAATATTATCTAATGAACCCAGGCGAGATCGTGTTTCCGTTTCTCGCTAATAAGAGTGTAAGGGTTGCGCAACATAGGAAGGTTAAGGGAAAACTGGACCTTTACGAAATGGGGCAGCCCCAGACTAAACAACAACAACTGCGTAGGGGGGAAAAGAGGGGAAGCAACGTCCGGGTGCTCCATAATTCATGCTAGTAAAAAGGTGGTTGCGCAGCCTGACAAGATGAGGAAAGAAAGGTGGGGGTGGAGAATAAGTATCCTTAGAAGGCGGAAGGGAAGGGGGTTGGTGTCGAAATGGATCCTGCTCCGAGGCATCAGGAAGGAAATTGGTAAGAGACTTGAAAGTTCGGGCGGGAAACAGGTGCTGTGTCAGCATGCCAACCGGGAGAATGTAAGATTTAATATCTAAATTATTGGGCGACTGATCCGAATGCTCGGAAGAACAGACGGAGGGCGGGAGTTCTCGTTGGGGGCCTCGAGGAGGGAGAAAAGGGCGGAAGACTCTGGAAAAAATACCAGAAAACTGAAATTTCGTCTGGTGAAAAAGAAACCAAAAAAAGAATGGAATTTGTACCTCGAAGAAGGGAAACTCAGTGAGAAGACAAGAGACTAAAAAGCTCCAAATCCCTTTAAAGAAAATAGGGGCAGATTTTCCAAGGAACAGTCCAGTCACAAAAAAATATTGTGGGCGGAGAGTGAAAAGGATGCAGCGAAACTTCGGAAGGAAAAAGTCGAAAGGGAAAGGAGTGCGAAAAGAGCTCTTTAAAACAAGCGGGAAAAGAAAAGACTAAGAGGTTGACTGTGTGGGGGGGGGGGTCACAGGGGAAAAGCCGGTTGGAATCCCAAGCAGAAAGGAGGGAAAAAAATTGAAAGAAGGCATTAACGCTGAGATCGACCCAGTTCAAAAAAAAAGGTAAGGGAAAAGGGGGGGTAAGGACAGGATGGGGAGGGCAGATAATCATACTTTAAAGTCCACTCCCGGATTGGAGAGGGACGCAAGATGGAGGTAGCCAACCGGGCGATTAGCAAAAGCAGGGGGAAGGGGGAGGATACACGTCTTTCTGGGGAAGGACCTTGAGTCCTTCAAAACAATATCCAGAGGGGGAGGGCTCTATTTGCATAAACGGGGTTAACAGGTCTTGCCCTAAGGGTTGGGGAGGGGCAAAAAAGGGGGGGAAGGGGCCATCCTATTTGAAAGGAAAAAAGAAGTGACTGTGGCACAGGAATAGGAAGAAGGAACCTTTGGAAAAATCGTATTTGCCCAATCCAGGGGGAAAGGACAAGGAAAGCGGTGGGGGGAAAGTTTCTTGCGGATGTAAAAAAAAAACAAAAAGAAGCCATCGGAGCACATATGACAATCATGGCAGGATCATGGGGGACGAAGGTAGAGAAGACTCGGAAATATGCAGAAATTATGCAAAAAAAAATCATGCCGAAAGGGGAAAGACACCCGAAACACTTGCAGAGGGAGGGTAGGGTTGGGTTGTAAGTAAACTGGGTGTGTTAAGAATGTGGGAAAAGTAAAGCATACACCAAAAAGACCAGTACTAGAAGGGGGGAGTGGCCGGATTTGGGAGGTACAAAAAATGTCCAGATCATGAAGGGCAGAAGGAGCCGAGAAAAGGCAACAGCCTTCAATAATAAGTTTTGACGGGTGGGGAAAGAGGAAGACACGAACTCAAAAAACCCCCCGTGGAGGGGTAACCAAGGGAGGTCATTCGTCAGATTCAGTATTTTGGGAAAAATCGCGCAAAAGAAGGAGGTAGGGGGGGGTGGCCATGTGTTTGCCAAAAAACCCGGTCGGAAAAAGGAAAGCGCCGGGCGGGCGGGAATGACGCGATAAAGAGCAAGAAAAGGGAAGCCACAGGCCGGTCTGGGTCACAAACCATAAGCCCGCTAAAAAACACGAGAAGGGAAAGGGCAAAATCAGGAAAATCGAGGTCCCTACCCACTTTAAAAGGGGGGGGGTATCAAGGACGAGAAAATTGAGGGGGGGGTCGAGGGGGAAGGGAGGGGGGGATCGTCTTGAGATATACAGCCCGGGTTGGATATTCTCCTAAAACCAACAGGGTTGGGTAGTTGGGGGGTAATGAGAAAGCTCTAAAAACAAAACCGATCCATCAAGCGTAGCAGGCAGAAAAAAGAAAGAGAATTCAGATATACTCTAAAGGGAAAGGGAGAAAGCTATTTTGAAAAAAAAAAATCTTTGGGAAAAACAGAAGAAAGTCGTGTTTTCGACTGGTGCCGGGAACGACCACAGGCGTGGGTCAATGTAAAAAGGGGGAAATGGGAAGAACGAGATTCTGGCAAAAGGGGGGAGCGGGGATATTCGATCCAGTTTTAGGAACAACAGAAAAAAAAAAGTGCTAGCGGGGGCGATCAAAAAAGGAAAAGGAAAACTTAACTGTCGGAAGACGGTCGGCGCTACAATCGCACGACAAGGAAACAAAAAAAAGAAGGAAGGTGTGCTACGGGTCGTTTCCGAAAAGTATGTGGGGGAAGGGAAAAATAGAATTCGTCTGCATTGCTGGATTCGTTAGGAGGTACAAGAGGGGGATCAAAAGGAAGTCAAGGAAGAAACCAAGGTTTAACTACTACAAAAAAAAAGATCCAAGAAAAGCAAAGGGGCGTTGAGAAGTCTGTCTACCATGGATGAAGGTAAAAAGGGGGGGGAGTGTTGGGGGGAGACACGAGACAAAAATCCTGGAGGTTGCAACACTTCACAGCGGGGAAGAGAGGATAATAATAAGGGAAAAAAACTGGGGTACCTATTTTTATGGAAAAATAGTGCCCGGCCTTGGTCTTCGCTCTTTTCGAAAAAAGAAAAAAATAAAGGGATTGCGACGGGACGCAGGAACTGGGTTAAACAATACCAGGCCGGACCATGTGTTAATGCCTAGAGGAGAAGGATCCGAGGAAGCGAGGGAAGCATGAACATCAGGTGTTCCTGACTGGAAGGGAGGACTGGAAGGGAAAGGGAGACTAGGGGTCAACAGCAGGGAAAGTAAAGAGCCCTGTCGATGGAAAGGAAATCAGGGGGTCCGGGGGGCACTCTGTCCAGCGGCAAGGAGTCAGAGAAAAAGGGGACAGCGATAAAGGGGTTTGGGAATACGCCGGCGTGAAAACAATCATAGAGGGGGGAGAAGTAGTAAGGGAGGAGAATCTGCACGTAAGACGGATAAAAAAAACCTGGGGGGTAAAAAAAAAATAGCTACAATAGACTGAAGGGGGGGTTCGATAAGCAGGAAGAGGGAAATCGAGGGAAAGAAGACCCCCGAACGCTTTGCATAAAGGGAGACGAAAACCAGCAAACTCTGGTGCGGACGAGGATAACAAGTGGTAGGATGCACTAGTAGGCGTCAGAAGGCTCGGAAACAGGGAGGGGACGTCGAAGTGCGCTGAGGAAGAGGCAAGCATGAACGCAAAGGGGGCAATTTACTGGAGAAAGGGAAGGGCCCCTTTGCAAAATCTCTGGCGGAACAGAAAGCCAAGATGGTCGAGTAAGGTACACCCACACCCATTTTTCCAAAAGCTCGATGGGGAGCAATGACAAAGTACTCCGTTGTTGGGGGGGAAAAAGAGGAAAGGAAAAAAAAGCATAATGGGGCACAATAGGATCGACGGAAATACGAATACTCAGGCAGAAGGGGGAAAAACGGCCAGGAAAGGAAGGATATGAAAACCGCTGATAAATGCAAATCTCCCCAAAGAGAAAAGGGGCAATAAGTAGTCACCTCTTATATAAACCCTACCGGAGGAAGGAAGGGGTGGCAAATCGGGCCCAAGGACTGAAATAAAAGAAAGTGGCAACAGGGAAGCACTAAGGAAAGGTCGCGACGATAAGCAGGAAAAAATCAAGGGTGTCATAACAAAAAAAAAAGAAAGGAAGGGGAACCCCATGAAGAGAATGTTTAGGTCAAGCTCCCAAACGAAGGGGGGGTGGCGTGTTCCGCCCAAACAAGGGGATAGGGAAAGGCTAATTGGGGTCCTGAACCTAAGAGTGCAAGAAGGGCACAGAGGGAGAACTGAAAAAAAGGAGGAAAAGAGAGGGATTGAGCAAAGGCAAGGGAGGAAAAGGGAGCAAAAGAAGGTCCTGACGAAGGTAATGGTTGGTCGCAAAACAGAAAAAAAGCAGAAGGGTGGTATTCGAAGGACCTACTAAACCTCGAAGGGGTCAGAAAAGAAACTGAAGTGGGTGAGTACAGAAAGAATTGAAACTCACGATCGTCGCGCCTTCCCGAGGAGGGGGGACTTGAGGGCGAAGGACAAAGGCAAAAGGCGCTGGGATCTGCCAAGTCCTTCAAATTGCGGATCAAATGAACCGGGAGAAGGCTCTGTGCATTCTCTTAGGAATGAAAGGGGCGGGATAGTTGTTCCTGGAAGTGTTGGAAAAGGGAAGGTCTGGGGGATCCATCATTTTCAGGCAATAAAGAAAAAGAAAATCTGGCAATTTGGGCGAAGTCAAACACAACAGACGGAGACCTGCTATTGGACCTATTGAAAAAACAAGAGGAATTCACAATGGTCGTCTCCATAGGACGAAGGCCCAAAAAAGGAATAAGGCACAAGACGATTTGGAGTATAGCGGGGGACGGGAGGGGAAACATCGAAGGCACCGAGGTGGTGTTTCCGATCTAGAGAAATGCGAGACCAAAAGAAAAAACAGGGGGGGAGAAAAGAATCAAAGCTCGCAAGAGCGCAATTCTCAAAGCGCATGAAAAAAGGGGAAGAGGGGGAAAAAGGGGTGTGCGGTAAAGGGGGGGTCAACCAAGGGGGAGGGGAGGGAAAATTAGATGAGGCATTCCAGTCGGAAGGCGGATCAGTTTTTTTGATACCTGGTTTTCGAAGAGGTAGCAAAAAAACGGAAGAGAACTCCCGGACAGGTCCACGCCGAAAGATTAGTGTTGGAAAACAGGGCGGCAAAGATCGGTTGTACTGTTCTTCAGATACCGTCGGGCTGGAGACGAACGAAAAGATGGCTGAATCAAAAAAAAAAACTCGGCGTCGCACCGGGGACCGGGCGGGAAATAGAAAAACGGTCGAGGAAAGCAAAAACTTTGGCGGCAAGAAAAGAAAAACCTGGGAAACAGCCCTGCAGGGGGGGAAAAAACGCTCGATCGAAGATTCTGGGATAATGGAGAAAAACAAGACTACAGCTGATGCAAAGGAAAGGCGGAGAAAGGGGGGGAAATCTTTGAATTCTTGAGTGTTAAGAAAGCGAGGGGGGGATCCTGATGGCAAGCTAGGGGGGAATCAATACCAAGGACAAGGGACAGAGGGATCGTCTCTAGAGAAGGGGGAGTGCCAGAGCTTTGGGATGCAGTCGTATTCTCAAACCATCGAGCCGAGACCAGGGGGGGGCAGAATCAGAAAGACAGGAAGGCGGGGAAAAAATTCCCCACCCGGTTTCAGGGGAAAAAAAGGTCCTCTTTGCGCAAATACCAGTACCCAACCCTCCTCACCTCGGGCAAGAATGGAGCAAAGGGTGTGCTCTTTCCAGGAAAATAAGGTTTTTTAAGCATATAAAAAAAAAAGAAAAGCTGTGGTGGGGGGAAAAGGCGAGTTTCAGAAAAACCTCAGCAAAGGAAAAGGAGGGGTAAGCAGATCCGTTGTTCGAATCTCTCCCCAAGAGGAAGGGGGGAAAGGTTTTGTGAACAGTGGGGCTCAATTCGTCCAAGGCCTCGGGGGGAGTGGCAGGAACAAAGTTCGGCCCAGGAATGAGCATCAATGTGAATCCCCGGAGGAAGAGTTAAAAAAAAGAAAGGAAAACAAAACCACGGCCCGACCCACGGTTGTAGAAAGCAAAGGACAGGGGGGAAAAGAGATCAGACTTCTAACAGGTTGTTGAAGAGGGAAGCTAAAGGGAAGGGACGGTTTTGGTTGGATCCGTGTGAAAGAAGGTCGATAAAAAAAAAACTTATGAGGAAAAAGAAAAAGAGAAGGAGAGAAGCAAGAGCAATCGATCAGAAAAAAGGAAATAAAAACAAAACAAGGAGGAAGTTAAATAACGAGCAAGATCATTACACCGAAGAGGGTCGTAAAGTGGGGGGCACATTTCCGATGTCAAGGGGGGGTCAGGGGGGAAAGGTGACGCTATGGTAATTGAACACAGAGAATGGAGAAAAGTTTACCTAAACTTCTACGAAGAAACTTAGAGTCCATTGAAGTGACTGGCTAGGGTGAAAAGAGAATGAAAAGCCGCCAGGGAGTGAGAAATCCGTATCTGACCCAATTAATAAGGAAAAAACGTATGACCTGTACAAGGGGAAGTTATGTCGTGGAAACGCCTACATCCCGACAAAAACGATAGTACGGCTTCTGGCATCGGAAGGGTAGAGGAAATTAACTTGGAGGGGAGAAAACGGGAGGGAGGTCCCGGGCTGGCATGGAGATGGAGAAATGTGAGTGAAAGGGGGGGGGTAGAGGGGAGAAGAATTAGGTCAATGACCTTACCAAGTGTGTAGGATCCAACAAACCCTACCAAGATTTCAGGACGGAGGAGGGAGAAACGGGGAGGTATCGACTTTTTTCATTGGAAAAAAAAAAAGCAAAGGAAAGGTGACGCGCGGACAATTATCTAGAGAAATCGATGTTCCAACCTTACGGCATGGGGAAGGGGCGAACATCGGGTAACAGTTCAGTATGAAGGGACTGAGTAAAAACTCAGAAAGAAACGGGGAGCCCGGCGAAGCCGAAGGAATGTAGATACCTGTTTGAAATGAAGGAAGATTATCAGAGGGTGAAAAAAGAGGGACGGCCGAAACACACGGGGTGGGAGGGAAGAGAAGGGGCTTGCGCTCCTCCTTCCAGAAACTCATGTTTTTTGAAAGAGGACTTCGATTTGGGAAGATGAGGGGGGGGAGCTGCCGCTGGAGGGAAAACTGGAAAGTAGAAGCACGTGGGTAACGCAGGTCGAGCTTGTGGTTTTTGGCTCCTCGGCAGGAGGGAAAGCAAAAAAAAAAAGCGACGTCTCCAAGAAGGGAAGCAGCAAGGGAAACCCTCGGAGCAAAAGTACATCCGGGCTCCCCGGCCAGTAACGTGGTCAAAAGGGAAAAAGGGAGAACTGCTAGAACAGAACTAAGAAAAACCAACGAAACGACGTTTTTAACCGGCGGAAAAACAAAAGAGGGGCCGGAGAAGGGCGCTTTTTGGGAAGAATGGGAGGCTCGGAAAGAGTAATATTAGTCCTCGCAAAAAAGACAAATGACTGTGGAGAATTTGGAGGGGCGGTAAGATAAAACAGGCAGCAAAACTAAACTCTGGGGCTTGAGAAAAATAAAAGCTCGTCAACGCAAAAGTGAAAAACCAGCAACCGGAGTAAAAGCGGGGGAAAGCGAGCAACCATGGGGACTCGAAGGAATCAAGGTCAATTGGAAGAGGTGTCCCAGAGGATCATATTGAGTGGAAACTCGGGAACAGGGAATGGGGTAAAGGTCATACAACGAGAAAAAGCAAAAACATCGCTCCGCGATAAGACGGGAAGGAGCAAAAAAAAAGAAAGAGGTCGACCAAAGGAGTGGGTCGGAAAAAATTCCACCTCTTAGACCGCCAGTAGGGACGGAATGAGGCCCGAAGTACAACGAGAAGACCATCAGCATTTCTACCGAAAAGCAAAAGGCCTCTTATTGGGTCGGAAGAAAAAGAGAGAATGGCCGAACAACAGGGTGGTACTCAGTTGGAGTTCTAAGAACCAGAAGTCAGAAGGGGTGAGTCGATCAAAACAAAGGGAGAGAGATGTGTCATTTAAACAAACATGTACAATAGGGGGCAGGTAGGACAGTTAGTCGAAAAAAAATTCATCCAAATCACTCAGAAAAAAAAAACAAGTATATTAAAATAAGTTTATCCGAAGGGGGTTCATTCTCAAAAGGGTGCTATTTAAATGAGGTTTGAAAAAAAAAAAAAAACAACGGATGAATGAGAGGTGGTAAGAGGGAAGAACTCACGAAGAGTCTCGACTGGGAGGAGAGGGATGGGGGGAGGGGAAAAACTCCTTTTCCAGTCCCATCTCAGAGGGGGGCAACCTGGAAAAGAGGTTGTCTTGCGGGTAAGACTTTAGCGGGGTGTTGGGGGGGGGGTTTGTTGGGTTTTGGGGGGGGGAGGTTAATGCGCGGGGATTTCGATTCCATTGAAAAAGAAAGGAGAAAGATCAGCAAGACTGGTCGCTCTGACTCACGAGGATAGAAATAATCGGAGCGATTGCCGGTGGCCAGAGATGAAAAATGGGGAAAGACGGCGAAAACGTAACTTCCGCTCCGGTCTGGGAGAGGGCAGAACCCGGGGAGACTGCTATTTGGGGAGAATAGAAGAATGATCGATTGGGAAGGAGAGAGCCCCTGGACAAGAGGGGGGAACTCTTGTTCACTCCATGGAAAAAGGGGGGGATAGAAAATATGGGCCAAAAACTATGTTGCGAAGACAGAAAGAGAAAAAACCTGGAGGGAATCACATAAAGGGAAATGGGGGGAAAAGAGAAACGGCGAAGAGAAAAAGGACGAAACACTCAAAAAAGTTCAATATAAAAAGAAAGAGGGGTGCACGACCTGGTTTCGCACGAAAGTGCCTCCCAGCGGTCGGGGGGGGGAAGATAAGGAAAAGGCCAAGAAGATTCTGACTCTACCCTGACTGAAGGTGGCAGGGGGGGGGGAAGAAAATACTAGTGTGGGAGAGCCTTTGCCGCCCTCCAGAGGGGGCAGAAAGGAAAGGCGATGATTTAGCCTCGCTATTTGCAAGGGAAAAGAGGGTACCGTCCTTCAAGGGCCGCAGTGTTCGGGAGAACGAAAGGAGGACAGGGATAACTCACAACAGAAATCCTTCGGGAAAAAAGACATTGAGACGGAAGGGAAGAAAAAGGCTGTGACAGAGGAGCGCAAAAGGGAACGGGACAGCGGCCAGGCCATGATGAAGCGCTAGGGACCTTTTTCACAAGAATTCGACGGAAAAGGAAAGAAGCATTCAGGGACCGAAAAAAATAGGGGCAAAATCACCGTAAGACAACCCTGATAAGAAAGAAGGGGGAAAGTTGGGGGTTGAAAAAAAGATCGCCTCTGATGGGGGAAAAAAAAAGAGGTCTAGAAAAAAATCAAGGTAAAGATCTGAACAAAGGAAGTCAAATGGGCGAAAGCTTTGTGCAGGAGGAAAGGGAGGACACCGAACAGATACCTTGTACATAATGCATCCAAAAAAGTGAAAGGAGGGGGCTGGTTGGGTGTATAAAGGTGGTAGTCCTTTAAGACTTGCCGAGGGATCACGAAAAAAGCAACGAAAATCCCATCTAGTGACATACCAGGGAGAGCTAAGTAGTGACGACACGGGGTTCCAGAAATAGGAAAAGCGCCACTAGCCATAAATTCTATACTCGTGTTGGGGGACCGTGCAGGAAAGGGGGAGCAGAACAAGCCCCCCCTTGTAGGGGTCCTACCCAAGGGAGTCTTTACAGGAGGGGAGGGGTCGACCAGCTCAGACCGAAACATGTGGGCCATCCAGTTAATATCGACGGAAGCGAAGGAGAAAACCGAGCCTTTCTGTCCATTTAATGACATAGGTAGAAGGTTCCGTGCAGAAAAAAATGAACCATCCTAGAAAAACCCGAAAAAAGAAAAAAAATGGTCAACCAATCTTTTTGAAAATCGGGGGAAAAGAGTAGTAAGGGAGTAAGGAACTTCTCCCTTTATTTGTTGGCTCGGAAGGGACTATAAGGGGCGTGGGTGGGCAAAAGGCAAGTTGACGGAGAGATCTCTAGGAAAAAAGGAGGGAAAGAGAGTCTCTCTCCGAAAACTTACTTGCAAAAAAGGGAGCCAGAAAAAGAAAGAAAATCAATTACGCAAGGAAAGGAGGGATCACAAAAAGAAGTGAACCTCGATTGGGGAAACAAAAAAAAACTCGTGTTTCTATGGGCGAAGGGACCGCGAAGGGGGGAAAACTAGGCTCTTCCGAAGAACCAGCAGGGACAGTGGGGACACGGCTTTCCAGACTTTCGAGAAAGAAAGGGGTGGCAAAGGACAAAAAAGCCGTATTATCTTTTATCTCTATAGACCAACTGAGAGAAAAACTCGGAAAAAGGAAAAAAAGAGTAGTCGGGCCGAAAAAAAAGAAAACAATCTAATGCGGGGGACGGGGGAAAAAGTATTCTGTCAATTTGGAAGAAATAAAGGCGAAGGTAAAGGGTCTGCATGCGATGGGGGGAGGCCGTTACTTGTAAGGAGTAAATTCATGTCAAACTTTACACGGTTTTGCGGAGAAAAAAAAAAAAGACGGAAGGAGAAAAGGGGGGTTCGTATTGGGGAAAAGTGTCTAAAAAAGGATTCAGAAGGGGGGGAATCAAGAAACTGAAATCAAAACTGAATCTTCACAAGTAGACCGAGGGGGACCCAACCTTTATATCTAGGGGGGGGGTGGTCTTAAAAAAAAAGGTCAGATCAAGAGCTCGTGTCTGCAACTCAGAAAAAAGAACCGGGAGAAACACGGCTCTACCAGCACTGGATTGAATACGCTGAAGAATGGGGGGGAATGCGATCGAAAATTAAAACCGGGAAAAAAAAAGGGGCTATAAGTAAAAAATTGAACAGAGGGGGGGAATTTACAAGACGGAAAGACTGTCCATGCACCATTCGTCGACGAAAAACGCAGGGGGATAAATCATAGCCCGGGGATTTCAGGAGGAGGGGAAGGTGGGTGAGCAAGGGAAACAGTCGCTTAAAAGAACTCGAATGGAGGGATAAAGGGGGACAAATCTATCAAAGCTCAGCTCCTGGGCTTGCGCACAATCTACTAGGGGAACAAAAAAAAGGGGGCGTCTTCAATCGAGCCAAAGGAAAGAACAAGGACAAAATTGAACGGAAAACGGGTAGGGACGGTCTATCTCACGAAGAAGGAAGGGGAGAGACTAAAGAAAAAAGAAAAAAGAAGGGGCACGTCGAAGAGAAAACAAAAAAGTCAAAACTTTGAAAAAAGGGAAGGCACAAGTTGTTTGAATGTGCGATGTGGGGTCGGAAGCCTGATTGCTCGCCCCCACCCTGGAGAGTGACGGGCTGAGGGGGCCTCGCCCACTATAAGAATTCGGAAAAAAACGGAGACAGCGAAAAAGGAAACAGGGGGTCTTTGACCAGACCGGGGGGGGGGGAACTTGTAAGGGAAAACGCCATTTTTTGAACGTACAGAAGAACTATCAAAAGGGTTCCATAAGTAGCAAAGGTGAAACAATTTTGCCAGAGGAGAAAAAGGGGAGGAGGGGAAGGAGTAAAGAATCTTCATGGTGGGAAAACGAAAAAAATGGAAAAAAGAAAAGTAAACGGAACTTCTAAGAAAGGCATCGTAGAAAGGAAAGAAGAACGATGGTATCGTATCTTCCAAACTAAAACGGAAGCATTAGGGCCGGATAATGACAAAAGAATAACCAACTAATTAAAGGGCATCAAGTGATAGAAGACCGCGACGGGAGCAG